>Ga0136611_10002128_pt1 | contig 13731 bp, 9 predicted proteins | sample AntDrymUQ2232306_2_FD_106645 | JGI IMG/M metagenome (GOLD analysis project Ga0136611, IMG submission 106645) | Polar desert sand microbial communities from Dry Valleys, Antarctica - metaG UQ223 (23.06) | ecosystem: Environmental > Terrestrial > Soil > Desert | place: Antarctica: Dry Valley...
CGGCGCAGCGAATCGCGCAACGCCGTGTCGAAGCCTTGCGGCCGCAACAAGGCGGGAAGGTCCGTCTCTGTAAACCGTTGCGTCGGCGCGACGGTCAGGACGAAGCCGTAGTCGTGCGGTGTCGCGACCGCGTTGCCGCCGCGGATCTCGTTCAGCCGCAGGACCGCCACCCGAGAGAGCGCGTCATTGGCGCTGCGCCCGATCAGTGAATGGAAGAAGTAATGCAATGCGCGCGGACGGCGGCGGCGTTTCGTGTCGGCGCTGTCGTATTCCGCGAGTTCTTCGATGAGCAGGCAGTCGGCGGTCGGGATCTCCGAGACCTGCATTTGGGCCACATGCATCTGATGAATGATCCGGGCATTGGCGAGGCCGCAGTCCAGCCGCTCCGCAATCCAGCGAATGTCGTCTTCATCGCGAGCGGAGCGCTCTTTCGGGTCATCCTGAGCGGAGCGGCGAAGCCGCGGAGTCGAAGGACCCGGCAGCGTCGGAGCCGCGGCGGCTTGCGGCGGCGGCGGCGTGCCCAACGATGCGGTATCTGCGTGTCGTTTTGTTTCCGCATCCACCACTTCGGCGACCGCACCGTGCTCGCTGCCGGGTCCTTCGACTGCGCTCGGCTGCGCCTCGCTTCGCTCAGGATGACGTGCGCGCACGCTTTCGCCGTCAGGCGGGGCAAGCCGGTCCCGCAATTCGCTGCGAAAGGCGACGATTTCCTCCGCGACCCGGTTCGCGAGGGAGAATTTGGCGGCATTCCACCGCGGCACCGTTGGCGTGGCGCCGTCCACGCGGGTCACCGTCGCCTCCATTTGGGAGAGCTTATCGAGCCGCACGGCGCGGCCGGAGAAGACGAACACGTCGCCGATTTTCAGCTGGCGGATGAACATCTCTTCCACCGTGCCGATGTTCCTTCCCCCGGACCGAATCCGGACCTGCCCAACATTCGGGATCACCCCGACGTTTTGCAAAAACTCCCGCTGGACGCGCCCCGAGCGGGTGACGAAGCCGTCCTCATCCAGCTCGATTTTTCCGAAGACTTCGCTGTATTGCCGCCGCAAGGAAACGCCGCCACCGGCGAGGTAGTCGAGGGTGGCATCGAACTCCTCGTCGCTGAGGGTTTGAAAGGGTTGTGCGGTGCGGACGAGCGCGAGTGCGTCTGCCCGGCTCCACCGCTGCGTGCAGCCCATGCTCACGAGCTGCTGCGCGAGCACGTCGAGCGGGTTTACGGGAATCCGGACGTCCTCGAGATGCCGGCGGCGCGCGAGCAGCACGGTCGCGCACGACTCGACGAGATCGCTCATGTTCGTCGCCATGAGCACGCCGCGGCTGACGGAATGGATGTTGTGCCCGGCACGGCCAGCACGCTGGAGCGCTTTGCTCACGCCTTTCGGCGTGGACATCATCACGACGAGCTCAACTGAGCCGATGTCGATCCCGAGTTCCAGGCTGGTGGAGCAGACGACGGCGCGCAGCTCGCCGCGCTTGAGGCGATCTTCGACTTCACGACGCACATCGCGCTCGAGTGATGCGTGGTGGCACTCGATCTGGTCGGCGAGCTCGGGAAACTGCGCCTTCAACCAAAAGGACGTCCCTTCCGCGCCCGAGCGGGTGTTCGAGAAGACCAGGGTGGTGCGATGTTTTCCGATCAACTCGCCGAGCTCGCGCACGAGGCGAACGCCGGTAAATCCGGCGGCGGGATACGGGTCCTTTCGCAGGGGCGTGTAGACGGAAAGTTCGACGCGCTTTTTCGATGAGACATCGATGACCTCGCACGGCTGATCCGTCCCGGCGAGGAACTGCGCGATCTTGTCGAGTGGCGCGATCGTCGCAGAGAGGCCGATGCGCTGGAGCCCCCGCGGAGCGGACCGCCCCCGCCTGCGGTCATCCTGAGCGGAGCGGCGGAGCCGCGGAGTCGAAGGACCCGGCGCCGTCACCGGAGACGCGCTTGGTGCGTGCAGCTCCGCTCGCCGGTTTTTTGATTCGGCTGCGTCACCATCGTTGCCACCGGGTCCTTCGACTTCGCGCCGCCCACCGCCTTCGCCCACGGCGGCGCTCCGCTCAGGATGACCGTCTTCGCGGCACAGCGCGTCGAGCCGCGCAAGGCTGAGCGCGAGATGCGCGCCGCGTTTGCTGTCCGCGAGCGCGTGAATTTCGTCGACGATGACCCAGCGCACGGTCGCCAGAAGGCGGAGCCATTTTTCCTGGCTGAGCAAGAGGCAGAGGCTCTCGGGCGTGGTCAGCAGGAGATGTGGCGGCTTCGTGTATTGCCGCGCCCGCTGCGCACCGCTGGTGTCGCCGGTGCGGAGTTCGACGCGAATCGGCGGTTGCTCGCCGAAAAGTTCGCGCAGGGGCTCGGCGAGATTTTTCTCGAGATCGTAGTTCAGCGCGCGAAGCGGAGAAACGTAGAGGCAGTAGATGGTATCGTGCAGCTCGCCCGTGGCGTGGCGGGCGGCGAGCGCATCGAGCACGGCAAGGAAAGCGGCGAAGGTTTTGCCGGTTCCCGTGGGCGAGGCGATGAGCACGTTTTCGCCGCGTGCAATGCGCGGCCAGGCTTCACGCTGGGCGGGAGTGGGCTTTCCGTATTTCGCGCGGAACCACGCAAAGACCGGCGACTTGGCGGCGGGCATCAGTGCCGCGGAACTGGAGTGACTCAGCTCGCTTTCGCGTAGAGCTGATCGTTCTCTTCGAGGTCCTTTACGACGGTGCAGAGATAGACCGGCTCAGGGTGCACATCCCGATACTTCGTGATCTCTGCCCGGTTCAAAACGCGGAAGCCGTAGCGCTCGAACATCTTTGTTCCGCGGCGATCCTCGAAGACCACGACCTGTCCATAAACGCGTTTTTCACCATGCTCCGTAAGATGGCGCAGATACGCGTCCATGATCGCGCGGGTGTGGGCCACGCTGCGGGCTTCCGGCAGGAGGTTGATGTGGAAATGCGCGGTCCGCCTGGGAGCGGCGGGGACTTCGCGCCAAGCCGTGCGCAGAACCCAATGGACAAATTTCTTGGAGGACGCCGCGTAGCGTGGATACCGCACGATCCCGCGCAACAGCAGAGCCGCATTGTTGTAGAAGTTGTAGAGCTGCTGGCGAAGGGGCCGCCGCGAGCCGAGCAGGTAGCCGCGGATGTCGCCGTTCACCAGAAGGACGAACGCGGACTCCGGCTCCCAGTCCGTGTAATAAGCCGTCAGGTAATCCGCGAAGAGTTCACGATCCTCGAAAACGGGATCGATCGGGGTGCCCAGAAATCCTGTCGCGCAACAGAGCTCGCGCACGCGCACACGATCCTCAGAACGGAACTTGCGGATCTCGAACTTCTTCTCGTCGGATAGGGCGTTCACGGGCGCCGGTAAGTAGCGATCACTTCCCGGTAGAGGTCAAACAGACGCCGAAAAATCTGCTCCCAGGAATACTGCGCGGCGACCCGACGATGCAGGGCCAGCGGGTCGGATTTTAGCCGGGCGTCCGCGGTTGCGGCGATCGCTGCGGCGAGTGCGCGCGGTGAATTCTCTCGGGCCCACAATGCCTGATCATTCTGGATGATCCGGTCCATGTAACTGCCGTGAATGCCGATCACCGGCGTGCCGCACGCCTGCGCTTCCAGCGTCACCAGTCCGAACGTTTCCTGCACTCCGGGATGCACGAAAAGATCCGCGGCACGATAGAGCTGCGCGAGTTGCGGGCTCTCCGCGCGGGGCAGCCAGGAGACGCATCGTGTTTCCAGCGAAAGCTCCTCGAGCGCACCTCGCTGCATTCCATCCCCGACGACGAGCAGGTGAAAGCGCTCGGCCCGATGTCGAGCCAGGCGGCGGAACGCACGGAAGAGCGTTTGTGTATTCTTTTCCTGAGCGAGTCGACCGACGTAGAGAAGGAGCGTTCGGTCACGCGGAATGTTCAGTTCCGCGCGCACATCTTCACCGGGGGTTGCTTCCGGGTGGAAGACGGACGGATCGACGCCGAGATCGGTTTCGAAAACATTGCGGACGCCCCAGCGGCCGAGGAGTTCGCCGAGCGCGGGAGAAGGAACGATCGTGCGCTCGAAGCGGTTGTAGAGGCTGCGGATGTAACGTTCCGAAAAATCGAGCGCGAACTCCGTCAAGGTGCGGCCGAGATACTTCTGCGCGCTCCGTAGATACGCTTCGGGGAAATGTGAATGGTAAAAGCCGATTACCGGGATCCCGAACGCCGCACCGGAGTGCACCGCCTTCCAGGCGACCTGATAGGGATCGCCCGACTCGATGAGATCCGGCTGCTCGCGCTCCAGCACCCGCTCGACCGCCTCCAGCCGCAGGAGCACGCGGTAGCGGGAGGTGCGCGAGATGAGCGGGGAACCGATGGTATAAACGCGCGCGCGCGCGTCGCCCGCACACTCGTCGTGCTCACCGGGGATGATCAGGACCTGCTCATCGTCCGCAGCGTGCTCGCGCATGAAGTGAACCTTTTCCCCGATGTAACGCCGCACGCCTCCGCTCGCGGGGGAGTAGAACTGCGTGAGGTCGCAGATCTTCAACCAGCGGGGGGATGGGGCAACCACGGAGGCACGGAGGCACGGAGGTCGGAGGGAGGGTCCCAGACCATGCGGCGGATTCCACGCTTCAGGACATCGATATGGAAGTTGATGAGCAAACCGACTCGGATCTCGAGGAGGCGCAGATAGGTGAGCAGTTGCGCTTGGTGGATCGGCAGCAAAGCCTCAATCGCCTTTAGCTCCACGACCACCTCCCCCGCCACGACCAGATCTACGCGGTAGCCGCACTCCAGCCTGATCCCTTTGTATTCGAGAGGCACGGAGACCTGCCGTTCAAAACGCACTCCACGCACCTCCAACTCGCGGCAAAGACATTCCTGATACGCCGACTCCAGCAACCCCGGCCCAAGCGCCCGATGCACCTCAATCGCTGCTCCAATGATGATTCCCGATACTCCTCCCTCTTGCCTCCGTGCCTCTGTGCCTCCGCGGTTCATCCCTCCAGCCCCGCCAGATACCGCTCCGCATCCAGCGCCGCCGCGCAACCCTGGCCCGCCGCCGTGATCGCCTGGCGATAGACGTGATCCGCCACGTCTCCTGCGGCAAACACCCCGGGGATGTTCGTCTTCGTTCCCTCGTGTTGGAGAAGGTAGCCGTTCTCATCCATCTCGAGCTGCCCCTTGAAGGCCGCGGTATTGGGCGTGTGCCCGATCGCGACGAAGACGCACTTCACCTCGAGGTCGCGCTCCTCGCCGGTAAGCGTGTGGCGGAGTTTGATCCCGCGCATCTCCCCTTCCTCATCCGCCAGATACTCGAGCGGCACCTGATTCCACAAGGGCTCGACCTTCGGATTCGCGAGCACGCGATCGGCCATGATCTTCGATGCGCGCAAAGCGTCGCGTCGATGAATCAGGTAAACCTTCGACGCAAACCGGGTCAGGAAGCTCGCCTCTTCTGCGGCGGAGTCGCCGCCGCCGACGACGCACACCGGAACCCCGCGATAGAAGGCGCCGTCGCATGTCGCGCAGGAGGTCAGTCCATGGCCGATCTTCGCTCTTTCTCCCGGTAAGTTCAGCCAGCGCGCACTCGCGCCGCTCGCCACGATGAGCGTCTTCGTCTCCACCCACGCGCCATCAATCTGCAGGCGCAAATGGCCATCCGCTCGTTCGAGCCCGGTCGCGCTCGCGTATTGGAAACGTGCGCCGAACCGCTCGGCCTGCGCCTTCATGCTCATGATCAGCTCCGGGCCGTCGATCCCCTCTTTGAACCCGGGGAAATTTTCCACCAGCGTGGTCGTCGAGAGCTGACCGCCGGGCTCGTGGCCTTCGAGCACGAGGGGCGTGAGGTTCGAGCGCGCGGCGTAAATGGCGGCGGTCAATCCTGCGCAACCGGTGCCGACGATGATGAGTTGCTCCATAAAATTGGGCGGGAGGAATACGCGCGCCGCTCCGGCGTGGCAAACGTGCAACGCTGAGCGCCGGGCGCCGCATCCGGCTCTCGCTTCGGGGCGAGACTCGATCGCAAAACTCCTAGCCGGAAGGAACGCGATGTTCGCCGCGTGAACCCGCCTATCGGTCTGCTCCGCGGCTGTCGGCTTTCCCCGTTTTCTCTTCGAGTTCCTTCAGCTTCTCCGCGCGGCGCTCGAGTTTGCGTTGCACCGGCTCGAGCTTCTGCTCTTTGGCCATTCCGGCGAGCATCCCCAGCAGCCCTCGATAGGCGCCCATGGCGAAGACATCACGGGTGGGCTCGTCATGCTTGCGATCGAAATAAGAGACGAGATCGCGCACCGTTTCGGGCGCTTTGCCCTGCGCTTTGGCCCATTGGTAATAGCTTTCGGCGACTCGGCGAAAGCCGACGACTTCCTCACCTTTGTCCCGCAACGCGTCGCGATAGATGCGCCCCGCAGCTGCCGGATCTGTTTTCCCGGCCAGCTCAGCTTCGCGCATGACGCTATCGAGAATCAGATCGGTCCGGTCACCTTCTCTGGAGGCGATGCGGCCAGTCTGCCGGTGAACCACCTTGAGCGCCGCGGCAGCGTCGCCTTGTTTGGACGCATACGTCGCTTCGCGCTGGTTGATTTCCGCGACGAGGTCCGGGTATTCGCGGAACGCCGTCCGCATCCGCGCGCTCTCCCGCAACCACTCTTCCGCAGGCACTTTCGCCTTGGCGAGGCTCGCAAGTTTGGCGTTCCAAGCCGCGAAGTTTTTCGGAGCACTGCGCAGCGCGGCGTCGGAGGCGATCGTGGCGAGATCGTCCCGGCCAGCGTCCGTGAACAGCGTGCCGAGCGACATCAGGCGCTCACTCTTCTCCCAGCCCGGGGTGCGGCGCGCCGGATCAGTCATTTGCCGGAGTTCGTGCTCTTTGATCGTGCGGCCGGTCTGCGCGTCGCGCGTCGTCCCAGCGGCATAGTTATCGCCGTAGCGACCAGTATTCAGGTTCCAGTCATTGCGCCCGATCCCATAGCCAAACCATGCATGCGCGCCGCGGTCACCCTCGCCGGAAATAACCATCGCAGGGATGCCGTTCGCCTTCGCGGTCATCGCCGCGAAATACGCCTGATCTCCGCAAATCCCGCCCTCTTTTTCGATCTCCGCGAGAGTGTAGGCCTTGTAAGGGTTCACGCCTTGGGTCGCCCGATCCATCCGGTAACGGATGTGGCCGTAGGCTTTCCCCCAATCCTTCCGGGAGTAATTCACGTTCTTCTGTGCCCAGACGAGCTCCGTATCCGGCAGCGGCGCGTCGACCACCCAGGTGAGCTCCCAAGGCGTGAGCCCTTTCAGTGGCACTTTGAGGGACCCTTTCTTCGCGCAGTCACGGTAAAAGTGAAAGCGGGCCAGCGGCTCAACCTTGGATTGAACACTGGCGCCTTGCGAGGAGCTCCTGTTGAAGCCAAAAAGATCACCGTTCATGCCTACGGACCGGTCGAACACCAGGGCGCAGGCGATGGCGAGATTCGACAACGGTTCCCGGCTCTCCTCGTCATCGGCCCAGATGTCGCGCCAGCGCGCCAAGGCCTCGCCGGCTTTGTCTTCGGGCTGAATGGTCTCGCTGAACGCTGCGAGGACCGCCGGACGAGCGAGGAGCCACTCGATGAATGAACGGCTCCCCGGTTCTTCAGTGAACTTTTTAAGCGTGCCGGCACCGACTGCGCGGATGAACCTTGCATGCTCCATCGCGAGCGCCGCAGTTGGCACGACGACAATGCGCTCAACCTTGGCGGCGCGCTGCTGCTGCGAAGGATCGTCTACCGCCTTCACGAGCGCGCTCTTGAGCTCCGTGAAATGGCGCGCCCAGCTCCCGGTGGCGGCAGCCCAATTTGCCGCCGCGAAGAGGCGATTCCGATCCGGGTCTCCAGCAATCATGGCTGACGAGAGGGCCAGGATGGGCACTCCCGGGTAGTCGTCGGACGCTTTAGCAACTGGCATCGCTTCCGCTTCCGGCAACGGCGCGCTGGCGACTTTCGCTCCCCAGGCCTTGAGCTGTGGCGCGTAGGCAATCTTGACAAAGTCATGTGCTGCGTGCGCGCTGACTTTCGCGAGTTCCGCTTTCGCCGCGACCAGATCGCCGCGGCCAATCAGGCTCCCAACGTTCTCAAGCAACGCGAGCACTGCACTTTCGGTCGCGATGTTCTGAACCTCATCCGCGGCCGCATTCAGCTCATCACGCTCAGGCGAGGTGACGGGGATCCTGGCTCGTGCAGCCTCGCTCTTGCCGAGCCCGAGCAGATAAGTGGCAGAAAGCGCGGTGCCGTTCGCCGCATCGATCTGGCCAAGCAAGCTGAGCGTGGTCTCCGCGCTCAATTTCGGGAACTCCACCGCGCGTTCGACGAGGCCGAACTGCGCCCTCACTTTAAACAGCAGTCCGGTCTTCGTGATCCCTGTGACCGGCAACGCAACACCGCCAACTGGCACGGTCACGCCGACGAGTTTGATCGGCCGTTCCGCCAGGGATGGCAGCACCTTCGCGGATGCCCGCGCCCGAGCGACATGCCGCTCGATCGCCGCGCGTTCGGGATGGCCGGGGTGGGTTGCCAGCCACGCATCGAGAGCGGCTGCTCCTCCAGCGGCATCGCCCTGGCTCAAGGCTGGTTGGGCAGCGTTCATCGCGCGCACCGCTTCCATGCGGGCTTGCACGCGTGCGAGATCCTCCGCCGTCGGACCTGCAGAACGCTCCTCGCGCGGTGCAGGCGCGACCGCCGCTTCAACCCGCACCGGAGCTGCTGGCCGGGGGGTCGCTTTCGGCACCGGAGCGGCAGCGACGACCTTTCGGGCAGGCTTGGGTTTAGGTGCTCGCGACTGCGAGAACCAGAAGACGAAGCTCGCGACTCCAACGATCGACACGGCCGTCCAAATCGCCGCCTGTTTCGAGTTGGACGGGGCGACCACGGGCGCGTTCGCAACCGGCAATCTCGTCGGCACTAGTCGTGGAACGACGCGAACCGGCGGCTTGGGAGGAGGTGGTTGCATAGTATGGAGGGACGGTTGCGGGCGGTGCTAAACATCTCGTGCCCGAGGTTTTCCGGCGCGGATCATCGAACAAACCTCAGAGGGGTCAAGGACTCCCGACGAGTCGCACGCTCGGCGCTGGCGGCGTCGTTCGCATCCGAAGCTTGCGACCTGCGCTGGCGAGTGACACAAAGCCGCGGACATGAACGAGGGCAGCATCACCCTTCGCCTCCAGGCGAAAGTCGAAGAAATTGAGCGACTGAATCGGCAAGTGCGGCAGTTCGGCGATCTGCACGAGGTGCCGTCGCGCACGCTCTACGCGGTGAATCTCGCGATCGACGAACTCGTCACGAATGCGATCCTTCACGGCTTCGAGGATGCGGCCGGACAGGAACTGATCGTCCGACTCGAAGCGAGCGGCGGCGAGCTGATTGCCTCGGTGATCGATTCCGGCAAGGAGTTCAATCCCACGACCGCGCCGCTCCCCGACCTGCATGCGCCGCTGGAAGATCGGGAACTCGGCGGCCTCGGGATTCACCTCGTGCGCAGTCTCATGGATCATGTCGAGTGGCAGCGCACGGACGGGAGAAATGTGCTCACGGTTCGCAAACGCAACCGGTAACCTTCCCCACACGACCTTCCGACCAATGCAGATCAAAGAAGACAAACAGGGCGAAGTGATGATCGTCACGATCGACGACCATTTGGATACTGCTGCCGCGCCTTTGCTGGAGGCACGGCTGCTCGCGCTGATCGACGGAGGCGAGCGCAAGCTCGTGATCGACTGCGCGCCGCTGCAATACGTGAACAGCGCGGGGTTAAAGGTGTTCCTGCTGGTTGCGAAGAAACTGGAGAACTCCGGCCGCATCGTGATCTGCGCTCTCGCGCCGAGTGTGCACATGATCTTCGAGATGATCGGTTTCACCCGGATCATGCAGATCGTCGGCACCCGCGAAGAGGCTCTGCGCGTGATCGCAGACCCGCCGGCTGCGGCTTAGCGCCGTGCATTCTACGCACTTCCTTTCAGCTCGGCAGCATGCCCCCTCGTGAAGGGAGGCCTTTCCAAGCAGTTAATTGTTTGGGTCGGGGTCCCGGCCGCTTTGCTCTTCGCCGCCGTCGTCGGTGCAGGTGCGGCGCGGAGCTACCAGCAGGTTGCCAAGAACGCCGAGCGTAGCTCGCGGGCGATCGCGCAGGAGCATGCGGCGAGGCTCGAGGCGCTCCTGCGGCAGGCACAAAAGATTCCCGAGATGATGGCGCTCGATCTCGAGGAACGCGCCTTCATGAGCGACGAGGAGCTCCGCGCATACATGCGCGCCGTGCTCGAGAAAAGTCGCGGCGAGATCTACGGCAGTTGTGTCGCGTTCAAACCATACGGGTTCCAGCCGGACCTTCCCGCCTACGCGCCTTACTTCTACACCTCCTCTGGCGGCATTGCCTTCGAGCAACTCGCAAAGGACGAATACAACTATTTCGTCTGGGATTGGTATCGCCGGCCGCGCGACGAGAACAAGCCAGTGTGGTCCGAGCCTTATTTCGACGAAGGCGGCGGCAAGACGCTGATGATTACCTACTCCGTCCCCTTTCGGGCGGACGGTGTTTTTCGGGGGATCGTCACGATCGATATTGCGCTCGCGGAGCTGCTCGATCAGGTGCAGCGCATCGCCGAAACCGAGCAGGAGATGCTCGGCAAAGGCGGCTACGCCTTCATCATCAGCCAGCAGGGCAAATTCCTCGCGTTCCCCGGCGAAGTCGCGGAGACGGTGATGAACCGCACCTTGCAGTCCCTCAATCCCGACCTCGCGCGCGTCATGTCCCGCGGCGGCGAAGGCGTGCTCCGCACGAGCAGCCCGCGCGATGGCGAAAAAGCGTGGGTCGCTTACGCCCCGATCCTGCTCGATGCGAGCGCCCTGCCGGGCACGCGCCCACGCAGCGAGATGTCGCTCGGCATCGTCTCGGTGGAGGCCGGCGCGATGGATCCCGCGATGCACCTGCTGATGGCCCAATTGCTCATCGGCCTCGGCGGACTCGCCGCGCTCTTCGCCGCGATCATCTTCGTCGCACGCTCGATCAGCCGTCCCATCGCCGAGCTTTCTTCCGCCGCGCAGCAAGTCGCCGGCGGCAATCTCCAGCTCAATATCCGCAGCCGACCCGGCGCGACCGAAGTGCAGGAACTCACCAAGGCGTTCAACACGATGACGCGCGACCTCCGCATGCAGATGGAGGAAGTGCGTTACACCACGACCTTGCGCGAGCGTCTGGAGGGCGAGCTCTCCGCCGCGCGGAGCATTCAGATGAGCCTGCTCCCAAAAAACTTTCCCGCGTTTCCGGACCGCCACGAGTTCGACGTTCACGCGATCGTTCGTCCCGCCCGCGAGGTCGGCGGCGACTTCTACGACTTCTTTCTGATCGACGAGGAGCGGCTCTGCGTGGTGATCGGCGACGTTTCGGGGAAAGGCGTGCCCGCCGCGCTCTTCATGGCCGTCAGCAAATCGCTGATCAAGGCAACGGCGCTCGGCGGGCATTCGACCGGCGACATCATCAAGCGCGTCAACGCCGAACTCTACGAGGAAGCCACCGGCGGCATGTTCGTCACCCTGCTTTTCGCCATCCTCCAAATCTCGACTGGCGAAATCGAATACTGCAACGCCGGCCACCCGCCTCCATTTGTCGTCGGGAGCGACGGCTCCGCGATCCCTCTTGATGGCGAGCACGCGCCCGCGCTGGCCATCGCCGCGGGCCTTCCTTTTCCCGTGGGCCGGCACCGGCTTGCCGTTGGCGAAACACTGTTCTTCTTCACCGACGGCGTCACCGAAGCGCTTAGCAAATCGCGTGACTTCTACACCCCGCGCCGCCTGCAGGGCGTCTTGCGGGAAGTCTACGCGCTCCCAGTGAGCCTCATCACCCGCAGCGTCGTCCGCGACGTCCGCGCCTTCTCGGTCGAGGAAGCTCAGACCGATGACATCTCGGTGATGGCTCTGCGCTGGCTCGGGCCCCTTGGCGCGGAGAACGCGCCGGGTATCGCCGCTGCCCCGCAGGAGCTCGCTCCAAGCCCCTTTGACAGCGTGATCCTCAGTCGGGCGAGCCCTGGCACGCGCAGCTAGGAAACGCTCGGCTATGCGGGCTCTTTGCCCTTTGGAGGGAAGCCGTGCTGTTCGCGGCCCGGCGGGCCATCGAAGCGAATCGAGACTTTGTAGAGCTCGAAGCGCCCGTCGCCCGAATGCGGCGCACACTTTTTGCGAAAGGCGTCCTTTTCCTCTTTCGACATGGGCGTGAACCGGCGCGCGATCTCGAGGTTCTTCCGCAGGATTTCGAGCGAATCGATCCCGCTGACGGTGGTCGTCACGGGCAGGCTCATCGCGTAACGGATCGCGTCCTCGGCACTGATGACGCCCTTCTTCACGGCCTCGGCGGTGCCATTGAGGCTCTTCATTCCGATCGGTGCGATCCCGCGCTTCGCGAGCACGGGCAGCACTTCGCGCTCGAAGCTGCGGAACCCAGCGTCAAAGCCGCTGAGCGGCAGTTGCACGGCGTCGAAGGGAAAATCGTGCGCGAGCATCTTCAGGTGAATCGCGGGCGATTTGTGGCCGGTGAAGCCGATGAACCGCACTTTGCCCTGCTTCTTCGCCTCGAGGAGCGCTTCGGTCGCGCCGCCTTTCGCGAAATGCCGCTCCGGATCGTTGTCGTAAACGACCTCGTGAATCTGCCAGAGATCGAGGTAGTCGGTCTTCAGCCGCCGCAGCGACTCTTCCAACTGCGCCATCGAGAACTTCTTGTCGCGCCCGTGCGAGCAGAGCTTCGTCATCAGGAAAGCTTTGTCGCGGCGACCTTCGAGCGCTTTGCCCATCAGCTCCTCGCTCTTGCCGTCATGATACTCCCACGCGTTGTCCATGAAGGTGATCCCCGCATCAATCGCCTCATGCACGATGCGAATCGCCTCACCCTCGGCTTTCGCTTCGGCAAAACTGTGGCCGCCGAGCGCCATCGCGGACACCACGACCTCGGTCTTGCCAAACTTCCGCCGTGGCACCTCGCCCTTCCCCGCGAGGTTCTCGGGCGGTGGGTTGTCCCCGAACGAAGGTTCCGCCAAGGGGTCAGTTGGCGCCGCCGCTGGCTCCGCGCCACTCGCTCGTCCAGCGACCAAAGCGGCCCCGCTGGCGCCTGCGACTTTGAAGAACTTCCGGCGTGAATGCAGCGCGCTCATACTTCTGGAATCGCCGGTTCTGCGCCGTCCGGCTGTGGCCAGAGCGGCTTACCGCAATGCCGAGCGCAGCGCGTCCGTCTTGTCGGTGCGCTCCCACGTGATCTCGGGATCGCTTTTGCCAAAATGGCCGTAGTTCGTGGTCTTCGAATAGATCGGTCGCAGGAGGTCGAGTTGCGCAACGATGTCCGCAGGCTTGAAGCTGAAGACGTCCTTTACGGCGCGCTCGATCTTCTCTTCGTCGACGCGGTGAGTGCCGAAGGTATCGATGTGGATGCTGACCGGTTGCGGGTGCCCGATCGCATACGCGAACTGCACTTCGCACTTCGCCGCGAGTTCCGCCGCAACGACGTTTTTCGCGACCCAACGGCCCATATACGCGGCGCTGCGATCCACCTTCGAGGGGTCCTTGCCCGAAAATGCGCCACCGCCGTGCCGGCCCATGCCACCGTAGGTATCGACGATAATCTTGCGACCGGTAAGACCGGTGTCGCCCTGCGGCCCGCCGACGACGAACCGGCCGGTCGGATTGATCAGGAATTCGGTGTCTTTGGTGAGCAGCTCGGCGGGGAGCTCTTTGCGAATGACCTCGGTGATGAGGAAGTCGCGTATTTCGCTGTGCGCGAC
>Ga0136611_10002129_pt1 | contig 13726 bp, 10 predicted proteins | sample AntDrymUQ2232306_2_FD_106645 | JGI IMG/M metagenome (GOLD analysis project Ga0136611, IMG submission 106645) | Polar desert sand microbial communities from Dry Valleys, Antarctica - metaG UQ223 (23.06) | ecosystem: Environmental > Terrestrial > Soil > Desert | place: Antarctica: Dry Valley...
CGAACCCGTCGGGCCGGTGACCAAAACCAGGCCGTCATGCGGGCGCGTGAAATCGGCCAAAACTTCGGGCAATCCCAAATCTTCAAAGCTGCGAATCTTGAGGCCGACGACGCGCAGGCACATTGCGCAGCCGCCTTTCGAGCGATAAATGTTGACGCGAAAGCGCGCCACGCCGGGAATGTTGTACGAAACGTCGTGGTCGGGCCGCTTTTCAAAATGCGCCCATGCTTCGGGCGTCATCATTTTCTTGGCGACGCCTTCGACTTCCTCGTTGGTCAGTTCAGGATGATCGAGCTTGCGGACGTGGCCGTTCATGCGAACCGTCGGCGGCGTGTCGGCTTTGAGAAAAATATCGGACGCGCCGTTTTCGGTTCCGAAACGCAGCAAGCCTTCAAAATCAAGTGCCATAAGAAAAATTCCAGCGTGAATACGTGATGCGAATAAGAAAAGTACGCCCGAATAAAGGCGTACTTTTTAAAGCCCGGCGCGGCGTGCGTTGTCGCGCAGTGTTTGCGCGCGCACGTTGTTTTGATCCGCGAGTCGTTCGCGGCTCCACGCATGAAGCGAAAGCGCCGCGCCGCTACCCAGCAACGCCACCGCCAGAATGCTGCACACCAGCGCGCCGGTTTCCAGGCCGCCTGGCGCGACGCCGAACTGCAATCCCCGAATCTGCTGTAGCTGCTTTTGCAGCGCGCTGTGCTGAATCAGCAAGGCCAGCGCGACGCACGCCCAGCCAATCGCCGATAGCAGCAAGCCCCAGTCCTGTTCGTTTTCCGTGACCTGCAAAAAACCGTAAGAATACGCGACAATCGGCGCGACGCACGCCAGCGCGATCAGCGCGTAAGCCGATTCGTAGCGAATCACGCCGAGAATCAGGCACCATCCGACCAGCAGCACGTAGGCCATCAGCATCGAGGTGAGGAACACGATGAGCCGATAACCGCGCGGCGCGAACGACCGCGTTGGCGATGTTTGGGAAGCGGGAAGCACAACCTTATTCTATCAAAACGGCATCGTGTCTTTGCAGGCTTTGCATTGAAAGTTTCGTTGCGCGCTTTTTCCTCGCCTGCTAGACCAGAGCGCGATGCAAAAATTGCAAGAAATTTTCGTGCGAGCCGCCCGCGAGCGCGTTTTTCCCGGCGGCGTCGTCTGGCTTTCGCACGGCGATGAAATCCTGGCGCACAGCGCATTCGGCACAACCGCCTACGACGATGAAATTTCGCGCGCCGTCGCCACTGATACGATTTACGACATCGCGTCGTTGACCAAGCTGTTTACAGCGACTGCCGTCCTCATCGCGTCGCGCGAAAACCGAATTGGCATTGAAACACCTGTCGCGCGCTTTTTGCCCGAATTCGCAAGTGCGACGCTAAGCGAAATCACGATTCGCCATTTGCTCAATCACACGAGCGGCCTGAAAACGCACATTCAAACTCTGACTGAAATCGGGCCTGAAAACTGGATCGCGCGCATCGCCGAAATGGATTTGGACGCCGCGCCCGGAACGCGCGTGAACTACACTTGCACCGCCTATTTTCTGCTCGGTCGCCTGGTCGAAAACTGGACGCAGCAATCTCTTGAATCGTGGATAATTCAAAAAATCATCGCGCCGCTGGGCTTGAAAAACACAGGCTTTCATCCGTTGCGCCGTTTCTCAATTGAACAAATCGCGCCGACGGAAAAACAGGAAAACGGCGTTTTGCGCGGCGTTATTCACGACGAAGCCGCGCGCGCGATTGAAGAAAATGGCAGTGGCTTGGCCGTGAGCGGCAACGCCGGAATTTTTTCGACCGCCGCCGATTTAGCGCGATTCGCGCAAATGTGGCTGCAAGACGGCGCGTGGGGAAACACGCAAATCTTCGATGAGCGCGACGCGCGACGTGCCTGGACCGACGCCGTGCCCGCCGAAAATTATCGCCAGGGTTTGGGCTGGCATCTCGACGTTTCGAGTTGGATGGGTTTGCAGGCGCCCTCAGGCAGCGCGGGCCACGCTGGGTTCACCGGCCCGACGTTGTGGATTTCGCCCGCGACGCAGCACGTTTGCATCGTTTTAAACAACCGCGTTTACCCGACGCGAAACGGGCCGTCGCGCTTTGCGTTTCACCGTCGCATCGCGCAATGGATGCTTTCAAAGGAACCCCGATGAACAAGATGAGAAAAGTACGCTGGGCTTACGCAAAGGGCGCATGCCATGCGCCCCTACGAGAGAATGCGTATTGTAGGGGCGCATGGCATGCGCCCTTCTCTGTGTTGCGCAAGCGAAAAGTACGCCTTTATTCGGGCGTACTTTTGTGTTGCCTGATTTTTGTCGCGCGTTGCAGCGCGCAGGAAATCGCGCCGAAGGTTTTGCCGCAAGCGACATTACAAAAATTGCAAAAGCTGCTGGCTGCGCCCGAACTTGCCGATGCGCGTGTTGGCGTTTCCATCATGGCGCTGGGGAAGGTCAAAGACGCCAATGAATTTCCCAGCCGAGCCTATGCGAACAAGATTCAGCCGATTCTGTTTGAGCAGGACGGTCAGAAGCGATTCACGCCCGCCTCGAACATGAAGCTGTTTACAGCGGCGCTGGCGCTCAAAGTCATCGGCAGAGAAGGCTTGTTTACGCACGTTGTCGCCAGTGCGCCGTCGGAAAAGGGCATCGTGCGCGGTAAGCTGATGCTGCTTGGCGGCGGCGACCCGTCGCTCGATGTTGCGGGCCTGAAAGAACTGGCGCGCAAGGTTCGCGCGAGCGGCGTTCGCCAAATCGAAGGCGTGGAAACCGGCGCTGTTTTTCGCGCCGAAAACCTGGGTGGGCGTTATCCCGACGGCTGGACGATGGACGACGCGCTGTGGTATTACGGCCCGGAAGTTTCGGCGCTGGCGTTTCATCGCAACCAGATCGATGTCGTTGTGACCGGCGGCGCGCGGCGCGGCGCGGCGCCCAGGATTCAACTGGAAAACGTGCCGCACGCGCGCGCCGCGATCAATCTTGAAACGCGCATCACGACCGGCGGCGCGGCGCTGGCCGATGTTGATCCCGAAGATTCGTTTCGCGTCGAGCGGCGTCTGGCGGGCGACCGCAAAGTGGTTTTATCGGGCGAAGTTGCGCCAAATCAAAAAGTCGCGATTGGCCTGGCGGTTCCCGATCCACAAAACTGGGCGCGCCTGGTTTTCACGAGCGAATTGAAAAAAGCCGGTGTGCGGATTGTCCCCGCCAAACGGAGCGGCGCGGAATCAAAAGCGAAATCGGGCAGAGTTATCGCGACGCTGGCTTCGCCGTCGCCGGGAATTTTGCTTCGGAAATTTTTGAAATCGTCCGACAATTTATACGGCGAAATGCTGCTGCGCGGCGCGGCTGATGTTGCGCCTCTGGAAACGCAGTAGCGCGAAAAAGTCGGCGCCGCCGCGCGCGGGCACGAACTTTTGCGCGTTTATCTCAAAAGCGAAAACATTGATTCCAGCGGCTTGCGCTTTAGCGACGGTTCGGGCCTTAGCCGTTACAATTTGCTGACACCGCGTTCGCTGACGCAGCTTTTGGGCGCCGCCGAGCGTTTGCCCGACGCGCGCAGTTTCTGGGATGCGATGCCGATTGCCGGCGTCGATGGAACGCTGCGAAAACGCATGATCGGCACGGCGGCGCAAAACAACGCGCGTGCCAAAACCGGCACGTTCTCAATCACGAGTTGCCTTTCGGGTTACGTTACGACCAGAGACGGCAATCGCCTGGCGGTTTCAGTTCTCACCAATTTCGCGCGCAGCGGCAGCGACGCGCGCAAACTGCAAAACGAAATCTTCGCGCTTTTGGCCGAGACGAATTTGTAAACCGCCAAGTCACCAAGAACGCCAAGAAAAAAGTACGCCTGAAAACAGGCGTACTTTTGTGGCGTGTAGGGGCGAAGCATTCGCACGCATAGCCCGATTCGTGAATCCAAGATCGCAGCGCGAATGCTTCGCCCCTACAAGCAGATTTCAATCGCGCAACAGAATCTGCGCCAATGGCTCGCGCACTTTGTCCCATCCGTCGGGCCAGCGCGCGGTGTCATTTGGAATCGCCTTGAGAAATCGGTTGTGTACTTCACGCGGATCAAGCGTGGCGCCAGAAACGTAATCTTCCTTCCCGATCACAATCGGGCGCGTTGAAGAAACGCCCGGCATTGTTTTGATGAGTAAATCTTCGGTCTGCTTTGAAATCAGAGCGTCCACCAATTTCTTCGCGTTGGCGCTGTGCGGTGCGTTTTTTAAAATCGCGACCGAGCCGGGAACGGCGAAACCGTAGTTATTGAAATCGACTTTTTGCGCCAGCCAATCGTCGCTGTCGGCGATGCCGGCCAACAGTTCGCCACGCGCCACGCGCTGTGCGACGACCGAATTGCCCGGCAAAATCTGTACGCCATTTTTCTTCAAGGCGCGAAAACTGTTCAGTGTTTTTGCCGTTCCATCGCGCGCCGCCATCGCTGCAACCCAGTCGGACGACGTCCCGAACTGCGGATTCGCCATGCCGATTTTGTTTTTCATTTGCGGCCACAACAAGCCTTTAATTCCCGTCGGCGGATACTTCGTGCCTTTTTTCCAGCCGATCGCGTGAAGGCGAATTCCCATCGCCGTCCACGCGCCACTGGCGTCTTTGAGCGACGCGGGAACATCGCGCGCCGCGGGCGAAACGTAAGGTTGCAGCAACTTTTCGCGGTTGAGTAAAAGCGTTTGTAAAAGCGCCGAACTCCAAAACACATCGGCCTGCGGGCGCGAACTTTCGGCGCGGATGCGGCTCGCCAATCCCGCCGTTTTCGCCGCTTCGGTGTCGTACAAAACGTCGATTTTCAAGCCGGTTCTTACCTGCAAATCGTTGATGATCGGCCTGGCGAAAACTTCATCGACCGAACAATAAAGCACCACGCGATTCGACGCGGCAGGTTTAATCGGCGCGGTCGTCGTCGCTTCGTTGCGGCAGCCGCCGATAAAAACGCAAAGCGACGCAAAGACAAAATAAAATTTGTGCATGATATGTGGTTCAGCAGAATCAGGTTAAACCTTCCGCAAACTTTTGATTGTCATTGCAAGGTCGCATTCCAATGGAAAGTACGCCGTCATTCAGGCGTACTTTTATTCATAACTTCTTCAATCGGCATTGCGGCGCGATAAATTTCGGGCACGCGCACGGGCCGCCATTTGGTGTTGAGATAGGCCAGCGTTTGGCGCGCGCGCAAGATCGTCGCGCCGTCGAGCGGGCGCGCGAGGTGAAAATCCAGCGTCGTCGTGGCGCCGCTGTGCGCTTCGATCCTGACATCCAGTTGCAGCCTGTCTTCGTGACGCGCGAAACCAAGATAATCGATTTCCACGCGACGCACGACCGGCTGCACGCCATGCTTTTCCCAGATTTCGCTAACCGTAAAACCGGCGCGGTGCATCAGCGCATAGCGCCCGCGTTCGAGATATTCGGGATAGCGTGTGTTGGAAACCACACCGCCGAAATCGGTTTCGTAAGCCAGAACGATGATGTCGAGAATCATAGGGAAACCGGGGAAATTCCGTCGCGCGAAACGCGCAGTGGCCGCTCGCAAAGCGCCGCGCCGCAAATCGGCGACAGCGCCGACCAGTCGCCGTCGGCGGGCGGCGGAGCCAAAATCAACGTGCTTTTATCGGGCACGAACGCGACCAGAATCTGGCCTTCCTGCAAGCATTCCGGCACAAGAAGCAGGCGCGCCGCATCGTGATCATCGCACGACTGCACGACGCTGATCGCTTTGCCTTCAAGCGCGTCGCTAATTGTTTCGAGCTTCCATTTTCGACGCAGATTTTCGAGCGCCAGATTGTGCAGCGCAAAGTCGTCAAGCCCCAGATCACCGGCCACGGCGCGCGTGACATACGCGACGTGGTGCTCGCTGTCGAGAACATAGGCGACCGAAAGGCCGGTGAAGCCCAGCGCGCGCAACGGCATTTCCGGCGCCGCGTGTCCCGCCAAGTCGCTGTTGATTTCCTGCAAGAAATCTTCACCGATCAGGCGCGGTAAAACGCGCGCGCCGTGCGTTGCCAGAGAAACGTCGCCCGTGTCGCCCACTTCGCAAAGCGGAGCCGCGAAATGCTCGTAAACAATGCGGCGCGATTCAAAGTTGTCGGGCCGCAAATCCGCAATCGCCTTGTACAGCTTGCCCAGATTCATGCGCGCGCCGTTCATGTTGGGCGCGCTGAGTTCCAGGAATTCCTCGGTTTCGCGCGCGACGTGGATTTCCGGTACGACTTCGCGAAAAACCGCGATCAGTTCGCGCCGCACGCGCGCCCGGAACCCGAGCGCCACAAAGCGCGGCGCCAGCAAGAACGCCGCGATAACCGCAAACAAACACAGTCCTAAAACGATGTTCATAAGAAGCTGTTTTGGAAGTCTATTTTCGCTGTCATGCCGAGCGAAGCCGAGGCGTCTTTTGCGAGGTAACGACAAGATTTCTCCACTACGCTGCGCTCATTCTTCGCTGCGCTTCGGTCGAAATGACACTTCTAAACGACTTCCAAAACAGCTTCTAAGAAAAATCCAGAGGACGCTGGACTTACGCGAAAATGCAGCGAACGGGCGCATTGCCATGCGCCCCTACGTTTGGCGCATCCTGTAGGGGCGCATGGCAATGCGCCCGTTGCGTCCGTCCAGAGTACGCCTTTATTCAGGCGTACTTCTCGGATAGACGAAGCGCGCGCCCGCAACCGCGACGCCTTCGGGCAGCGCGATTGGCCGCGCCATAAAAGGCGCGAACGAAAGCAGCGTTACGCCTTTGGCAACGCCGCGCACATCGACGCCTTGCAGCAGAAGCGCGAATCGCGAGTCGGCGCTCCACGCTGCGAACCCAAGCGGCAACTCGCCTTCAATTTTCCAATCCAGCGGCGCGCCTTTTGTGACATCCAGCGCGCGCGGAACTTCTCTCCCAATCGCGGCTTCGTTCGGGAAAACCAGCGCGCTTGCGCCGTCGGGCGCAACGCTCGCCGACCACGCTGCATCAAGGCCGCGCGGTGCCGCCACTTCATCGCGCAACGCATCGAAAACCACCAATTGATTCTGGCCGGATTTCTTCAACAAGATATGCGAATCGTCAATCCAACCGCGATAAAGATAGCCCACGGCGCGCAGGCTTCGCAGCGTTTTCGACGGCTGTTCCTTGCCCTGCGCGTTCAGCAAAATCGCCATTGCATCGCCTGTTTCGCGCGCCGCCAGAACGTGAATGAAACTTCCGTTTGGCGAAATTTCCGCGCCCGACAAGCGCGGCTCCGCGAAAATGTCTGAAAACGTTTTCGTCTCCAAATCGTACCAGCCGAGAAGTTCCTGTGTCGCGATTTCGGTATCGGGAACTTTCGTTTCCGCTACTTGTGTATCTGTCGCTTTTGCGTCCGGCGTTTTTGCGTCGGGTGTGTTCTGCGTCGCGGCTTCCGGCTTTGTTTCGGGCGTATTCGCATCCGCGTTTTTGTCGTCGATAACAGTGGAAACGTAAGTCAGGCGCAGCAAAACGCGGTTTTGATTCAGAGGCCATTGCAAACCCGAAATCGAGCGCAGCCGAAAATCGTTCCAGCCGCGTGCTGTTGCCAGCGCAGCGGTATCGAGCGGAAGTCTGGTTTCATCGGGCGTGCCGTCGGCTTTGGGAACAACTTGCCAGAGTTGCTGCACGACTTCGGCGTCCTTGTTGCGGCGGTCGCGGCGCAGCACAACGCTTAAGCCATCGGGCGCGATGCGCGAAATCGAATCCGTCGCGCGCATATTCAGCCAGACAGTCGCAGCCGGTAATTCGCCTTGCGGATTGTCGCCGTCAAGCGCGACACGAAAATAAGAAACGCCGTCGGCGCCAGCCAAAATAATCGCGTTCGGCTTGGGCGCCTGCGAGACGGGCGCTTGTGCGACGGGCGCTTGCGCGATAGGTACTGCCGGCGCTTCGTCGGCGCGCGCGGCGAAACAGAAAACCGCAAGCGACAAGAATATGAGAAAAGTACGCCGGAATTTGGGCGTACTTTTGCGAATTGCAAAAGCGATTTTCATTATTAAAAATTGGGTCGCACAACGAGAATTAAAAACCAGTAAAAAACAAAAACGCCAATGCAAGGTAAAAGGACGAAAATGAAGACTCCGCCAAAAACCACGGTTGCAGTTCTCTTCCAGAAATGCTTCCATTCGCTTTGCTCAGCCGCCAGTTTTTGTGGTTCGTTGTTCATCACATTTATTTCATTGCGTCGAGGCGCGCGCGCAAAGCCGCAATCGCGTTTTGCGCTTCGATTTGGCGCGCGAGTTCCTGCGCGACGACGGCTTGCGGCGCCTTGTCGACGAATTTCGGGTTCGATAATTTGGCCGCGATTTTCTGCAAATCGGATTCGCGCTCGGCGAGTTCTTTTTGCAGGCGCGCGCTTTCGCGCTCAACATCGATCAAGCCTTCGAGCGGCAGAAAAATCTCGGTTTCGCCCAGCGTCGAAGACAGCGAATTTTGCGGATGCGGCGTTTCCGCTTCGGCGAAAGTTACGTCGCAGTTGGCCAATTGCGCGATGAAAGTTTCGCCGCTTTCCAAAACAGCGCGCGCGTTTTGGGTTGCGAAAATCGTGATGCCGACTTTGCGCGACGGCGGCAGTTGCGCTTCGGCGCGCAGATTTCGCGCGGCGCGTGTTGTTTCCTGAATGATGGCGAAATCGCGCAGCGCGGCGGCATCGTTCCAGTTGTCGTGCGGTGTCGGCCACACGGCAATACAAAGAGAATCGGGCGCGTTTTCCTTGGGCAATCGCTGCCAGATTTCTTCGCTCAAGAATGGCATGAACGGATGCAAAAGCCGCATCGTGCTTTCCAAAATTTCGCTTAATAATGCGATTCGAGATTGGTCGCCGGCGCGCAAATGCGGCTTGGACACCTCGACGAACCAATCGCAAAAATCGCCCCACACGAATGTGTAAAGCGCGCTCGCGGCGGCTTCAAATTCGTAGCTTTCCAATCGCGCCGTCACGGTTTCGATTGTTGAATTTAAGCGGGCGAGAATCCAACGCTCGTCAAGTGCGGAGTGCGAAGTGCGGAGTGCGGAAAAAGTTGGCCTCAATTCCGGCGTACTTTCCTGATCTCCAGTTTCTGAATCCTGACTACTCAAAACAAAGCGCGCGGCGTTCCAGATTTTGTTGGCGAAATTGCGCGCCGATTGCATTTGCGGATAACGGTCGGCGGGTTTGGCGTCCCACGTTAAATCCAGAGGTTTTTTATTCTTTAAGCGGCGGCGCACTTCGGCTTCGCCAAGCGCGACTTCGGCGTTGTCGATGAAGCGCACGTCCTGCGCGCCGGTCGCAAGCTGCAAAAGCCCGAAGCGCGTCGCGTCGGCGCCGTAGGTTTCGATCAAGCCCATCGGGTCGATGCCGGTGCCCAGGCTTTTGCTCATGCGAAGGCCGAACACGTCTTGCACCGTTGGATGAACAAACACATCGTGAAACGGAATTTCGCCATCGACGAAATGCAAGCTCGTCAAAATCATGCGCGAAACCCACAGGTTCAAAATGTCGCGCCCGGTGATGAGAACGCTGGTCGGATAAAACTGTTTTTCCAAATTGTCGGGCCAGCCCAAAACCGCAAACGGCCACAGCGCCGATGAAAACCAGGTGTCCAGAACGTCTTCGTCCTGCGTCCATCCTGGTTCTTCAATCGGCTCAAGCGAGACTTTGATTTCGCCGTTCGGGCCATACCAGACGGGAATGCGATGGCCCCACCAGAGCTGGCGCGAAATGCACCAGTCGCGAATGTTTCCCAGCCAATCCAGGCTCGTTGTCGCAAAGCGTTCGGGAATGTAATGCACGCGATTCATCGCAATCGCATCGGCAACGGGGCGCGCCAATTCTTTCATTGCGATGAACCATTGTTCCGATAAAAGCGGCTCGATCACGGTTCCGGTTCGCGCGCAATGACCGACCGAGTGCGTGTAATCCTCGATTTTTTCGACCAAGTCCAGCGCCTGCAAATCTTTAATCACTTTGCGGCGCGCATCTTCGCGCGAAATTCCGGCATAGCCGCCGCCAGCCTGGGTAATGTTCGCATCAAAGCCGATAACGGTGATTTTTTCCAGCCCATGACGCTCGCCGATTTCGTAATCGTTGGGGTCGTGCGCCGGCGTGAGTTTCACGGCACCAGAACCAAATGACACATCGACATATTCGTCGGCGACAATCGGAATCGCACGATTCATCAGGGGCAAAATCGCTTTTTTGCCATGCAAGTGTTTGTAACGCTCGTCGCCCGGATGAACCGCAATTCCCGTATCGCCAAGCATCGTTTCTGGCCGCGTTGTGGCGACGATGAGAAACTCGTCGGAATTTTCGATTGGATAACGCAAATGCCACAATTTGCCGGCGACTTCGCGGAACTCGATTTCCAAATCGGACACCGTCGTTTGCGCGCCGACGCTCCAGTTCACCAAACGGTGGCCGCGATAAATGTGGCCGTCATCGAACAAAGTTTTAAACACTTGAAGCACGGCGCGCACATAGCCTTCGTCCATCGTAAAGCGCAGGCGATCCCAATCGTAGGAACAGCCGAGACGCTTCATTTGCTCGATGATCGTGTCGCCGTACTGGTTTTTCCAGTTCCACGCGCGCTCGAGAAATTCCTCGCGCGAAATGTCGTGCCGCGTCTGGCCGGTTTCTTCGCGCAGTTGCTGCTCGACTTTAATCTGCGTCGCGATTCCGGCGTGGTCTGTTCCGGGAACACACAGCGCGACGTCGCCTTTCATGCGATGAAAGCGCAAAAGGCAATCGTGAATCGCGTGCTGCAACGCGTGTCCGAGATGCAAAACGCCGGTCACGTTGGGCGGCGGAATCGTGAGAACAAAAGGCTTGCCGGTTGCGGAATTACCGGGCTGGAAATATCCGTGTTCTTGCCAGAACGGATACCATTGGGCTTCAACGGGATGCGGCTCGAAAGCCGTGGGCATGGAGGAAAAGTTATCGGGCGACATGGACGCCGAGTTTACAAGGCCCTTTAATCGCGCGCAAAAGTACGCCTGAATATGGGCGTACTTTTCCAGCGTCTGGGGCTTTAGGCCCGGGCGCTTCGCGCACGGAACGCTGTTATCGCGCGCCGCGTCCTGCTTTGTGTAAATCCCAAAAAGCATTGGACAAGACCGACAAATTAAATTAAAATGAAAGGCTGTGCTTGAAAGTTGAAGATTTTTAAGCGACCGTTCGTTTTCCGCCAGGCCGCGTGTTATTGAGAGTTCTCAACCTTCCGAAACTTGCTTTTCGGTGTTTGCGCGCGCGAGGGCGAAACGTGACGGCGAAATTGGTAGAACGTGAAACGAAGCGCGACGGTCTTACATTCGCAGAGGAGTACGATGGTAAAGAATTTTCAAAACAGCCATAATTCGCGCGGTGTCGAAACGACTTCGGCGGCGCTGCCCGACGCCGTTGCAGCGTGGGTCAAGATGGCGCAAAAAACGCCTTTGCTGACCGCCGTCGAAGAAAAAGAACTCGGACGCCGCATCGCGCAAGGCGACGAAGAAGCCTATCAGCGCATGGTCGAAGCCAACTTGCGCCTCGTCATCACCATGGCGCTCAAGCAGTTGCATCAGGGCCACAATCATTCGCTGACACTCGCCGACTTGATCCAGGAAGGCAATTTCGGCCTGATGCGCGCGGCGCGCAAATTCGATCCGGCGCTGGGCTACCGCTTCTCGACTTACGCGAGCTTCTGGATTCGCCAGGCGATGAGCCGCGCCATTGCGGATCAGGCGAAAATGGTTCGCGTTCCGGCGCACATCGCCGAATTGACCAAAACCGCGTATCGCACAATCGCGCTTTTGGTTCAGGCGCTTGGTCGCCAGCCGAACGTTGAAGAACTCGCGGCCAAGCTGGGCGTGAGCAAAGACACGGCGGCGCTGGTGCTGCTCAACATGAGCGAGACGTTTTCTCTAGATGATGAAATCGGCGAAACCGGCGACGGCGAAGATTTCGTCGATATGCTGCGCGATGCCGACGCGATTGTCCCTGAAGAAGCCGCCGAAACCGCAATGCTGCGCGAAGAAGTGCGCGACGCCTTGAACGAACTTTCCGACAGGGAACGCGAAGTCGTCGGCTTGCGCTACGGCTTGGGCGGCGGCAAAGCGCACACGTTGCAGGAACTCGGCGCGCATTTCAAAGTCTCGCGCGAGCGCGTTCGCCAGATCGAAGGCCAGGCGCTTCGCAAACTTCGCAAAGGCGGACTTTCTTCGGCGATGCGAAATCCGTAATGTAGGGGCGAAGCACGCTTCGCCCGATCAAAAAAGTACGCCCAGATTCGGGCGTACTTTTTTGTTGGCCGAAATGTGGCATTATTAAAGATAGTCGAACATTCGGAGCACTTATGAAAAAAATCGTTTTCTCGGCGTTGCTTTTTTGCTTTGCCGCACCCAGCGCGAGCGCCCAGTCGCGCGCCAAGTATGAGCCGTCGGGCGATAGGGTTTATCACGGCGCGAGCGTGCCGCAAACCTGGAATGACGCGGGCCTGCGCACGCAAGTGCAGGAATATCAGCGCTATGCAGGCAAGAAACTTTCGGTCGTGACATGGTTCGCTTCGGCCTATGAAAAAGGCAGCCTGTCGTTGTGGACAAATAACTATGCGATGCCTTTGCAGCGCGTCAAGAAAGCCGGCGCGGTTTCGCTCATCAAGTTTTCTGTACAGGATTACGTGTACTCAAAAACCAAAGCCATCGCCGACACCAGGCGCATCGCGCGCGGCGAGTTCGACGCTTATTTTGAAGATGCCGCCGATGCCGTCAAGCGATTCGGCGGGCCGGTTTTCATTTCGGTCAATCACGAAATGAACGGCACCTGGTATCCGTATTCCGAAGCCTACAAGAAAGGCGCGACGATGACGGCGGACGATTTCATCGCGTCGTGGAAGCGCATCGTGGATGTGTTCCGGCGCAAAGGCGCGAACAACGTCGCGTGGGTCTGGTCGCCCAATGTACCCGATGTTGGCGGCGTGCCGTTCAGCAAATATTATCCCGGCGACGATTACGTCGACTGGGTCGGCGTTTCGCTTTATTCGGGCGAAGCGATCACCGGCCTAGACAAGATTTACAAAGCCTACGCCGCGCGCAAGCCGTTCTTCGTCACCGAATGGGCGACCGGGCCGGACAAAAGCAAGCACAATCGCAATTTTCCCGGCGAAGCAAAATGGATCGACGAGTTTTTCAAAGGAATTGAGAAGAATTATCCGCGCGTCAAGGCGATTTCGTGGTTTCACTGGAACAAAAGCGAAGACCACGAAGACGATTACCGCTTGCAGCGCGTGCCCGAACAGGCCGCCGTTTACCAGAGCGACGTCAGCAACGCGCGCTACGTGGACAAGGCCGACGACCTGATTATGATCGCGCCGGGCGACGATGTGCCGCTTCAAGTCGTGCCGCGCGAGGTGATTTTGCGCGAAGTCGCGGCGCGCGAAGCTGCGCCGGTTGCGCGTCCGCGCCCTTCGACGCCCACAGTCGAGCCGGTGAGAACCGAAAGGCCGCGCTTGCAAATCGTGCCGCGCGAAAAAGTTTTGCAGGAACGGTGAAATTTAAATCGCATGACCACATCGTTGTCTGCACTGTAAACGACGATGCGCCGTTAAAGGCATTGGTGTAGGAACGAGTTAAGTAGTCTGTAATTCAAGTTATGGTGTATTTTTACGAATGCCTGAGTAGGCCGTTTGGAATGTGGTTCTGGCTTTTTGGATGGAAAACTGCCAGTTGATCTTGATGGCTTTTTGTTGGCGTTGGCGGATCAAAGTCAACACTTCGCGTTC
>Ga0136611_10002130_pt1 | contig 13725 bp, 12 predicted proteins | sample AntDrymUQ2232306_2_FD_106645 | JGI IMG/M metagenome (GOLD analysis project Ga0136611, IMG submission 106645) | Polar desert sand microbial communities from Dry Valleys, Antarctica - metaG UQ223 (23.06) | ecosystem: Environmental > Terrestrial > Soil > Desert | place: Antarctica: Dry Valley...
AGCTGCGGCCGTCGACCGGTTCGTCGACCCGGTCGACCACGTTTTCGACCTGGTGGAGACACGGGACGCGATCGCGCTCGACGATACCGGGTCCTGAGGCGGTCGGGCGAACGAGGATGACCGGCGGATCGACCGACGGGCCGTCGGAGGCGTTCAATGCCAGGGCACGCCGTCGGCTGCTGGCCGCCGCGCCGCGATGGCAGCGGCCCGCTGTGGTCGTGACGAACCTCGAGGGCTTTATCGGAATCCAGACCGCCCGGCTGATGCGCCGGCACGGCGTGCCCGTCGTGGCACTGTCGGATCGACCACGCGACCCACTATCCCGGACGCGCTCTGTGGACGCGGTGTTCGACGCCGGCCCGGACGGACGCGATACAGCTCGCGTGCTCGGCGAGATCGCGCACCTGTTCCCGGCGCGCCCCGTCCTCATGCCCTGCAGCGACATCGCGGTCGCCGCGGTCTCGGCTGCGCGGGCAGGCCTCGACTATCACCTCGTGCTGCCGGAGCACGACGTCATCGAGCTCCTGACGGACAAGCCCCGCTTCCTCGACTACGCCCAGGCGAACGGGATCCCGGTCAGCCCGTTTCGGGTGCTCCACAGCCGATCCGACGCCGAGGACGTGGCGGCCAGGCTGCGCTACCCCGTCGTGATGAAGCCGTACCGCGGAACGATGGCCTGGAACGACCGCGTCGGCCAGAAGGCGGTGCGCGTTTTTGATGCCACCCGCCTCCTCGAGACGTGGGTCCTGGCGGCGCCCGACTACCCGGTGCTGGTCCAGGAATGGGTCGAGGGCGGTGACGACCATCTCTACTCGTTCAATGGGTACTTCGATGCCTCCGGTCAGCCGCTCGCGACCTTCATCGCCCGCAAGGTCCGCCAGTGGCCGCCCCACACTGGGATGTCCTCCCTTGGAGTGGAGTGCCGCAACGACGTGGTCCTCGAGACCGCCCTCCGGCTGTTCGCGTCCGTCCCGTACCGCGGGTTCGCCTACCTCGAGATGAAGCGCGACGCCCGCACCGGGCAGCACTACGCGATCGAGGCGAACATCGGTCGCCCGACCGGCCGATCACCGATCGCCGAGGCGGGCGGCGTCGAGCTCCACTACACCGCCTACTGCGACGCGCTGGGCCTGCCCCTGCCGACGGCCCGAGCGCAGCGGTACGGGCGTGCCAAGTGGATCTACTTCGCCCGGGACGCCGCGTCGGCCTGGTACTACCATCGCAACGGCCAGATCACGCTGCGCAAGTGGCTGCGGTCGCTCCGAGGCGTCAAGACAGACGCCGTTTTCTCATGGCGCGACCCGCTCCCGTTCGTCCTCGACTCGTGGAGCGGTCTCGCCCGTATGATCCGCCGCGAGCCGGTGGACTTAGGACGGGGATCGATGACGCCGAGCCGGCGGGTCGGGCTTGCTGTCAAGCGCGCGATCGACGTCGTGGGTGCTGTGACCGGCCTGGTGCTGCTGGGACCCGTCATCGCCTGGACGGCGGTCGCGATCGCAGCGACCATGGGCCGGCCGATCTTCTTCCGCCAGGTGCGGCCGGGGCTCCGGGGAAGGCCGTCCCTGATCTGGAAGTTCCGCACGATGCGGTCGCCCCGTCGCGGCGAGGTCTGGTTCGACAGCGACGCGGCGCGCGTCACCCGTCTCGGGGCGTTTCTCCGTTCCACGAGCCTCGACGAGCTGCCCGAGCTGTGGAACGTGCTGCGGGGCGAGATGAGCCTGGTGGGGCCCCGTCCGCTGCTCATGGAGTACCTCGACGTCTACACCCCGGAGGAGCGTCGGCGCCACGACATGCGTCCCGGGATCACCGGCTGGGCCGCCGTCAACGGTCGCCACACTGCCCGGTTCGAGGACCGCCTGCTTCTGGACGTGTGGTACGTGGACCACTGGAGCCTGTGGCTGGATGTCCGGATCATCGCGATGACGCTCGCCCAGGTCCTGCGCCGGGAAGCCGTCGCCGTCACCCAGGGCGACGGAGAGATCGACTTCCCGGAGCGGTTCCAGGTCGCGCTGCAGCACGGCGACGGAGGGCCTGAGGGGCGCCGGAGCTGATCCTTCCAACGGGCGGCGGACGTCCTGGCCCGACCCTGTCGGCGGCCAGCTCGATGAGTGCGTTGGCAGCGTATGCCACATCCTCGTCCGACAGGCGTGACGAGAAGGGGAGCGCGAGCGTGACGCCGCCACCCTCTCGGTGACCAAGAAGTCTCCCGGCCGAGGTAGACGGGCGATCGTACCGAGCGGGACGCGGCAGCCGGTTTCGGGGCCCGACGAAGTGCCAACGTGGCGACAGCGGCTACGGCATGGGCGCTTCGTCGAGCGGCGCAAGGCCGATGACCGGCTGCTCGTGTGAATCGCGCTCCACATGCTCGGGAGACGCTGCTGCTTCTGGGTAACATCAGGCCGATGCTTCAGGAGTTGTCCCCCGATCGGGGCTCCTCGCCGCCGCACTCGCATGTCGCTCAGGGCGGCACAGACCTCACGGCTGGCAGCCCCGCGGTTGCGGAGCCGGAGGTCGAACGGGCGGCGAATACCAAAGGTCGAGGGCGAACTTCTCTTCCCAGGTGGAGGCGTTACGACCGTTGACTTGCGCCAAGCCGGTGATGCCTGGAAGCATATCGTGTCGTCTCGCCTCACACGCAGAGTAGCGTGACAGGAACCTCGTAAGCAGCGGCCGCGGTCCCACCAAGCTCATGTCACGTCGCAGGACATTGAAGAGCTCCGGCAGCTCGTCCAGGCTAGTGCGACGCAGGTTGGTGCCGAGCCTTGTCATGCGGTCGGCGTCGGGGAGGTGGCGTCCCGTGACAGGATCCCTGTCTTCGGTCATGGTACGAATCTTGAGAATCGTAAACGGCTCACCTAACAGCCCAGGCCGGTCCTGGCGGAACAACACGGGTGAGCCTAGACGAGTCCGGACAACTTGCTGCGACGCCTGCCATCACCGGCGACAGGACGACAATTGCGGCGGTCGCCACGGCAGCATCTCGCGTGCGACTCAGAGCGGGACGGGCTCGTAGCCGTTCACGGCGGGCCAGCAGCATCGTGAGGTCGCAGGCCACTTCGCCGAGGACCGCGTCCAGCGGTCGATTCGCGTAGACCAGCCTCATCCGGCGGTCACCTGAGCACAGCCGTCGGTATTCGCGGCGCTGCCTGTCCAGTTCAGCGACGGGCAACTCGGGCTTTCGGTGATGAACGACCTCTGGGTCAGCATCCAAGACATAGGACACATCCGAACGAGGTACCAGCGGTCGCATCCATCGCGCTAGCGCACCCACGCCTTGAACGAGATAGCGGCGTTGGTCCACGGCGAGGTCGGAAAAATCGCGGTCGAAGAGGACGAGTGACCCGCGACGCTGCGCGGGGAACAAGCGGGTACCCAGACCAACCCACCAGTCCATGGCATAATAGGCGACCTTAAGGATGCTAATGACTCGACCGCGTGGCTCACGGACGTGCGGATGGGGATCTAAGCCTGGTGACGGGACCCCGTGATGTGGTCCAGCCGCTATGAGAGTGTTGTTTGGGTTTGGCTGGTCCAGCTGGCCGCGTACTCCGCCGGTGTCAGGTCGCCGAGGGAGGAGTGCGGTCGGTAGGTGTTGTACTCGATGCGCCAGGCTTCGACAACGACCCGGGCCTCGAGCAGGGTGGCGAACTCCTCGATGTTGAACAGCTCGTCGCGGGCGCGGCTGTTGAACGACTCGATGAACGGGTTCTCCCACGGCGAGCCGGGCTCGATGAAGGCGGTGCGGGCGCCGGCCAGGCGGCAGTAGTCGCGCAGCGCCCAGGCGATCATCTCCGGCCCGTTGTCCATCCGCAGGTGCTGGGGCGCGCCCGGACGGCGACCAGGTCGATGAGCACGTCGACGACCTGGTCGGAGGTGCAGGTCCGCCCGACCCGCATCGCCAGCGCTTCGCGGGTGTGCTCGTCCACCACGTGCAGCGACTTGAGCCGCCGCCCGTCGGTGGTCTCGTCGAACTGGAAGTCCAGTGCCCACACCTGGTTGGGCCGTTCGGCCCGCAGCCGCTGGGTCGAGTCCGGGCTGACCCGGCGGCGTTTGCGGGTCCGGACCGGGCGACGCAGCCCTTCCTCGCGCCACAACCGTTGCACCCGCTTGTGGTTCACGCCCTGCCAGCCCTTGGTGGCGTCCCGGCGCAGCAGCCGGTAGGCCATCCGCCACCCCCAGCGGGGATGCCTGCCGGCGATCCGCCGCAGCTCGGCCCGCAGCCGCGTTTCCTCATCGGTCCGGCGCTGCCGCGGCAGCCGGTGGGTGGACCGATGCTGGCCGACCGTGGCGCACGCTCGCCGCTGGGACACCCCGAACCGCCGCTGCAGGTGCGTCACCGCGCGGCGACGACGGTCCGGGGTCAGAAGTTTCCCTCGGCCAGCTCCTTGAGCATGTCGATGTCCAGCGCCTGGTTCGCGACCAGCTTCTTCAAACGGGCGTTCTCAACCTCGAGCTCCTTCAGGCGCTTGGCCTCGCCGGCCTTCATCCCGCCGTACTGAGCGCGCCACCGGTTCCAGGTGGCCTCCGAAATCTCCAACGTGCGCAACACCGTCGTCAGGTCGCTGCCCTCGTTGAGCAGACGTTCGCCCTCACGCAGCTTGCGCACCACCTGCTCGGGGGTGTGCCGATGACGCTTCATCGTGATTGTCCTCCTCGCCCACAGTCTGGGCTCTAGGACTCTCAACCGGTGGACCACTCCGAGGGGGTCACGCCACGTGGCACCACGCCGCGGCGACCTACGACGGATGGACCTGGCGGTTGTTCCTCGATGGGGTCCTGGACGGGTCGCTGGTGGTCGGGCAGCCGTCGCGGGGAGACAGTATTCAGTACGCTGCGCTGGGGACGGCGCTGGACTCCACGGGTGCGCCTGCGGGCTTCTTCCAGGGTGTGCTGGACGAGGCGCGGGTGTGGTCGGTGGCGCGGTCGGCGGCCCAGGTCCAGGCCTCGATGGCGGACGAGTCGGTGACCGGTGCCGGGCTGGCCGGGCGGTGGGCCCTCGACGACGGGGCCGGGACCGTTGTGCACGGGTCGGTCGGCGTCGACGGGACCACGGTCGGCGGCCCGACCTGGACCACCGGCTTCACCCGCATCGGGCCACCCACGACGCCGGAGCTCCGGACGCCTTCGGACGGGGCGACCGGCCTGACGCCCGACGTCGACCTGTCGGCTGCCGTCGACGACCCTCAGGGTCGTCGACGGCAGCCGACAGGTCGACGTCGACGACCCTGAGGGTCGTGTGCTGACGGTCACGTTCTACGGGCGGGCGTATGCGAGCGGCACGTTCGCCCAGATCGCCCAGCGTTCCGGCGTGACGCCCGGGGCGGTCGTCTCGACCACCTGGAACGGCCTGGGACAGGGCCAGCGCTTCGAGTGGTACGTCGTCTCCGACACGGGCTCGTCCTCGAGCCGAAGTGCCCTGCGCACCTTCTCGACCGCGTCCGGTCCGGACCCGGTCCTGGTGGGCGCGGGGGACATCGCCCGGTGCGACAGCACCGGCGACGAGGCCTCGGGGGCCGTGCTCAGTGGCGTGGCCGGCCAGGTCTTCACGACTGGAGACAACGCCTATATCAACGGCACCGCCGCCGACTTCGCGGCGTGCTACGACCCCTCGTGGGGCCACGCCCGGTCCCGCACCAGGCCGGTGCCCGGCAACCGCGAATGGAACAGTGGCAGTCTCGCGGGCTACTTCGGCTACTTCGGTGCCGCAGCCACCGACGGGGGCGGACTCAGCTACTACAGCTACGACATCAGCGCGCGCTGGCACGCCGTCGTGGTGGACTCCGAGTGCATCCGGGTGGGTGGCTGCGGACCCGGGTCACCGCAAGACGTGTGGTTGCGCAGCGATCTGGCTGCGCACGCCGACGACAACGTCGTCGTGCTCTGGCACAAGCCGCGCTTCAGCTCGGGGCCGAACAGCAGCCCGGAGATGCAGCGCTTCACCGAGGACCTCTACGCCGCTGGGGTGGACCTGCTGCTCGCGGGCCACGACCACATCTACGAGCGGTTCGCCCCACTGGACCCCTCCGGGGCCGTTGACCTTGCGCGCGGCGTGCCGATGATCACGGTGGGCACCGGCGGCGCCGAGCATCACCAGATCACCGGTGTGCTCCCTGGCAGTCGGGTCCGCAACAACGACACCTACGGCGTCTTGAAGCTCACGCTGCATGCCGATTCGTTCGACTGGGAGTTCCTCCCGGAGGACGGGCGTACGTTCACCGACCGGGGGAGCTCGGCTGTTCACGAGGCTCCTGCCGCGGCGGCCCCCGCGATGGACAGCGTGAGCATCAGCCCGACCCAGCCGCGCACGGCGGACACGCTGACGGCGACCGCCAGGGGCACCGACCCGTCAGGCCTGAGCCTGACCTACGACTACCAGTGGCTCCGCAACGGCGTCGCCATCGTCGGTGCGACCGGGACCTCGCTGGACCTCGGCGCACCCGGGGCCGGCGACCGCGGCGACCAGGTGTCGGTGCGGGCAAGGGCGTTCAACGGCAGCACGTGGAGCGCACCGCTCACCGCCGCCGCTGTGACCGTGGGTGACACGGCTCCCGTGGTGGCGCCGGTTGCCAACCAGACAACCGTGCAGGGAACCCAGGCAAGCCTGTCCCTCTCGGCCACCGATGCGGACGGCGACGCCCTGCACTACGCCGCCACCGGGTTGCCCGCCGGCCTTGTCCTGGACGGGGCAACCGGCCGGATCACGGGTGCGCCGGCTGCGGGGTCGAGCGGGACGTACTCCGTCACGGTGTCGGTGGACGACGGTGCGCTCTCCTCGTCGACCTCGTTCTCGTGGCAGGTGACCGCGGCCGACGGGCCCTGACGCTCCCACGGGCTTGGTGGCCCGGACATCGACGACGTCAGTGGTCCTGGACTGGGCCGACAGCACCGACAGCGACCTGGCCGGCTACCGGGTCTACCGGTCGGCGTCACCGGTCGGGCCGTTCAGTCAGCTGGGGCACACGTTGTCCGCCTCTGCCATGACGGACCTCGCCCCGCTGCTCGGTTCTTCGTCCTACGCAGTGGCGGCCGTCGACCGCGCGGGGCAGGAGTCCGCCCGGGTGACGCTGTCGGTGTCGCGCCGGGTGACCCTGCGCGGCGTGAGCTCCGCGTCGCGGGCAGGGGTGAAGTCGCTGTCTGTGGACCGGCCCCCGAACGTGGCGGCCGACGATGTGCTGCTGGCGGTCGTCGTGACGCCGAGTTCCACCGTCCTCAAGGCGCCGAACGGCTGGTCCCTGGTCCGCACTGACGTGAGTGGCACGGCACTGCGGCAGTCGCTCTACGCGCGACGGGTCGCGGCGTCCGAGCCGGGCTCGTACTCCTGGTCGGTCGCGGGCAAGGACGACATGAGCATCGCCGTGTTGGCTTACCGCGGGGCGGACGGCAGCGTTCTGCCGGTCGCCGGGGGGAGCGTGACGGCGTCGTCCGTGTCGATCTCCTCGGCGAGCGTGCCGACGACCGCCGGGCATCTGCTGGTCTCGGCCTTCGCGGTGCGCGGCACGGCGGCGCTGACCGAGCCCGCGACGTACGACGCCCGGGTCCGGGTGGTGTCTTCCACGGCCACGTCGACCACGTTGCTGGTCACCGACGCCCTGGCCACCACCACCGGCATGACGACCGTCCCGCGTGCCACCTCTGTGCAGCCGACTACAGGGGTGGGAGCAGCCCTGTCTTGGCGGGCTCTCTGACCGACAGCCCGGGGCGGCTCACCTGCCGCCGCGGTAGCGGGGGAAGAACGGGTCGGCCTCAGGGTCGTGCGAGCCGTCCGGCACCATCTCGTCGTAGGCGTCGCGATCCAGGACCCAGCGCCAGGTTCGGAAGGTATGGCGTGCGGGCGCGAAGCCGCACTTGTAGGTGAACAGCGAGTCCGCCCGGGCGCCGCGACCTCCGCCGAGGTGCAGCTGGTCGAGCCCGTGCTGCAGGGCCCAGCCTCGCTCGGTGTGCACGACCAGCCGGTCAGGCGAGTACGGCAGCGCGTCCGGGCGGGTCCCCCCGAGGTAGTCCTGCGCGAGGCCCTCGTGAATGGTCACCAGCGAGGCGGCCACCAGTTCGCCTTCGCGCAGGGCCACGAAGAGCCTCACCTCCTGGGGCATGGTGCGGGTCAGCTCGTCGAAGTCGCGCTGGTCGTACCAGTACTCCGTGGTCGCGCCGGACCGGTGCATCGTCTCCTGGTAGATCTTGGTGAACTCGGGGAGATAGCGCAGTTCGGCGTCGTGCATCCCGATGAAGCCGTGGCGGTCCAACCGGCGCAGGGTGCGCCGACAGCCCCTGCTGTAGCCCTCTGTGCCGTCCACCGGGCTGCCGTCCGGCCGCCGACCTGTGAGCGCAAGGGCGACTGTCTGCCCCTCCGCGCGGATGCTGCCCAGCCCGACCAACGGGTCGTGCCCGAGCATCGGGTGCAGCCGGGAGAAGGCAGTGACTACAGCGCGCTCCTCGAGGACGGCCGTCAGCGTGTGCTGAAAGCTCGTGCGGACTTCGTCGGGCAGCTGGCCGGGCGGGCTGACCGGACCCGGATAACCGTAGGCCGAGGTGGCGTCCCGCCAGCGGGTCCCCGGGATCGGGCGGAGGAGCAAGGGCAGCGCGATCCCTATCCCGTCCTGCTCGACGGCCACGAGCAGGGCGGTCGAGCCGTCTCGGCGCTCGGCGGCCCGATGGTAGGCGGAGCGGTGGAAGAAGTCGTGCCGCCCGGCACGCGACAGTGCGGCGTCCCACTCGGGATCGCTCGCCGCCAGCAGCCGTACGGAGACGCTCACGGCGAACGCGCCTCGTCGTCGACGTACTGCTCGGCCCAGAACCGCCTGGCGGTACCCGTGGTGAGAACGGGCTGAGGGATCGGGAGCCCCCGCGCGAGCTCGGTCACGGCCATCTCGACCTCGTTGAACCCGAAGTGCGCCCGGATGGACGCGCCACCCGAGAAGCGCGGATTGATCTCGAAGGTCACTGGGCCGCGCGCCGTCGACCGGAGCTGCACGTTGCACGGACCCGCGATGCCGAGCGCTCGGGCCACCGCCAGTGCCTCGGCGTCGACCTCGGCGTGCGGCCGTACATCAGCCACGGCCGTGTCTCCGGCGGAGATGAGCCCGCGGCGGTAGCTCACCGGGCCGCGGACACTGCCGTCCTCGCACCCCCACGTGGCGGCGCTGAACTCGTCCTCCGCCCGGCCGAGGACTTCCTGCAGCACCAGGGACCCCGGCTCCGCGTGCATGACAGCGAGGTCGTCCCGGCTCGCGACCAGGCGCATCCCGCGCGAGCCCGTTCCCTGACGCGGCTTGACCAGCAACGGGAACCCGACGTCGTCCAGAAGTCGTTCGACCTCGACGGGATGCTCGGGTCGGGCGTGTCCCGGGTGCCGAAGTCCGTGCGTCGCAAGGAAGCGGCAGGTCTCCCACTTGTCCAGCGCGACGGTCAGCACGGCCGGGTCTGCCGCGACAACGTGGACACCCGCCTCGGCGCTGAGCCGCGCGGACGCCCCGGCCAGGACCACGAGCTCGCGCTCCGACGTGGGCAGTACCAGGTCGACCCGTTGCTCACGGCAGATGGAAGTGATCTGGGCCGCGTAAGCGTCCCGTTCCCTGGAGTGTGGCAGCGTTGCGGGGACGTCCGCCCACGGCAGCCCGACGGCGTGGGGATCCGCGTCGGGCCGCCCACGGCAGCCCGACGGCGTGGGGATCCGCGTCGGGCCGCCCACGGCAGCCCGACGGCGTGGGGATCCGCGTCGGTGCCGACGATCCTCACCGGCGCCGAGCAGGCCCGGGCGGCCTTGACCACCGCCTGGCCGACGGTGTCGCCCACGCCCGTTACCAGGACCACGACCTGATCGTCGATCATTTGTCCGGGAGGTCGGTGCGGCCCGCCGGCGTACGCACGACCGGGGCTCCCCGGCCCCAGAACTCCTCGCCGGTGACGTGACCCGGTTGGCTCACGCCCTCACCGCCGAGGACGACGGCGACCGTGCGCCAGAGCACCCTCGCGTCCGTGCGGTGCGAGTGGTTGTCCACGTACCAGAGGTCTAGAGCGAACTTCTCCTCCCAGCTCGATGCGTTGCGCCCGTTCACCTGCGCCCATCCGGTCAGCCCGGGCAGGACGTCGTGTCGGCGCAGTTGGTCAGCGGAGTACCGCGGCAGGTACCGAGGCAGCAACGGTCGCGGTCCGACCAGGCTCATCTCACCGCGTAGCACGTTGAGCAACGAGGGCAGCTCGTCGAGACTGGTACGACGGAGCCATCGACCCAGATCGGTGATCCGTTCGGAGTCCGGGCGGTGCCGCCCGGTGCTGGGATCGCGCTCGTCGGTCATCGTGCGGAACTTCAGCAGGGTGAACGGCTGCCCGAGAAGTCCCGGCCGCTCCTGGCGGAAGATCACCGGTGTCCCGAGCCGGATCCGCACGGCGCCGGCGACCGCGCCCGCGAGCGGTGACAGGAGCACGAGGGCCGCCCCGGCCACGAGGACGTCGCGCGTGCGGGACAGGGGCTCTCGCGCTCGACGACGTTCCCGGAGCGCCAGGTGGAGCAGCAGGTCGGTGAGGACCTCGTTGTGGACCTCGGCCGGTGCCCTGTCGGCGTCAACCAGCCGCACCCGACTGTCCCGCTCCGAGAGGTGCCGGTACGCGGCGCGCTGCCTGGCCAGCTCCCCGGTGCCGAGCTCCGGCTTGCGCGCGTGCACCACCTCCGGGTCGGCGTCCAGGACGTAGCTGACCGCAGGCCTGGGGATGAGCCGGCGGCAGACCGAGGCCAGTCGCCCGACACCGCGCACCAGGTAGCGACGCTGGTCGACCAGAATGTCGCTGAAGTCGCGGTCGAACACGATCAGGGATCCGTGCTGAGTTGCCGGACGAAGCAGCCACAACCAGCCGATCCACCAGTCTCCGGCGTAGAAGCCGAGCTTGAGGATGCTCACAGGCACGCTGCGTGGCGAGCGGGCGTGTGGCGTCGAGTCGACGCCCGGGACGTTCCGACGGGTCACGTCCGGGCGGAACTTGAACACCTGCACAGGCGCGAAGAACGTGTTCGGAAGCCCCGCGGCCAGCACCTGGACGAGGGTCGTCTTCCCCGATCCGTCCGGGCCCAGCACACTCACGACGAGGCCAGTCGGCCGCGCGGCGCGCACGATGTGGCGTGCGGTCTCGCGCACGGTCTCCACCGGACCGAGCCGGTGCGTGCCGAGCAGCGCGGTGCGCATGGTGCCCCAGTCGATTTCGTCGGCCGCAATCCACTCCCGAGGGTGTCCGGCCGCCGTCCCGCAGAGCCGGATGGCCATCGCCTCGGTACCCGCTGGGTCCAGGTCGTGGAGCTGGCGCAGTCTGTGCAGCGCCCGGTCCGGCTGCTGCTTGGACAGTGACTTGGCCAGCACGTACCCGAACTCGACGGCGGGAGCGGCTTTCCAGGAGCCGCCGGTCGAACGGGTTCTGCCGGCGAGCAGCTCATCGGAGTCGAGGAACCGGCAGCCACCTCGGGAGAAGTGGCTGCAGGCGTCAAGCACGAGGGCCGACATGGGAGTCTGGGGGTCCACGGCGGTCACTCCGACCGCCCACAGCTCGTGCCGCCTTCTCTGGGTGATCAGCCAGCCGTGCTCTCCGACCACCTTGAGAGCGAGCCGCTCGACGCGGCGCAGGTCGTGAGGAGCGACGACGAAGTCGATGTCCGACCCCGGCCTACCGAAAGGATCGTCGGGGTCGTGGAGCAGTGCGTGCTCGACACCGGAGCGGTCGAGCTCCGCGAAGAAGGAGCGCAGCACATCAGCCGGCTTCGCACGCGCGCCACCGGCTACCCGCTGGTGACGCCGCATGTGCTCCCTCTTCCGACGGTAGAAGCGGGCCGGAAGACGATGGCGCAGAGCCGGCCGGAGGCAATCCTAGGAGACAGGACCTCAGCCTGTCGTCGATTGACTTCCCCCGGAAGGGTCACATCGACCGACCGGCCGTGCCCGTAGACTCCCGAACAGTGACCGAGATCGAGGTGCCGCCGCGGGCGGGATGACGAAGCGAGGGCGGTGCCGTGAGCGTTCTCGTGTCATCGGCGGGGCGCAGGGTCGCTCTGGTGGAGATCGTCCGAGCGGTCCTCGAGGAGCTAGACCTGCCACCGCGGGTCGTCGCCGCTGATGCCGCACTTCTCTCGGCGGCCTGCGCCGTCGCGGACCGCGCCGCGCTGGTGCCCCCGTGCACCGACCCGGACTTCGTCCCCTCGCTGATCGAGATCTGTCGCGAGGAGCAGATCCGGCTGCTGATCCCGACCATCGACCCGGAGCTCCCGGCGCTTGCCGCCGCCCGCGCCGACTTCGCGGCCGTCGGCACGACTGTCGCTGTGTCCGCACCAGAGGTTGTCCGAACGACTTCCGACAAGCGACTCGCCCACCGCCTCCTGGTCCGCCATGGCCTGCCGACCGTCGAGCAGGACGAGGTGGCGACGGTCCGATCCGCGGGCTGGGACTTCCCGCTGGTCGTCAAACCGGTCGCCGGCAGCGCCTCCGAGGGGGTGCACGTCGTGACGACCCGGACTGCCTTCGAGGCGGCGGTTGAGAGCGGGGACGTCGTCGTCCAACGGCACGCGCGGGGGGAGGAGTACACCGTCGACTGCCTCGTCGACAACTTCGGACAAATGCTCGGGGCGGTGCCGAGACGCCGCCTCGCCGTCCGCGGCGGTGAGGTCAGCAAGGGCCGGACCGTTGACGTTCCAGCCCTGACCCAGGTGGCCGGCGACGTCTGTGCTGCGCTGCCCGGGGCGTTCGGCGTGTTGAACGTGCAGCTGTTCCTCGACCCTGACGACGGGTCGATCTCGATCATCGAGGTCAACCCGCGGTTCGGAGGTGGGTACCCACTGAGCCACGCCGCCGGGGCGCCGTTCGTCCGCTGGCTCATCCAGCACGCCTGGGGTCGGCGTGCCGAGCTCGACATGTCCTGGCGGGACGGCGTCGTGATGCTGAGGTTCGACGCCGCCGTCTTCCTCGATTCGGACGGCAAGCCGATCTCGTGACACAGCCGAGGTGCGTCGTCGTGGACATCGACGACACCCTGTACCTCGAGCGCGACTATGTCCTCAGCGGTCTGCGCGACGTCGACGTCGAGGTCAGGCGGCTCGGTGCCAGGGGCTTCCGCGAGGCGGCCGAGGCGCTGTTCCGTGACGGTGTCCGCGGCACTCTGTTCGACGAGGCACTTCGTCAGCTGGGCGCCGACCACCTGCTGCACCACGTCCCGCGGCTGGTCGGGGTCTATCGGCGGCACGTGCCGAGGATCGCCCTGTTGCCCGACGCGGTGCTAGCGCTCGATCAGGCCCGGCGGTCGGGTCGGGTTGCGGCGGTCACGGACGGGCCTGCTGACAGCCAGCGACGCAAGGTCGATGCTCTCGGTCTTCGTCGCTGGGCGGACCCCGTCGTCATCACGGACCAGTGGGGGCCGGGCTACGGCAAGCCGCACCCCCGCGGTTTCGAGGCCGTCGAGACCGCCCAGCCCGGGCTGCGCATGGCCTTCGTCGCCGACAACCCCGCGAAGGACTTCGCGGAGCCGGCTCGCCGCGGCTGGCTCACGGTGCGCGTGCGGCGCCCGGGTGGACTGCACGAGCGGGTTCCCAGCGGCGCCGACGTCCAGGCGGAGATCCCGGACCTCACCGGTCTCGAGCAGCTGCTGGACTCGCTCGCCGCGCTGGCCGAGTCGACGGGGCGACCCGGTGGCTGAGCCGCGGCTGCTCATCGCGACGACGGTCCCGAGTACGTTGCGCGGGTTTCTGCTGCCATACGC
>Ga0136611_10002131_pt1 | contig 13723 bp, 7 predicted proteins | sample AntDrymUQ2232306_2_FD_106645 | JGI IMG/M metagenome (GOLD analysis project Ga0136611, IMG submission 106645) | Polar desert sand microbial communities from Dry Valleys, Antarctica - metaG UQ223 (23.06) | ecosystem: Environmental > Terrestrial > Soil > Desert | place: Antarctica: Dry Valley...
GGTATCGACCGCCAGCATGTCGGCGGAGTAGGCCAGCGCACGCTGTCGAGATCAAGGACGGGCGCAGTTGTCGCCGGCGTGATCGCGGCGATCGTGCTGATCGCGGTTCAGAGCATCACCGGCTTCATCGGCGGTGGATCGAACACCAAGACCCCGCCTGACGGCGGCAACGACACGTGACGTTCAACGGTCCGCCGCTCGGTGCGACGGGCGGACCGCGACTCCCTTATTTCCAACGAGAGCCTCTCTCATGACGCTTAAGAAGATTGTGCTGCTTGGCCTCGCGGCGATCGCGGTCGCGGGCTGCAGCAAGGACGACGAGGGCACGACGTCCATTGGACCGCGAGCATTCGTTCGCTACATCAACGCCGTCAACGACACTCTGCCACTCGATGCGCGCTTCGTCGACGAGCCCGTGGAGAATTTGCCGACGTTTCTTGGCGTGGCCTGCCGGGGCGGAAGCGGAGTGTACCAGGGCGTAACCGCCGGTGAGCGACAGTTCCGCGTTTTCCCCAATGACACAACGCCTGCCGGCGCATCCCAGCGGCTGATCGACACGACGCTCAATCTGCAGGCGAACGCGTACTACACGCTGCTGCATGTTGGCTCGACCCGCGCTGGCGCGCTCAATCCCGACAGGCTGATCGTGGTGATCGATGACCCGCAGGTGCCTGTGACGACGGGCACGATTTCGGTTCGTGCGATCAACGCCTCGCTCGACTCGGGAACCGTCGACCTCTTCATCGCCCGGAGCAGCGTGGCGAATCCTGTGACCGCGCCCGCCACGCCGAAGATCACACTGCAGCCTGGTACGGCATCCGCGTACGTCACCCTGCCGGCCCTGACCGCAGGCACTGCAGACAGTCTTTTCCGCTTTGCTGTCGCGCGAGGCGGCGCCGCAACCACATTCGCCAGCACACTTGTCAACCAGCCGGGAATAGCGGCGACCGGATCGGTGAGCGCGCAGCCAGGCGTTCGCGTGGCGGGCTCGGTCCTCACGGCTGTCATTTTTCCGGCGTCGGCTCCGGGTTCAAAGTGCACCGCGGGCGCGCCGGCCACCGGTCTGTTCATCGACCGGGGTATGTAGGCTGCTGAGACTGGCGGCAAGGGATCACGGCCGGTTTCAGTTTGGTGATCTGTGTCACTCGGGGCTCAGCCGCCGTCGCAAACTCTTGACGCCGCTGAACCCCAGTCGTTACTTGAAGTTCCTGCGCATTGCAGGCGGCCCCGCCATGCCGTTGGGGTCGGTTCGGGTCATCCAGCCACTCGCGCGAGTGGGAGGAGGAAGTCAGCGTGGCACATGTATTTGTCCGGACATCGCTCAACAGGTTGGGTAGCGCCTGGGTGAGCGGCAGGAAGTGGGTGGGGGCGATTGCGCTTGGTACGGCAGCCCTGGCGATGTCGTCCGGTACGGCTCACGCGCAGACCGGAAAGATTTCCGGTGTTGCGACTGACGCCGCGACCGGCCAGCCGATCGAGGGAGTGCAGGTACAGGTGCAGGGCACGCGACTTGGAGCGGCAACGCAGGCGAACGGACGGTTCTTCATAATCAGCGTGCCACCGGGCACGTACACCGTTGTCGCGCGCCGAATCGGCTTCCAGAGCGTCGAGCTCGCTAACGTTACAGTTCGTATCGATGTCACCCGCGAAGCGAACTTCCGCATGAACACCGCGGCGACGACGATTGCCGCAGTGCAGATCGTGGCTGAGGCCGCGCCGCTGGTAGAGCAGGGAGTGACCGGCGGCCAGGTCGCGGTTGCCGCCGACGTCATCGCAGCCCTTCCGGTAACGGACGTGGCCGGAGTTCTCGCGCTGCAGCAGGGGTTCCTCGCGGTGCCCGATCAGAACACGGACATCGTGAGCTTCAGCGACAGCCGCCGCTCGGTGAACTCGCCGATCCGTATTCGCGGTGGTCGCGGTAACGAGACGCTGACGCTCCTCGATGGCTTCCCGATCCCGAATCCGGTTTTCGGTGGCGCCTCGTTCGACGTCAACAACCTCTCAATCCAGCAGATCGACTATCAGAAGGGTGGATTCGAGCCGCAGTACGGCAATGCCCAGTCGGGCATCATCAACCTCGCGACGCGTGAGGGTGGTACGCGGCTTGGTGGCGCGTTCGAGTATCAGGGCAGCGGTATTGGCCCGAACATCGGTGCCACGCAGGACAAGCTGCTCGGCCTGTCGCTGTTTCGCGGATATCTGAGCGGCCCCATTCCCGGCACGAACAACACGCTTCGTTTCCTCGTCTCGGGCCAGCAGCAGCAGTCCGCGGATCAGGTGCAGAAGTACGACAACGACGTCAACGATTTCAGCAACTTCTTCCAGGGAAATCGTTTCAACGCGCCTTCGGCGCTGGATCTGTTCTCGGGTTTCCGCGCATTCGGTTACAACTCGCAGCGCGACTTCCTCGGCAAGTTGACCTGGCTCCCGACATCGACGACGCGAATCAACCTGCTCGCGGTCGACTATTCCCGGCAGCGGCAGCGGGCGGACTTCGACTTCAACTTCACGGGTTTCAACGTCCTGAACGCGCCTGGCATCCAGGACCGCGTTGACTCGATCCTCGTGGGGGCCTTCTCGGCGTTCGAGAACACCGTGCAGGGTTCGATCAATGTCGAGCGTCGGTTTGCCGGCGCGACTGTCGAGCAGCGCTTTGGTCGCTCGAACCTCGTGCTTCGCGCGGGCTACCTGGATCAGGAGCGCGAGACGTGCAACTTCTTCCAGGGCATCTGCCTCGGGGATCGGTTCGCCGACACGAACTTCTCCGATCAGTTCGTGACTCCGAACCGTACCGCGTTTCAGGTCACCGGCACCGACACGTTCTTCGGCGGCGAGCGCGTCAAGTCGCCAATCTTCCGTGCCGACTTCCAGTCACAGGTTACCGATCACCACAACCTGCAGCTCGGCGCGTTCTACACGAAGCACGACATCGTCTTCTCGGAAGTCCGTAACCTCGGCACCAACTCCGAGAACGCTGTTCCGCAGCGGTACGCGGCCAAGCCTTACGAGTTCGCGACGTACTTCCAGGACCGCATCGAGTATGACTTCCTGACCGTGAAGCTTGGTGCGCGGTTTGACTATGCCCGTGCCTCGGGCTCGTCGTACACGAATCCTCAGGATCCGACCAACGGCACGACCCGGACGAGCGTATGCAACGGTCTGGCGCCGCAGCTCGGCGGCGGCACCGTGTTCACGACGGTCGACTCGGCTGGTAATACGATCTCTGGCGAGGCAGCGTGCAGCTCCGTGAAGCTGCTGGGTGACTCCGCCCGTCTGATTGCGCAGCGTGATGACTTTCGGAAGGCCGACCCGCGGCGCGCGTTCGCGCCACGTATCGGCGTGAACTTCCCGCTGACGGAGCGTTCCGGGCTGTTCTTCAACTTCGGGCGCTACAACCAGAACCCGGTGTACAACAGCCTGTACCAGAACACTGGTGTTGGTACGGTTGACGGACCGGACGGCGGAAACGTCTGCAAGGCGGGCAATGTGAAGCCCGGAACGCGCGAGTGCTTCCCCATCATTGTCGCCGATGCCTACACGCCGCCGTACGTCGGCAACGCGAACCTCAAGATCGAACAGACGACGTCGTACGAGCTTGGCTACGCCGCCGAAGTCGGCACGGGCTACGCTATCAACGTGACGCTGTTCACCAAGGATCAGACCGGTCTCACAGGCATCCGACGCTCCGCGGCGAAGTTCGATGCGGGAGTGACGTACGGAAGCTCGCTGCCCCGCTACAACGTGATCGTGAATCAGGACTACACGACATCGAAGGGCCTCGAGTTCCAGTTCCGTCGCCGCGTACGCAACTACATGGGCTTCGACATCAACTATTCGTTCAGCTCGACGACCACCAACGCGGCGCCGCCGGACCTGCAGCAGGAGGCGCTGAACCAGGGTGACTCGACGTCGCTGCGCGAGATCACCTCCGAGGTGGATCAGCCGCACGCTTTCAACGCTTCGCTGCTCCTGCGCGTTGACAATCGCGCTCCACAGATCCGCTTCGGTAACCTCCTGCGGAACACGTACGCGACGCTCACGACCCAGGCGCGCAGCGGCTTCCCCTATACGCCGACCACGACGTTCGGTGGATTCGGTGACCAGGGACAGCAGGAGCGCAATAGCGGTCGCGGACCGGCGACGTTCCAGACCGATATCCTGGCTGGCAAGGATCTGAACTTCGGCGGCATCAAGTACGGCGCGTTCGTGCGCATACAGAACCTGCTGGACCGTGAGAACTGCATTCAGGTCTTCACTTCGACCGGTCGCTGCGATAGCGGCACGATCGATCAGGATCGCTCCCGCAATGGCAACTCGGTTGGTGAAAATGCGCCATCGACCTTCTTCAATCGCGGAGCCTACTTCGGCGCGCGCCGTTCGGTGTACACCGGCCTCCGGGTCAACTTCTAGCACACACACCATGAGCTGGAGAGCTGCGGCGACCGCCGCAGCTCTTCAGCGTCTGCCAAGGGTGACGGATGACGACAATTCGTAACTTCGTACGTGCCGCGGTGCCCATGACCTCATGGCTGCCCGCGGCGCTGCTGGTCGGGACCGCGATGGCGGACCCGGCTTTCGCGCAACGCAAGTCAATCAGGCCGACTCACATCGAGAGCGGCGACCCGGCGGTCGCGTCGCACCGCATCGAGAGTGGCCGCCGCCGCGGGTTTCAGCTGTTCGCGCTCGGAGACCTCGGCGTAGCGGGTATGCGCATGACCGGCCAGATGGGCTGGGACGTGACGTCATACGGACCGTGCGACGATGGATTTACCGTCGGCGAGTGCGGCGACATCTTCACGGGGGGTGTGTTCCGGTTCAATATCTTCGCGATCGGACTCGTGGCGGGCACACCGCCCAGTGAGTTCGCGAAAATTGCGGCCGCGAACCCGGGTGCAGCGTCGCTCGTGCGCGGCGGAGGTTTCACCGCGCTGTTCAACGACGCGCTGTTCAACTTTCCGTTCAAGATCGGTCCCGCTGATGGCCAGGCTGGGCGTCTGTTCTCGGGTGCGACGAGCACCGATGACGGAAGCTGCCGCGACTTCACGAGTCCTCTGAACGGCTACGTTGGCACCGGTTTCTCGCTGCTTCCGGTGAGTGACTGTCCCGAGACGCTCGTTGGCGCGTTCGACGGACCGAGGCTGCTCGCGGACACCGCCTTCGTTCCGCTCTTCCAGGCTGATCGCAACAACTTCAAATTTGATTTCTTCCGGGTGCCGCGCGAATCGCAGCAGGCGTCCGAGTTCGCTGGGGACTTCTCCACCTACGGGCTGATGTCGGACTCGTATCAGGAAATCCTCGAGTCGTACGGTGGAGTGACCAAGCTCGGCACTGGTGCCCCGACCATCGAAGGGTATCCGCTTGGACTCGACATGCGTTTCGACGCATTCCAGTTCGGATTCCCGGCGATCCGGAACGTCGTGTACTACCAGGTCACGGTCGTCAACAACAGTGCACGACTCTACGGCACTGGTATCAGCTACGACTCGCTGTACATGGGAATTCGCTCCGGCTGGGGCCGCCGTCAGAGGACCTCGTCCTACTGGGTTCCGGGACGCAACGCGAACCTCACGACGGAGATCGGCGCGAGCGGCACGGGTAATTGCAACGGCGCACGCGAAGCTGCGGGTACCCCGCCCTGCGATGTGGTCGGCTTCTCTCGCGGCGCAACGGCCATCGTAGTGCTCAAGTCGCCAATCGGCGACACGCGCAACAAGCTGTTCACGACACCTGGCAATCCGTTCTTCAACCCGTCGAACGTGAATGCTGGCGATACCATCACGTTCAATCACGGCCGCCTGTGCGGTTTCGGCGCCTGCTGGAGAGATACGTGGGGCTCGAGTAACAAGCGCGCATTCGCGATGATGTCGTCGACTCCGGCCAACATCCTCGATGGCCGCGATCCGAGCTCGTTCGCCCCGCGTAATTTCTACAGCGTATTTCGCAACGTCGACTTCCCGACCCGCACGCCAAGGTTCAACACCTTCGTTCCGGGTGGATTCGACTACAATCGTGATGGAATTCAGGACACGCTGCACCTGGATACGTGCGACGTCGGCGGATGCGTCAAGACGTTCGCAGACACGATGCCGGGTACCACGCGGTACAACAACCGCGACACGAACATCGGCGGCGGAACGTTCGTCGGACCGTTCAAGCTGCGCGCTGGCGATACTACCTCGTTCATCTACGCATTCGTCGGCGGCCCGGACTCGGCGTCGTTCGAACGCAATGTTGACGCGGCTTCCCGAGCGTACAGCACCTTCTTCCTGGTGCCCAAGCCACCACCGGCTCCGGTTGTGACTCGTGTCACGACGGTTGCTTCGCTCGAGAGCAGGCCTGGCCTGGTCGCTCCGGCAGTGGTCATCAACTTTACCGACGAGCCGGCGCGCGCAGTCAATCAGTTCCTGCTCAACATCGCCAGCGGTCTGCGGCGTGGGGCAACGACCGAGGAGCGGGTCATCAACGCCCTGAATCCGTTGCTTGCCGATTCCATCGAAGCGCGGGCAAGGAATCAGCTGTCCGAGATTCTCGTCTTCAAGTCGTGCGATGACGGAAACTCGTTTACGTCCGATGCTGATTGCGATGGCGATCCGCTTGAAGGCGAGAACGGTCTGGCGCTCGGCCTTGGCTTCCAGCCGTACGCGATCCTTCGCCGCGATGCCGCGGGTAGATTCCCGACCACCTTCACGGATGTGAACGTGATAGGTGGGCGCACCTACCTGTACTCGTTCGTCTCGCGCAGCATCGGGTTCCGGACCTCGGTACGAGACAGTGCGACGGTGAACGGACGCCGGGTCGAGGTCGCCAAGGATTCGGCGTTCGTCGATTCCGCCGCCACACCGCTCAGGCGGAGCGGCCCGTCGGTAGCCAAGGTCTATGTGCCGGTCAGCCTCCCGGCCGGGGTTCAGGTAGCCAGCGCCCAGTTCGTCACTGAACAGGGCTTCGCTACCCTGCCGATATTTGCCCGGTTCGGCCAGAACGTGCAGGGCGGTACCTTTCGGCTCGAGTTCGGCAATCTGTTCACCATCCGCGAGGCTGTGGCCACATCGGGTGGTCGAGGGCGGCGAACCGTTGTCACTCGTGAAGTAGTGGCACCGACGGCGCAGAGTGCGGACGGGCGGACCACGTTCGCGAATGTGCCCCTACAGCCGATTACGCGCTACACCACGGATTCGATCGTGGTGTTCTCTGACACCAATGCCGTAACCGTGACGCAGAACGTGGGCGCGTCCACGGCGACGACGAGTGACGACTCCACGATCACGACGACGGTGATCACCGGAACCGGATTCGTCGCGCTACTCGATAACCGGCCGTTGTTCGTCAGCACCCGGCTGTCGGGTGATAACGCCACGCCGGCGGCGTTCCTCAACCGGCCGGAGTTCCCCGGATTCCTCATCAGCCTGAACCAGGCTAATGCGGGCCGTCTGACGCTCGAGCGACTCGTCGAGCCGGACGGTGATACTGTCGTCAACGGTATCATCAACGGTCAGGGAGTCGCGCTCAATTTCGCCGAGACGCGCTCCACACGGCAGCCCTTCGGCGGCGGACTCTATGAGTTCCTGTTCGCTGGAGACGTCTTCGGGCCAGGCGCGCCATTCAACGTCAATATTCGCGACGCGAACGCGGTACAGGCGACGATCGTTCAGTCGCTTCTTGCCCGCCCCACCGTGCAGCGCAGCGACACGTCTGCCGCCGCAGTAGCGGCTGTTCGGGCACTTCTCCCGGCGTTCCGTACCCGTGACTTCGTTTCGATCCCGTTGCCGTTCTCGGTACGCAACGTCACCTTCGGTCGTGATGCCCGGGTCGTGATTCCGCGACGGTCTGCGGCCGCCAACTCGGTACGTATCGGATCGGGCGGCACCGACACGGTGTCGATCACGGTTCCTGATTCGATCTATGTGCCGGGTGACACGATCTTCATCATTGAAGACGTGGCACGCGACAGTGTACGCAGTGGTGGTGTGGTGGTCGTGCGCGACTCCTCTGGCTCAACGGTGCCAGTTCGCTTGTCCACACCGGTTGTTACCCTTGGACCGGTTGTCCTCGACTGCACGAATTCGGCAAACCCACGGACTGCCTGTAACCCCCTCGCCCTCGGCACGCCGGGCGCGACGGGTTACTACAACTTCGCTCCGAACACCAAGCTCGTCGTTCGGTTCGACGTCGGTTTCCGTCCTGGAGATATCGTCAGCGCGACCGTGACGCCGCAGATCGATCGTCCGCAGACGCTTTCGAGCGGAGATCTCCGTAACGTTCGGGTCGTGCCCAATCCGTTCATCGTACAGTCTGGGTTCAACACGGTGAATAACGCCCGCACCGGCGACTCTCGTGTGATCTTCACGAACGTTCCGTCGCGCGGAACCATTCGCATCTACTCGGTGAGCGGGCAGTTCCTTCAGCAGATCACCTATACCGAAGCCGATCTCAATGGCGCGAGCACCGGCCAGATCGGAACGGGCGATCTACCGTACGATCTTCGCACGCGGGAGCGGACCGATCTGGCAAGCGGCCTGTACATCTTCGTGATTCGCGGGGCGGGAAGAAATGGTCGCGAGCAGGTTGCGCGCGGCAAATTCGTGATCATCCGCTAAGGGGGCAGGAAACCAATGCTGCGATACAACTGGATCACGGTCGCTGCGCTTGCAGCGGTGGCGGGTACCGCCACCGCTCAGGACCGGCCGATTAACAACCCACGCGAGCCTGAAAACCCGTCACGGCAGGGCACGCGTGGCGCGAACTTCCTCACGATTGGCGTCGGCGCTCGCGCCGCCGGCATGGCAGGGGCGGTCGCCGCGAGCGAGCAGGGTCCCACGTCCTGGTACTGGAACCCGGCCGGAAACGCCTCTACCGAGCAGTTCTCGGTGGTAGCGGATCGACAGGAACTCTACCGGGACCTGGACATCTCGATGAATTATGCGGCCATCTCCCTGCCGACGTTCGGCGGAGTGGTCGGGCTGCACTTCACGTCTCTGACCTCTGGAGATCTCGAACGCACGTCCGAGACTAATCCAGAAGGTGGCGTCTTCACTGGATCGACCTTCACCTGGAGCTCGACGGCCGTCGGCGTGGGCTACGCGCGTCGCCTGACGGACCGACTCGCTCTCGGAACGACGGTCAAGTTTGTGGGCGAGGGCATCACCGATGCACGCGTAAGCTGGGTAGCGCTGGACGCCGGGACACGCTTCCGTACCGGCGTTTATGGACTGACGCTTGGCGCCTCGATCGCCAACGTCGGACCGCGCTCACGGATGCGCGGGCCGGCGGTCAATCGCGCGGTCAACACCGACGAGTTCGCTCCACAGATCGTGGATGTGAACCTCGACACGCGCGAGCAGGACATGCCGACGCTGTTCCGTTTCTCGGTGCAGTCTGACCTGCTTGGGGGCGCCGAGTCGATCCTGCGCACCAGTGCGGGCCGCAGCCGGCTGATCGGAGAGGTTGAGTTCTCCGATGCGAATCAGTCCAATCCGCAGATCGCCGGCGGACTGGAGTACAGTTTCGCCGACATCTTCTTCCTGCGTGGTGGCCAGCGCTACTTCAACGATCAGCGCAACACCACCGAGTCGAATCGCTTCGGACTCTCTGGCGGCGCCGGCATCCGCTTTCCGATTCGTGGTCGCGGGCTCCAGTTCGACTATGCCTACACGTCGATGGGCGAGTTGGAGAACGTGCAGGTCTTCACATTCTCGTTCGGCCGTTGATCGCGACTCACCGCCTACCTGCCCACATGAGACTTCTTAACGCCCTGGCGGCGGGCGCGGTTCTATCCGCGTTCGCCGTCCCCGCCGACGCGCAGCAGTCGACGCCGCAGGCCCAGAACTATCGAACCTCGCTGATCGTGGCCAAGGGAGGCTACATCAACTACGAGCGGGACCTCGGTCTCAGGCCAGCTCCGTTCGTCGGCATGGACCTGCGCTATCGGATCACGCCGTTCTTCGCCCTGGCCCCGTCGGTCACGGTTTCACAGCCGCGGACCGATGGCGATTACTTCGGCGCTTCGCTGATCTACGATGACACCACGTACTTCTTCCAGGTTTCACAGCCGGTCACGATGCTCGATGTCGGTCTGAACGCTGTGCTCTCGATCCCTGAAGTGGGAGCATTTGCCCCGTACGTCAGTGGCGGCGGTGGCGTATACGCATTTTATCTCGATCCTCAGGTGAATTCGGCTCGCGACAAGCGGTTCTCCCGCTTCTCGCTCTCCGCAGGAGCCGGCGCGACGGTGCGCCTGAAGGGCGGCACCGGCCTTCAGTTCGAAGTGCGCGACTTCATCATGCTCGATACCGACCGGGAACGGTTCAACCCGGTTGGTGCTCGATTCAACAATTCGCGCTTCGCCGAGGATTTCAGGGCCCCATCCGTTTACGATAAGGGGTCGGCGTCGCACAACCTCGTGTTCTCCGTTGGATTCACGTTCACGCCGAACAGCGGTGCGGGACGGGATACGGAGGAAGACCGATGACCGACCGAGCTTTGAAGTCCAGGGCGCTCATGGTCGCGGTCGTGAGCAGTGCTGCGCTCTTCGGCGCCTGTCGTGTCGATCGTGCCACGATCTTCGAGCCGATAGGCAGACCGTCGTTCGACTTCTCGTTCTCGCCACCGGCGACGGCGGCAGAGCGCGCGTTGCCCGGCGGCACTATCACCGTTTCGCGTCCGGGTCCGGCTGGCTCGACCGCTGCCGGCACGGTGAGGATACGGCTGACTAACCTGCAGCCGCTGACATCCGGTGTGTACCAGGTATTTATTGGCACGCAGGCCGGCGACACTCTTCGTGACGTGATTCCTGCGCGCGGTACACTGCGCGTGATTCGGCCAGTGGCCACCGTTGTAGACACTACGAAGACGTTAGACACTACGGTGACTGCCAACGTATCGAGCACCAACGCCGGCGGCGCGAACGTTGTGCTCGAGTTCACGCTCAACGAGGCGTCGCTCGGATCGAATCCCACGCTTCCTGGTCGGAATGTCGTGCTCGTATCCATGCAGGCAAGCGAGACAACGACGCCGCCAGCCATCGTGAGCCCGCTGTTTGGCTTCTTCACGACCCCGGCAGCTGGCGCGACGGCCGTGACTACCAACCTGCTGTTCGGTAATTACGAGCCGGTTACTTCGCGGCGGTACGTGTTCCAGGCCGTTGGTCGCGGTCGCGGTGGTGTTCGTGGCAACGTGCTCGCGATCGATGACACGCTCCTCGCGCGTCCCCCGATCGGCTTTTTCTACGCGGCCTTCGCTCTTCGCACGGATTCCGCCGGCAATGCGCTCGCACCCGAGTATCTGGGCGAATTGACGGCTCCATTCCCGAACCGCGATCGCTCGCTGCGCAATGCGGACACCGACACGATCGCTGGCGTGGTCTTCGATCGCCCCGCCGCCATCTCCGCTGCGTCGCTTCGCTTCGTCACAACCAGCGACACGGCATTCGTCCTGCGGATGGGTAATATCGATATCGTGATCGTGCTCATCAGCAAGTTCGCAGCTGAGGGATCGCTTCCGCCGAATCGCATTCTGAAGGGAACGCTGCCGGGAATCGTCACGAGTCCCCCGGTTGCCGCTCGCGATTCAACCAGGCCCTGAGGATCGGACTGATCGGGGCGTGATTGCGCGCTCCGCCACAACTGCACGAAACGACGGCTCGTGGGCTCCTGCCCGCGAGCCGTCGTTCGTATGCCGGCTCCTTGTCCGCGCATTCGCGAGCCTCGGGGGACCGATGACGCTAGCTGGTGGTGACCGGAGCATGGCCCTCATCTTGCCACCCCTCACTCGTCCCTCCACCGAGTAACGATGCCCCCTGCGCAGTTGCCGTCCATCCTCGTCGTCGATGACAATCATGACAACGTCGACATCATTCGTCACTATCTCGAAGTGCGCGGATATCCCATTTCCGTCGCTCACAACGGTGACGAAGCACTCGCACAGTTCGAGAGCATACGTCCAAACATCATCCTGCTCGACGTCATGATGCCGGGACGGGACGGCTGGGAGGTATGTCGGGTCATGCGCCAGCATCCTGAGCTTGGCAAACTGGTGCGTATCATCATGGTCACGGCGCTGGACGAGATGGACGACAAGCGCACCGCGCTGCAGACCGGTGCCGACGATTACGTCGAGAAGCCGTTCGACCTGGCCAAGCTCGCGGCCACGGTCGAGCGGAACGCCGCGTTGCTTCCGGCCGCTCGCTGATCGCCCGCGCCCTTTCCAATCGCGCGCGGTGAGCCTTCCCGTTCTCGTTACCGACAGTACGGATCCGGCCGTCGAGGCGGCGATGTCGCTGCTCGAATCGTGGTCGAGCGAGGTGCGTCCCGAACGAGATCTCGCGGCGGCAGTCGCTGAAGTCACAGGAATTCGCGCTGTGCTCGTTACCACGGCGAACCCGAACGCGCTGCGAGACGTTATCGCCAATGCGCGCGAGCGCGGAGTTGCGGTGGTCGTTGGGTGCGTTGACGAAACCATGCGTCGCCGCGCGGTCGAGGAGCGGGTCGACGAGTGGTTCCGCCTGCCCGCCGAACCCGAGGAGATTGCAGCACGCATCCGGTCGGCTATCTCGCGCACGATGCCGACCGGCACCGCAATGGCGGCCCGAGTCGATCTCGTCGAGTACGAACAGATGTTGTACGACTACCTCACCGGGCTCCCCACTCTCCCGGTGATGATCGAGCGGTCGCGCGCGATGATCAAGGAGCGCGGCGAGCTCATCGTACTGTACTTCAATTTTGTTCGTTACTCCAAGATCGAGGAGCTGTTCGGCTGGGAGAAGCTCGACGCCGTGCTGGAGACAACTGCCAGCGCGGTGGCGGAATTCCTTCGCGACAGCGCGCTCAAGACATCACGCGCGATGGTGACGTTCACCAACGACGATGATTTCGTGCTGTTCCATGTTCCCGCGCCAGATGTCGCCGCGGCGTCGGATGCGGAAATCACCGAGCTCGCGGGTCGGCTTCAGCAGTACGTTGCGCAGCGGATCGAGGCCGTGCATGGCGAGGAGATTGCCACGCTCTTTGACATCTACGTAGGGCGCTCACACGTCTATTTCAACCCCAAGATTCGCCTCGAGCGGCTGATTTATCGCGGCATACGCGAAGCAGCGAATGCCGCCAAGAGCATCGAGGAGCGAGAGCGGCAACGCAAGGTCTCCGATCTGCGAACGAGCCTGCGCGATCGCGCGGTATACGTCGACTACCATCCGATCGTCGAGGCCGGCACCAAGAAGGTGTTCGGCTACGAGGCGTTGGCGCGCGGCTCGATGCGCGCGTTGCGCAGCCCCGAAGTCTTGTTCGAGGTCGCCGCCGCCGCCGATCTCGTGTGGGAGCTCAGCCGACTATGCCGCAGCCGTGCGCTCGAAGGCCTCACCACCCGCCTGCGTCCCGGCGAGGCCTTGTTCATCAACGTCGATCCGACGGATTTCGGCGATCCCGAATTCGACGTCGATGTTGCCGATCCGACCCGCGTCGTGATCGAGATCACCGAGCGCACCGCTATCAAGGATTACCCGAAGTTTCGGGAACGGCTGCGCGCGTTCCGTGAGCGCGGTTTCCGCTTCGCCGTCGACGATGCCGGCAGCGGCTACGCCGGACTCGGGTCGATAGCCAATCTCGAGCCAGACTTCATCAAGCTCGACATGTCGCTGATCAACTGCATCGACACGAACTTCATCAAGCAGAATCTCGTCGAGACCATGGTGAAGTTCGCGAACGATCAGGGTGCCAAGGTGATCGCCGAGGGA
>Ga0136611_10002132_pt1 | contig 13723 bp, 15 predicted proteins | sample AntDrymUQ2232306_2_FD_106645 | JGI IMG/M metagenome (GOLD analysis project Ga0136611, IMG submission 106645) | Polar desert sand microbial communities from Dry Valleys, Antarctica - metaG UQ223 (23.06) | ecosystem: Environmental > Terrestrial > Soil > Desert | place: Antarctica: Dry Valley...
GCGTGGATGTCGCTGGTTGGGTCGTCGATGTCACCGGCGATGATCGCCTTGGCCGGGCAGACGACGACGCAGGCCGGTAGCAGCCCGACATCGACGCGGTGCGCGCAGTAGTTGCACTTGGCGGCCGTGTTGGTGAATGGGTCGATGTAGATCGCGTCGTACGGGCAGGCCTGCATGCACGACTTGCAGCCAATGCAACGGCCTGGGTCAAAGTCGACGATGCCGTCTGGGCGGCGAAAGAGTGCCTTCGTCGGGCAGATCTCGATGCAGGGGGCGTTGTCGCACTGGTTGCAGCGCTCGACCGTGAAGAAGCGCCGGGTGTTCGGGAACGTCCCCTTCTCGGTGTACTTGACCCAGGTGCGGAAGACGCCGAGTGGCACCTCGTTCTCCGACTTGCAGGCCACCGTGCAGGCATGGCAGCCGATACAGCGCCGGTGGTCGATCACGAAACCGTAGCGTGACACGCGCGGCCCTCACCTCCACCCAAAGGGTACCCGGCCCCCTCTCCCAGAATTGGGAGAGGGGGAGATTGCAATCAACGATCTTGTACCGATGTCACGCGCTGGCTTGCTACGCCGGGAGGAATGGTTGCGCGCGTCCCGGTTCGAGTGTAGCAGCATTCCGGGAGATGCGCGCGCTGCGCTGCTAGAACGCAGCCAGCCCGAGATTGAGGAGGACGGTCAGGACGACTGAGACGACGATCGAGAGGATCAGGCAACCGGGCGAGCAGCCCCAGACCTGGAAGCGCCCGCCTTTGTAGCTTCTCGGCCCGAACATATCGCGCATGGTTTGTATGACTCCGTTGCAGTTAGAACGATGGCCCGCTGGCCGATGTAAGGCACGCGCTGTGCCATCGCACGCGCCTACCGGAGGGTCACGCGCCATCAGCAACCGGATATCGTATTACACTGGCGAGAACCGTTGCTGAACGGCTGGAAGGTGGCCTGATGGATACGACGCTGACGTGGCTGGTTCGGTACGGGCATGTCCTGTTTGGCGCGAGCTGGCTCGGTGGGTATCTCGCGCTGGCGCTGTGGGTCGTTCCTATGCTGGAGCGCAACCGGGATGCAGCGGTCGGTCAACTGGCGCTTGGTGCGGCCCGCGTTCTCAGCGTCGTCGGGACGGTGACGATGATCTTTGGCGCGCTCCTGATCTGGCGCACGCGCGGGTACGGAAACATCTTCAACGGCGAGTGGGGCATGATCGTAATCACCTCGATCGTGATTGCCTTCGCGCTGATGGGGATTGGCGATGCTGCGCTTCGCCCGGCCTTGCAGCGGCTGATCGACACCGGCGACGGCTCCGGCGCGCGACGCTGGGCGTACGTTGGATTGGGGCTGACAGTCCTCTCGATCGGCCTGATGACGCGCGCGGTCTATTCGTCGTCGTGATTTAGACGGCCTTCCGCGCGCGATGGATCGCGATCAGCCCAAAACCGAAGTGGCGATACTGGATCTGGCTGAAACCGGCGCGCTGGATGATGGCGGCCAGCTCGTCCGGCGTGGCGAAGTTCGCGACGGAATCGGGCAGGTAGGCGTACGCAGCGGCATCACCAGCGACGATGCGACCGAGGATGCGCGCGCTGACGCCGAAGGCGCGGTTGAGCAGCCGTCCGATCCGGTCGTCGCGGCGCGCGGCTTCGAGGCAGACGACTCGACCGCCCGGCTTCAGGACACGGTGCATCTCCAAAAAAGCCAACTCCGGGCTGGTGACGTTGCGGACGAGAAAGCCGCTCGTGACGCAGTCGAACATCGCGTCAGCAAAGGGCAAGTCGAGCGCGTCGGCGACCGTGAAGCGGATCGACTCGAAGCCTTTGCGGCGTGCCTTCTCCTCGGCAGCCCCCAGCATGGCTGGAGCAAAATCCCCGGCGACGACCTGCCGCGCCCCTTGCCGCACCAGTTCCCGAGCGATGTCGCCGGTCCCTGTCCCGAGATCGAGCGCGACGGCCCCGTCCGGCTCGGCAGCCTGGACCGCAACGCGCTTCCAGTAGCGATGCCGTCCGGCTGTCATCAGATCGTTGAGCAGGTCATATCGCCCGACGATCCCCGTGAACATGGCGTGGATTGCGGAGGTGCTGGGTGCTGGGTGCTGAGTGCTGAGTACGGTCCCGCTTCCAGTTCGGATGTTGTCAGTCATCGGCTCAATCACTTTCCATTACTCAGCACTCAGCACTCAGCACTCATAGCTTTGACCAGAATCATTGCGCCTCGCGCTGTAGCTACGCTGGCGGAATCAAGCCACCGTTTCAGGCTCATCGTATCTGGCGAATGCTATCAGCACTCGCAACTCACAGCATCGCCGCGACCGTGACACCCAGCGCGTACAGGCTACCCTGCACCAGGTGCAGGCGGGCGATGCCTTTGACAGCGGGGTGGAGGGCAGTTGGGATCGTCGTCGCCCGGAAGCGGCGGATGATCGGCGGCGCGAGCGGCAGTGACGCGAAGGCGAACAACGCCAGCCAGGGAGCCGCACCGGCCAGGACGGCCACGATCAGCAGAACGTACGACCCGAAGACGAGCGCCATCAGGATCAGGATGCCACCGTAGCGGCCCCAGACGATTGGCAGCGTCCGCCTGCCCTTCGCCTCGTCGCCGTCCATGTCGCGGATGTTGTTGCCGAGCAGAATCGCCGCAACGAGACAGGAGACCGGCAAGGCCGCGATCAGGACGCTGGCCGTCATGTCCTCGGTATGGACGTAGTAGCCGAGGCCAACCAGCAGCAACCCCATCAGGACGAACACCTCCACCTCGCCGAAGGGCGTCCAGGCGATCGCGCGCGGTCCTCCCGAGTAGACGTACGCGCCGAGGACGCTGACCGTCCCGATTGCCAGCAGCCACGGTGAGACGACCGCGACGAGGTACAGACCGAAGAGCAGCGCGCCACATAGCGAGACGATCGCGCCACGCTTGACGGCTCCGGCACTCAGATCACCACGGACGATGCTACCAGCGATGCCGACCGACTCGTGGGTGTCCAGCCCGCGCTGGTAGTCGAAATACTCATTAAGCATGTTGGTTGCCGCCTGGATCAGGATGGCGCACAGCAGCAGCGCCACGAAGCGGTCCCAGCCGAACTCACCGTCCCAACCTGCCAGCGCCGCGCCGACCATGACCGGAACAGCCGCAGCTGTCAGCGTGAAAGGCCGTATGAGCGGGAACCAGATCCGAATGATGTCGCGCAAGCGATGATCCTCATCCCACAGCGTCCAACCGCGCTGACCCGATCATAGAGTATTGATCGCTATGGCTACGAGATGCGAGATGCAACAGTCCAATCCCTCCTGTCGTCCAGAGCCGCAGCGAAGGACCTCTCCGCGTTAGCCACCCGCGTCGTCAAAACCGGGGAGGTCCTTCGCTGCGGCTCTGGACGACAGGGGGAACTGGACAGCTCCATCCGAATAGCCAACTCGTCTGGCCGGTTTGGCTGCCATGTCCTGGCTGCCAGCTGGACGTGTGACGATTGAAACGGGTTGTCACGAGTCGCTGACGATGTTGATAATTGGCGGTGGGCCGGGACGCCGTCTGCCAACGGGTGTGCGCAGGGCATCGATAACGATTGTGAAGACACTTTGCGAGGCGGCAACGTACTGATGTCCACCAGCGGACTGTGACCGGACGTGCCCGGTCGCCTCACCGCAGCGTGGACAGGTTTGAGTTGTGCGCGAGATCGCGCCGTTGCAGTGCGGGCAGACGAGCAGGCTGTTCATTGGTGGCACGGGTCCTCCAGCATGACCCTCATCAAGGATGCCTGAGAGTCACGACCGACAGGCAGAACCGTTAGTCATGGTCCGTTCGGGACATTCGACGGATTACCGTCAAGCGTACCGTCAACGCCTGCAATGCCGTGCCGTTGACGGACGCAGCCGGAGAGGAGCATCCCATGGAAAACCATGCAGACGCGGACGAGACGCTGGCGGTCATCGATCACTTCAACGAGGTGTTTAATCAGCACGACGTTAACGCGCTGATGGCACTGTTCACCGGCGATTGCGTCTTCGAGAACACGTCCCCACTCCCGGATGGCACGCGCTATGAAGGACAGGCCGCTGTGCGTGCCTTCTGGGAGGCGTTCTTCGCCAACTCTCCATACGCACAGTTTGAGACCGAGGACTGCTTCGCCGCTGGCGACCGCTGCGTCGTCCGCTGGCGCTACTCGTGGGGCGACGGTCATATCCGCGGCGTCGATGTCTTCAAAGTCCGCGACGGCAAGGTGTCCGAGAAGCTGGCGTACGTGAAGGGGTGAATTTGCGGCGATGCGCCAACTCCGGTACGCTGATCGCTGGTACGAACGCAACAGGAAGACGGAGGGTTTCTGATGGCAGGAGCGACGAAGACGGCGAACGTGACCTGGAACGGCAGCCTGATGGATGGCAAGGGCACCATCGACAGCGTCGGTAGTGGCGCGATCAGCAATCTGGGAGTGACCTGGAAGAACCGCACTGAATCCGAAGAAGGCACCAGCCCCGAGGAGCTGATCGCGGCGGCCAACGCAGCCTGCTTCGCGATGGCGCTCTCGCACGGTCTCGCTCAGGCTGGCAACACCGCTGAGAAGCTTGAGGTGACCGCGAAGTGCACCTTCTCGCTCGAAAACGGGCCGAAGATCACGACGATAGACCTGCATGTGCGCGGCAGCGTCCCCGGCATGGACGCCGACGCCTTCAAGCAGGCCGCCGCTGGCGCTGGCGAGAACTGCCCCGTCTCCACCGCCCTCAAAGGCAACGTGACCTTCAATGTGACGGCGGAGTTGGCGTAGGTCGGGATTCGGGAACCGGGATTCGGGGTGATCCAGATAACTTACCCCGAATCCCGAATCCCGTGTCCCGATCACCGAAACACAGGCATCACCTCACTGATAAACACATCCAGAGCGTCCCAGTCGATTGGGGGGCGGAAGGCGATGTTGATCGAGGTAGCGCCTGCTTCCTCAAACTTCCTGAGGCGTTCGATGACCTGGGCGGGGCTGCCGGCCAGTTGGCCGGATGGCGTCTGGTGTGGTGTCTTCAGCTTCATGTCAGCCTCGGCGGCGGCCATCACGTCCGGATCATCGGATGCGGCCATGAAGAAGCCGAGTTGGGTCGCCGTCCGCACCTCGGCGGGGTCGCGGCCCTCCTTCTCGCACCAGTCGCGTAGCACCTGGACCTTGTGCTTGTAGGCGCCGGGTCCCACGTAGGGGATGTTCCAGCCGTCGGCGTACCTGGCCGCCATCCGCGCCGTGCGCTGCTCGCCGAGGCCGCCGATCCAGAGCGGCAGCTTGCCGAGCGGGCGTGGGTTCATGTAGGCGTTGCTGAAGTCGAAGTACGTCCCGTGGTGGTCGGTGATCTCGTTGTCGAGGAACGAGCGCATGACAAGCATCGCTTCCTCGACGCGGTCGAGCCGCTGCTTGACCGGCAGCAAGTCGTAGTGGAAGGCGCGGAACTCCGGCTCGTGCCAGCCAGCGCCGAGGCCGAACTCGACCCTCCCGCCGGAGAGGTGGTCGATTGTGATCATCGACTTCGCCAGCATGCCGAGGTTGCGGAACGGGGCCGCGAAAACCATGCAGCCGAAGCGGATATTTTTCGTCTCCGCCGCCAGCGCGCCCATCAACGCGACCGCCTCGAAGTGCGGATCCTCGTCACTCGTCGCGCAATAGAAGTGGTCCCAGACCGATAGCCAGCCGAAGCCGTTGTTGTCGGCCAGCATCCAGAGCCGTCGCAGCTCCTCAATCGTGATGTTCTGCTGCCCAACGTGTATCCCGAAGGTAATTGCCATCCGTCTCTCCTTCTCTTCCCAGAATCTGGCGTGTTCAGCAGGACACGGGTAGTCCCCCTGTCGTCCAGAGCCGCAGCGAAGGACCTCTCCGCCTTGACGACTTGGGCGGCTAACTCAAGGGAGGTCCTTCGCTGCGGCTCCGGACGACAGGGGGACTACCCGTGTCCTGCTGACGCCACCCTGTACCCTGCCCGTTATCCCCTCGTCTTGAACGGTCCAATGATCTCCGACGTGATCCAGCCGCCGTAGAAGCGACCGGGTTGTGGAGTCACCTGTTCGTCGTCGATGTAACAGGCGTCGACCCGGCTGGGGTAGAAGGCGATGTAGTCCCGCAGCGACTCGAAGCCCGGTATTGGTTGCTCGTAGCTCCAGGCAACATCTTCGAAGGTCCGGCCTGCGGTGCGCAATGTCCAGTAGCTGGCCGTTCCCTTGTACTCGCAGAAGGTGCTCGTGTCGGAGTTGTCGAGCAGATCCATCCGGACATCCTCCGGCGGGATGTACCAGACCGGCGGATGGCTCGTTTCCAGAACGCGGACGGAACGGGTCGAATCGGCGATCGTCTCGCCGGCGACGATGACGCGCACGCGCCGCGCCGACGGCTCGACGCGAGGAGGACGCGGGTAGTCCCAGACCGATTCCTGGCCGGGACCCGGCTCGATGCGCTCGTCCATTGGTGTCCTCTCGTCGTGTCCCAGGCGATCCACTCAGAATGCCCTGTCAGCCATTCCCTGCTGCTTCATTACTCATGGCACTCATCATGGCACTCATATTGAACAAGAACCAGGCGGCAGTATCGCACGCATGAGGGAAAGGCCGACATGACCGACTGGTTTCGGGATCTGCATCCGGTGGGGCAGGCGGCGCTCGCCGGTGGGTTTACCTGGTTCGTGACGGCGTTGGGCGCGGCGATTGTGCTCCTGTTCGGGCGAATGTCGCAACGGCTGCTGGACACGATGCTCGGCTTCGCGGCGGGCGTGATGATCGCCGCCAGTGTCTGGTCGCTGCTGCTGCCGTCAATCGCGCTGGCCGAGGAATCGGAGTCGCTACCGGCTGCCTGGATTCCGGCGGCAGTTGGCGTCCTGCTCGGCGCGGCCTTCCTGCGGGTTGCCGACCAGTTCATGCCGCACCTGCACCTCGGCCAGCCCGAGAGCAACCGAGAGCAACAAGGAAGGTGTCGAAACAGCCTGGCAACGGACAACGCTGCTGGTGCTGGCGATCACGCTCCACAACATCCCCGAGGGGTTGGCGGTCGGCGTCGCGTTCGGCGCGCTGGCGAGCGGTGTGGATGCCGGCAATGGCGCAACGCTGGCTGGTGCCGTGACGCTGGGGTGAGAGATGGGATGGAGGATGCGGGATGAGCGGGTGTTTGACCACATTGTCGTTGGGGCAGGGTCGGCGAGCATGCAGTGGCTCGTATTCAGAGGTAGATGACCAGCATCTGCTGCATTCCATGCTGGCGCGTGCGATCGTCAGCGACGATGATACGCGGGGAGTGGAAGGGGCAGGCGATGGCACGGGACCGGGTGCGGGTGGTTGTCGCGGGGGTGCCGAGGTCGTATCAACAGCCGTTTGCGGATGGGCGCTGGTTGAAGGAAGCTCATCTCGCACGGATCGAGGGTGTTTCGGAGCGGATCGAACTGGTCCACGTCACTCGCGATGCATTAGAGCGCGGAGATGTGCCGGAACCAGCCGACGTGTTGCTGATCGAGGCGAGCGGTAGCGAGCCGTACCTCGACGAAATCCCGGCAACGGCGTTCGCGCGGCTCGTGACGCCACGGCTGCGCTGGGTGCAGTCGTGCAGCAGCGGTGTTGGCCATATCCTGAATCTCGGTCTGCTTAGCGATGATGTCCTGCTGACGAACGCAGCGGGTGTCCACGCCGAGGCGCTGGCTGAGAGTGTGATGGGGGGAGTGTTATCGCATGCCAAGCGGCTACCGGAGCGCGCGGAGCGGCAGCGCGAGCGGCGCTGGGAGGAATTGCACTGTCGCGAGCTTCGCGGGCAGACGATGCTGATCGTCGGGACCGGCAACATCGGCCTGGCGACGGCGAGGCTTGCAGGCGCATTCCGGATGCGGTTGCTCGGCGTCCGGGCGACCCCCGCGCCGCTCACCGGGTTCGAGCGCGTCGGCGCTCCCGGCGAACTGCCGGAACTGCTGGCCGAGGCCGATTACATCGTCATCGCCTGCCCGTTGACGCCGGAGACGGAAGGGCTGCTCGGTCCGGATGAGTTCGCGGCGACGAAGCGCGGCGCGTACCTGCTGAATGTCTCACGCGGCAAGGTCGTCCAGGAGTCCGCGCTGCTGGCCGCACTCGCGGACGGCACCCTCTCCGGCGCGTATCTCGACGCCCATGCCCAGGAGCCGCTGCCGCCGGAACACCCGCTATGGGGCACACCCGGCGTCACGATCGTCCCGCACGATTCGCACTCGTCGCCATACATCGGAGACAACATCGTCGATCTGTTCGTCGACAATTTGCACCGCTATGTGACCGGGGAGCCGCTCCGCAACCTTGTCGATCGCCGGCGCGGATACTGAGCGCGAAGGTGATTCACAGAACGAGTGTCTGCTGCTATGATCGCGGCATCCGATCCGTCATACCGTGACGTTGGGCCGTCCGCAACCAGTCGGGGGGCCCCCTTCGTGGTCATCCTTCAGGAGGGATGTCGCATGCAACCACTCGACATCGTGCAGCAGTATTTCGATGCCTGGAACCGGCACGACGCGGACAGCATCATTGGCCTCTTCGCCGAGGCTGGAACCTACACAGACCCCACGTCCGGCGGCCCGCTCCAGGGACCGGCCATCGGTGCCTGTGCCAGCGGCCTCTGGTCCTCATTCCCCGATCTGCGCTTCGAGATCGTCAGCGTCAATCAGGCTCCCGATGAGACGGTTGCGGCGCAGTGGATGATGCTCGGCACGAACCACGGCTCGCTGATGGGGCTGCCGCCAACCGGCAAGCCGATCGAACTGCCAGGCGCGGACTTCGTCACGGTCAAGGACGGCAAGATCACCTCGGTCGCTGGCTACTTCGACTCAGGAGTGCTCCCGCGCCAGATCGGCATGCAGGTATTCGTCCAACCACACGCGGTCGGCCCGTTCACGTTTGGCCGGGCGACGACCATTCACGGTCCACGCCCCGATCGCCCCGGCGCGTTCAGTATCACGCTCCTCACCTGCGCCGATCCCGCCGATCAGGCGAAGGTGTCCGAGCACAGCCGCCAGATCGCAACGGAGATGCTGGGAATGGATGGCTTCCTCAACTGGACTGGCATGACGGTTGGCGACCGGATGGTGACGATCACCGCCTGGGAATCGCCGGAGCACGTGGATCAATTGATGCGGGAAGGAACTCACCGCGAGGCGATGCGTGTGTTTTTCGCGGACAACAGCGTTTCGACGGGAGCCTGGACATCGGTCTGGAAACCGGAGCGCATCAACACGCTCTGGTCGCGCTGCGAATCGTGCGGAAAGATGGCGAATGTCGATCGGACGAACGGCGTCTGCGAATGTGGAGCACAGTTGTCGGCACTCAGTTCGTGGTGGTAACGCAAGCCAGGTCCGGCCCATCCTGCGACGTGTTGCCCTGACGGCGGCTCGCCAGCAGGTTACGTGCCGGTCGATCCTCTGGCATTATCCATGCGCGCAACCCAGGCAACTCGCCGACCAGGCAGCGGAGGATGCATCAGCGGAGGATGACATGCTGGCAGCGATTCGTGCTTCGATCAACTGGCCCGAGAAGATGGACGATGTCATTCGGATCTACAACCGCTGGGCGACGCAGGCCGAGCAGCAGGCGGTTGGCTTCGATGGGCTGCTTGCTCTCGGCGATCGCGATACCGGGCAGGGCATGGCCATCGCCCTGTATGACTCACGTGAGTCAATGGAAGTGTCCGGCAGGATTGCTGATGACGTGCTGGCCGCGACGGCAAGTCTCTTCGCCGTCCCGCCGATCCGCGAAGAGTACGATGTCATCATCCATGCGATGCCGAAGCGGGTCGTCCGGGCTGACGAGGATCTGGAGTACGCGCGCGTGACGACGGTGCGCGTCCGACCGGAGTCAATCGATCTCGCGTTCGAGATCGTGCGGACGACGGTGCTGGCTAACGCCCAGCGACAACGCGGCCACCGTGGCTTCCTCGGCCTCGGCAACCGGGCGACCGGCAAGACGATGCACTTCACCTTCTGGGATTCTGAATCCGCGATGTACGCCAGCGAGACCAGCGGCAACTACCAGAACCAGATCGCCCGGATCGCCCACTTCCTGACCGAACCACCAACTCGTGAAATCTACGATGTCATCGTCCGTCGCCTGACACCGAGGGAAACGTAAAGCCATCCGGGCCATCTTCCGGTAGGGGCGACATTGCGATGCACGGCTTCCACCAGAACATCATGATCATCTTCTGCCTTGCCTGCTTGGCGTGGTGTGCGGGCGATCGGAATGCTCGTCGGCATCGGTCCGGCAAGCATCGCGGGATTGGGAGCAGGGCTGGTGCGGCAGCACACGTGCGGCAGCACAAGCACAAGACCGGCCCTGCTGTCGGCGCGTGCGACAATAGTTCGAACGTCGTCAAGCATCAAAGAAGGGTGACTGCATGAGCGAGATGACACGCCCATTGAAGATCGGCTTCGGATTGCCGGATGTCGAGAACCTGTATGACGGTGGGACGGCGCGCTGGAGCGATCTGCGCGATCTGGCGCGGCTGGCGGAGCAGGTCGGGTTCGACTCGCTCTGGATCCAGGACCACCTGCTCTTCCGCTTCGAGGGCCAGCCGGATGAGGGGCCGTGGGAGTCGTTCTCGCTGCTGGCGGCGCTGGCAGCCGTCACCGAGCGGATCGAGATCGGCACGCTCGTGACCTGCACGTCGTTCCGCAACCCGGCCCTGACTGCCAAGATCGCCGACACGATCGACGAGATCAGTGGCGGGCGGGTCATCCTCGGACTGGGCGCTGGCTGGCACGAGCCGGAATATCAGGCGTTCGGCTTCCCGTTCGACCACCGCGTCTCGCGTTTTGAGGAAGCACTCAAGATCATTCATGGCCTGCTCAAGCACGGGCAGATTGACTTCGAGGGCACCTACTATTCGGCGCGCGAGTGCGAACTGCGGCCGCGGGGTCCGCGCCCTGACGGTCCGCCGATCATGATCGGTTCGGTCAGCCCGCGGATGCTCGGGCTGGTCGCCCGCTACGCTGACCTCTGGAACGTCTACTTCTCGACCACGAAGAACAGCGCGGACACCATCCCGCCGCTGCATGAGAAGGTCGACGCAGCCTGTGAAGAAGCGGGGCGCGACCCGGCGACGCTCGGCAGGACAGTTGCCGCCTACGTCGATTTCACCGACACTCCCGGTGGGCCACAAGCGTTCAACAGCAGTGGCGCTCCGGCACTGACCGGCACGGCGGAGGAGATCGCGACCGGGCTGTGCGCCTACGCAGAGGTTGGCATTGAGCATGTCCAGGTGCATGTCCTGCCGATGACTGCCACCGGCATTGAACGCTTTGCGCCGGTGCTGGAGGCGCTGGACCGCACGTAGCAGGGGGAAAGTGATATGGCACGACCGCTGAAGATCGGCATCGAGTTGCCGATCGCCGAGGACAAGGGACGCGACGGGACGCCACGCTGGAGCGACATCAGCCTGATGGCGCGGCGCGCGGAGGAGGCGGGCTTCGACTCAGTCTGGGTCGAGGACCACCTGCTCTTTCGCAACGAGGGACAAGCCACGCAGGGCGTCTGGGACGGCTGGTCGCTCCTGGCGGCGATCGCTGCCGTGACGGAGCGGGTCGAGATCGGGCCGCTCGTTTCGTGTGTCTCGTTCCGCAACCCGGCCCTGCTGGCGAAGATTGCCGACACCGTCGACGAGATATCGAACGGACGGCTGATCCTCGGACTCGGCGCTGGCTGGCATGAGCCGGAATATCAGGCGTTCGGGTTCCCGTTCGACCACCGCGTGTCGCGTTTCGAGGAAGCGCTCAAGATTATCCACGGCCTGCTTAAGCACGGCCAGATCGACTTCGAGGGCAAATACTATTCGGCGCGCGAGTGCGAACTGCGACCCCGTGGCCCACGCCCGGAAGGGCCGCCGATCCTGCTTGGCACCGTCGGCGAGCGGATGCTTGGGCTGACGGCTCAGTACGCCGACCTCTGGAACGCCTACTTCACCCACACCCGCAACCAACCAGAACTGGTCGCGCCATTGAAAGAGAAGGTCGATGCCGCCTGCCAGGCCGCCGGTCGCGACCCCGCAACGCTCGGGCGGACGGCTGGTGTCTTCGTCCAGATGCCAGGCGTCGCGCCGGCGAGCACGCCGCCACACTGGGAGTTCACCCCGCTCTCCGGCAGCACCGACGAGATGGCCGCAAACCTGCGCGCCTACGCCGATCAGGGCATCAGCCACCTCATCCTCTGGCTCGAACCCAACACGCTCGAAAGCATCGAAGCCTTCGCGCCGGTGCTGGAAGCGTTAGGGACGTAGGTGTCAGGTGTCAGGAATTAGTTCCTGGATAATCAGCCCCTGATACCTGACACCTGACACCTCACACCTGACACCTGACACCTTCGAAGATTGGCAGGAGCCAGCATTGAGTGAACAGGCGCCGGCAGCGCCGACGTGGCGGCGGCAGGTGGCGTCCGAGCTGGATGATTTCGCGCATGGGGCGGCGGGGGGATTCCTGTTTGGAATCCCGCTGCTCTACACGATGGAGTTCTGGTTCACCGGGCCGAAGATCTCGATGCTGCATGCGCTGGTCCTGCTGGCAGTGTCGACCGTGATGTCGCTCGTCTTCGTTGCGACGATCGGCTTCCGCGAGAAAGAGCCGCCTGGCTGGGACGACATTCTGGCTGAGACGGTCGATGCGATCGGCATCTCGATCGTCGTGACGGTCGTGACGCTGTTCATGCTGGGAAAGGTCGACCTCACGACGCCGCTGGACATCGCGCTCGGGCGAATCGCGATCGAGATGCTGCCCGTCTCGCTTGGCGTCGCGATCTCGAACCACATCCTGCCGCGTCAGGAGGATCGACAGGGACAGGAGGAAGATCGTCAGGCTGGCAAATCGGAACGCATCGGCGCGACAACCCGCGATCTGGTCGCCAGTGCCGGCGGGGCGCTGCTGCTCTCGCTCAACATCGCGCCGACCGACGAGGTTGCCCTGCTGGCAGCCGAACTGACCGAGCTGCAACTCCTCGCGCTGATCGTCTTCTCGCTGCTGATTACCTACATCATCGTCTTCGAGGCGGGCTTCCGCAACCAGCGTGCGCGCCGTGAGTCGCCGGGCGCGCTCCAGCATCCACTCACCGAGACGATCGTCTCCTACATCGTCGCCCTGATCGTCTGCGCCGTCACGCTCTGGATCGTCGGCGCGCTGTCGCCGGAAACCGCCTTCGGAACGATCCTGAGCATGACGGTCGTGCTCTCCTTTCCCGGAGCACTCGGTGCGGCAGCCGGAAGGTTGGCGGTCTGATATGGAGCTGCTTCGAACGCTGGGAGCGGCGCTTGTCCACCTGTTGCGCCAGTTGGCGGGCCGTCTCGCCGTCTGGTTGCACGAGTGGAGCGCAGACCATCCATCTGCGCCAGACGCGCGCTCCGCCGCTGTCGGTCAGGCCGAGGAGCAGTTGTCGGAAACGGTGGCCGGAGACGACTCGCCGGAGGACGACTCGCCGGAGGACGAGGGCAGGACGACAGCCGAGAAGTTGACGACGCTGATCAGCGTGCTGCTGATTGCCTTCCTTGCCTGTGCGATCCTGTACGAGGGGTACGCGACCGGCCAGGCCGACCCCGCAACGTTGGAGGTAACGGTCCTGATGGCTGAAATCGAGCAGCGCGGCGATGCCTTTTACATCCCGATCGAGATCCTCAACGACGGTGACCAGACCGTCGAAGAAGTGGCCGTTGGCATCGAGATTCTCGACGGCGAGACGGTCGTCGATGAGGCGGAAACCGTCATCGCGACCCTCGGTGAGGCGGAAATCGTCAC
>Ga0136611_10002133_pt1 | contig 13720 bp, 10 predicted proteins | sample AntDrymUQ2232306_2_FD_106645 | JGI IMG/M metagenome (GOLD analysis project Ga0136611, IMG submission 106645) | Polar desert sand microbial communities from Dry Valleys, Antarctica - metaG UQ223 (23.06) | ecosystem: Environmental > Terrestrial > Soil > Desert | place: Antarctica: Dry Valley...
CGACGAGGTCAAGTCCCGCTGCCGACGCATCCTGCAGCAGCAGGCTGACGACCTCGCTCCGGTCATTGATGCCATCCTCCACCAGCCTCACCATGTAGATCCCACCTTGGCTTTGGTTTAGGCGCCGACGCTCTGGATGCCATCGCGTCCGGGGCGGACGGCGTGGGCGCCCGCTCGGAGTCGTCCGCCACCGGGCCCTGGCGCGCGCGCAGGGCCATCCGACACCGCCGGCACGCGTCCGCCCGAAACGACTCGGCGGAGCCCGGCTCGCGGTCGTCCGAGGCGTCGGTGTACTTGCCACAGAGCGTGCGGCCGTGCCAGCCGATGCTGCCGTCCCGCGAGCCGAGGCGGTCCTTGATGTACAGGTGCCAGTGGCCCCGTCGTCGGCCGCGCACGACGCCCCCGAGGCTCATGCAGAGCGCCGCCCGCACCTCCTCGATCGGCTTGGCGCCGTCGATCCGCACCAGTAGCTTCTGCCGGCTGTAGTGATCGACGACAGGCAGCGTCTCGCGTAGGTACACCTCGATGCGGTGCTGGACGACATCCGGGCGGTCGTCCGGGCGCTGGAAGAGGCGGTCGCCGCAATTGACGCAGATGCCGTTGTGCGGCGCCCGCCCGGAGTGGCTCGGGTAGGTCGCCTGGCAGCTCGCGCAGAGCCACCGTCCGGCGATCCGCGAGATCAGAAGCTCCTTTTCGACCTCGAGGTACAGGGCGGCCCTCACCGACGCGGCCTGGGCAGCGAGATTGGTGTCCACGATCTGCGCCTGGGTGCGCGTGCGCGGGAAGCCGTCGAGCAGCGCGCCGCGGCGGGCGTCGTCGCGGGCGAGGCGGTCCACGATCATATCCACGACCAGCTGGTCCGGGACGAGGTCGCCCGCGTCCATGTAGGAGGCGACCGCCTGCCCGAGCGGCGTGCCACGGCGTTGGTGCTCGCGCAGGAGATCCCCGCTCGCGACGTGCGGGACGTGCAACGTGTCGCGGAGGAACCGAGCCTGCGTGCCCTTTCCGGCGCCCGGCGGGCCAAGCAGCAACGTGACATGGCGGTGCTCGTCGGTCATGCTGGATCTCTCACCTGCGCGTCGTCATCCGCACGTCGGGACGCGCGCCGCACGCCGCCGAGCCAAGATGGGCATTGTCAACTGTGGGGCCGGAGGGCGGCAATGAACTCGTCGATCGGGATCGCCGGGAGGGTCACGATGCGGACCGTGCCGCGCGACGCGAGCGTGGCCGAGACGCGCGCGATGGTCACGTGGTCCGCGGCCTCGACGATGTTCACGAAGTCGTACGTGCCGAGGACGGCCCACTGGCTGACGACGTGGACGCCCATGCGTTCGAGCTCCTGATTGACCGCGAGGATGCGGTCCGGCTCCTCCCGAACGGTCTGGGCGCCCTCATCCGTGAGCGTGCTGAGCAGGACGAACGTCGCCATGATGCTGCCTCCTGGATCGAGCCGAACCGAATTGCGCGCGGGTCGCGTGGTTCGGCTCACGGTGGCCGTGGGTCGATCGTCGGGTTCGGTGTCGGCCACGAACGGCCGACCTCGCCACGTGGGGCGAATCGAATGTGTCACGGGACGCGATGCTAGCGGGGCTCGATACGAGCCCCCACGGACGGTACCCAGAGGAGGCATGGCCCGTCAATGTGCGGCGGCTCCCGCGCGCACCGGCTCGGCGGCCACGGGCGGGGTGATCCAGGCGTCGGTGATACACGGCTCGGCGGCTCCCGCCCCCGATCGCGGCCGCGCGGATCGTGCCCGCCGTGTACCATCGAGTCTCGATACCCTCAACGTGGTGCATGCGTCATGACCGGCTCCCACGCCCCTCGCGAGCAGTGCGATCTCCTGGTCCTGGCGGCCGGGGTCGTGACCGTCGATCCGACCGACACGATCCACCGACCCGGCGCGGTCGCCGTCAGCGGGGACCGCATCATCGGCGTCGGCTCGCCCGACGAGCTTGCCGCGCGCTATGCGACGACGAAGCGCATCGACGCCCCGGCGTGCTGGATCTTTCCGGGGCTGATCAACACCCACAATCACCTCTGGCAGACGATGCTCAAGGGCCTCGGCGACGACATGGGCCTGATCCAGTGGATCCAGTCGCTGCTCGTCCCGGCCATGCCGCTCATCGATGACGAGCTGGCGTATCTCGGCTCGGCGCTCGGGGCGCTGGAGGCCGCGCGGAGCGGCTGCACCACCACCCTCGACTTCATGCACCACTTCCCGCGCCTTTCGCTCTACGACGAGACCATCCGCGCATTCGACGAGATCGGCGGCTCGCTCATCATGGCGCGCACCGTGCGCGACGGGGCCGCGACCACATTCGCCGACGACCTGACGCTCGACCGGCAGCTCGCGCACGTCGAGGCGTTGTTCGAGCGGCTCGGGCGCGACCGCGTCTGGGTCGCGCCGGGCACCGTCTGGGGCATGACGCCGGATGGCCTGCGCACGGTCAGGGCGTTCGCGGATCGGCTCGGCGCGCTCATCACGATCCACATGAACGAGGTGGCCTTCGACAGCGAGGAGAGCGAGCGCCGCTTCGGCCTGCGCTCGCTGCCGTTCCTGGACTCGATCGGCTTCTTGCAGCCCGACGTGCTCCACGCGCACGGGGTCTGGTGCGACGACGAAGATATCGATCTGCTCGCGAAGCGGGGCTGCGCCGTCTCGTACAACCCGATCTCGAACATGTACCTCGGCAGCGGCATCGCGCCGATCGTCAAGATGCGCGAGGCCGGCGTGCGGCTCTCGCTCGCCACCGACGGGGCGGCGAGCAACAACAGCCAGGACATGATCGAGGCGCTCAAATTTGGCGCCCTCTTGCAGAAGGTCGCGCACCGCGACTCCACCATCGTGACGGCCCCGGAGATGCTGCGCATGGCGACGGCCGGCGGCGCCGACGCGCTCCAGCGCGCCGACGTCGGCCACCTCGCGCCCGGGATGCGGGCCGACTTCTTCCTCTTCGACCCGCGCCACGCCAAATCGACGCCCCTGCACGACCCGATCTCGGCGCTGGTCTACACCGGCGGCGAGCACAACGTGGTGACGACGGTGGCGTCCGGGCGGGTCGTGCTCGAAGAGGGCCGCATCACCGGCGTGGACGAGGGGTCGATCCTCGCGCGGGCGCAGGACGCCGCGCGCCGCCTCGCCGAGCGGGCGCGGGCCGGACGTCACGGTCGTTGATGGCCCGGCTTCGATGGCCGCCAGCGTTGCGTCGGCCGGCCATCGGCTGCGGATGGCCGACGTGTACTGAAGGTCGTGTGCCCTAGCTCGCGCGGCGCTCCGGCGGGGACGGTGCCGACGTGCGTGCGGCGTCGGCATCGCCAAGGTCCAGCAGCGGATCGAACACGGCGTAACGAGCCGTGCCCGGCGACTTGGCGCGGTACATCGCGGCATCGGCGCCGTGCAGGGCATCCACGAAACCGATCCCGCCGCTCAGGGCAATTCCTAGGCTGGCCCGGACGTCGATCGGATGGCCGCCCGCGTCGATTGGCGACCGGAGCTGCTCCAGCACGCGGTCAGCGACGCGGGCGGCATCGGCGGTCGCCGTGACGTGCTCCAGCAAGAGGGCGAACTCGTCGCCGCCGATGCGGGCCACGGTGTCGCCGGGCCGGACGTTCGCTTCGAGCAGGCGGGCAACCGCCGCGAGGAGCGCGTCGCCGGTCGCGTGGCCGAACGTGTCGTTGACGGCCTTGAATCCGTCGAGATCGACACGGATTACGGCAAAGCCATCGGCCGATTCGCGGGTTGCGCGGCGCGCGGCGTGGGCCATGCGATCGTGGAACAGGACACGATTCGGCAGGCCCGTCGGCGCATCGTGGAGCGCGTCGTGTCGCAGGCGGTCCTCCCGCCGGCGACTCGCGCTGACGTCCCGCTCGATGGCGACGAAATGCCGCAAGGCGCCCGCCTCGTCGCGCACCGGGCACGCATCCACCGCCGCCCAGTAGGTGCTCCCGTCCCTGCGGTAGCTCAGCACCTCGGTCGCGAAGCCTTCGCCCCGCTCGATGCACGTCCGGATGTGCGCGGCGACGTCGATGTCCGTCTCGGGACCATGCGCGACGTCGCCGCGCCGACGGTCGATCACATCGTCGAGCGCGTAGCCCGACATGCGAACGAAGGCGTCGTTGACCCACGTGACAGCGCCCCGCGCGTCGGCGATGACGACCGCGTGCTCGATCCGCTGCGCCACGAACGACAGCGCGCGCAGCTCGGCCGTCAACGCTTGGACCCGACGCTCGAGCAGATCGTTCGCCGCGAGGAGCTCGCGCCCCCGCTGGGCGACCGTCTGATCGCGCGCGCGTCATCGCGGATCCATGCTGCGCACGATGCTCGCTAGCATGTGCGCCGCCCGACACCAGTGCGTCCCAAGGAAGTGGCCCGTCCGTTCCGCCGCGATGAAGTCCGTCTCGCCCTTGTGAAAACGCGAGAGGAACCCCCGCGGGGACGGCCGCGCGGCTACTCCCTATCGCCCGCCCTCGGGACGTCGCCCGCCCTCGGGACGTCGCCCGCCCTCGGAGGCGCATCGGCGCCGTGCTCGTCGGTCGGCCTGCCGCGCCCTGCATGCACGCCGGGGGGGCAAGGCAATCGGCCGCGCGGGCGCGGAAGAGCCGCCATCGTCGGGAAGCTCGAGGTCGGCCGGGCGGGTCGTCGTGCGCGCCACGGGCATCCACCGGCGCGACGCGAGCGCCTCTTCCACGAGCTCGCCGATCGAGTGGATGATGACGGTGTGGACGGCCTGGATGTCCTGTATGTTGAACGACGGCACGACCAGCGCGTGGTCGGCCAGCGGCAGCAGTTCGCCGCCGTCGCGGCCGAGGATCGCCAGGCAACGCATGCCGCGCAGGCGGGCCGCCTTGAATGCCACGGCCAGATTCGTCGACTGCCCGCTCGCGCTGATGCCGACGAGCATGTCGCCGTCGCGCCCGAGCGCCTCGACCTGGCGCGCGAACACGTCCTCGACGTCGTCGTCATTGGCCATCGCCGTCAAGAGGACGCCGTCGGTCGTGAGCGCGATGGCCGGGAGGGCGGGGCGCTCCGGATCCTTGAACCGCCCGACGAGCTCGGCCGCGAAGTGTTGGGCATCGGCGGCGCTCTTCCCGTTGCCGCAGAGCAGGAGCTTGCCGCCGTGGGCGAACGTGCTGACCACGATCTCGGCCGCCTCCACGATCCCGCCGCGCAGCGTGCGCCGCGACGACTCGATCGCCTGGACCGCGCTCGCAAACCCCCGATCGACGATGGCGCGCGACCCGATCCGCAGCGGTCGATCCGAGTGGACGGTGCGCAGCACGTCGCGGTACACGTCGTCGAGCGCGCCGACCACCTTCTTCCAGGTGAAGAGGTGATTCGCGCGCCGATGCGCCTGGCGGCCGTACTGCTGGCGCCTCTCCCGCTCGCTCAGCAGGGTTGCCATGCGCTCGGCCAGGGCGACGGGATCCTTGGGCGGCACGAGGAAGCCGGTCTCGCCGTCGCGGACGCTGAACTTGATGCCGCCGACGTCGGCGCCGATGACCGGCGTGCCGCACGCCATCGCCTCGACCGGCGCCAGGCCGAACGGCTCGTACCAGGCAGGGGCCACGAGCGCGTCGGCGGCGCTATAGAAGTACTTCAATTGGTCCCGGCCGCGCCGCCCCGCGAAGGTGACTCGATCGGAGATCCGCTTTCGCAGCGTCAGGAATTGCAGTCGGCCGATCTCCGGGGTCGCCTGGGCGTCGGGCAACTCGGACTCGCCGCCGACGATGACGAGGTGGCCGGCCTTGAAGCCGTGGACCTTGAACAGCCGCGCGAACGCCCGGACGGTCGTGTCGATCCCCTTGCGCGGGACGATCCGCCCGACTTGCAGCACGACCGGCTCATCCGGCGGCAGCCCGAGGGCGACGCGGGCGACCCTGGTGTCGATCGGCGCAAGCTCTTCCGGATCGAAGCCGCCGGGCACGATCGTGACGCGGCCGGGCGGCGCGTTGTAGAGGCGGATCAGGTCGTCCTGATCCTGGGGGCACTCGGCGATGATGTGGTCCGCGCGCGCGACGACGCGGTCCTCGGCCTCGATCCGCTCCTCGGGCGAGAGGTCGGCGGCGCCCTGGTGGAGCTTCCGCACGCGGCCGAGCCCGTGGAACGTCACGATGTAGGGGATACTCAGCGCCTGCTTCAGGGCCACCGCGGCCAGACCGGACATCCAGAAGTTCGCGTGTACCAGCTCGTACCGCCGGCGGCGGGCGACATCGAGCACGAACTGGGTGAACTCGCCCATATAGGGCAGCAACTCTTCCTTGGGGATCGCCCGGTCGGGACCGGCGGGCACGTGGAACACGCGCACGCCGGGCACCCACTCGACGAGCGCCGGGGCGTCGGGGTGATCCTTGCGGGTGAAGACGTCCACCTCGTAGCCGCGCGCCGCGAGCTGCTTCGCGACGTTGCCGACGTAGACGATCTGGCCCCCGGCATCGATGCCGCCGACCGGCGCGAGCGGAGAGGCATGCTCGCTGATGAGGCCGATGCGCTTGTTCATGCGAGCAGCCGCCCCCCACCGGCACTGGTGCTGCTCAGACTCTCGCAGCGTCGCGGGGTGAGCAGCGCGTCTCCGTCGCCGGATCGCGCCTAGTGTAACGCATCCTCGTGCGGGCAGTCGTTGCGCCGTCGGCCATGCGTGCAGCGACGCGTCGCACGTGTCAGTCAGCCGAGGACGAAGCTGAGGCGGATTTTGCGGATCGGATTGTCGTCGTTGGTGTCGATCAAGACGATATGCTGCCACGTTCCGAGCGCCGCCCGTCCGTCGAGGACGGGCAGCGTGAGCGTCGGGCTGACGAAGGCGGGCAGGACGTGGTCGGCGCCGTGGCCGCGCGAGCCGTGCCGGTGGGACCAGCGGTCGTCGCGCGGGAGCAGCCGATCCAGCGCCTCGCGCAGATCCGACTCCGAGCCCGCGCCGAGCTCGAGGATCGCGAGCCCGACGGTTGCGTGCGGCGCGAAGACGTTGACGAGGCCGTCGCCGAGCGGCCGGCAGAACGTGCCGACCGCGCTCGTGAGGTCGGCGAACCAGCGGGCGCGCATGTCGACGGTGAGCTCGATGGAATGCATGCGGGAATGGTAGTACACCGTCGCGGCGGGCGCGTCAGGGTGCGGCGGCCGGCTCGTAGGTGGCGTTCCGCTCGAAGGGGTAAAGCGGCGCGCGGCGGCGACGGTACGTGAAAAACGAGAGGTCCGAGGTGGTGACGCCAGGAGTGTTGACGAGGATGATCTCCTTGGCGATGCGCGAGTAGGCCGGACGGGGCGAGACGACGCCCTTCGCGACGCAGATGCGCTTGCGCTCCGGTCGGACGCCGACCGCGTACATCTGCTCCAGGCTCACGTTGCCGACCCGCCGGCTCTCCAGCACGAGGGTGTGGTCGTCGGTCGTCTCCAGCACCACGGTGGGGCCGCCATCGAAGTAGCGGAAGCCGCCGTGGGTCGGCGTGGTGTCCTCGAACTTGCCGTCGCTGATGACGCGGACGCGCCCGGTGACCGTGACCGGCCGCCCGTGCAGATCGTCGGTCTTGCCACCCACGGCGAGGGTCACCTCGGCGCCGACGCCGGCCGCGATGCAGGCTTGCACCGCCTCGGGGTCGTACAGCGTCTGGAGCAACCCCTTCACGCCGAGGCGCAGCGCGGCTTCGAGGATGACCGTCGAATCCGCCGACGAGCCGCCGCCGATGTTGTCACCGACGTCCATCAGCACGATCGGCCCCTCGGGCGACGCGTCGGCCCGGCGCAGCGCGTCCTCGGCCGACGGCGTGTCGCCGACGAACTGTGCGCGGTTGGCCCAGGCGCGGCGCGCCATCCAGACCGCCGCGTCGCGGGCGGCGGCCGAGTCTCCGTCGTGGACGGCCAGGAACGACATGCCCATCTCGGCCACGTCGGCGTACGGGTAGCCTTCGGCGGCGCTCGCCGAGAGCATGCCGGGCCGGGTCAACGCCGCCTCGACGTCGCGCACCACGCCCAGCATCGGCTCTTCGCCGGTGAACTGCTTGACGATGTTGATGACCAACGGCGGCATCTCGAGCGCCTGGACCGGGCGGACCTCACCGCGGATCGTGCGCACGATGATCTCGGCGCACTCCAGGGCGCGCTGGCGCGGGTCGAGGTGCGGGTTCGAGCGGTAGACGACGGTGGCGGTGGTGTGCCGGATCATGTCCTGGCTGACGTTCGCGTGCATGTCGATCGCCATGCCGACCGGCAGATCCGGCCCGACGAGCGCGCGCACTCGCCGCGCGACCTCGCCGTCGACGTCGGGGAACTCCTCGGAGACGGCGGCGCCGTGCTGGGCCAGGAGCACGCCGTCCCAGGGGCCGCGCTCGCGCAGCAGGTCGAGCATCTCGCCGACGATGCGGTCGAAGGCGTCCGTGGTGATCGTGCCGATCGGGCCAGTCCGCGCCATGAGCAGCGGGACGACCTCGACGCCGAATCGGTCGGCCGCTTCGAGGAAGCCGGCCATGGTCGCGTTCGAGTCGCGATACTCGCGCGCGATCTCGTCGCCGCGCGCGAGGCCGCCGTTCGCGAACTGGTCGTAGTCGGCCGGGACGCGCGAGAACGTGTTGGTCTCGTGGGAGATGCCGAGCGCCGCGAGCCTCATGCCATCGCCTCGTTTCATAGCCATCGAATCCCCATGCTGCCAGGCCCGGCACCCGACGTGCGACGGCATCGTAGCTCATCCAGGTTGTCACTAGAGTCGATCGTCAGGCCGTGCTCTGACGACCGTCGGTCACGGACCGGCCGGATCGATGCCTCGGCGCATGCTTGCGAGGACGGCGCGATTCGCAATATGCTCACGCGCCCGTGGCCATCGTCAGCACGCCGGTCCGCATCCCTTTGCACTCTGCCGCATCCGCGAGAGCTCTGCTGGCGTGCCTCCGCACGACGATGGTCATGTTCCCGGTCGGGTTCGTGGTGTGGGCATGGGTCGCCGGCGGCGGATACCCGTTCTTCATGGACTCCAATGAGTCGGCGGCCAGTTACGTCCATGCCCTCAACATGCGCCGGTTCCAACTCTCCGAGACACTGTTCCTCACTGTCCAGGATCTCGGCCCATCGACCGACGTTCCTCGCGATGTCTACTCGCACAATCCCAATCTGCCGCGCTTTGCTCATTATGCGCTGTTGATGCTCGGGATCGAATCCATGACGACGCAGATTCTTCTCGTCGCGGCGGCTGCGACACTCACGGCGATGTTGATCGTCGTCAAGCTTGCCGAATCGTGGGAGCCGACGAGCGGGCTCGCCTTGCTCGTTCCGCTCGCGGTCGCCCTCGACAGCATGGGATTCTTGACCTGGGCGGTGAATACGTATCGCGTCTTCGCGTTCGTCCTGATGTGGGGCGCGATGCTGGTAGTCGTGCGACGCGGCCCACCATGGGCGGCATGCGTGCTCGGCGTTTGCGTGTTCTACTTCGAGTACGCATTCGCCGTATACGTCTCGGTGGCGATGGCGTCGGTTGCCATCCTGCGCGACGGGATCGGCGCCCGACGCACGCTGGTGCCCTTCGGCATCGGTGGCATGCTCTCGCTCGCACTCTTCGGCGCTCAGGTGCTCGGCTACTACGGCGCCGAGGGCGCGTGGGACGAGATCGCCCGCACGGCGACGCGGCGTGGCGTCACGATAGATCTCGGGACGGCGCTCGGTAACGCCGCGAGCGAGCTGGCTACCCGCTACGGGTCGGTCGTCGCGGGGCTCGTGGCATGGTCGCTGGCTACGGTGCCGCTCGTGCTACTCTCGCGGCTTCGCCATCGCGCCTCGCCTCTGCGGCTTGGCCTTGCGCAGCTCCAACTCGGCCTGGTGCTGGGCATCCTCGCCACGGCGACGGTTCTGCGCGGCTACTTCGTCGATGGCTATGTCGCCCATTTCCTGCCGTGCCTAGCATTCGTGATCCCGGTCGGCATGGCGACCGTCGGGCTCGACGTGGCGGCGGCCGTGGGCAGAGTCCGTCAGCCCCTGCCGATCGTGGCCGCCTGGGTATTGGTGGCGGGTGTCATGGCCGCGAACTTCGAGCGCGTGTTCGTGCGCTACCCGCAAGTGGCGGGCGATCTCGCGCCCATCCTCGCCAATGACTTTCGGGGGCTCCCATTTGTCGCACGCCCGTACTGGGCACATTTCACGTTTGCCCTCACCGGAGTACCCGGCTCGGTCGGGCCGGAGGATCTGCGCGCCGAAGATCTCCGCTCGTACGAGCGCCTGCGCACGGCGGATGGCAGGCTGTTCTACCTATGCATCGACGTTTGGACGAGGCGCCGCGAGGTTTGTGATCGGGCTGAGGTTGTCTATCTTCCTCGACACACGATCGCGGCGCGCGGGCGCGACTGGACGATCTTCGAGCTGCGCCGTTGATCGTGCCCGACCATCAACCGAACATCGACCGACGCGGGATTCTCGGTGGCGCCACACTCCTCGTCGCGCTGGCGACGGCGCTGCTCCTGCCGGTGGCGTATGCCTGGTCGATCGACCTGTCGCTCGTCCCGATTGGTGAGGAACGCGCAGGATACCGTTACTTCTACAGCCTGCGCGTCGTCTACGCCGAGGGGGAGCGTCCATGGATTCCCCAGGGCCAGGCCGCGAGCCTGGTTCACATGGTCCTGCAAGTCCTACTCACCATGATCGGCTATCCGCCTACGCAAGTGCGCCCGCGCATGGACGCCTTTGTGTACCTTGCCGCGGCTCTGCCATTGGTGGCGGCGGTCGCGGCGTACGTGTGGGCGGTGCGGCCACTTGGGCTGCTCGGCCGCGCTACCGTCGCCGCCGGCCAAGTGGCGGCGGCGTACGACTGGCGGGCATCCAGTGGCTACGCGCTGATCCTGCCGGACTACCTGACCTGGGCCATGCCGTATGGCCTGATCGCGCTTGGATGGCTGCTGAGGGTCGGCCGAAGCGCGGCCCGACCCGCCGCTGGGAACGCCGTCGCCCTAGGTCTGTTCGGGGGTATTTGCGTCGCCACCAAGCCAACGTACCTCGTCTTCCCGCTGTGCGTCGCGATCCTGTATGCCACCCGGGCCGGTGGGCTGACGCACCTGGTCAGCTGGTCCCTGGCCGCAGGTGGCGTGGCCGCGACCGTCTTTCTCTCGATCCTCTTCACGTACTACTTGTGGGACGCCGCCGCCATTCAGCATCACTTCGTCATCAGCCGGCAGTTTCTGGATGTGGCGACGGCAAACAATCCTCGGACGTTCCTGCAATGGCTCGTGGACGTACCGCCTCGATGGCCGCCCGATTTCCTCGTCCTGGCCGTGCTACTGCCGCCGTTCCTGGCCTTCAGTGTCCTCGCCTTGCCCCGGCGCGGCGTCTCGCTCGGGCTGCTGGCGGCGACGAGCTTCGCGGTCGTCGTCGCCTACAACCGTTCGTACTGGGTGACGCTCGTGGAGATCGGCCAGCTTGCGTTTGTGGCGTGGGCCGCATGGGGCGCGCTCGTCGTCGGGCCGGTTGTCGGAGCGTCACGACCGGCGGCGGCGCGCATGTTGACGAGCGCCACGTTCGGAGTCGGCGTGGCGGCGGCGGCGTTCGGGATCTGGTCGTTCTGGACGGTCATCATGCCGGTCGCGCGGGCTGGGCAGGCCGCCGAGCGCGCGTTCGCGCCATTCTTGCACGAATCGCAGGGCGTCACGCTCTTCCTGATTCCGACCAACGAATACCGTCCAGGCACGATCGATTCGTCGATCCAGAAAGGCGGGTTCGTGCTGTACGCCGGCTCGGCGGGCTGGCAAAGCCAGTACCTCCGCGCGATGTTCCCGGACCGTGATTACGAAGTGGGGTGGGTGCGTGGACGTCCGAGGCCGCTCGATGTGAGCCCCTACGACCGCATAGCGTTCGTCTCGCTCCCCGAGCGGGGCGGGCGGGCGGACGTCGAGGCGCTCCTCGTGCGGGATTTCGGCGTGGATGTCGGCGGGCTGGCCTGCCCGTACGAGGTCAGCGTGCCCCTGGCGACCATCGTCGGACTCGGGGCGCCGTTCTTCTCGACGGAGTGGGCGTTCCGCGAGAGCATCATGACAGGATGCTGGCTCCGCTGGGCGACGTGCTAGTCGTGAGGCGCGCTCCCACGGATCGTCGTCATAGCTCGCGGAGGGCGTTGAACTGGGCGACGTAGCCCGATGGGTCGATGCGCGCGCCGATCACCGTCGGGCGACCAGACGCGAGCGCGGCCCCGAGCGCGTCGCCCAGGGCGGCCTCCGTCTCGACTGTCGTGCCGTCCGCGCCGAGCCCCTGCGCCACCTTTTCCCAGTCGATGCCGCCGAGCCCAACCCCGAACGTCGGCAGGCTCTTCAGCTCCTGCTTGACGCGGATCAGGCCGATCTCTCGATCGTCGAAGACGACGATGATGATGGGCAGGTTCTCACGGACGGCGGTGTGCAGCTCGGCGATGGCCATCAGGAACCCGCCGTCGCCGGTGAAGCAGACAACCGGTCGGTCCGGATGCGCCAGGCGCGCCCCGAGCCCGCCGGGGATCGCGTAGCCCATCGTCGCCAGCCCGTTCGAGGTCACGAACTCGCGCGGCCCGTACGTCTGCCACTTCTGGACCACGAGCAGGCGGCTGGCGCCCGCGTCGCAGGTGGCGATCGTGTCGCGCGGCAGGACCTCACGGGCGACCTCCACCAGCCGCTGGGGCGAGAGGCCGCTCGACGGGACGTCGAGCGCCGCGGCGACGTCGGCACGAAACCGGCCGGCGGGCTGCTCGCCCCAGCCCCCGCCGCTCGGTCCGTACTCCGCGAGCGCCGCAAGCAGCGGCCCGAGCTGACCAATATGCTCCGGTGCGGCCGGCACCAGCGCGTCGAGGCTCGGGACGTTCGAGATGCCCAGCACCGGCGTGGCATATGGCCAGGGCTTGGGCTGGAGCTCGACGGCATCCAGCCCGACCGCGAGGATCAAGTCGGCCTGCGACACCATCTCGCGCTCGATTATGCCGCCGATCAGCACGCCGGCGCGCAGCGGGTGGTCGTCCGGGATGACCCCCTTCGCCTTGGTGGTCGTCATGACCGGCGCCCCGAGTGCCTCGGCCAGCGCGACCAGCTCGGCCGAGGCGCGGTCCCAGAGCACGCCGAGGCCGGCTAGCACGATCGGCCGTCGCGACCGCACCAGCATGTCGAGGGCCGGGCGCAGGCTGTCGCGGTCCGGTCGGAGGGGCGGATACTCGGGCAGCAGCGGCGCCGCTGTCGGCAGCTCGCCCGCCTCCAGATTCGTCTCGCTCGACGGCAAGTCGAGCTGGACCGGGCCGGGCGGGGCGGCGCACGCGGTCCGGATGGCCCGGCGTAGCTGCTGCCGGACGGTCCGCGCCCCGAGGGTGCCGTTCCACTTCGTGATCGAGGCGTACAGCGCGAGATGGTCCAGGCGCTGGCGCAGCCCGGTCGCGTACGTGGCGGCCGGGTACTGGTCGGTGATCGCGATGAGCGGGCCGCGATCCATCCAGGCGTGGGCGACGCCGTTCACCATGTTGGCCGCGCCCGGCGCGCGCGTCGAGAGGCAGACGCCCGGCGCGCCGGTGATATCGCCCCAGGTGGCAGCGAGCATCGCACCGGCCGACTCCTGCTTGATGAGGATGAACCGCATGCCGCGCCGGCGGGCGGCCTCCATCAGCTCGACCGACTCGCCGCCCGGATGGCCGACGATGAAGGGCGTGCCGGCTTCCTCGAACGCCTCGGCCATGACCTCGACGGTGCGCGGCATCGTCGCCTCCCTCCGCTTCTCGCTCTCTCGGGGCATGTTAACCCCCAACCCCCGGCC
>Ga0136611_10002134_pt1 | contig 13719 bp, 11 predicted proteins | sample AntDrymUQ2232306_2_FD_106645 | JGI IMG/M metagenome (GOLD analysis project Ga0136611, IMG submission 106645) | Polar desert sand microbial communities from Dry Valleys, Antarctica - metaG UQ223 (23.06) | ecosystem: Environmental > Terrestrial > Soil > Desert | place: Antarctica: Dry Valley...
CGCTACTACGTCGCCGATCCAGAAGTGCGCAGGCTCTCGTGGCAAAGCCGCCTCGCGCATCCGGTGTGGAACGCGCAACCCAACCCCGGTCATCGCGCGCTGGTCGAGCTCGAACGCGCCGGCAGGCTCCACGCGCTCATCACTCAGAATATCGATGGACTCCATCAGCGCGCAGGCAACTCGGCGGATGTGGTCATCGAAGTGCATGGCAATTTGCACAAGGCCGTATGTCTGTCGTGCGGATGGCGCGGCCCGATGCAAGGTGTGCTCGATCGGGTGCGCGCGGGCGAAGAAGATCCGGCATGTGAGACCTGTAATGGCATTCTCAAAAGCGACACCGTGTCGTTCGGACAGCAGCTCGTGCCCGCAGTCATTGAGCGCGCGATGACAGCCGCGAGCACGACCGACTGCCTCGTTGCCGTCGGCACGAGCTTGCAGGTATATCCGATTGCTGGCGCGGTGCCCGCTGCGAAGGCGGCAGGCGCGAGTGTAATCATTCTGAACGCGCAGCCCACGCCGTTCGACGGCATCGCGGACGCGCGCTTGAACGGCGATATCAGCGAAGAGCTCCCAGTGCTCTGCGGCGTAGAAGTTACAAGAACAACCTGAGGAGGAATCCGTGAACGAACCTTTGCGCCGCTTTATCGCTGCGCGCAATGCACGCTGCGTCCTCGCAGCCGCTTGCACCGCCTGCGCACCCGCGTTTGCAGCCGATCTCAGCAAGTATCCCGAGCGCCCGATCCGGCTCATCGTTCCACAGGCGCCCGGCAGCTCGTCGGACACGATCGCGCGCATCGTCGCGACGGAGCTCACGAAACAGGTCGGCCAGCAGATCGTGGTCGACAACCGTCCCGGTGGCGCGCTCCTCATTGGCATGGAGCTCACCGCGCGCGCCGTCCCCGATGGGTACACCATCGGCTACGCGCCGATAGGCGCGCTCGTGATCAGCCCGAATCTCGTGCCGAAGGTGACGTTCGACATCCGCAAGGATTTCGAGCCGATCGCGCAGACGGCGAACGGGCACATGCTGCTGGCGTCGTCGCAGTCGGGCCCGTTCAAGAGCGTGCGTGACGTGATCGACTTCGCGAAGCAGAACCCGGGGAAGCTCTCGAACGCGTCGTCGGGTAATGGAACGCCGGGTCATGTCGGCTTCGAGCTCTTCAAAGCGATGACCGGCACGCAGATCGTGCACATCCCTTATAAAGGCGGTGCGGCGGGCATCACCGATCTCATCTCGGGCCAGGTGCAGCTCATGATGGAAGGGATGAATTCGATCACGCCGCACGCCAAGGCGGGGCGCGTGCGAAGCATCGCAGTGAGCGGCGCGCGACGTTCCGATGCGCTGCCGGACGTGCCGACGATCAGTGAATCCGGTGTGCCCGGCTATGCGGCGAGTACGTGGAACGGTATCGTAGGGCCCGCCGGTATGCCGAAGGCGGTCATCACGAAGCTCAACGTCGAAATCAACAAAGCATTGAGCTCGGCGGTCGTGCGCGAGCGTTTTGCGTCGATCGGCGCCGAGCCCGCGCCAGTGTCGCCGGAGCAGTTCCGCGCATTCATCGCCAAGGAAGACGTGAAATGGCGAGACGTGGTTAAGCGCTCAGACGCGAAAGTCGATTGATAATTGGAATCGGTGTTGACGCATGAAGATCAAGACGAACGGAATCGAGACCCACTACACGATCGAAGGCGAGGGGCCGTGGCTTACGATGTCGCATTCGCTCGCGTGCAACCTCTCGATGTGGGATGAGCAGGCGAAAGCGCTCTCACATAGATTCAAGGTGCTGCGATACGACACGCGCGGCCATGGCGGATCCGAAGCGCCGAAAGGTCCGTATACGCTCGATCAGCTCGTCGACGACGCCAAGGCGCTTTTCGACGCGCTCGGAATCAAGCGTACGCACTGGGCAGGGCTTTCGCTCGGCGGCATGATCGGCCAGACCTTCGCTGTCGAACATCCCGGGTTCTTCCAGAGCATGGTCCTGGCGGATACGACGAGCCGGCGCCCGCCCGGAGGCGAACAGATGTGGGCCGATCGCGTGAAACTGGCGCGAGACCAGGGGATGGAAGGCGTCGTGGAAGGCACCCTTGGACGCTGGTTCACCGAGCCGTATCGCAACACGCACAAGGACGTGATGGCGCGGATCTCGCAAGACATTCGTAACACGCCGCTCGAAGGCTTCGCCGGCTGTTGTGAGGCCATCGGGAATCTCGACGTACTCGACCGGCTGAAGGAGATCGACTGTCCGACGCTCGTTATCGTGGGCGAGCAGGATCACGGCACGCCGCCCGCTGCGGCGAAAGTCATTCAGGAGAACATCCGGGGCGCCGAGCTCGTGATCATCCCGTCGGCCGCGCATCTTTCGAACGTAGAGCAGCCGGAAGCGTTCACCAAAGCGCTGACGTCTTTTTACGATCGTGTCGCGTAGGCACTTCCAGCCGATGTCATTGCGAGGCGCCGGCAAGGGCGCTGTGGCAATCTCGTGGCGCACGCGCTTTTACCGAGCGCCTCGCCGTTGCGTAGCGTGTCGTGAGCTCTGTCGAACGGTCACCCTGTTCCTCGCAATGACGTTGGCGCAGACCGCGGCCGCGCAAACGACGTCCTCAGGCTCAGGACCGGCCTATCCGGCAGGCCCGCTGAGGGTCGTGGTTCCGTTTCCGCCCGGTGGCGGCACGGACATCCTCGCGCGCTCACTCGCGCAGAAGCTCAATGAAGCGTGGGCGCAGCCTGTGATCGTCGACAATCGAGGCGGCGCCAACGGGACGATCGGCGCGGCGGCTGTTGCAAAAGCACCGCCTGATGGCCATACGATCATCATCGTGCCGAGCGGGTTCGCAGTGAACCCGAGCATTTACAAGAACCTGCCATTCGACGCCTTGAAGGACTTCGCACCGGTATCACAGCTCGCGTCGAGCCCGCTCGTTCTGGTCGTGCATCCGTCGTTCCCTTCGAAGAGCGTGAAAGAGCTGATCGCGTTTCTCAAAGCGCGCCCAGGTGAAATCAACTACGGCAGCTCGGGGAACGGCTCGCCGCCGCACATCGCGACGGAGCTCTTCAAGCTCCTGACGGGCGTGAAGATGACGCACATCCCGTACAAAGGCGCGGGTCCGGCGGCCATCGATGTAATTGCAGGGCAGATCCCGATCTACTTCATGAATGCGCTGCAGGCCGTGCCGCACATGAAATCAGGTCGACTGCGTCCCCTTGGTGTGACCAGCGACAAGCGCTTTCCGGGGCTTGCCGCAGTGCCTACGATTGCGGAAGCAGGTGTTGAGGGTTACGTCATGACCAACTGGTATGGGATGCTCGTTCCCGCGGGAACGCCGCGCACCTCAGTGCTGAAGCTTCACTCCGAAGTCGCCCGCATCCTCAACCTTCCGGAGGTGAAGGAGCGCCTGTCGAGCGAAGGCGCGGAAGTGATTGCGAGCACGCCGGAGCAGTTTGCGGCTTTCCTGCGGAGCGAAATGGCCACCGCGGCCAAGATCGTCAAAGCCTCCGGTATGACTGCCACTAACTAACGAAGGAAAGGAGGTTACGGAGGGAAACCATGGGTGTCCCTCTGTGGGTAATCGGTCGCGGCCGCGGGCGACGCGAAGCGTAGTCCGCCAGGCTTCACTCCCGCGACAGGCATGCTAAATGCCTGTAACGTCGCGGCCTCGCCATGACAGCGGGTTAACGCATTCTTTCGTGGAGAACGGCAAATGACGGCTCGCACCTATGCTGCAGTATTCGGAGCGCTTTACCTCGCGTTCGGCGTTGCCGGATTCGTCCCTGCGTTCTGGGAACGTGCACCCTCAGATCCGACAATGTCGATCCGCGTCTTTTACGCGAGTCTTTTCGGCATTTTCACCGTCAACATCATCTCCAGCATGGCGCACCTCGTCATCGGCCTGTGGGGCGCGATGGCGGCGAACAACAAGTACTCGGCGCTCGTCTTCGCGCGCGCGGGAACGATTCTTTTCCTGATCATGGGGATCGCCGGACTGATTCCGATCAACGTGGTGCAGAGCGTTTACGGCCTTGCGCCGCTCGATGGCAACAACGTATGGCTGCACCTCATAAGCGCAGCGATCGGGGCGTTCTTCTCGTTCCGGCCCGGATACACGCTCACCGACGTCGGCGTGCAGCAGGAGATGAATCCGCACCTCGGAAGCAAGTGATGCGCGCGTTAGAAAACTCCTGCGTCCCGAAAGCAAGCAAGTGATGAGTGAGTTGGCGGAGCGCGCGTTGCCCCTTTGTTCGCCGCTCAATTAGAGCGGAAACATTCTTTCGAACACGCGGTCGCGATCTACGAAGCGATGCTTCAGCGCTGCCGCGACATGCAGCGTGATGAGCGTGATGAACACGCACACGGTCACGAAGTGAACCTGGCTGCAGATCTCCTTGAGAGCCGGCGCGTCCCAACCCCAGTGCGGCAGCGTGTAGCCGAAATACTTGATCGGGTATTTAGTAAACGAAGACCCCAGATACCCCGAAACCGGCAGGACGAGCATGCACACGTAAAGCCCGTAATGATTCACCTTGGCGGCGATTCGTTGCCATGGTGCAATGCTCCCGGGAAGGGCTGGCGGTCGATGCGCGAGACGCCACAAGATGCGCAGTAGAACGAGAAGACCAATCGTGAGCCCGATCGACTTGTGAACGTTGAACCAGTACGCGCGAAGTCCGGGCGGCGTTTTCGGGATGCCGATCATCCACAGCCCCAGCGATACTTGCGCGAACACCGCAACTGCGATCAACCAGTGCAGGACGATCGCGGTGCGGGTGTAACGCTCCGCCGCGAGCGCCTCGCCGGCGCGGGCTGGAAGCGAAGCGATTGCAGCTTTTTCAGTTGCGGTGGGCATTGGATCTCCAGACGAGCAGGTCAGCGTTGCATGGTAGCTTAAGGGGGCGCGCACGGCGCGCATCCTGCGCCGTGCCAGCACTGCGTTTGAACGCTGTATCGCGCCGCCTGCTGTTCTATGTTTCAACCTGACATCGGCATCGATCATTCCACAAGGGCGGACATGAAAAGGCAATTCATCAATGACATCGCGGGCAAGTTCAAGACTGCGCTGAAGGACGATGCAGGCAAGACTCTGGCGTACGTCCTCTGGGGCGACCTCGTGCATGTGCATGAGACGCGTGGAACGTTGGCGCGCGTAACGGCGAGAGGGCAAAAAGGATGGCTGCCGAAATCCATACTGGCGGATGAAGGTCTGCTCGAGGTGTATGTCATCGATGTGGGGCAGGGTGATGGCGTGCTGATGAGAACGCCCGACGACGCGTGGCACCTCGTTGATGCGGGCGTATCCAATGCGATGCAGATGACAAAAAAAGGGGCCGCTAACTTCCTTCGCTGGAAGTTTCAGACGGATCTCGGCCGCCGCGTGGTTCACCTCAAAAACCTCATCCTTTCGCATCCCGACTTCGATCACTATGGCGGGATGATCGACCTCCTGAATGGAAAAGTGCAGAGGCCGGAGCGGACATTCGAAGTCGCCGTCGATAATTTTTTCCACAACGGCATGGGCCGCTTCGCGAAGGCGCCGAAGCTCGGCAAGGCGGTGAGTGCATCGACCGGGCCGCTGCCGTTCGATGATTACGGCGTCGATGAGGGCGGCACGTTCATAACCGAGCTTCTCGAGGGCAAGAGCTCATTCCGCAGTCCGCCGCGTCCTTTCGAGGAGACATTCGCCGAATTCGCGGCGCTTGTCGGGAAGGTGCCGGAAAATGTGAGCCGCCTGAGTCAGAAGGACGAGTATCTGCCCGGTTACAAGCCCGGCGAGGCGCCGGTTTCTATCAGAGTCCTCGGTCCCATCATGGAGGAGCTGACCGGAGGACGGCAGGGCCTCCGCGAGCTCGGCAGCGAGAGCGTGACGCGTAATGGCCACTCGATCGTGCTGCGCGTGGACTTCAACAAGGTGCGGATCCTGCTCACGGGCGACCTCAATACCGCATCACAGCGGCTGCTGTTGAGCTACCAGCCGCTGCCGGAGTTCGCGGTCGACGTTGCCAAAGGCTGCCACCACGGATCAGACGACATAGACCTGCGCTTCGTTCGTGCCATCAAGGCGCGAGCAACTGTCGTTTCATCGGGCGATAACGAAGACTATGCGCATCCGAGGCCGCGCGTGCTGGGCGCGTCCGCGCGTTACGGGCGCGAGTGCAAGGGCGTAAAAGGGGAGTTGCTGCCGCCATTGCTGTACTCGACGGAGCTCGCGAGGTCCGTCAAGTTGAGCGATGTCGAGGCGGTGCGGCCGCGCGGCGGCGGCGCCGAGCTCGCGGCCGCCGCGGCCGACATCAAGGCAACAGAGCGGGGCGCACGGTTCGAGCCGCTCGACGAGATGCCGATTTCCACCGATCTCATGTACGGCCTCATCAACGTGCGCACCGATGGTGAGCGTGTTCTGTGCGCTTACATGAAGGAAGGCGGGAAGGATTTCGACGTGCAGGTTTTTCGCGCCGGCGTCGAGCCGTGAGCTGCGCGACCAGACGCGCGGTAGCGTCGGATCGATCCGCTGGGTTTACTGCCGCGGCTCCGGCGGTAGCCACCCGCCGCCCAGCGAATTCATGAGATCGACAGTGAATGCGAGGTATTGCTGGCGATTACGCACGAGTGCGAGCTGCGAGTCGTTCAACGTGCGCTGGGCATCGAGGACTTCGAGGTACGCCGAGTAGCCGGATTCGTACCGCAGTGTAGAAAGCCGCAGTGCATTGCCGGCCTGCTCGACGCGACGGCGCAGGTCGGCTTCCGAGTCGGCCGCGAGGCGCACGTTTGACAGCGCATCGGCGACTTCGCGGAAAGCGGTCTGCGCGGTCTTTTCATAGTTGATAGCGGATTGTTGCGCACGGGCGGAAGCCTGCTCGGTGCGCGTTGCGGCTCGACCTGAGTCGAATATCGGGCCGACCACACCGAGGCCGATGGACCAGATGCCGGCGCTGGTCGAGAAGACCGTCGAGAGCTCCCGGCTTTGCGCGCCGAGCGCACCCGTAAGGCTGAACGTCGGGAACTGCGCGGCGCGAGCGACACCGCTCAGGGCATTTGCGGATTCATACGTCGCTGCCGCCTGGCGAATGTCGGGCCGGCGTTCGAGAAGCGTCGCAGGGAGACCGGCCGGCGGCAGCGGGGGCGATGGAACCTGTCGCAAGTCCCCCGCGGCCAGGTCGAGATCGAGCTCTCCGGTGAGCACACCGAGCTGATGTACGGCGGCTGCCCGCAACCGCCGCAGCTCCTTCACTTGAGCCGCAATCTGCGAGCGGTTGGCGTCGGCCTGGTTCATATCGAGATCGGAGGTGTATCCGGCATTCGCGCGCTTGGTTGCGATATCGAGCGAGCCTTCGGCGCCGTTCAGCGTCTCCAGCGACACCACGATCTGTGCGTCGATCGAACGCACGTTGAAGTAGGTTTGCGCAATGGCCGCGGCGAGCGTGATTGCGATCACGTCGTGACCGTAGCGCGTGGCGGCATACTGCGCGCGCGCCGCTTCGCGCGTGCGCCTCAGGCGGCCCCAGAAATCGATTTCGAATGACGTGCTGGCCGAAAGCTGAAAATTGTTTCTGATTCCGGTGGCTGAAGCGGGCAAGCTCCCCGTGCGCGTGCTCGATCGCGCGCGGCTTACGCCCGCGTTGCCGTCGATCTCCGGAAAGAGAGACGCCGCTGCGACTTCGCGCATGAACGCTTCCGCTTCCTCGATGCGCGCAATCGCAAGCCGCACATCGACGTTGCGCTCGAGGCCGGCGGCCATCAGGCGATCGAGATCTGCATCACCGTAAAGCCGCCACCAGTTTCCGGGCACGATGAGAGATTGCGGCGTGCTGACTTCCGCTTCGGGAAATTTTGCTGGAAAGTTGAAAAAGGGAAGCTTGAAGTTGGGGCCAAGCGTGCAGGCGGAGAGGATTACGGTGCTCAATACAACCGTGCAAAGGCGGATTTGCATCATCCGCCTCAAGGCGACTCCGCAAGGCTCGCGGGCTCTGGCGGCGCCTTCTCACCCATCTTCTGGCGTCGCGCGAGCCACACGAAAAAGAGCGGAACGAAGACGGTGGCGATGAAGGTCGCCGCGAGCATCCCGCCGACGACGCCGGTGCCCATCGAGCGCCGCGCCCCCGCGCCAGCCCCGCTCGCGATGGCAAGCGGCATGACGCCGAGGACGAACGCCAGCGACGTCATGACGATCGGCCTGAAGCGCAGACGCGCGGCCTGCAGCGCTGCATCGACGGGACGCATGCCCGCAAGCAGTCCCTGCTGCGCGAATTCAACGATCAGGATTGCGTTCTTCGCGGCGAGACCAATCAGCACGACGAGGCCGATCTGGAAGTAAATGTCGTTTTCCATACCGCGCATCCAGACGAAGAGGAGTGCGCCGAAGACGGCGAACGGCACCGCGAGCACCACGGCGCCGGGAAGACGCCAGCGCTCGTAAAGCGCTGCGAGGATGAGATACACCATGACGATGGCGAACCCGAAAGCGAAGATTGAGGCACTGCCCGTGCGCTTCTCCTGGAACGCCTGGCCCGTCCATGCGATCGAATAGCCTTGCGGGAGCGTCTGGGCGGCGATGCGTTCGACGGTGGCGATGGCCTGGCCCGAGCTCACGCCGGGCTTCCCGCTTCCCAGAACTTTAGCCGCGAGAAAGCCGTTGAACCGTTCGACCTGCTCCGGGCCGGTGACGCTCGTTGTGCGGATGAGTGCCTTGAGCGGAATCATCTGGCCGGTGGTATTCGAGCGCACGAAAATCTGACCGACGTCATCAGGCTGCGCGCGATACGGCGCATCGGCCTGGATTTGCACGCGATAAGTGCGGCCCTGCATGTTGAAGTCGTTGACGTAGAGCGGCCCCATCGTGCTTTGCAGCGCTTCGAACACATCCGAGACCGGAATGCCGAGGGCCATCGCCTGCTCGCGATTCACTTCCACCAGGATCTGCGGCACCGTCGGACGGAAGAACGTGTTGGCGCGGGCGAGATCGGGGTGCTTCGCAAGCGCACCGGTAAAGTCCTGCAGCGCCTGCGAGAGCCGTCGGGGATCGGAGTCTCCGCGTGCCTGCACGAATACTTCGAAACCGCCCGCCGAACCCAGGCCCCGGATGGCTGGAGGATTGAATGCGACAGCCATGCCGTCGGCGAAGGTCATCCCCATGCGCGTCACCTCGGCGGCCAGCATCGGCGCGGTCTTTTCCCGGTCATCCCAGTGCTTGAGCAGGATGAAGCTCGTCGCGGCATTCGGCTTGTTGCCGCCGCCGATGAAGTCACGTCCGGGAGCCACGAACATGTGGTCGATCGCCGGCTCTTTCGAAAGCCTCTTCTGGAACTCGGCGCCGGTCTTTGCCGTTCGCTGCAGGGTCGCCGCGTCGGGAAGATTGATCGAGCTGATGATGTAGCCCTGGTCTTCGGAAGGAACGAAGCTCGTGGGCACGCGCGTGAAGAGCAGCGCTGCCAGTGCTATGAATGCGAGGAAGATCGCGACGGCGATGACGCGATGCTTGAGCGTATGCTCGACCGCCCACAGGAACGTCCCGGTCATCTTCGCGAAGCCCGTGTTGAACGGCCTGAACAGGCGCGATTCGTGATCTCCGGGCTTCAGCAGCAGCGCGCACAGCGCCGGCGTGAGCGTGAGCGCCACGACCCCGGAGATTACGACCGAGATTGCGACGGTCACCGCGAACTGCCGGTAGAGCACACCGGCGATGCCGCCCAGGAACGCAACGGGTATGAAGACGGCGCAGAGCACGAGCACGATTGCGAGCACCGCGCCGGAGACTTCCTGCATCGCTTCGATCGACGCCGCCTTCGCGCTCATGTGCTGCTCGCGCATCAGCCGCTCGACGTTCTCGAGCACGACGATCGCGTCATCGACGACGATGCCGATCGACAGCACCATCGCGAAGAGTGTCAGCGTGTTGATCGAAAAGCCCAGCGCGTAGAGGCCCGCGAACGTGCCGATCAGCGAGACCGGCACGGCAAGCACCGGGATCAGGGTCGCACGCCAGTGCTGCAGGAACACGAACACCACGAGAATCACGAGGAGGGCGGCTTCCACGATCGTAATGACGACTTCGCGGATAGACGCTTCTACGACCCGCGTCGTATCGAAGGGAATCAGGTAATCGACGTCTTCGGGAAACGCGGTCTTGAGCTCGGTCATGCGTCGCTTGATCGCGGCCGCGACTTCGAGCGCGTTGGCGCCGGTCTGCAGGAACACGGCCATGCCGACCGCCGGATTGCCGTCGACGGTGGTGCTGATGTCGTAACTTTGCGCGCCGAGCTCGACCCGGGCGACGTCCTTGATCCGCAACACGCCGCTCGACCCACCCGCACGCACGACGACCTCGCCGAACTCCTCCGGATTCAGGAGCCTGCCGCGCGCCGTCACCGTGTAATTGAGCGCCTGCCCGGCGGGTGCGGGCTCCGCGCCGACGCGGCCGGCTGCGTACTGGGCGTTCTGCGCGCGAATGGCGGCGGCGATGTCGGTGGGTGTCACGCCGAGGCGCGCCATCTTGTCCGGCTGCAGCCAGATCCGCATCGCGTATCCGGAGCCGAAAAGTGTGACGTCGCCGACGCCCGTGATGCGCTTCAGCTCGTCGATCAGGTTCACCTGCGCGTGATTCGCGAGAAACGTCGTGGTGCGCGAGCCCTTCGGCGACTGCAGCCCGATCACAACGAGAATGTCGTTGGAGCGTTTCTGAACGATCACGCCGTTGCGGCGCACTTCTTCCGGAAGCCGGGGGAGCGCGAGCTGCACGCGGTTGTTGAGCTGGAACACCGCCTTGTCGACGTCGGTGCCGACTTCGAATGTCGCCGTGATGCCGACCGAGCCATCCGCTGCGGCACTCGAGCTGAAATAGATCATGTTCTCGACGCCGGAGAGCTGCTCTTCGATCGGCGCGGCGACGGTCTTCGAAAGCGTCTCCGCGCTGGCCCCCGGATAGCTCGCAGTGATGGTCACCGTCGGCGGGGCGATCTCCGGGTATTGCGAGATCGGCAAAGCAAACGACGATACGAGGCCCGCGATCGTGATGATGATCGCGAGCACGCTCGCGAAAATCGGACGCTCGATGAAGAAGCGGGAGAAGTTACCCATCTCGTGCGGCGCTCAGCGCGCTGCGCCGGCGGGTGCAGGCTTTTGCGTTGCCGGCGGTGCAGCGGATCCCGCAGGCGTGGCCGGCTGTGCTGCTGCATCAGCCGTGCGAGGCTGCACCGCAACGCCGGAGCGCATCTTGATGAGGTTGTCGATGATCACGGCATCGCCGGGGTCGAGCCCTCCGGTCACGAGCCAGTCGTTGCCCACCCATCCCGCAGTCTGCACCGGCCGCATCATCGCCTTCCCGTCAGCCCCGGCGAGCCATACCGCGCGCGTCTGCTCGGTTTGCACGACCGCTGCCTGCGGAACGAGAATCGCGTCCTGCTCTCCGGCAAGAATCTGCACTTTGACGAACTGGCCGGGCAGCCAGCGCTCGCCAGGATTCGAAAATTCCGCACGCAACTGCACAGTGCCGAGCTTCGCGTCGACGCTCGAGCCGGCGAAATTCAGTCGTCCATTGGGCGCGGCGACGGCGCCTTTCTGATCGAGGAGCAAGACCCGCGCGCGCTTTTCATTGCCGCGGATGCGCTCGAAATCCGCCTCCGCGAGTGAAAAGCGGACCCACACCGGCTGCACCTGTGTGAGCGTCGTGAGGAGACTCGCCTCGGCGTTCGCAGTAACGAGGCTGCCTTCGGAACGCACGGCGCGTCCGGTGATGCCGCTGATCGGCGCCTTTACATTGGTATAAGAAAGATTCAACTGCGCTTCCGCGAGCCGCGCCTGCGCGCCTTCGATCGCCGCGCCGATCTGCTTCACCGATGATTGAGACTCTTCGAATTCGCGCTGGCTGATCGCGCGCTGCTGCGCGAGTGTTTTCAGGCGTTCGGTCTCGCGCTGCGCAAGCTCCTGACGCGCGCGTTCCTGCGAGAGTGCTGCGCGCGCCTGCGCGGCTGCGATCTCATACGGCGCGCGATCGATGATGAAAAGTACGGCGCCGGCCCTGACCGGAGCGCCTTCGTTGAAGAGTCGCTTTTCGAGAATCCCCGATACGCGTGCCCTGACCTCGACCTCACGCGACCCCTCGGCCTGGCCGACCGCTTCGAGCACGATGGGCACGCGCTGCGGCTGAACGTGCTTCACGACAACAGGAATGGCCTGAGGTGCGGCCGCCGCTTTTTTCTTTGCGGCATCGTCGGCATCCTTGCCGCAGGCTGCGAGGAAGAGGGCGGCGCCGATGCATACGGAGGGTACCACGCGGCGGCGCGTGCGCGCGCACGACGGGAGAAGCGATCGCGGACTCATCGGGGACGGGAAGGGGTGTATCGGGGAGGAGGCGCTATTATATGCAGACATCCAGCGAAGGCCGCGATGAAAGGCCGCGCATCGCGACTGATCAGGAGAGACATCGGATGGACTCGAAACCACGGCCAAGCGCCGACCCGCATGCGCCGGTTGCATCCGAACTGCCTTCGCACGGGTATGTGATCACGAAACCGGTCAGAGGTTCTGACGTGCCCGCGGATTACACGTGGTATTGACGCGCGTCGAGATCTGCGGTCCGTTGCATACATCTATCGAAAGGCCGACGGCTCGTTCAAACCCGACGCTGTTCAGCAGAAGGCGTTCGACTCGTTCATGGCTTATTTCGACAGGCATCTGAAGCGGTGACGGTTCAGCTGATCGACAACGACGGCCCGGGTACCGTCCGACTCAGCGCCACGGAGGCGACGGTTATTGGTGTGCGTGCGCTCGAGCGCATCGGGTATACGGGAGGGGACGCGCGCATCATCGTCGATCAGCTGGTCGACAACTCGCTCTGCGGTTACCGCTTCGCAGGGCTGCCGCGCATTCTCGCAATCGCAGGCGACGATAAGACACGTGAGTCGCGCGTGCCCGTCAAAGTCGTGCACGAGACTCCGAGCTCGGCGCTGCTCGATGGCGGTAACACCGTCGGTTATATCGTCGCCTACAAGGCGGCTGAGCTTGCGATTCGAAAAGCCCGCGAGCGCGGCATGGCATCGGTCGGTGCTTACAACAGCTATTACAGCGGCCGCAACGCGTATTTCGTCGAGCTCGTGGTGCGCGAAGGTTTGGTGGCGTTCCATATCGCCAGTGCGAAGCCACGAGTGCTGCCGCCCGGCGGCGCGCGTCCGGCGCTCGGCACCAATCCGATCTGCTTCGGTTTTCCGTCCGAGGACGGTCCTGTCATTTTCGACATGGGAACGGCGGCGCTCATGTGGGGCGACGTCATGCTCCACGAAAAGCTCGGCCTCGAGCTTCCCGAAGGCGTCGGGTTCGACGAGGATGGCCGCGCGACAACCGATCCGGCAGCCACGCTGCGCGGCGGCGTCGGAACCTTCGGCGGTCACAAGGGCTACGGGCTTTCGTTCACCGTGCAGGCGCTGGGCCTCCTCGCAGGTGCGGCGCTCGCGCGCGGAGAAGTGCAGGACTACGGCTTCCTCTTCTGGGTGCTCGATCCGGACATCATGCTGCCCGGTGGAGATTTCAAGAAGCAGATGTCGGAGCTCGTGCGCAAGGTGAAGGCGACACCGCGCCAGCCGGGCGTCGACGAAATTCGAATACCGTCGGAACGCGCGCAACGAGAACGCGAACAGCGGCGCAAGGAAGGCATCGTCGTCGATCGCGCGGTGATCGATGCGCTTCATGACCTCGGCCGAAAGTAAAAACCGGCGCATTCAACGGGTCGATGCAACAC
>Ga0136611_10002135_pt1 | contig 13715 bp, 12 predicted proteins | sample AntDrymUQ2232306_2_FD_106645 | JGI IMG/M metagenome (GOLD analysis project Ga0136611, IMG submission 106645) | Polar desert sand microbial communities from Dry Valleys, Antarctica - metaG UQ223 (23.06) | ecosystem: Environmental > Terrestrial > Soil > Desert | place: Antarctica: Dry Valley...
TACCGCACGAGAAGGGGGTGCCTGGATTCGACTTCGGTCGTCAAGACAGGAGAAGCGAGCCGTGGTTGTCGGAGTCCACGTAAAAGAGCCGGCACAAACACAAACGCCAACAACAACAGCGTTCTCGCAGCTTAAAAACCTGCGACGTCCTCCCGGTCTCCGCCCTGCGGGCCGGAGTGGGACGCCATCTAGTGGGGCTCATCCGAACGATCTCGTCAGCGGGTCGATCGGAAACATCTAGCTGACTAGGGCCTCCTTCCGTTGCCGGTGAAGGGGGGAGGCCCGAAGGCTTCCACCGGCTGCGCTCGGAGAAGTCCCGTTGAGAAGCCGAAGGACGAGGGTTCGATTCCCTCCACCTCCACCCTGACGTTCCGCCCTGTCCGCAGCCTGCGGCCAGGGCGGTGTCGCGTTGTCCGGCGTTTTGGAGGGTGAGAGCACACGAATCGTGGGCCCCTGCCCTCCAAAACCCAGTGCGCGGGATCATTGGCGGCCGAACCGCGGTCGCCGTCGTCCTTGCGGCTACCTCCTCCAACTACGTCGACGACGCCGCTCAGGCCTCGGTCAGCGCGTACGGATGCTTTCCCGGATGCGGCGCTCGACGGTGAGCGCGGCCCGCGGGCTGAGGGCGGCTACGGGCACCTCCTCAAGGGTGCACAGGAGAAGCTTGCGCTCGAGCTCGAGGTCAAGCACGCCGAGGCACAGACCCTCGACGCAGAACGCAATAACATCCGTCGGCTTCGGGCGGCGTTCGACGAGTGACGATCTCTGATCGCCCGTTGGAGGCGCGCCGCGGTCAGTCAGTCGCGGCTCGACGGACATAGTGGGCGATAGCACTTCGGACTCGTGCCCGGACCGCCTCGGGCTGGGGGATCGAGCCGGCGCGTTGGGCAAGGACCTCGGGATCCACGAGCCCGGCGGCAAGGAGTGCGATGGCGAAGGGCGCGACCCGGTCCTGCCAATCCTCGGGCAGGCACGCGGTGGCCACGACGACGTCCTGGCCGTAGTTGCCGAAGGTCTGGTGGAACGAAGACTCCAAACCGATTGCGCCACCCACCTGGTCCGCCTTTGTCTCGCCCGGATCGTTGCGAAACGCGATGTCCGCTTCGACGGAGAGTCGGTGACCGTCGTCGCGGCGCGCAGGACATGGGCGAGCTGTTTTCGGTTCAACGGCCTGGGCTCCGCCACGCTTCGAGGACGACGCGGCGCTCGTCGTCCTCGAGCAGCCCGGCGAACGGGCTGTTCTGACGAAGCTCGCGCCCCTTTGGTGAAGGCGAGGTGAGTTCGAGGAGCAGTCGCTCGAGCGGTCCGGCGAGCAACTGCTCCCACTCGTCCAGCCACCGGCGCGCCTGTCCGCGCGCCACGAGCCGCATGCGGTCGAGGTTCTCTCGAGCCAGCATCACGGCTTGGTCGGGGTCTCGAACGATTCTTCCCGCAGTGGCGTAGGCGAGCCAGAGGCTCCGACGTTCTTCGCGCGTGAGCCGCCCGGTGCGTTCGCGCAGGGCGTCGACGTCGTCACGTCCAACCCGGCGGTGCCGTCCGACAGTGGCGTAGGCGAGATCCCCCCGCTCGCACAGGTCAACCACGTGCTGTCGTGAGGAGCCCAGGAGCGACGTCGGGCACGTCGTCGGGCAGGAGATCGGCACACCTTTGGCGAAACTGAACCTGTCGGCTTTCGGGGGCCTTCTGTCACACGAGCCGGTCAACTGAAATCGAGAGGTCCATGCGTCGCTCCACTCTCCGCCTTTACGCGCCCTTCATCGCACTTGCGATGCTTCAGGCCGCCTTCGTGGTCGTCTCGCCTTCAAAGGGCGAGAACCCGCAGACCGTGTTCGCCGGTCAGTCCGCCCTAGGCGCAGGCGACAACGCGCCGCTCCCCGTCGATGACGGCACCGCAGCGACGACCGACACCAACGCCGGCGGCGGCGCCGTCGACGCCACCGGGGCCCCGGTCGTCGGGGGCACCGGCACGACCGGCGGTGGCTCGGCCGGTGCCGCCGGTGGCGTCCGGCCGGCCGCGGGCGCGCCCGGCGCGCCCGGCACTGCGGGCACGACCGGCGGCACCGCTCCGGGCGGTGCCCCCTCCTCCGGAGGGTCGGCTGCGGCCGCGGCCGGCGACACCAGCCACTGCAAGGGCACCCAGCAGAGCGACGTGATCTTCAACACGCCGCCGTGCGCCCCCAAGTTCGTCGGCAACAACGGCGGTGTGACCTACCCCGGCGTGACCGATAAAGAGATCCTGATGGTCAACTTCTCCTGCCAGCCGAACGAGCAGGTGAACACCATCCTGGCTTCGCAGGGTCTCGCCGCCACCGAGGAGGAGAACGCGGCCATGACCAACGCCGCCCTCAAATACTTCAACTCCACCTACGAGTTCTACGGCCGCAAGATGGTCTGGAAGCGGGTGATCGGCGACTGCCCGAGCGCCCCCGACGACCCGGCCAAGACCCGGGCCGCGGCCGCCGAGGTCGTGAAGATGAAGCCATTCCTCGTGCTTTCCGGCGTGCCCGTCTCGGGCCACGACGTGTGGTCGCAGAACGGCATCATCAGCGTCGGCGCCCCCTTCCAAGCGGCCGAGCTCTACGCCGGCCGTCGGCCCTACCGGTGGGACATCTTCCCGACCGGTGAAGAGGCCGCCGATTCCATCGCCGAGTACTACTGCAAGAAGCTGACCGGCAAGCCCGCCAGCAACGCCGGCTCGGTCATCCATCCTCGCATCCCAGGCGGGCGCAACGCCCCCCGAAAGCTGGCCATCGTCACCCCGGACAACGGAGACGGCGCCACGCTGCCGGCGGCGCGGCGAGCCAAGGGGTTGGTCAAGGAGTGCACCGGTGGAAAGGAAGACCCGACGATCTTCACCTACGCCTCGGACATCAACCGGGCCGAGGAGCAGACCCGGGTGGTCGTTGCCGGGCTGATCGAGAACGGCGCCACCAGCGTCGTGTGCATGTGCGACCCCATCGCCCCGACGTTCCTCACCAAGGGCATGACGCAGAACAGCTACTTCCCCGAACACATCATGCCGGCGGGAGGCCTGCTCGACTACGACGTCCTCGGTCGCCTCTACGACAACGCCCAGTGGACTCATGCCTTCGGACCGAGCCAGCTCGTGAACCCGGTGCCGTTCGAGCAGTCGGACCAGGCTCGCATCTGGAAGGCCGCCGGCAACCAGGGCAGACCCTGTGACGCGTGCGGCCTTGTGACTGGCTACCTGGTCTTCATGGCCGGCGGCATCCAACAGGCGGGCCCCAACCTCAACCCGCTCACGTTCGAACGGGGCTACGTCGGCGCCAAGTACACCCGCGGTGGCTGGAAGCAGACGGGCGGCGACCCCTTCATCTACCTCATCAAGTTCGGACCGGGTGACTACAACGCCATCTCCGATTTCCGCGAGGTCTACTGGGACGCCGCCGCGCGCTCGGACATCGACGGCAAGCCCGGCGCCTACGTGCCGATCGACGGCGGCCGCCGCTACGCCGCCGGTGAGCTCGACGGCATGTTCAAGGTGCCGGCGAAGCCCTCGTGACCGCCCTCCTCAGCAGCAGTGGGCTGGGGGGCCAACTGAAAGGCGGTCTGGCAAAGGTCACCGACCATCGCATCGCCGGTCCCGTGGTGAAGCTCGCGGTCGCCTACGTCGTGCTGATTGAGATCGTCGTGCAGCTGGTGTTCGGCCAGATGCACCTCGGCGGCCTCACCCTCGGCATCCGTGACGCGCCCGTCCCGCGCGCCATCTTCCTGAACGGTGCGACCATCGGCCTGCTCTACGCCCTGCTGGGCATGGGGCTGATCCTCGTCTACCGCGCCAACCGCATCATCAACTTCGCCCAGGCGCAGCTCGGATCGGTGCCGGCGGTAACGGCGCTGCTCGTCATGCTGCGCAAGGACGTCAACTACTTCCTCACCCTCCCGATCGTGCTCCTCGGCGGCATGGCCCTCGGCGCCCTCGTCGAACGCACGATCATCCGCCGCTTCCGCAACGCGCCCCGGCTGATCCTCACCGTTGCGACCATCGGCGTACAGCTGCTGTTGCTGGCGGCCGAGTTCGGGGTGCAGACGGCCATCGTCGGCAAGCAGGTCTCGAGCTCGAACTTCACGACGCCGTGGTCCACGCTCATCGGCTGGAACATTGGTCCGCTGCGCTTCAACGGCGACTTCGTCATGGCCGCCGTCGTCACCGCCGTCATCTGCGCGCTACTCGGCGCCTTCTTCCGCTTCACCGACATGGGCATCGCCGTGCGGGCTTCGGCCGAGAACGGCGAGCGGGCGTCGCTCCTCGGGATCCCCGTCGCCCGTGTCTCGACCATCGTCTGGATCATCGCTGCCACGCTGTCGGCCGTCGCCGTGTTCCTGCGGGCACCGATGACCGGCCTCACGCTCGGGTCGTCGGTCGGGGCCTCGGTGCTGCTCTACGGGCTCGCCGCCGCCGTGATCGCCCGCATGGAGAGCCTTCCCATGTGCGTCGTCGCCGGCATGGGCATCGGTATCATCGACCAGTCGGCCCTCTACGGCACCCGACGAGCCAGCCTCGCCGTTGCCACCATGCTCGTCGTCATCCTCGTCGCCCTTCTTCTGCAGCGGGGTCGCCTGGCTCGAGCCTTCGATGCCGCCGGGGGGACGTGGCAGTCGGTCAAGGAGTACCGGCCGGTGCCGGCCATCCTGCGCCAATACCCCGAGGTGGTGCTGGCCAAGGGCGTACTCGCCAACCTGGTGCTGTTCGTTGCCATCGTGCTCCCCCTGATCCTCCCCGAACGTTTCGCCGCCCGGTTCGCCCTGGTCGTGATCTTCGCCATCGTCGGCGTGTCCCTCGTGATCCTCACCGGCTGGTCGGGACAGATCTCGCTCGGGCAGTGGGCCTTCTCCGGCATCGGTGCCGCCGTCGCCGGTTCGATGGCGGTGCGGGGCTGGGACTTCTTCGTCTGCCTGCTCGTGGCCGGTCTCGTCGGAGCCCTCGCCGCCGTGCTCGTGGGACTGCCAGCACTGCGCATCCAGGGCCTGTTCCTCGCGGTGACGACGCTTGCCTTCGCGTTCACGGTGCAGAACTTCTTCCTCAACAAGGACTACTTCGGCCAGTACCTGCCGAAGACGGGCGACATCGTGGCCCGCCCGAAGCTCTACGGCGCCTTCAGCACCAGATCGGATGTGCGCTTCTACTTCGTGTGCCTCGGGTTCCTGGTGTTGTTCCTCCTCATCGCCCGGTCGATCCGCAAGAACCGCCTCGGCCGCATCCTCATCGGCGTTCGGGACAACGGCAAGGGTGTGCAGGCCTACGGCGTAAACCTGGCGAAGACGCGCCTGGCCGCCTTCGCCATCAGCGGATTCATCGCCGCCGTCGCCGGCGGGCTCTACGCGTTCTTGAACGAAGCCGTCTTCTCCACCGCCTTCCGGCCTGAGCGCTCGATCACCGTCTTCGCCATCACGGTCATCGGCGGCCTCACGTCGCTGCCGGGCGCCGTGCTCGGTTCGATCTACGTCGAAGGTGTGCCCGTGTTCTTCGGCGGCAACGAGACGATCGCGCTGCTCACGTCGAGCCTCGGGCTCCTCTTCCTTTTGCTCGTCGTCCCGGGCGGTCTCTCGGAGATCTTCTATCGCACCCGAGACAACTTCCTGCGGTGGGTGGCGGCGCGCCACGACGTGCATGTACCCAGCCTGGTCGCCGACTCGCTGGTGCGGGCCGACGAACAGCCCCAAGACGTCATCGCCGGCGCCGAGAGGGCCGTCGGGGCGGCCGAGATCCTCGAGGGCCTCGAACCCCTCGACCTCATCGGCTGTCCGGTCTGCGGGATCAACATCCCCGTGCTGGAGGCGAAGGACCACGAGCACTTCCGGGTTCGCACCGAAACGGGGGTGCCGGCATGATCACCAAGCTCCGCACCCGGCTCGAGGACCTAACCGGCGGGGGCACGATCGTCCCGATTCTGTTGTTGTTCGTCCTGAACCTCGTCGACGAGTTCGACCAGGTCGCCTTCGGTGTCTTCGCTCCCGAGATCCGCGACACGTTCGGGATCTCTGACGCCACCTTCACCCGCATCACCACCGTGCCCGGCGCGCTGTTGATCATGTTGATCGTGCCCGTCGGGGTGCTGGCCGACCGCTACAACCGCGTGAGGCTGATCATGATCGCGGCGGTCGCGTGGGGGTCGATGACGATCCTCACCGGCGTCTCGGGGTTTGTTGGCGGTGGCGTGCTCGCGCTGTTGATTGTGGCTCGCCTCGGGTCGGGTCTCGGGCGACTCATGAACGAGCCGGTCCACGCCAGTCTGCTGGCCGACTACTACGAGCCGTCGACCCACGGCCGGGTGTACGCGTTCCATCGCCTGGCCAACCCGATCGGGGCTTTCCTCATCCTCATCGGCGGCGTGCTCGGTCAGGTGTTCGGCTGGCGGGTGGGGTTCATGCTGCTGTCGATCCCGACCTTCATCACCGTGTTCTTCATCGGGCGACTCAAAGAGCCCGTGCGAGGCGCGTCGGTGAACCTCAGCTTGGCCAAGATGGCCGAGGCGGCGGGTGAAAAGATCCCGTTCTGGGAGGGCGTGCGCCGTCTCTCGGCCATCAAGACCTTCAAGCGCTTCTGGATCGCCGCCTTCTTCCTGGGCGGGCCCGTGCTGGCCATCGTGTCGTTCTTCTCGTTCTTCTTCGAGAAGGTCTACAACATCGACAGCCCCGGAGTGTGGGGTCGCGGCGGCATCACTGCGCTGTACTCGGCGGGCGTATTCGCCGGCACCGTGCTGTGGGGCCAACTGTCCGACAAGACGATTGGACAGTTCAAGATCGCTCGGATGGCACAACTCGGCGGCCTGGCACTTGCACTGACGTCCGTCGGACTGATTCTGACTGCGGTGGCACCGTTCCTCCCGCTGTCGATCTTCTTCGTCGTCCTCGTCGGGATCGGCAGCGCCGGATTCCTGGCATTCCACCTGCCCGTCACCGCCCTCGTCGCGCCGCCCCGGCTTCGGTCGCTCGCCTTTGCGCTCTTCGGGTTCTGGTTCGGGATCGGCGCCATCATCATGTCGGGCTTCGTCGCGACGATCGGCGAGAACCAGGGATATCGCTGGGGCATCGCCGTGCTGGCGGTCATCGTGGCCGTATCGGGCGCCATCTACGCCAGCGCCTTCCGATTTGTCGAGCGCGACATGCAACAGGCCCTGAACTCCCTGCAGACCGAGGCCGACCTCCGCGCCGCCCTCGACGACAGCGGTCAACAGGCGCTGCTCGTATGCCGCGGCATCGAGGCCGCCTACGACCAGGTGCAGGTGCTCTTCGGTGTCGACATGGAGGTGCGGCAGGGCGAGATCGTTGCCCTTCTCGGTACCAACGGCGCCGGAAAGTCGACCCTGCTCCGGGCCATCAGCGGGACGATGGACCCCATCGGCGGGGCCATCTTCTTCGATGGCCGAGACATCACCCACGCGGACGCGCAAGCGACGGTGAAGCTAGGGGTCGTCCAGGTCCCCGGGGGCAAGGCTGTCTTCCCGACGCTGACCGTCGCCGAGCATCTAAGGGCCGCTGGCTGGCTCTACCGCGACCAGCCCGACTACCTCAAGGAAGCGACCGAGGAGGTGCTCGTCACATTCCCGCGCTTGCGCGAGCGCATCGACCAGATGGCCGGCAACCTCTCCGGCGGCGAGCAACAGATGCTGGCGCTGAGCATGGCGTTCATCGCCAAGCCCAAGCTGCTCATGATCGACGAGCTCTCTCTCGGCTTGGCGCCGACGATCGTCGAGATGCTGCTCGGTATCGTGCGCCGCATCCAGCAGCAAGGGACGGCCATCATCCTCGTCGAGCAGTCGATCAACGTCGCCTTGTCGGTGGCCGAGCGGGCCTACTTCCTGGAGAAGGGCGAGGTTCGCTTCGAGGGACCCACGTCCGAGCTCATCGAACGCGACGACATCGTGCGCTCGGTGTTCCTCCAGGGGGCGGCCACCGCCACGTCCGACGGATCATCTCCTGCGGGAGTCAAGACCGACGGCATCGAGCGGACGCCCATCGGCGGCACGGTCCTCGAGCTCCAGGGCCTGGTCAAGCGCTTCGGTGGGATCAACGCCGTCAACGACACATCGTTCCTGCTCCGCGAGCACGAGATCCTCGGCCTCATCGGGCCGAACGGCGCCGGCAAGACGACGATCTTCGACCTCATCTCCGGTTTCCTCGTCCCCGACGAGGGTCGCATCACCTTCGATGGCGTCGACATCACCAACCTCACGCCAGACAAGCGGGCGTGGCTCGGCCTCGGCCGCTCGTTCCAAGACGCGCGGCTCGTGCCCTCCCTGACAGTCGCCGAGAACATCGCCATCGGACTCGAGCGCTTCATCACCGTGCGCGACCCGATCGCCTCCGCCTTGGGTCTTCCAGGAGTGCTGCGGGCCGAGGAGGATGTCGCGTGGACGGTCGCCGACCTCATCGAACTCATGAATCTCGGCGCCTACCGCGAGAAGTTCGTCAGAGAGCTGTCGACGGGCACGCGACGAATCGTCGACCTGGCGATGTGTATCGCCCACGACCCCAAGGTGTTGCTTCTCGACGAGCCCTCATCGGGCATCGCTCAGCGCGAGACCGAGGCCCTCGGGCCACTGCTGCATCGCATTCAGCGAGAAGCCGGCTGCGCGCTGCTCGTCATCGAGCACGACATGCCGCTCATCACCAGCATCTCCGATCGCATGATCGCCCTCGAGCTCGGCCACCCGATCGTCGAGGGCACGCCCGAGGAGGTGACGAGCGACCCGACGGTCATCTCGTCGTACCTGGGCGGCGACCTCGCCAGCATCAATCGCTCCGGTGGGCCACCGGCTCCGGCGGTCACCCGGCGCACCCGGCGACGGGCCGGAGCGGCGGCATCCAACGGGAGGCTCGACGCATGACGAGGTTGCGACGATCGACGGCCCGGGTCGTGGCGGCCCTCGCCATCGCCGCCGGTGCGGCGTTGAGTTTCACGCCAACGGCATCGGCTGTGACCGTCGACGGAAGTGGCTGGTTCTGGCGGCCGAACACGAACGCGGCGCCGCTCCCGGTGCCGCCGCGGGCCGACGTCGGTGCTGATCAGTTGCTCGTCGAGGGTGAGCCCGAAGGCGCCGTGGCCGTCGCCGCCGCCCGCTTCACGCTGGCCGAGGGCGAGACCAGCCCCATCCTCACGGTGACGCCGACCCCAGACTCGACGGTGCCGGCTGGCGCCGTGATCCTCGCCTGTCGGATCGCCTCGGCCTGGGTCCCGACGCAGGGCGGGAAGTGGGAGGCGCGGCCGATGCCCGACTGCTTCACGTCCGTCCAAGGCATTCCCGCGGACGGCGGGAAACTCACGTTCCCGCTCACGCCCCTGCAGTCGGGCACGACCCTCGAGGTCGCGTTCTACCCGGGCAACCGCGCCGATGCCCCCGCCGGCACCCCGAACGGCTCGGTCTTCAGCTTGAAGTTTGCCAAGCCGACGGCGGCCGACCTCCAGACCACGACGGGCGACGCCGGTGGGTTCTCTGGTACCGGCGGTGATTTCAGCCCTCCGGACGCATCCTCCTTCGGCGCCGACGATGGTGCCGGGGACGCCGGCTCTTCGGGCTCGGGTTTCGACGCCGGCACGACCGGCCCATCCGACGTCGGAACGACTTCGACGTTCGGGCCTTCACCCGCGTTCTCGCAACCATCGTCCTTCGCCGCGCCCACGGCGGTGGCGCCGGCGGCCTCGCCCTCGGGCCTGACGGCGGCCGAGCAGGCCGGACCTTCCGGGGTGGTCGCGCCCGCTGTACCGTCGGCTCCGGCCTCGAACACCTCAACCTCGCCGAAGGGTCGCACCCTCGGCATCCTCGTGCTCCTCGCCGGCGCGGCCCTCGGCTTCTGGGCCTACAGCGGTGGCGGCGGGGGCCTCGGAATTGGACTCGCTCCCGCCACAGTGCCCGCTGCGGCACCACCGGGGGCCGAGCCCGTCCTCGGCGGGCTCGGACGCTTCGCCCGTCCCCGTACTGGCCCGCCGCCGTCGTTGTCGTAGGAGCACGTTCCCTACGAAGGGGCAACGGCTGCGGGTGGCCCTCGGCTGCGGGTGGCGGCGGCGGTGCTCATGGCGACGACCGCGAACAGCATGAACTAGGGCGAAGGTCGTGCGACGCGTGCGGCGCGGAGCGCTCCGGCCACAGACGCCTCGAGCATCTGGGCGAAGTGGTCGCGAGTCACAGCGGTTGTCTTCAACCACTCCAGGCTGGCGGATTCGAGGTACCCGACCCACCCGCGCAGCGCGATGCGCTCAGCGGGGCTCGGATCAGCGAAGCCGAAGGCAACCGCGAGGCGGAGCACGGTTTCGTTGCGGGATTCGTCGACGATGGCCAGGACCTCGTTGTCGGAGCTGATGCCGCCTTGGACGATGGCGCGATAGGCGAGGGAGTTCTCCTCTATCCACTCGAGGTGCGCGTCGAGAGCGGCACGCATGCGCGGACCGATGGGAAGCCTCGGGTCCGGTCGGGTGACCTCTCGAAGCTCGTCGGCGGTCGAGCGGACGGTGGCCCGGTACAAGTCAATCTTGGTTGAGAAGTAGTGGTAGAGCAGGGGTTTCGATGCCCCAGCCTCTTTGGCGACGTCGCTCATGGTGACCTCATCCCATGGCCGGGTGCCGATCAGGCGCAGGCACGCCGCGACGAGCTCGGACCGCCGGTCCTCGACCGACAACCGCCGACGCGTTGGCCGGTCATGCACCTGACTCGTGTCACCACCTCGCATCGCTGCGCCCTCTCCTCTTGCTTGAAAAGTCTATTGACTACGCGTATGATAGCTGAATGGAATCTGCGATCGATATGAGCCGCCTCGACATCACGAAGCAGAACGTGGCTGTCGAGAAGGCGCTCGAGAACACGGACAACCCTCGACACCGGTATCTGTTGCAGGCGTACCTGCGGCATCGGTACCTGGAGTCCGCCGGCCGGTGGGAGGAGATCCTCGATCCATCGCTGACCGTGGACGTGCCCCGCTACCGGTTTCAGGTCGCCGGCCGGGAGCCGTTCACGCTGGAGGGCAAGGATCAGGTTGGCATGCTCTATGGGCACTGGACGGCAACGGATCAGTGCGTTTTTTACGTGGAGGGCGAACAGGTGGCCGTCGGTGATCACATGGTGGTGGGTCGGGGCATCAGCTATCAGCAGACCCTGGGCTCCGAGCTCGCGGCTGCCGGTGTCGATGTCGACCCGGACGCCATGTACCTCAAGAAGTCCCAGATCATGATGCTGTGGCCGTACGACGACCAGTGCCGCCTCCTCGGTGAAGACGTGTGGGAGTTCGACACCGCCGAGGCTGGGTTGTTCAAGCTCGACCCGGCCGACGTGCTGACCGTCAAGCAGGCCGCCAAGCTGCTCGACCCTTTCATCAAGCCCCTGCCTGCGTTCGACGACACGATGCTGCCGTCATGAGAGCGGTCGCATGCCAGAACGGCCAGCTCGACGTCGTTGACCTCCCCGACCCCGAGCCGGGGGCCGGCCAGGTACTTCTCGAGGTCACGGGCTGCGGGATCTGCGGCTCCGATCTCCACGCCCGCCACCACGCCGACGCGCAGGCCGACGTGTTGGCCGAGGCCGGCTACGACGGATTCGGCCGCTCCCACGAGCAGGTCATCTTCGGCCACGAGTTCTGCGGCACCGTCGTCGAGTACGGCCCCGGCACGACCAAAAAGATCAAGAACGGCACGTCGGTGGTGGCGCTACCGCTTATTCGCAAGGACAATGGCATGCACGCCATCGGACTGTCCGCCTCCGCGCCCGGCGGCTACGCCGAGCAGGTGCTGGTCGAAGAAGCGTTCATGATGCCGCTGCCCAACGGTCTCGATCCTGCGATCGGCCTGCTCACCGAGCCGATGGCCATCGGCCACCACGCAGTCAACCGATCCGAGATCACCAAGAAGGACGCGGCCGTCGTCATCGGGTGCGGACCGGTAGGTCTCGCCATCATCTGCATGCTCAAGGCCAAAGGAATCGAACACGTCGTCGCCAGCGACTACTCGCCGGGCCGGCGCGCCCTCGCCGCCGCCTGCGGCGCCACAGTGGTCGTCGACCCCGCCGAGAGCTCTCCCTACGAGGCCCTCGGCAAACGGGGGTACTCGACCTCGATCGCCGCCTCTGCCGCCGGCGGGCTGAAGGCCATGAAGGACCTGCAGAAGCTCCCCATCCCATGGCATCTCGCGATCCGAGGGCTCGACATCATCGGGGTCACGGCGCCGAAGCGACCGATCGTCTTCGAGTGCGTCGGGATACCGGGCATCATCGACGGCATCATCGGTGCCGCCCCCCTCGGCACCCGAGTCGTCGTGGCCGGGGTTTGCATGGAACCCGACCAATTCCGGCCGGTCATGGCCATCAACAAAGAGATCGACCTTCGCTTCGTCGTCGGCTACGGACCACTCGAGTTCAGAGACACCCTCCACATGCTCGCCGACGGCAAAATCGACGGCGCCCGGATCATCACCGGCACCGTCGGCCTCGAGGGCGTCGCCGGCGCCTTCGACGCACTCGCCGACCCCGAACAGCACGCAAAGATCGTCATCGATCCCCGCAGCACAGCGAGCCTCTCGCCCCGGTAGGAGATCGACGGCGCCACCAGGGCAAGCCCTCTGAGCGGGCCGACGGCGACCACCGCACCGTCGGTCGGCCCAGTCGAAAGTTCCGGGCGAGTGATGAGTTTCCACCGGTATGGTCGTCATCATCCCATGGGAACCATCATCGCCACCTACTTCATGTCGCTCGACGGGGTCATCTCGTCGCCCGAGAAATTCGCAGGGAAGGACTTTGGAGGAGACGACCTCGGCGAGGTGATCGAGCGCCTCGACCAGTCACACGAGGTCTTCGTCATGGGGCAGAAGCAGTACGCCGAGTGGTCGCAGCACTGGACGGACGAGGGGAAGGACGAGCCCTACGCGTCGTTCATCAACGAGGTGGAGAAGGTTGTGATCTCCGACTCTCTCGATGAGGCCACCTGGAACAACGCCCGCATCGTCCGGCGGGCCGACGCCGCAGAAGAGCTTCGGCAGCTCCGTTCTGAGCGGGCCGGCACCATCGGCGCTTGGGGAAGCCTCACGGTCGTCCGATGGATGGCGCAGAACGACCTCATCGACCGTCTTCACCTCATCATGGCGCCCACAGTGGTGGGCGAAGGCGAGCGCCTCTTCCTCGAACTCGCCTCGAAGGATCTTCAACTCGTCGAGGCTCAGGTCCTCGGCAACGACGTGCAGAGCCTCGTCTTCGACGTGCGCTAGTGCCGCGTCAGGCAACGTTTGCGCGCTTCACAAGCTCGCGAAGTGCCTTGTCGTCGGCGTGGTCTCTCCGGTTCAGTCCCGGTGTCTCACGATGTTGAGGACGTTGCCGTCCGGGGCCCGGACAAAGAACCGGCGCACTCCCCAGGGTTCGGTCGTGATCGGGTACACGATTTCGTAGCCAAGTCGCTGGGCGTCTTCGTAGGCGCCATCGACGTCATGGGTGAGCACGGAGATGACCGGATCCTCGGGCGCGGCCGCATCGCGCGTGACGAGTTGCACGTTCGCTCCGGTGTCGGGCGAGGTGTAGCGGGCGACCCAGCCCATGTTGAACTCCTCGGAACTCAGCCCGAGGTAATCGGTGTAGAAGCGCTTCGCCGCGTCGATGTCGGTCACATGAAGGTCGGCGATGATGCGCGTCACGTGCATGAGTTCCTCCCAGCCAGGATGACACACGATACGCGTCTTCGCCGCCGCGCGAACAGGGCGAAGGTTGCCTGACGCGGCACTA
>Ga0136611_10002136_pt1 | contig 13711 bp, 15 predicted proteins | sample AntDrymUQ2232306_2_FD_106645 | JGI IMG/M metagenome (GOLD analysis project Ga0136611, IMG submission 106645) | Polar desert sand microbial communities from Dry Valleys, Antarctica - metaG UQ223 (23.06) | ecosystem: Environmental > Terrestrial > Soil > Desert | place: Antarctica: Dry Valley...
AGATGTCGCCATCGCCACCTGGCGGTCGATGTCGTCGGCGAGCCGTGACCGATTCGCGAGACAGCTGGCAGACGCGCTTGCTGCGCTCCACCAATGGTCACCGCCTGCGAGGGTCCGCGAGCAGGTGGCGCGTCGTTCGCCGGCCGCGACTGTCCACGATCTCATCGGACAGGACGTAAACCCGCTGCCCATCGACCGCGCCCTGGCCCTCCTGGACGAAGCGAAGCGTGCGCCGCACGCTGATCCGGCAGTGATCGATGCTGTCGCCGAACGTCTTCAGGAGCTTCGAGCGCTCGATGTGGGCGGTGTCGAGAGCGCGGTGATACATGGCGACATCCATCTCCGAAACATCGTCGAGGTCGACAGTTCGCTGCAGACGATCCTCGACTTCGAGTGGGTCCGGCTCGGGCCGCCCGACCTCGACCTACAAGCGTTCCTTCGCGCCGAGGAGGAGGCCGAGAGCGCCGACGTGATCACCCGCCTGGCCGGGCACTATCCGAGCATCGTCGCACACCCACGAATCGTCGAGCGGCTCTGGCTCTACGACTTGGCGTGCACGCTCCGAGACGTCATCGTGTGTCCGGCGACTGCAGCTCCGGCGCACCTGCCGTCGCATCACCCGCTCCGTCGGCTTCCGGTGATCGTCGAGAGCGCGGGGTACATCGAGAGACTGCTCGGACACTGACTTCGGGGAGACAGCATCCGCGAGTTCGTGGCGCCACGGGGCGGTCGTGCAATCATCGGAGCATGCGCGCTGCTGTTGTTCCTTGCCACGGTGGCCCCGAGGTCATCGAGATCCGCGACGACTGGCCCGACCCGGGGCCGCCCGCGGCCCATGAGGTGAAGGTCACCGTCGAGGCCGCGGGCCTGAACCCGAGTGACTGGAAGATCCGAGCCCGGGGTGGCCGAGCGGGCGCACCGGCGCTCCCGTACGTGGCCGGGCGCGAGGCCGCCGGGACCATCAGCGCGGTCGGCGCCGATGTGGCCGGGTTCATCGTCGGCGATCCGGTGTGGGCGTACTTCGGATGGCACTCGCGTCCGGGTGGGCACTGCGAGCAGCTGGTCGTCGCCGCATCGGCTGTCGCTCTCCGGCCGCGCTCCGTGGGTGTCGAGGAAGCTGCCGGGGTCCCCCTCGCTGGCATCACCGCCTGGCAGGCGTTGCGCACGCTCGAGGTCCCCGAGGGTGGCACGGTCGTGGTCACCGCCGGCTCGGGCGGCGTCGGCCACTACGCAGTGCAGATCGCCGTCGCCCTCGGCTACGAGGTGATCTCGACGACCGGCCCGACCAATCAGGACTTCGTGCGCAGCCTCGGCGCGTCCCGTGTCGTCGACTACCACGATGAGGCGGCCACCCTCGACGCGGTCAAGGGCGCCACCCACCTTCTCGACGCGTTCGGGCCCGCGACCATCGACGCCTACCAAGCGGTGATGGCCGATGGCGGCCGCATCGTCGCCGTCGCCGGGTTGCCCCAGCACATTCGGCCCGGCATCACCGCGCAGGGCGTGCACGCTGAGCCGGTCGGGGCCGACATGGCCGAGCTGACCGCGCTCATGGAGGCAGGCAAGCTGCACACCACCCTGTACGACGTCTTCCCCCTCGAGCGCCTGGCCGAGGCCCATGAGACCCTCGCCGGCGGCCACGTTCGCGGCAAGGTCGTCATCAAGATCGCCCCGTAGCTCCGGGGTCAGCGCACGACGGAATTCGCCTTGAGGCGGCTGTCGCGGAAGTGAGACTGCAGGCGCATGGGTGCGATTGAGTCGAGCTTCTGGGCCGGATACCGCATTGAGGTTCTGCGGTGAACCTTTCGCATCTCGGCACGCCGCTCGGGCCGATGACCCGCGTCCACGGCGGCTTCGCCAATCGGATGTACCGGCTCGACACCGACCAGGGGTCGTTCGCGGTGAAGGAGCTCAACCTCGTCGACCGCCGCTGGACCTACCGCGTCGACGACGTCTTCAGGTTCGAGCAGGCGGCCTTCGCCGCCGGCACCCCGATGCCGGAGCCGGTCTCGGCCAGCCACGACACGCTGGTCCACCGGTGGGTCGAGGGAGAGAAGGTGCCCGAAGCACCGGTGTCGGCCGCGTACGCGTTCGAGATAGGCGAGATCCTCGCTCGCATCCACGCGCTCGACGTCGAGTGGACCCACGTGTCGATCGAGGACCCGACGCCACGGGACTGGCCCGAGCTCGCCGAGCGGGCGGCGGCGACCGGACAGCCGTGGGCCGACGAGCTCGCGTCGCGCGTGCAGACGTTTCTCGCTATTGCCCACTTCGTCGACACCTGCGAACGGCCGGGGCCCGTTGTACTGACGCACAAGGACATCCAACCGTGGAACCTGCTCGCCCGGGACGGTCGGCCGGTGGTGCTCGATTGGGAGCTCTCGGGGACGCTCGAGCTGGCCAGTGAGCTGGGCTCGACTGCGCTGAGCCTCGCGAAGGGCCCTGGCTTCGACGACATCGAGCCCGCCATCTTCCGCTCGGTCCTCGACGGCTACGTCGCAGGGGGCGGAGCGCTGCCGCCGTCGGGCCCGAGCTGGTTCGTGTTCATGATCGGAGGCTGGCTGGGGCACACGAGGTGGAACATCCTCCGCTGCCTCGCCGGTCTGGAGGCCAGCACCGGCCCCGACGTCGCGCTCTCGCACGAGGCCGTGCGCGACGGCGTGCGTGGCCTCCCCGACATGTTCGGCCGACTCCCCCAGCTCGAAGACCTGCTCGTTTGACGGCGACGCTTCCGTGCTGGCGGCGCGGCACCACGTGCGCTCCCGATCGCGCCCGGGGCCGACATCCGACGCGCGCCTATCGGCGCTTGTTCTTCCATGGAGACGAGTGTCTCACCGAGCGGCGCATCGGGACGGTTGGCGCCGACACCAGCTCGCCGGCGGGCGCTGGCGCCCTGTAGAGCTCGAAGGGCTACAGCCTGGAGGCGAGTTCCACGGCCAGGTCGAAGGTCAGCTTCCTCGAGGGAGAGACGGTCCACCCTCGCGAGTCCCACTCGGCTCCGCTGAGGTCGTCGCCCCCGTAGAGCAGCTGAGCGAACCGAATTCCCCGGAACCGGGCGACCGCAAAGAACGCTGCCGCTTCCATCTCGACGACCAGGCAGCCTTCGGCCTCGCGACGATCAACCTTCTGCCGCGTCTCGCGGTAGATCGCGTCTGTCGTCCACACCTTGCCAGTCGTGAAAGGAATGCCGCGTTCCTCGAGCAGCGCCACGGCCGCGGACACGCCTTCGGGGTCGGCGTCGACGGTGCGTGAGCGTGGGAGGTAGTGGTAGGAGGTGCCCTCGTCACGAACAGCGACGGTCGGAACGACTATGTCGCCCGGGCCGACGTCGGCCGACAGCGTCCCGCAGCCCCCGCAAGCAACGACGCTTCTGGCGCCCATGACGATCGCTTCTTCCAGGAACGCGGCGGCCAGAGGGGCGCCGACTCCCGGGTGGAACACGGCGACGTCGACTCCGTAGCGATCTACCTTCCAGATCGGGTGTAACCCGTGCGCCGCTTCTAGAGTTCCGATCTGCTCGGCCTCGGCGGGAAGGGCTTCGAGGATCTCGGCGTAGAAGCACAGAACAGCCCGAGCCGGGATCGAGTCCCGCTCGCCCGCGAGCGCGACCCACTGGTCGAGAACTCCGACCGGGTCGGGATCGAACTCGAAAAGTGGGTGCTCTTCGCTCATCCGGACATCCTGTGCGCGGATCGCAACGCAGCACCTGTCTTTACAATCCTGCGAGGGCCCACGGGCCCACGTCCGGCGTTGTGGGGCAGCGCCCGGCGCACTTGGAAGGTCTGTCGCCCGCATCGGGCAAGCGCTGCGACGATCTGAGCAGCGCCGCTCGCGCGTCCGATGTGGCCGCCCGAACCGCTCCGATTGCGGCCCGTAGCCCGACAAGTGGACGGCGAATAGCAGGGTGGCTGGTCGGTCGTACGAGACAGCACGAACCGGCCCTGGAAGCTGCCTCACGAGTTCCGAAGCGATACTCGTCTTGCCAGAGCTCGACGCACCCTTCAGCACGATGATGGGCTTCGTCACTACGGCATCGTGTCACGGCACTCTCGTGCGCTTGGTGACGCCGCCGATCCGCTCACGGCCCGAGTCACAAGTGCGCCGAACTGGGGCGATGGATGCCTGCGGCTTCGACCAGGTCGCCGGTGGTCTCGTCGTCAGCGGCCAGCTCGTCTACGCCGACTACAGCGCCGGCATCTGTGTGGTGACTCCGGACTTCGAAGGGATTCATCTGATCGATGACGCAGACGTCGTTCCTCCGGACTATCCCGCTGGAGCGGAACCCCGAGCGCTGGGCTGGGTGCCATGGCGTGTCGTGCCGCATTGGAGCTCGGACCACCCAGAAGCGAACGCAGCCAGTCAAGCCGTCGAGTACCTGCTGCAGGCTGAGCTGCCGTTCCGGACGCTTCGCGACGGCCACGCCATCGTCGTCGACGGCGACGCCACGAGGGTGACGGGCCGCTCCTAGACCGTGGTCTGGCCGGGAGGCGTGGACCGGTCCCGGCGGCGCTGCAGCAGGTCACGCTCGGCCGCGTTGGCGGTGAGCCGCAAAGCGTCGTCGTAGGCGGCCGCCGCGTCGGCTGGTCGTCCCAACCGTTCGAGAAGGTCGCCTCGCGTGGCGTGGAAGAGGTGATAGCCGGCCAGGTCGAGCTGGTCGACGAGCGCCAACGCAGCAGCCGGCCCGCGCAGCTCGCCGACGGCGACGGCCCGGTTAAGGCCCACTACCGGTGTGGGTGTGTAGGCCAGCAACATGTCGTACAGGGTCACCACCGAGCTCCAATCGGTCTCGGCGGCAACCCGGGCGTCGCTGTGCACCGCGGCGATCGCGGCCTGCACCTGGTACGGGCCGGGACAGTTGCGGCGGAGGCATGCCCGCACCAGCGCCTGGCCCTCTCGGATGAGCGCCTGGTCCCACGTCGAGCGGTCCTGGTCGGCCAGGCGCACCAGCGCACCGTGCTGGTCCGTGCGGGCCGTGCGCCGGGAGTCGGTGAGCAACAGCAGCGCCAGCAGGCCGTGCACCTCCGGCTCGTCCGGCATGAGCTCGACCAGCAGGCGCGCCAGTCGGATGGCCTCGGCGCACAGCTCGGCCCGGGTGAGGTCGTCGCCCTCCGACGCCAGGTACCCCTCGTTGAACACGAGGTAGACGACGGCCAGCACGGCCCGGAGCCGATCGGGCAGCTCGGCGTCGGGCGCGCCGACTCTGCCTCACGGCCGTCGCGGGTGGTCTCCCGCCGGATCTTGTCGATGCCCCGGTTCTTGGCCGTGGTGAGGATCCAGCCGGCCGGGCTCGGCGGCAGTCCGGTGCCGGGCCACCGCTGCAGCGCCAGCACGAACGCGTCCTGCACCGCTTCTTCGGCGAGATCGATGTCGCCGAAGAAGCGGACCAGGCTGGCCACGGCTCGTCCCGACTCAGAACGGAAGACCCGTTCCACGTCCTGCGGGCCCACGGAACCCACGTCGTCGACAGTCAGGCTTCCGGCTCGTCCTGGAGGGGACGCACCTCGACGGGACCCTGGCAGGCCTCGCTGCCCTCGGTGGCCCACTTCATGGCCGCGTCGAGATCGGGAGCGGAGATGACCCAGAAGCCGCCGATCTGCTCCTTGGCCTCGGCGAAGGGACCGTCGGTGACGATGACCTCGGCCTTCGTCGCGTCTACGACGGTGGCGGTGTTGGCCGGATGCAACCCGCCGGCGAACACCCATGCGCCCTGCTCCTGGAGGTTGGCGATGAAGCGGCCGACCTCCTCGACCATCTGCTGCATCACCTCGTCGGACGGTGCCTTGTCGCCCTCGACGCTGTACACGGAAAGCAGATACTGACCCATCGTCGTTCTCCTCTGTCGTGTCCGGCCTCAGCGCCGGACTCACCATCTACACGAACGGGATCAGCGTCGATCGACACCTCGCCGGAGAAACTTTGCGCAAGCCGATTCCGAACGACGAAAACCTAGGCTGCGGCCATGTCGACGGACGATCGCATCGGTGGGCTGGAAGCCGTAGACCCGCGGTATCGAGCGCTGAACGACCGGGCTCTCGCCGTGCTCGGCGCCGACCCACGCGTCGCCCGCGTCGAGCTCAGTGGCTCGGTGGCGACGGGCACGGCCGACGAGTGGAGCGACCTCGATCTGCACATCATCGCCCGTCCCGAGCACTACGAGGCGCTGCTGGCCGAGTGGCCGTCATGGCTGTCCGACATCACCCCCACGGTCTTCGCCCGCACGCCGATCGCCCCCTTCGTGATCAACACCGTCACCGCCGACGGGCTGACCTTCGACCTGGCCATCTACAGCACCGAGACGGCGCCGCCCATGGCCTCGTCGCTGCCACCACCTGCCCCCTACGTGGTCGGCATGATGTCGACCCGCAGGTTTGCCGAGGTGGGCGACGCGCTCGAGTACGCGGTGGTGGAACAGCTGCGGGGTCTGGCCGGGCCATTCGTCAGCCTGGTGCAGCGGGAGGAGCACCTTCGTCACCTGACCGGCGTAGGCCACCTGCTCGGGTTGCTCACCACCGTCTTCCTGGCCGAGACGAACGCACCCCCTCCGGGCAAGCACTGGAACCGGACGTTCACCGCCGAGCAGCGCGACGCCGCCGCCCGGTTGCCGCCGGTGAGCGCCACCCGGGACGGCATCCTCGCCTTCGGGCTGGGCATTGCCGAGCTCACCGTGACCCGAGCGCGCGCCCTGTACCCCCGCTACGGGCTGACCTGGCCCGACAAGCTGGCGGCGGTGACGGCCGAGCGTCTGCGGACCGTGCTCGGCATCGACGCGAGCCACTGGCTCTACTAGGCGGTCGACCCTCCTCGAGATCTCGGGTCCGAAGATCTCCGGGCAGATGTCGAGGATGTCGCCACCGTCTCGACAACACGGTGGACAGCCGAACGGCTGGTCCCGAGCGACAAGAGGAAGGATGACGCAATGCGATTCATGCTGCTGCAGAGCTACGGAGGGGTCGAGTCGGATTGCGGGCCGATGGCCGAGTGGACGCCCGAGGAGATCGGAGCGCACATCGCCTTCCAGCACGCACTCAACGAGGAGCTGAAGGAGAGCGGTGAGCTGGTCGACGGCCAGGGTCTAGCCGGCCCCGACCAGGCCAAGTTCGTCGTGTCCGACGGCCTGGGCGCACCGGTCATCACCGACGGTCCCTTCCCCGAGTCGAAGGAGCTGCTGGCCGGTTATCGGATGGTCGACGTGGAGACGGTCGAGCGCGCCATCGAGATCGCGGCTCGCACCTCGGCCGCGCCCGGCCAGAAGGGGCTGCCGATCCGCCAGCGGGTGGAGGTGCGCCAGGTGCTGAGCGCCCCTGATCCGGAGGTGTGATGGCCGGCCCGGCGGTCGAGGACCTGCTCCGCGCGCTGGCACCGCAGGCCCTCGCCGCCGTGGTGCGCCGGCACGGCCACTTCGCCGATGCCGAGGATGCACTGCAGGAGGCGCTCGTCTCCGCCGCCGACACCTGGCCCGGCGAGGGTCTTCCGGACAACCCGCTTGGTTGGCTCGTGCGGGTGGCGTCGCGTCGCATGACCGACCGGTACCGCCAGGAGGAGGCCCGCCGACGGCGGGAGGACTTGGCTGCGTCCTGGTCGGTGACCAAGCCCGAGCCGGTCTCCGGACGCGACGACACGCTCATCCTCATGTTCCTGTGCTGCCATCCGGCACTCACCCCCGGGTCGGCCATCCCCCTCACGCTGCGGGCCGTCGCCGGGCTGACGACCCGCGAGATCGCGGCCGCCTTCCTCGTGCCGGAGGCCACCATGGCCCAGCGGATCAGCCGGGCCAAGGCCAAGGTGAAGGCGTCGGACGAGCCGTTCCGCATGCCGGCGCCGCAGGAGCGGGCCACCCGGCTTCGTGCGGTGCTGCACGCGCTGTACCTGTTGTTCAACGAGGGCTACACCACGAGCAGCGGCCATGACCTGGCTCGCGCCGACTTGTCCGGCGAAGCCATCCGCCTGGCCCGAGCGGCGCAGCTGTCGATGCCGGACGACGCAGAGCTCACCGGCCTCCTGGCCCTGATGCTGCTCACCGACGCCCGCCGGCCCGCCCGAGCTCGGCCCGACGGCGAGCTGGTGCCGCTGGCCGAGCAGGATCGCGCGCTGTGGGACCGGGCGCTGATCACCGAAGGCGTCGTCCTGATCACCGAGGCCATGCACCAGGGAGGACGTGGGCAGATGGGGGAGTACCAGCTGCAGGCGGCGATCGCCGCCGTCCACGACCAGGCGGGCCGGTACTCGGATACCGACTGGACGAAGATCCTGTCCCTCTACGCCGTGCTGGAACGGATGACCGGGAACCCGATGGTGACGCTCAACCGCGCCGTCGCCACGGCCATGGTGCACGGCCCGGCCGCCGCCCTGGCTCTGCTCGACGGACTGGAGGCGCGGGTGGGCGACCATCACCGCCTCTACTCGGTGCGGGCGCACCTGCACGAGCTGGCCGGTGACACGGACGCCGCCCGGCGCGGCTTCCAAGCCGCTGCGTTCCGCACCGCCAACCTTCGAGAGCAGCACTACCTCACCACCAAGGCGGCCCGGCTGGCCACCGGAACGCAGCGGTGACCGGTCGGGGCATCGCGCTCAACGGCGCCTCGAGCTCGGGCAAGTCGTCTATCGGAGCTGCCCTGCAGGACCTCTCCCACGAGCCGTGGCTGTTGCTCGGCGTCGATACCTTCCTGCCACTGCTCGGCCGGGAGTGGCTGTGGGCACCCGCAGAGGGCGTCCGCGGCCGCTTCGGGCGTGAGGGTGTTCGCTTCGATGCGCAGGACGACGGGTTGATGATCGTGACCTTGGGCCCTGCCGGCCGGCGGTTGATGGACGGGCTGCGGACGAGCGTCACCGCTCTGCTCGAACACGGACACGACCTGATCCTCGACCTCGTCCTGCTGGACGGGGACGATCGCTCGCGGTGGCGGGCGGCCGTGGCACCGGCCGAGGTCCTCTGGGCCGGTGTCGAGTGCCCGCTGGCCGTGCTGGAGCACCGGGAGCGGGCACGCGGCGATCGCCAGCACGGCCTGGCCCGGGCGCAGATCGGCGCCGTGCACGAGGGCATGGACTACGACGTGGTGGTCGACACCTCGGCGATCTCTCCCACCGAGGCGGCGCAGGTGATCCTCACCGAGCTCGATGGGCCGGCCCCGGCCGGCCAGGTGCGAGAGTGACGACGTGGAGAACGCGTCGGAGAAGTGGGGAGGCCACCCGCACTACCGGGGGCTGGTGCACCACCTCGGCGTGGACGAACACGGCGACTGGCTGTGGGGACCGGCCGGGCGCACGATCTACCGGGGTGACGTCGGGCTGTTCACCGCCGCGCAAGACGCCCTGACGGTCATCATCCCGGGTGCGTGGTGGGCACCGGTCTGGTTCATCGGGCACCCGGAGATCGACCTCTACGTCAACATCAACACCCCGGCGATCCGGGAGGCGCACCGCTTCGTGTCGACGGACCTCGACCTCGACGTCATTCGCTTCACCGACGGCCGCGTGGAGGTGGTCGACCGTGACGAGTTCGAGCTCCACCAGGTGCAGTACGACTATCCGGAGGAGATCTTGGACCGGGCCGAGACGGCCACGGCCGAAGCGCTCGACCTCGTTCGGCGACGCGTGGCGCCGTTCGACGGCCATGCGGCTGGGATGTGGATGGATCGAGCGAAGACCTCGACGTTCACCTGAGCCTCGGCATGCGGCCACGTCTATGGTCACGGTCCTGACTCGAGGAGACCAGATGATCGAACGGCAGCGGTTCGGGCGGACGGGCCACGCGAGCAGTCGCGTCATCTTCGGTGCCGCCGCTCTGTCTCGGGCAACCCAGGAGCAAGCCGACGCCGTGCTGCCGCTGCTCGACGAGTTCGGCGTGAACCACCTCGACGTGGCCGCGTCGTATGGCGACGCCGAGCTGCGCCTGGCGCCGTGGCTCGCAACCCGCACCGACTTCTTCGTGGCCACCAAGACCGGCGAGCGCACCGGTGACGGCGCCCGGAAGAGCCTGGACCGGTCGCTCCAGCGCCTGGGCGTCGACTCCATCGATCTGATCCAGCTGCACAACCTGGTGGAACCCGACGAGTGGGGGATGGCGCACAGCAAGGGCGGTGCAGTGGAGGCACTGGTGACGGCGAGGGAGGAAGGCCTGGTCCGTTGGATCGGCGTCACCGGCCACGGCCTCCGCATCCCCTCGATGCACTTGCGCAGCCTCGAACGCTTCGACTTCGACTCGGTGCTGTTCCCGCTGAACCACTCCCTGCTGCAGGACGACGGGTACCGCAGTGACGTCGAGTCGTTGCTGGCCGTCGCCTCCGAACGCGACGTGGCCGTGCAGACGATCAAGTCGGTGGCCCGCCGCCGCTGGCCCGACGAGACGGAGCGGCCGCGATACAGCTGGTACGAGCCGCTGCGAGATGCCGAGGCCATCGGCCGAGCCGTCAACTTCACGCTGGCCACGCCGTCGGTGTTCCTCAACTCGTCGTCCGACCGGACCGTGCTCCGGGCCACGCTCGAAGCGGCGGCGGGCCCGAGAAGCGAGCCGAACCACGACGACCTCGCCGCTGACGAGCGTCAGTGGGGCATCACACCCCTCTTCGACGGAAGCGAGCTGGAGCGGATCTGAACGCCTCCCATCCCTGTCACGAGGCGAAGTCGGGCGACGCCGAGCGGGCCGACTGGCTGCGGCCCTTCGGCTCTTCCCACTCCTCCTGGCGGCCGAGGGCGGTGAGGTCGAGGAAGTAGTACGAGCCCCCGGTGGCTTCGAGGCCTCGGGCGTACTGCGAATAGGTGTGGAAGACCTTGCCGTCGACCTGCAGGAAGCAGCTGCGCCCGGGCATCTCGAAGGGCTGGTCGGCGGCGAAGAAGTCGGAACCCATCGCCTCCTCTTCGGCCTTCGTCCGGTAGTTGTACTGGGCTGGCGCGACAGAGTCGTCGACGTGACCCCGAAGTGGTGGTTGAAGCGCGTGCCGAAGGACGAGTACCACGGGATGTCCCAGCCGTTCTTGGCCTTCCACCGCTCGAGCTTGGCCAGCGGGGCGCGCGACACCATGGCGTAGGTCGTGTCCCGCGTGTGAAGGTGCTCGAGGAAGCCGGGAGAGAGCTCGTTCGTGCCGGCGCTGCAGCTCGGGCATCCGTCCTCCCACTCCGGATCGAACATGAAGTGGTAGACGCTCAGCTGCCGGCGACCCTCGAAGATCTCGCTGAGGTGCACCACCCCGTCGGGGCCATCGAGCACGTAGTCCTCGGTGATCTCGACCATCGGCAGGTTGCGCCGCTCGGCGTTAAGCGCGTCGCGCTGTCGGGTCAGCTCCTTCTCCTTGGCCAACAGCTCCTTGCGGGCTGTCAACCACTTCTCGGGCGTGGTGATCTCGGGCAGGCTCATCTGGTCTCCTTAGCTCGACGGCGATGGTGTCACCACGCCCTCGATGCCTTGTATGACGGCCGGAGTGCCGCCAACTCATCGACGGCCGGTGGGCGACGACTGGCGGTCGCCATGCCGGCGCGATCTACGGTGCTGGCGAATGGGGCGGGCGATCGCGGATCGGGCTGCGGCCGTCTTGCGGGTGTTGGCCGACCTGGCGCCTTCGGTGGAGACCCAAGCGGACGGGCAGGTGATCCCCCTTGAATGGTTCCACTGGCTGCCGGCCAGCGGCACCGTGCTCTTCGCCGCCTCGTCCAGCGCCGACGGTCCGGATGTGCACGGGGCCCACCTGGGCGCGGTCTCGGCCCCGCTGTCGGTGCCGATCGATCGGAAGATCGGTGACCGCCTGGCTGCGGTGGACAAGGTTCGCTCGAGCGAGCACTCGCTGCGGCTCGGCTGGCTGTTCGTCGTCGGGCGGGTGCAAGGCGACGACGGCCGGCTCCATCGCGTCATGCACCCGCTCGTCACCATGCCGGTGCGGGTGCGGACGGTCGGCCCGGTCGGTGCCGCCTCACTGCTGTCCGCCGGCGACGTCGCCCTCACTCCCCGCATCTCCGACCCGCAGGAGCGGGCCGCCTGGTACGAGCGCATGGAGCTCGGCGGGGGAGCCCTCAGCGAGACGTGGGAGGCGCGCGTTCCCGCCGCCCTGTTGAGCCGGCTGCCCCGTCTGCAGCGCTTCGCATCCGGTGCGGCAGCCGCGGCCGGGTTCAACGCCAGAGAGCTGGTGCCCGGCGGCGATGATCCTGACGTACTGCTTCGTCGGGACCGCGCCGTCGTCGTGGCCGGCCTCGGCATCTACGCGGTGCACGAGGCGGGAAGCGTCAGTCGGGCCGGCTCGCTACGGACGTGGTCCACCCGCGACCTCAGCCGGCCCACGGCGTTCCACTCCGTCTACGTCGACCAAGAGCCGGAGCCCCTGTCGCCAGTAGCGCCCTTGCCATCACCGTTCGTCCTCACGCCCGCACAGCGCGCCGTGGTCGCCTCCGCAAGAGCTCACGCCCTGACAGTTGTCTCCGGGGCGCCCGGCACCGGGAAGTCGCACACCATCGTCGCCGTCGCCGTCGACGCCGTGGCCCGTGGAGAGACCGTGCTCATCGCGGCCAAGACCGACGCTGCGGTTGATGCCCTGCTCGACCTGCTCGAGCGGGCGCCCGGACCTGACCCGGTCGTGTTCGGCTCGACCGACCGGCGCCAGGCGCTCGCTGCACGGCTAGCCGCCGGCCAGCTGGCGGCGGTGGAACCGGACGTGGTGATCCGACAGCGGGACAAGCTGGCCGCGGTCGTCGAGGGCCACCGAGAGGTTCGACAGCGCATCGTCAGCGCGTTGAGGGCGGAGCTGCTCCTGGCCGATCCGTCTGGCCTCGATGCCGAGCGTTGGCTGGCCCCGGGCCTCTTCTCGTCCGAGCAGGTGCTGGCGGGGGCCGGCGCCTCCCTCGCTCGGTGGCGGCGGGCCGGCACGGGAGCCATCGGGCGGTGGCGTGCCCGGCGGGCATGGCGTCGCTTCGTCGACCAGGCCGGCTGCGACGCGGATGTCGACGCGGACGATCTCGACCGCGTCCTCGCGGCTGCGGACAGCAGCTTCGTCGCGGCTCGGTTCGCAGACCAGGGCGGCGTCGTTCTCGGGGACGCCTGGTCCGCGCTCGGCGACCGGGAGCGGGCGGTTCGGGAAGCGGCCGGCCGCTGGATCGCATCGGAGACGAAGTCACGCGATCGTTGGAACCGGAGCAGCCTCGGAGCGGTCGGCGCGGTGGCGACGGCCCTGCGCAGTGGCCGCGCCGCACGGCGAGACCAGCTGGCCCGGTTGAGCGGTGCTGAGCTGACGCAGGCGCTTCCGTTGTGGGTGGGGACGTTGCCGGACATCGACGACCTGCTGCCTCCGGTGGCCGGGCTGTTCGACCTGGTGATCCTCGACGAGGCGTCTGGCATCGACCAGTCCCTCGCCGCCCCCGCATTGGTCCGGGGCCGTCGAGCCGTGATCGCCGGCGATCCGCGCCAGCTCCGCCACGTGTCCTTCTTGTCGGACGAACGGCTGCGCACCGCGCTCGACGCGCACGGGTTGCACGACGACCCCGTGCTCCAGGCTCGACTCGACGCCAGGCGGAACAGTGCCTTCGACGTCGCCGCCTCGGCCGCCCCTGTGCAGGATCTCGACGAGCACTTCCGCTCTGCGCCGCATCTCATTCACTTCGCCGCCGAACGGCTCTATGACGGCCGGCTCCACATCGCCACTCGATCGCCGCGTACCGAGTCCTTGGACTGCATCGAGGTGCTGCGGGTCGATGGCCATCGGAACAAGGCGGGTGTGATCGAAGCGGAGGTGGC
>Ga0136611_10002137_pt1 | contig 13711 bp, 11 predicted proteins | sample AntDrymUQ2232306_2_FD_106645 | JGI IMG/M metagenome (GOLD analysis project Ga0136611, IMG submission 106645) | Polar desert sand microbial communities from Dry Valleys, Antarctica - metaG UQ223 (23.06) | ecosystem: Environmental > Terrestrial > Soil > Desert | place: Antarctica: Dry Valley...
GTCTATAATAGCATGAATGAAGAAGATGTAAAATACATCATGAAATATCCTTTCAGTATGTTTGGTGCAGATGCCGGGGTTCGGGTGTTTGGGCAAGGAATGCCGCACCCACGCGGCTATGGAACAAATGCCCGCGTTTTAGGGAAATATGTCCGCGATGAGAAAGTAATTTTGCTTGAAGAAGCCATACGTAGAATGACCTCACTGCCAGCACAAAAATTCGGGCTTAACGACCGGGGCTACATACTTCCAAATTATGCTGCGGATGTAGTGGTATTTAGCGAAGCAGATGTTCAGGACCAGTCAACCTTCCAGCAGCCACATGCTTATTCGAAAGGATTTAAATACGTAATAGTTAACGGCGAATTGGTTGTGGAGAACGAAAAACACTTAGGAACGAAGAGTGGACGGGCGCTTTATGGGCAAGCTTTTATAAAGTAACTGAAGGTGGAAAACTGAAAACTGAAAGTTTCTAAACGCTGTCATTCGTTTTCACTTTTCAGTTTTCAGTTTCTAATAACGTATCCGAAAATCCTCCTTCACCTGTCCTTTCCTCACAAAAACCAATCCTATCCAAAACAGGTCAATAGTCACTGAAACTTCTGGATGTGCTTTGATTTCAGCCCAGGCTTCTTTCATGCCTGAACTCCAGTAAATGTCGTCGAAAATAATAATGGAGTTTTCGCTCAGCTTTGGCAGGCATAACTTGAAATAATTAAGTGTGGCATCTTTCCGGTGATTACCATCGATGAAAACAAAATCAAGGTGAGGAAGCATGGCAATAACGTCGGGTAAAAGTTTATCAAAGTTCCCAACGAGGATCCCAGTATTTATGATTCCAAGGCTAGACAGATTCTCTTCTGCTATCGCTGCAGTTTCCGGACATCCTTCAATACTTACGACCTGCGCATCTGGCGCAGCACTCGCAAGGTACGCAGTTGTTAATCCCAAACAGGTTCCCAGTTCAACAATATTCCGGGGAGCCTGATCTGCCGCAAGGCGGTGAATAAGCTGGGCCAGCTTTGCAGGTTTTAAGGCATTTTTGGCCAGGGTTTTAACTTGCTTTCGTTTGCTATTATTAACATGAGAACCGGCGCCCAAATCGGTTATATTGATAATCCTTTCATCGCGAAGTAAAGCTGCTCGAAATCCTTCAATTTTATCATAGCCTGGTTTGGCATGAAAATCGTAAATAACTTTATCAACCAGCCGGTATGCAAATGGGGAATGAATTCCATGGCGGGTCTTGGATTTAAAGCGATGCTTTACGTAGTCGACTGCTAATTGCAGGTTTATCATATTGCAAAGATAGTGAGGAGAACGGGGAAACGGAAAGCTGAAAACGGAAAGCTGAAAACTAAAACTGAGAAACCGACAGTGGGAACTAAAACTGAAGGCGACAGAGGAGCCAAATTTAAAAATGATACCCCAAAAGAGCATCAGCAAGAACTCACAGCGTATAGTAATCCGTCCAGCCTGGAAACTGACAACTGACAACCAAAAAAAAGCTCTAAGCTTTTAACTATTTTTGTAACCAGTAATGAATGAAAAGGAAGTAGAATCGTTAATTAAATTACTTGATGATCCGGACACAGAGATAGCTAATCATGTAGAAGAAAAGCTATTATCTTATGGAAACGAGGTCATTCATCATCTGGAAAATGCCTGGGGCCAATCCCTGGATACGATTTTACAGGAGCGTATAGAAAATCTTGTTCATAAAATCCAGTTTCTTAATATCAAAAAGGATCTTGAGCTTTGGTACATTGGCGGATCATTCGACCTTTTGCAGGGTATCCTTATCATAAATAAATATCAATACCCCGATCTGGATGAACAAAAAGTAATAAATCAGCTGGAAGATATTAAGCGGGAAATCTGGATGCAAATGATCTATGATATGAGCGCTGTTGAAAAAGTAAAGCTTATTAACCACGTTCTTTACAGCACCCATGGATTTACAGGAAATACTACCAATCATCAAGACCCTCAAAACTCCTATATAAGCCAGGTTCTTGAAAGCCGGAAAGGAAATCAGATCCTGCTTGCGGTAATCTACTCAATCATTGCACAAAAGCTTGATATCCCTATTTATGGAGTAAATCTTCCCCAACACTTCATTCTGGCTTATGTAGACGAAGCTCCTGCAGAAAGTATACTTGTTTCCGGCGATCTGTTTGAAGACAGGATTTTGTTCTATATTAACGCCTTCAATAAGGGTTTTATATTCGGGCGTAAAGATGTCGACGCGTTTCTAAAACAACTGAATCTGAAACCGAACCATCATTTTTATGAACCCTGTACAAACGTAGATATCATCCAGCGCGTTTTGAGGAATCTGATAAGCGCTTACGAAAAGCTCTCAGCTATTGATAAAGTGAAAGAAATTGAAGAGTTGCTGGGGCTGTTTCCAGAACCCAAATAGATAAAGGAACAAAGAGCAAAGATCAAAGACAAAAACGTACCCGATAACTGGAATCTGTCTTTATTCCTTGCTCCTTATTCTTTACTCTATATTAAAATTCCATCAAATACGACTTCAAAAACTCATCCAGATCACCATCCAAAACTGCTTGTGCATTGGAAGTTTCGTAGTTTGTCCGGAGATCCTTTACCAGTTTATAGGGATGGAGCACATAGTTCCGGATTTGTGAGCCCCATTCTATCTTTTTCTTATTTCCTTCTACACTTGCCGAAGCTTCCCTGCGCTTACGCATTTCGACTTCATAGAGCTGTGATTTTAACAGACGGATGGCATTTTCTTTGTTCTGCAGCTGCGAGCGCGACTCCTGGTTTTTAATAATAATCCCAGACGGTTTATGATATAACCTTACAGCAGTTTCAACTTTGTTTACATTTTGCCCGCCTGCCCCTCCGGAACGGAATGTCTCAAATTCAATATCTGAAGGATTCACATCTATTTCTATTGTATCATCAACTAAAGGATAAACATAAACCGACGCAAACGACGTATGGCGCTTAGCATTGGAGTCAAATGGTGAGATTCTAACAAGGCGATGCACGCCGTTTTCACCTTTAAGATAACCGTAAGCAAAGTTGCCCTCAAGTTGGATGGTAACAGTTTTTATACCGGCAACATCACCTTCCTGGTAATCCTGCTCCGACACTTTAAACCCGTGTTTTTCTCCCCACATCACATACATTCTTAACAGCATAGCAGCCCAGTCGCAGCTTTCCGTCCCGCCTGCACCAGCTGTGATCTGCATAACCGCATTCAACTGGTCTTCTTCAGAGCTTAGCATATTCTTAAACTCCAAATCTTCCACTTTCTGGAGAGATAGTTCGTACTGTTCTTTTAGGTCAACTTCTGTCGCATCACCAGACTGGAAAAAATCAAGCATAACTGAAGCATCTTCCACAGAGGCTCCAGCTTCCTGGAACTCATCGGTCCACTTCTTTTTAGTATTTATAGAATGTAAAGCTTTTTCAGCTTCTTTGGGGTCGTCCCAGAAATCTGGCCGGAGTGCTATATCCTGCTCGTTCTTGAGATCATCTAACTTCTTGTCGATGTCAAAGATGCCTCCTTAGAGACGTTATTCTGTCCCTTAAATCCGTAATGTTTTCTTTGGTCATAGTGCAAAAATATAAAAATTCGCATCTTTGAGGTGGTTAAAAAGATAAGCTATGAAATCGTATCTCCTGATATTTTTTGCTGTGGTTATAATTCAGTCGTGCAGCAGCCCTCAAAAGCAGATAGAAACCTCGGATTCAACCACGACAATAAATTCGCCTACCGTTACTGATTCATCCGTAAACTTCGATTCAGAGCTTAGTGAGAAAGAGAAAATACCTGTATTATTTAAGGGTCTGTACACCTTCGGTCACGAGGTTAGAACTTTCCAACAGTGCGGAGACAGTGAAAAAGTCTATTGGGTTAACGATAGTATCACCAGCTTGCGGGATAAGTACGAAAAAACCAATCGCTTTCCATCATATCCTTATGAAAGTGTTTATGCAGAAGTCAAAGGTTACTTATCTGGTAAGTCCAAGTTAGGATACGCGTCAGAATACGAAAATGTTCTGGTTGTAACCGAAATCATCAAAGTCGAAGCTAAGAATTTTCGTACTGACTGTTACAATTATGAATTCATTGCTCTGGGGAATGAACCTTTTTGGTCAGTAGATATTATCCCTAATGAGCGGCGCATAGTTTTCAAAAATGTGGGAGAAGAAAAGGCGCTGGAATTTATCTATGCCCCGGCTAAAGTTAACGGGGGCGTTCACCGTTACGAAGCAAAAAGCCCTTCGAATAAAAAGCTCGTCGTCGAGATCCGGCAAGAAAAATGCAGCGATGGGATGTCAGACAGGCAATATAAGTATTCTGCTGAGGTAACAATTGACGGAAAGATTTATAAGGGGTGTGCAATAAAGAAAGGTGATAAATTTACTGATATGCCTTAATTGAAGTCAATCTCTATTTGAACAAATCGTCCTCAGCCAGAAAAATATACATATAACTTTCAAAACCCATCCGCCTTAATCTCTTTAGTCACCACTGTTCCATACTTTTCAGCGATCTTCCTGATCTCTTCCGATTTTCCAATCACAACAAACTGCAGCTTATCTTTCGGGAAATACTTGTTAATAATTTCTTTTGATTTCTGTGCGGTAAGTCCATCGACATTTTTTTCAAAGTTATTAATGAATGACTCATCGAACCCATACCAAAACATCTGAGTTAACAGCCCTGCAAGCTGACCTGCGGTTTCATATCTCGGCGGAAACTGCCCTTTGACGTAATTCTTTGCTGAAGCAAGAGTTTTATCGCTAAATCCCTTTTCATGCAGACTGTCAAGAACCTGAAGGGCTTTGTCGATAGTTGCTTCGGTGGTCTTGTTTGCAGTAAATGTTGACATCGCGAAGGTTCCTGAATTCTTCAACGGCGTAAAGCGGCTGTTTGCTCCATAAGTAAGGCCGGAATTGACACGCAGCTCATCATTCAGCCAAGAGGTAAAACGGCCCCCGAAAACGGTGTTCACTACCTCAATCGCTACAAAGTCAGGATTATCTCTGCGGATACCCAGACCCCCAATCAGGAATGTAGTTTCTCGGGCGTCTTCTTTGTTAACAAGCAAAATTCGGGTTGAAGAAGGAGCTGGAACAGCCTGTGCTGCCAGGTTTGCTTGCGCTGACCCATTTGCTTTCCACGAACCAAACAATGTCTCCAGACGAGCTCGCATATCTTTGGAGTTAAAATCACCGGCTATAGCAATTGCAGAGCCTTTCGGCGAGTAATTAGAAGAATAGAAGTTCTTAAGATCATCGATGCTGAATTTACTTACTGTTGCCTGGCTTCCTGTCAGGGAGTTCCCATACACATGGCTGCCATAAATAAATTTGTCCCAGTACGAGTTTATCACATTTCTGGGACTTTGTTTTGCCTGATCCAGGTTGGTTAGCACTCTCTTTCTCTCTTTTTCAAATTCATCCTTATCAAAAATCGGGTCTACAAGTATTTCCTTCAAAATGGGTAAAACTTTATCAATATCCTTTGAAGCGAATTTGGATGATAACCCTGCTGATTCTTTGCTCGCATAAGTGTTCAAGCTGGCACCTATAAAATCAAGCTCTTCCTCAATCTTTGTTTTAGAATAATTCTTTGTGCCATACTGAAGGCCCGACGCAGTCAATGAAGCCAGCCCCGATCTGGTTCCATCGTAAATTGCACCGGCAGGGAGTATTGCAGAAATGCTTATAACCGGAACTTCATGCTGTTCCATCAGGTAAACTGTTAATCCGTTAGGCAATGTAAATTTCTCATAAGCCGGCACCTTAAACGCAGCCTGTTTTGTTTGTGCATTAACTGACAGAGACAGTATAATAAGTGTTAATGCAGAAAATATATAGTTTGTAATCGTCTTCATTTTCTTAATCCTCAACATTAGTTTTTAAGATCCCAACGGTACGGTTGGATTTTTTGAAATACTCATTCGCAACACGCTTAACATCAGCAGCAGTTACTTTAGAATATTCTGCGGGCGCATCGAACATCTTACGATAATCTCCAAAGAATACTTCATAAGTACCAATATTATTAGATTTTCCATTGATCGTTTCTAACTGGGAATAAAACTCCATCAACTTCTGATTCTTGATCTTCTGCAGTTCCTGAGCACTTATCCCGTCTTTCTTAATCTTCTCGATCTCTTCGTATACGGCGTTTTCCAAATCTGCCTCCTTTACGTTCTCTGCACTTTCCATATAAAACTGAAATAAGTTCGGGTCAAAGCTTTCGCTGAAATCAGTAAAAACAGAAGTAGCTAATTGCTTCTTATCGACCAGGGACGAATAAAGTCGAGATGAATTACCATTGCTAAAAATAGAGCTCAATATACTCAGGGCATAGTAATCTTTATGCTTTGCTTCTGGAGTATGGTATCCAATCATCATGTAGGGAGTTGGTACTTCCTTTTGAACCGTTACCCGACGTTCTCCGGTTTGAGGTGGCTCTACCAGATGCACCGCTTTAGGCTCTGGTCCTTTAGGAATATTAGCAAGATATTTTTCAGCAAGCTGCTTTACATTATCAACTTTAACATTGCCGGAAACAACTACTACACAATTGTTCGGAGCATAATAGGTTTTGAAGTATTTTTCAAGGTCTTCTTTCGTCCAGTTTTTGATATCGTTTTCGTATCCAATTACTGTCCAATGATAAGGATGCTCCTGGAATGCTGTAGCATTAAGAGCATCGCCAAGCATGCTCCACGGCGAATTTTCAAGAGAGGTACTTCTTTCTGAAAGAACAACACCTCGCTCGCTCTCAACCATTTTCGGATCGATGCTCAGGCTGGAGATCCGGTCGGCTTCAAGGTCAAAAATAGTTTCCATTGCGCTTACCGGGAACCAGTTGGTATAGACTGTTACGTTCTGAGTTGTATAGGCATTATTAGCACCTCCGTTAAATTCCATCGTCTGGTCAAACATTTTCGGTCCGTACTTTTTGGCCCCATTGAACATCATATGTTCGAAGAAATGTGATAAACCGGTTATTCCGGGATACTCGTTTCTGGAGCCTACCTTATAAAAAAGATACATATTTGCATTTGGAATCGAAATATCCTCCAGCACAAGGAACTTCATACCATTTTTAAGTGTGAAGGTCTTCACATCATCGGCTTTAGTCTGCGCAAACATCGGGATGCAGCAGCCCATCAATAAAATGACTAATAATTTCTTCATTAATTTATAGTTGCTTGGTCAGGAATAGAATCAAATTAATGGATATATATCTGATTTTACAATTAATTACACTAAATTCCTCAAACAACTGCCCGTCAATTAGTACTTAAGTTATCGCTTAAGACTTATAACTTGGTACTTAAAACTTATTACATCCCTATGCTTCCACGCCAGAATTTTACATCATCACATGCCTTCAAATCATTAGCTGCACATTACGATCAGATCAAAAAGCATCATTTGAAAGATTTCTTTCGCGATAAGGCCAGGTTCGACAAATTTTCGATACGGTTTGGTGACATCCTGCTTGACTACTCCAAGAATCGGATAAACGAGGAAACCCATAAGCTTCTAGTTGATCTCGCAAATGAAAGCGACCTTAAAGGGGCAATGGAAGCAATGTTCTCCGGTGAAAAGATAAATGAGACAGAAGACAGGGCGGTGTTGCATACAGCGCTCAGAAATCCGAACAGGACAGGATTCATGGTGGATGGGAAAGATATTTTAGTTGATATCCATCGCGTGCTGGATAAAATGAACTTTTTTTCGACTAAAGTTATTAGCGGGGCTTGGAAAGGGTACAGTGGCAAACCAATTGAGCAAATTGTAAACATTGGCATTGGAGGCTCAGACCTGGGTCCTGTAATGGTTACAGAGGCCCTGAAACCTTACAGCAATCACTTGAAGCTCCATTTTGTTTCCAATGTAGATGGTTCGCATATCGCTGAAACACTAAAAAAGCTTGATCCTGAAACTACGTTATTCATGATCGCTTCCAAGACATTTACCACCCAGGAAACCATGGCCAATGCCTATTCTGCTCGGGATTGGTTCCTCAAAAATGGCGGCTCAGAGGTATCTGTTGCAAAGCATTTTGTAGCCATTTCCACGAACGAAGCCGGGGTAACAAAATTCGGAATCGATATAGCGAATATGTTCGAGTTCTGGGACTGGGTGGGCGGCCGCTACTCGCTCTGGAGTGCAATCGGTCTGAGCATAGCCTGTGGTATTGGATTCGATAATTTTAAGTTACTTCTTGCCGGCGCGCATGAATCAGACGAGCATTTCAGGAACACGGACTTCAAAGAAAATGTTCCTGTAACCCTCGCGTTGCTGGGCATATGGTACACCAATTTCTTTGAATCTCAAAGCCAGGCGATCTTACCTTATGATCAATATATGCATCGCTTCGCGGCTTACTTTCAACAGGGTGATATGGAAAGCAATGGGAAGTCAACCGACAGAGATGGCGACGTAATTGACTATCAAACGGGGCCGGTGATCTGGGGCGAACCCGGCACGAACGGACAACATGCATTCTATCAGTTAATCCATCAAGGCACAAAGTTGATTCCTTGTGATTTTATCGCGCCGGCTCAAAGTCATAATCCGATCGGAAATCATCATCAACTATTACTGTCTAATTTCTTCGCACAAACGGAAGCACTCATGAATGGAAAGAGTGAGTCTGAGGTTGAAGCCGAGCTCAAAGCCTCGGGAAAAAAGACAAGGGAAATTGTTGAGCTTGCCCCTTTCAAGGTATTCGATGGAGATAACCCGACAAATTCAATACTCATTAAAAAAATTACCCCCTTCACTTTAGGTTCGCTAATCGCGATTTACGAACATAAAATATTCGTTCAAGGCATTATTTGGAATATTTTCAGTTTTGATCAATGGGGTGTAGAGCTTGGCAAGCAGCTTGCAGGAGAAATTTTACCTGAGTTAAAGAATGATGAGAAAATCAATTCGCATGATTCTTCTACGAATGGGTTGATTAATCAGTATAAGGCGTGGCGGTGAGAAGAACGAAAGGTAGAGAATTGTTTAGCCTTCATGGCAAAAACTAAACGCTCCACTATCGATTATTTCAAATTAATCGCACTTCCAACTTCATGTCCGGCCCAGGATTTAAAATCAAAGCCGAGCAACTCAGACATGGTTTGAGCTAATTGTTTGTGATATATGGTAGAACCGGCCTTTATCTCGCCTTTCGCTGGAATATCTGGTCCGATAACAGCAAACCAAACTTGCTCAGCGCCGGCAATTTTTTCGCCATGGCTTTTCCACGATTCTAATGGCACTTCTCCACGGCCATGATCACAGGTAATAATAAGTGTTGTTTGACCTTTATAAAACGGGTCGGATTGAAGGTAATTCCAGAGATCCGTCAACATTTGATCTGTTTTCCTTGCCTGCTGTAGATACATTTTATAATTGCCCTGATGGGCCAGATCATCCGTTTCATCAAAGCCCAGATATAAAACTCTTGGTTTTTTATCGATCATATATTGCTTACCGAATTGATAGGTCAGGACATCAAGCCTGATCTCTTCGTCGACAAAACCGGGCGACTGATGTTGCAGCTCATTCAAAAGTTTTAGACGATCACTCATTCCAGAAATATTTAGATCCGTCAAACCGGAGTTAACGATTATGCCTGATCGTTTGTCGTTCAATATGGACGGAAAAACATCCCACGAAGTAAAGGCAATTACTTTCCCTTCAAAACCCTTCTGCTTATTGATATACTCCAGCACATTGGTATTGGGATTTGATACCTTGTCATTTGAGTTTATTCCAGGGTCAGGAAACCCCGCAAAAAGCTCATTATAGCCCGGATAAGAAAATTTAAAGGAATTGGCGACGTTAACATAATTCCCGAGATCCCGGTTGCCATAAATCTGGCCACCTTGTACAATGGTTGACCAAAAGAAAGGCATTAGCAATTTCCGCCGATCAGTTGGTGAGGGTGTCACGAATCTCTTTGTGATGCCCTCCTTATCAGTATTGTACTCTTTTATATTAACAAGCAGAGAATCCGCTCCTCTGAAAACCTCCTGCCATCTTAAGCCATCGAGCGTAACGACCACCAGGTTCTTGGTTTTGTTTTGCGCATATCCAAATGCACCCCAAAAAAGTAGCGTCGCTATTAGAACTATTTCTTTCACTACAAAGCAGGTTGAGAACTTAACTTAATCTGAAATAATTTATCCCATTTCTTCCCGGTTACAAACAAGCGCTTCCCAGCCGCATCCCAGGCAATTCCATTCAGTACCAGCTCTAAATCTCTGGAAGGATCCGGATAAAGTGCAGACAGATCTATTTCGGCAGTCACCTGTCCATTAGCGGGGTTAATAATTACAATTCGGTTTGATTCGTAAATGTTTGCATAGATTTTCCCATCGATAAATTCTAATTCATTCAGAGAATCCACGGGTCCGTTATTGTCATAAACTTCGATATAACCTTCTTCCATATACGTATCCTTATTTAGGATATGAATAACATTCGTGCCGTCTGAATTGTAAATTTTAGTACCATCATTACATAAGCCCCACCCTTCCCTGTAATATGGCGTCGGATATTGCCTTATTTGCTTCAGCGTTTTCAGGTCATACTCTACGTTGATATTCTCCGTGAAAGTAAGCATCAGAATCTTATCGCCAACAATGGTAATTCCCTCGGCAAACATGTTGTTTATCGGGCTTAACTGCAAAACTTTTCCGGTTGAGGGTTCAACCTTCCTTAATGACGACTCGCCCACCAGGCCATCACTTTCATAAAAAAATCCATTATGATATTCGATGCCTTGAGTATAGGATTCGGTATCATGCTTAAATTCCTGAACAACGGTATAACTTATTTTCTGAGGAATTAAAGACGATTTCAAAACAATACTTGTGCTGATCTCTTCGGGTTGTGCACCCTTCCGGTATATTTTCGCGGTTATCGCCTTTGTCCCGAGAGGTAATTTAGCTGTTTGAATGCTAACCGGTTTATCACCCACAGAATTTGACACGCGCTCACCATCGGCGAAATAAACTACTGAATCGGCTTGATCTGAATGACTTACCTGCAGATTAACTGTGTCACCTACATTTATAGTTCGGCCGGCAGCCGGACTAATAAAACTTGAGGTTTCCTCTGCTTTTTTCCCATCGCTTGTACATTGACCTAGTAATAAAATGATCGACACTAAGAGAAAAATCAATTTTAAACGCATGATATTTAAATTTTAAGATGGAAGCTATGACCCAGGCCAAAATGCATCTTCAATATGTTTTATGGTGTAATTGTCAAATTTATCAAACAGTATTGATATAATATCAAATCTGATCTCATCATTATGATTGGTTTTGTAAATGTACTCTTCGGCCGCATATTCCATCAATCCCTGCTTTGCATACGTGACAAAATCTTCTGGTTCGCCATAAGAATTGCCGGTCCTTGTTTTTACTTCAGCAAACACAAGCGTCGTGTCCTGGAGTATGATAAGATCTACCTCAGCCCGCCTGTATCGCCAGTTTACTTCCAGAATTGTATAGCCTTTGTCCTCCAGATGCTTCCTTGCGATAGCTTCGCCCTTGGTGCCGGTGTCATTATGAGCAGCCATCACTTCACAATCACGGAACCCAGAAACACAGATATGCCCTTTTCAACTTCTTTAACTTGTAAATATTTTTTCATCAGGATTGCCTGATTGTCGGTATCATCTTCGGCTTGAATCTCGTCCCGGATTTTTTTTAAAATATGGTCAACCTTTCTTTTTTTCAGATGGAATATACCACCCAAAATAGTCGAGCGCAGGTCTTCCCTTTCGCTTTTAACATATATTTTCCTTTTTGCATACCAGTTTTCACTGAGCATATAGGGCGATGAAACCATCGATATGGCCAAATCTGCAATTTGGTGATCAGCATGCTTAATAAAATCCTGCTCTGATGGGAGATCTCCATTTTCCAACTGCTTTTTGTATTCATCAATAACACGGATACACAAAGGATTTTCGAAAGTCACGTCAGCAAGGTTTCCGATAACATATGGGGCAATGTAAGTGTCGGTTATACCGTCCCAATGCACTAATTCATGCCCGTAGTTCAGAAGTAAGCGAACTATTTCCTTTTCTTGTGCTTCGTCAGTATCCGAAGAACTGGTGTATACTTCTGCGAAATCCGGTTCAGGAGCACTTTCCTGCGTTGGCTGAGGCTGAAATGAACCTTTGTTTTTTGCCACCCGCATTTTGTTCAGTTCGGAAATTAACACCCGCTCCTCAATTTGTAAAAGGGAACTGCATTCTCTAACAAAAACCGAAGCCTTAATGCCATCCGGGATTTTAGCGATACTCTCAACCACCTCCCGAATAATTCCCGCACGCTTTATAGGATCCTTTCCTGCATCTTTTAGCAGAATACTTGTTTTGAAAAGAATAAAGTCCTTTTTGCTATTCTCAATATGAGTTTTGAAGGCAGAACTGCCAAATTTCTGTACGTACGAATCGGGATCATCTCCATCAGGAAACAACACGACTTTCACATTCAGCCCTTGTTCAAGGATCATATCTAATCCTCGCAACGAAGCCTTGATACCTGCCTCATCACCATCATAAAGTATAGTTATATTCTCTGTAAAGCGCTTGATAAGGCGGATCTGTTCCACGGTCAGCGATGTTCCTGAAGAGGCAACAACGTTTTCGATCCCCGCCTGGTGCACGGAAAGAACATCCGCATACCCCTCTACCAGGTAACAATTGTCAAGATCCCGGATTGCCTTTTTAGCGAATGCTAAACCATAAAGCACATTTGATTTATGGTAAATATCACTCTCAGGAGAGTTGACATATTTGGGAACAGCCTTGTCTGATTTTAAAGTCCGACCGCCAAAACCAATAACTCGTCCTGTAAAACTGTGTATTGGGAACATCACCCGGCCACGGAAACGGTCATAAAATTTTTCGCTATCCTTACGGATTGTCAATCCTGTTTCTTCCAGGAACTGGATGTTGTACCCTTCAGAAGTAGCAGCTGTTGTCAAAGCATCCCACATGTCCGGCGAATAACCGAGTTCAAATTTCTTGATGATGTCATCGCGAAACCCCCGCTCTTTAAAATAACTAAGACCAATGCTCTTCCCCTCATCCGTTTCAAACATTTGCTTCTGAAAAAACTTAGATGCAAAACCTGATACGATATATAAGCTTTCGCGCCGATCATTGTTCGCCTGCTCTTCCGGCGTATTTTCAACCTCAGCAATTTCGATACTATATTTACTGGCAAGATATCTTAAAGCATCAGGATAAGCGGCCTTTTCGTGATCCATGATGAATCGCACAGAATCACCGCCCTTGCCGCAACCAAAACATTTGAAGATACCTTTACTTACAGATACATGGAATGAAGGCGTTTTTTCATTATGAAAAGGACACAACCCGATTAGACTGGTCCCACGTCGTTTTAAGGACACGAAATCGCCTACCACGTCCTCGATGCGGGATGTTTCAATAATTTTATCAACAGTTTCTTTAGGGATCAAAACTCTTCAGCTGGGATTTAAAATTACTGAAAATTTTGTGTCTGTTTTTAAATTGAAGAAACTTCTTAGCAAACGTAATTCCGGTGATATTAAAAAAAGCGGCATTATTTCTAATGCCGCCCGAGGTTATTCATGATCCTCTTCTGTGTAATCTATTTAAATAAAGGTTAAATAGAGCTTTTAAATGCTATTGTTA
>Ga0136611_10002138_pt1 | contig 13705 bp, 11 predicted proteins | sample AntDrymUQ2232306_2_FD_106645 | JGI IMG/M metagenome (GOLD analysis project Ga0136611, IMG submission 106645) | Polar desert sand microbial communities from Dry Valleys, Antarctica - metaG UQ223 (23.06) | ecosystem: Environmental > Terrestrial > Soil > Desert | place: Antarctica: Dry Valley...
AGCAAAAGCCATTTAATCGGCATCGCCTTCGCGAGCGTGACGCTTCCGCCCCAGCACAAATTCAAGCCCGAACCCAATCTGGTGATGTGGCTTGTGCCCGCCGACTTCGATCCGAATCACGCGATGGACGATGCGCGTTCGCCTTCGCGACAGGAACTGGGCGCGATTGTGCGGCGCTGGTCGCAAGTTATGGAAGGCCGCCTGGCGATTTACGATTATCTCGAACCGATGCTCGTGTGGCGCGATTTGCCCAATCCCGGCCACGGGGTTTTTCGCCGCGATGTGAAGCAATTCCGCGACATGAAAATTCTGGGTTTCAGTTCGGAGCCGCGTGGCTCGCTCGCTATCAACTTCTTGGAGGTTTATCTGCGCGGCCAATTGATGTGGAATCCCGACGCCGATGTCGATAAAATTCTGGCCGAATTCACCAGCAATTTCTACGGCCCGGCAGCCGCGCCAATGGCCGAGTACTGGAACGCGATTTTCGCGGCGTGGAAAGATACGCTTGTCACCGAACACGAATACTTCGTCGCGCCCGCGATTTATACGCCCGAACTTGTGGCGAAATTGAGTCGCTCTTTAAGAGCTGCCGAAGCCGCGATTGCGCCGCTGCGCGCGATTGATGTTCTGAGTAAAAGAGGTTTATCGACGCAAGTCCGCAACGAGCGAAACTGGATTGCTCACATGAAACTGGCGCGCATCGGTCTCGATATTCTTGACAATTACACTGCGATGACGCGCGCCGCCGCGACCGACGCCGATTATCAAATCGCCGCGCAAGCCGGAACGCGCGGCCTGGCGAGCGTGCTGGCTCTGGCGAAACTGAATCCGGGAATGACGCCGGGCACGAACGCGAATTTAGATGTTTTGGAATCGGGCGGCAGTCCGGCGCAATGGCCGGGCGAGGTGCAGCAAATGAAAGATTTGGCGGCTTTGACTAATGGCGCCAGAGGCACGCTGATCCTCAAAACGCCGCTCGAATGGGCGTTTCGCCGCGATCCGCACGATTCGGGACTGGCGCGCGGCTGGGCTTACACAAACGCCGATTTAGCTTTCTGGAATGCGAATAAAACTAAATTTTCGGGCGCCGCGCGCAAAGATTATCCGAATCAGTGGGAAACTGTGCGAACCGATTTGTACTTGCAGGCGCAGGGGATTTTACATCCCGATTGGCAAAGTTTCAGCGGCCATTATTGGTACCAAACCAAACTCGATTTGACGGCGGCGCAAACGACCGGAAAAGTGCGTTTGATGTTTCCCGGCGTGTTCAACGAATGCTGGCTTTATCTCAACGGCGAGCTGGTCGCGCACCGCGATTACGTCGAGCCGTGGTGGATGAACGACTACAAATTCGAGTGGGATGTTGAGATTGGCGGCAAACTGAAAACCGGCGAAAACCTGATTTCTGTGCGCGGCGCGAACCCGCGCAACATGGGCGGAATTTTTCGCCGGCCTTTCTTGTATCGGGCGAAAGCCGATTGAGATAAAATAAAGCGAAAGCGAAAAGTACGCCCGAATTCAGGCGTACTTTTTTACGGGAGAATTTATGATTAAAAGCATCAGCCAGTGGGCGTTTGAAAAAGAAAGGCCGCTTGACGAAGTATTCAAGATGGCGCGCGAACACGGCTTCGACGCGGTCGAAGTCGCGATTGATAAAATCGGCGAAATCACGCCTGATACAACCGAAGCTGAATGCGCGCGAATCGTCGAAAGCGCGAAAAGCGCGGGCGTGCAATTGTCGTCGCTGGCGAGCGGCTTGGGATGGCAAAACCCGATGACGACAAGCGATGAAACGGCGCGCGCCGAAGCGACCGAGCTTGTCGCAGCGAGTTTGCGCGCCGCGAAATATCTCGGCGTCGATGCGATTTTGTGCGTGCCCGGCTTTGTCGGCGTCGATTTCGCCCCCGGTTTCGCGCGCCATTCTTATGACGAGGCTTACAATAATGCCTTGAAATCGATTATTGAATTGGCGCCTCTGGCCAAAGAAACCGGCGTCACGATTGGAATCGAAAACGTGTGGAACAAGTTTTTGCTGTCGCCTCTGGAAATGCGCGATTTTATCGACAAAGTGGGCGGCGGCGCGGGCTGTTATTTCGATGTCGGCAACGTGCTGCTCACGGGTTATCCCGACCAGTGGATTCACATTCTGGGCGAGCGCATCACGCGCATTCACTTCAAGGATTTCAAAAATTCGGTCGGCACCATCGACGGTTTTTGCGATTTGCTCGATGGCGACGTCGATTATCCCGCCGTAATGAACGCTTTGCGCGAAGTGGGCTACGACGGTTTCGTGACCGCCGAATTTTTCGGCGTCGAGCAGGATTTGGCGAAAATTTCGACAGCGATGGATAAGATTTTGGCGATGTAAATTGGACGCGGATGAACGCGGATCAAGCGGATTTACGCGGATTGTTTATTTAAAAGTACACCGCAATTCAGGCGTACTTTTATATTTAAAAAATCCGTCGTTATCCGTTAAATCCGCGTTCATCCGCGTCCCATTTCAAAAGGAGAAAAATGGCTGAACCTTTAGCTCTTGGCTTAATTACAGGTTTGCACCCGACGCCGCAGGAGGCGCTGGCGCTGATTCGCAGCATGGATATTCCGACGGTGCAATTGCAATATCGCGCCGATCTGGACAACGACGCGGGAATCGAAGAAATCAAAGCGGCGCTGAAAGAAAACAACATCGAAATCTCGGCGGTTTTCTGCGGCTTCGCCGGCGAGTCTTACGACAGCATTCCCGACGTTCACAAAACCGTCGGACTGGTGCCGGAAAACACGCGCGCCGAGCGCGTCGAGCTGACCAAAAAAATCAGCCAGTTCGCGCAAAAGATGAACGTGAATCGTGTCGCGGCGCACATCGGTTTCGTGCCCGAAGACGCAAATGACCCGCAATATACGGTTGTCGTTGACATCGTGCGCGGCATTTGCGCCGACTTGAAAACGCGCGGGCAGGGTTATTCGCTGGAAACCGGACAGGAAACCGCGCCGACTTTAAAGCGATTCATCGGCGATGTCGGCGCCGACAATCTTTACGTCAACTTCGATCCGGCGAACATGCTTTTGTACGGCAACGACGACCCGATCGAAGCGACCAAACTCTTGGCGCCGCACATCGACAGCGCGCATTGCAAAGACGCGACGCGCTCGAAAACGCGCGGCGAATGGGGCGTCGAAATGCCTTTTGGCGACGGCGAAGTCGATGTTCCGCTGTGGATTTCGACCTTGCTGCAAAACGGCTTTCGCGGCGTCCTGACCATCGAGCGCGAAATCGCCGGCGGCCCCGAACAACAGCGCGACATCGCCCGCGCGCGCGACCTGATTCGCGGCGAACTGGCGAAGCATCAATGAAATGGGACGTGGATGAACGCGGATTGAGCGGATTTGCGCGGATTTTTTAGAGAGAAAGTACGCCCATATTCCGGCGTACTTTTCTTTTCAAAAATCCGCGCAAATCCGTTCAATCCGCGTTCATCCGCGTCCAATTGGAGATTTATGGCGATTAAAGTAGGCGTTGTCGGCATTGGCGGAATGGGAAACATGCACCTCGGTTGTTACGCGAATAATCCCGATGCCGAAGTTGTCGCGATTTGCGATGTGGACGAAAAGAAGTTGCAGGGCGCGTCGCAAACCGAACTCAACATCGGCACGGCGAGCGGCGGCGTCGATGTTGCGAGCTTGAAGAAATTCACCTCGTTCGAGGAAATGGCGGCTGATCCCGACATCGACTTGATCGACGTTTGCCTGCCGATTTATCTTCACGCCCCAGCCGCGATTGCGGCGTTGCGCGGCGGCAAAGATGTCGTGTGCGAAAAGCCGATGGCGTTTACAGCCGAAGAATGCGCGGCAATGGAAACCGCGCAAAACCAGAGCGGCAAGCAGCTTTTTATCGCGCATTGTTTGCGCTATTGGCCCGAATACGTCGAAGCGCAGAAAATCATTGCGAGCGGTGAATATGGCAGGCCGCTTTACGCGCGCTTTCATCGCAGCAGCGGCACGCCGACGTGGAGCTGGAACGATTGGCTGCGCACGCCCCAGCAAAGCGGCGGCTGCGTTTTGGATATGCACGTTCACGATGTCGATGCCGCGCTGTGGTTTTTCGGCGTGCCGCAAAACATCGCGGCTGATGGAATCACGCGCAACGATTTGCCGCTTGCGGTTGATGCGACTTGGCGCTACAACGACGGCCTTGTCGTCGCGCTTCATTGCTCGTGGGACGATAACGGCGGCGGCTTTCGCTTCGCCTTTAAAATCGTGCTCGAACGCGCCACGATTTTGCGCGATTCGGCGGCGGGCGTTTTTCAACTGATCGCGGATGGCGAAACGCGCGATTTGGAAATCGGCACTGATTCGGCGTATCAAAACGAGATCGACGATTTTCTGGCAACGCTCAAAGCGGGTGGCAAAAGTGAACGCATTACGCCCGCGAGCAGCCGCCAAACCGTCGAAGTCGCGCGCGAAGAACTGCGCCAGATCGAAGCAAAGAATCGCTAAAAACTATTAAATCACGCAAAGCAAGCATCTTTGTAGGGGCTTAGCATGCTAAGCCTTTATGCAGCGGGCTTAACACGCGAAGCCCCTACTTTTGTAGCTTTCTTGCGTAAATCAAAAGTACGCCCGAATTCAGGCGTACTTTCTAACCTAACAAAATGGCAAACACTGTTCTTGTCAGGCCGAATTATCCTACAATGTGCGTCGAAGTTGCGGCGCGCATCGCCAAATTGGTGCGCGAAAAGCCCGACTGCGTTCTGGGTCTTGCGACCGGCTCGACGCCGCTTGGCGTTTACGCCGAGCTTGTTCGATTGCACCGCGAAGAAGGCCTGGATTTCTCGCACGTTGCGACGTTCAATCTCGACGAATATTTTCCGATGCAGCCCGACGCGCCGCAAAGCTATGTGCGTTTCATGCGCGAGAATTTATTCGATCATATCAATTGCCAAAACTGGCGCGTGCCCGATGGCCGCCCGGTTGTCGATGGCAAAACGCGCGATGCGCAAAGCGTGACGCGCGACTGCGAAAATTACGAAACGCTGATGCGCGACGCCGGCGGCCTGGATTTTCAGCTTCTGGGAATTGGCCGCACCGGGCACATCGGTTTTAACGAACCCGGCTCGCCGCGCGATTCGCGCACGCGCCTTGTGACATTGGACCACCTGACGCGCGCCGACGCCGCCGGCGATTTTTACGGCCTGGACAACGTTCCGGTGCGCGCGATTACGATGGGCATCGGCACGATTTTGGAAGCGCGCGAAATTGTCATCATGGCCAGCGGCGCGCGCAAAGCCGGCATTGCGCGCGAGGCGCTCGAAGGCAAAATTACCTCGAAAGTTCCCGCCTCGATTTTGCGCGATTACGACAACGTTTCGTGGTATCTCGACGAAGCCGCAGCGGGCGAACTGCGCGAATACGCCGCGCCGTGGCGCGCGCCCGACGCCGACTTCTCGCGCTTTGAAACGCGCCGCCGCGCCCTTATCGCCGCCGCGCGCGAAAGCCAGAAACCTCTGAACAAACTGGCAAAAACCGATTTGATCGAGGCCGGTTTCGCGCGTTTGGCGCACGAAATTGCCTCGCTCGAAGCGGCGACGCAGGAAATCGAACGCGATTTAATCGGTCGCCTGGACGACGAAAAACTGTTGCCGCGCGGCAAGCGCGTGTTTTGTCTTTCGCCGCATCCCGACGACGACGTGATTTGCTGCGGCGCGACGCTGACTAAAATGGCGGCGCGCGAGAACCTGGTTCACGTCGCCTACGGAGTTTCGGGCGCCAACGCCGTCCGCGACAAAGACGTTCTTTCGCTGCTTCGCGCGCAGCATCCACGTCTGGTTTCTTATATCGAGGAGCACGCGCCGCCGGGCCAATCGTTCGCCGACGTGTTCCAGCAAGTGCGCGGTTTGGTTTTCGACAGGGAGCCGGGCGCGCCCGACGCGCCGATTTTGCGCGAATTGAAGCGCGTGGTGCGCGAAGGCGAAGCCTCGGACGGCTGCCGCAAAATGGGCGCGCGCCCGATGTTTCTCGACCTGCCGTTTTACGGAGACGGCCATTCGCGCTCGCCAGTCGGCGACGTCGATGTCGAGAAAATGCTCGCTGCCTTGCGCGAAGCCAAACCCGATCTGGTGATGCTGACAGGCGAATTATCCGACCCGCACGGCACGCACGAAATGTGCGGCCAGGCGTTCGAGCGCGCTGCGAAAATCTATCTCGCAGAGGGCGGCGCGCCTTTTTCCCTTTGGCATTATCGCGGCGCGTGGGAAGAATTCGCGGTCTGGGAAGGCGATTATTTTAGCGTCTTCGACAAGGACGCGATGGAACAGAAAATCGGTTTAATCCTGGATCACGTTTCACAGCTCGATCCGGTTTTTCCCGGCGCCAGCGACCCGCGCGAATTTTACGAGCGCGCGCGCGACCGCAACCGGGAAACCGCGCGCCAGCTTCAAGCATTGGGTGCGCTTCCGCCCTCGCGCTCCTTCGCCCCGATTTATGCCGAAGCGTTTCAAGTGAAGTAACGTAAGTGCTAACAAAAAAGTACGCCTGAATATGGGCGTACTTTTTGGATTTGCGAATTAGGGTATTGCGGCATAATAAGATTGTTCTGTCGCGGCGCGCGGCTTGGCTGCGCGTCATAATAACCATTGAGGCCATTACACATGAACAAAAAGGGCTGCTTGTTCGCGGGACTATATATTGTTGGCGCATTCTTCGCTGTGGGAATATTGGGTCAATTCCTTGATGCTCACCGCAACCAAATCCCCGGTCGGGGGGCTGTTCATAACTTATTCGCCTCGCTCGCACTCATTTCCTTTTTGGGATTACTGCTCGGATTAATAGCGCCAAAGCTATACTCTCGCTTGCTTGGGGCGAAAGCTACGCGCAAACACATAGCTTATATCTTTGGCACAAGCTTTTTCGCCTTTATGTTGTTTAGCGGTTCAACTCTATCCGACGCAGAGAAAGCCACGCAGAAAAAAGAGGCTGCGGCCAGAGCCGCCGCTAAGGTTGCCAAACGGGAAGCGAAAGAAAAAGCGAAACAAAGGGGTGAAGAAGCAAGAATTGCCGCAGCCTCACCTACTCCAACTAAACCAATAGAGAATTCCAATACCAGTTCGTCTTCCGGCGATTTTTCTGACGCTGCTGACGCTGCTGCTAAAAGTGAATTGCAGACTAATGCTTGGGTACGAGATGTTTACATTTCTCCTGGTCATATGAACATCGGCGTCATTCGCGGAGAGAAAGACTGGACTGCTCCCATAATAACCTCGTATGCTTGTGGCGTCCTCCGAAAGCATGGTAGCACGCTAAATTGGGTTCGCTTTGTTGATATTGAGGCTGTAGCAACTCAAGGTAAATCGCCTAATCAGGCTGAGATTTACAAAGGCACTTGTCCGTAAATGCTTGCTGATGCGAAGCGCGTTACTCACCAACAAGTCACACAACAAGGCGCTGCACCCAACCGCTTACAACTTCGCTTATTCCCCGCTACGTTTTCTGCGCTGGATCATTTTGGTTGCTGTGCGGAATCTCAAATTGTTGCAACCGCGCGTTTCCAGATCAGCGGGTTTTGTTCGTCGTCCAGCAACGTGTCGCCGACTTGCAGCGAATCGAACATTTCTTCGGGCAAGATATTGCGCGTGCCGTTGAAGGTCGAACCGTCGGGCATATAGCCGCACGTCATCGCGCGGCGCGGGCGATTAGTCATGTTGGCGCCGGCGCCATGCGCCGTCAGGCCGTTGTGGAAAACTACGCCGCCAGCCGCGCACGGTGCTGGAACCGATTCAATCTTTTCCCATTCGGGATAATATTTGAAAATGTCGCGCATGTTTTCGCCGAGGTTCGCGTTGTCGGCGCGCGCCAATTTGTGCGTTCCCGGAAGATACCACAAACAGCCGTTGGCCAGCGTCGCGTCGTCCAGGGCAACCCAGATCGAAAGACTGTCGCGCGATGAAAAACTCCAGTACGGGTTATCCAGATGCCACGCCGTCGGGTTGCCGTAAGGCGGCTTTATCAGCGCCTGGTCGTGCCAGATGCGAATGCCGTCAACGCTCGCCAAGTTTCCTGCGACTTCGCCCAGACGTGAGTCGAACATCAATTCGTGCATTCCGGCGTGCGTATCGGCGAGGCGAATGCACTGCGTAAAAACCTGCGAATAATACGATTCGTCGCCTTGATTCGTCAGTTGCGCGTTGACCTGTGCCAATCGCTCTGCAACGGCTTCATCGGTCGCCGCGCGCCAGGTTTCTAATTCGGCATTGTCGAGAAAATTTTCGATGACCAAGAAGCCGTTATCGCGGTAAGTCTGGATTTGCTCGGCGGAAAGTTCGTTTTTCATAAGCAAGAAATAGTACGCCTTTATTCAGGCGTACTTTTTGATTTCATCCACAATTATAGCTGCGGCGTTTGATAAAGCGTTGCGCCGCGCACGCTGATTTCGAGTGGCACCAGATATTTTTTGATCGCTTCCAAATCGGGCGCGATTCCAAGTCCGGGCGATTCGGGCGCGCGCACGTGACCGTTTTCGTCACGCGCGACATGATTTTGCGTCATTTCGACGGCGAGCAATTTTGGTTCGACGGGATATTCACAAATCACATCGTGCTCTAATCCGGCGAACGGCTGAAGCGACGCGCTGAGCGCCAGATGCGAAGTAAACGTGTGATTGACGTAAGTGACGCCTTGCGCCGCCGCGTCGTCGGCGACTTGCTTGGAAACCGAAATCCCGCCGATGCGACCGGCGTCGATCTGGATGAAACCGACGCCGCCGTGCTGCATCATCTGGCGCGCCATCCACACGTTGTGGCTGCCTTCGCCGCCCGCCAGTTTCACGGTTTTGCATTGCTTCGCCAACGCCGCGTAAGACTGAATCGCGCCCGAAACAAAAGGCTCTTCGAGCCACACCGCGCCGCATTCTTCCAACGCCGGAAGTCGCGCCGCCGCAGCTTCGACATCGTCAATCCACACAGTTCCGGCATCGACCAGAAGAATCCCGTCGTCGCCCAAGCCTTCGCGCGCGGCGTGAAACTGCTCCCTGTCGGCTTCGACCGTTGTGCGCCCAATCGGCCCCCAGCCGAATTTGCCGGCTTGATAACCCATGGCGCGCGCGTTGCGGGCTTTTTGCAGCGTTTCTTCTGGCATGTCGCCGAAAAGAACTGAGGCATACGGATTCTTGGAAAAGCTATTTTTGTAACCCAAAAGTTTGTAAACCGGCTGTTCGAGTTTCTTGCCGAGCAAATCCCACAGCGCCATGTCGATGCCCGATAGCGTGTGTTCGGCTTGCAGCAAATCGAGCGAGTTTTCGCGCACCAGATCGCCGATGCGAATGATATCGGCGACTTCGTTCAATCCTTGATTCAAGACCGAATCGCGAACCGGCTTGCACGCCGAGTGCGATTTCGGGCAGCACCACGCGGCGATGCTGGGCAAAGGTGCGGCTTCGCATTCGCCCCAGCCTTCCCAGTCGCCGGACTGCACGCGCACCAGAAGCGCGTCCTGGCTACCGTCGCCGATGTCGAGAATTTCCGGCATCGACAAGTAGAAAAAATCAACGTTTTCGATTTTCATGATGAAATAAGTACGCCGTTATCCGAGCGTAACTGTGGAATTACGCGAAAAGGTTAAATGTAGGGGCTTAGCGTGCTAAGCCTTGGGCGAGGCATGCCTCGCCCCTACAAACTGAGTGAATTTCAAGAAACCCAATCCAGAACTTTGCCGACGACGGCGATCCATTGGCCTTGCGAGACGACCGCGCCCCACGCCTGCGCGATGACGATGCCGTCGGTTCCGGCGCGCACATCGAATGGCGCGTCGTCGATGTGATTGAAATCGTGGAGCCGCCCGATAACATCGCCCCGACTGGCGACGGTGCCGCATTCGACTGTCGGTTCGTAATGTCCGGCGAAAGGCGCCGAGCAAAAACATTCCCGATCGACCATCGCGACGCGCTTTTGCGTGCCGTCGGCGTGCGCGCCGATTTTCTCGATTGTGCCGCTCAGTTGGCCGTGATGAATCGCCGCCGCCAAGATGCCCTGGCGCGCGAAACGCACGCCCTGCGCGTTGACCGAATGGCCCCAGCCGAGCTCGGTGCCGATGGTGATTTTGCCTAAATTCTCGGCTTCGGACGGCAAAAGTCCAGGCGTCTGATTTTGATAAGTCATCACTAGCGGCGTGCCAAACCAGCGCGCGGTTTCTTCGATCTGGCGCGTTTGCTCGGCGTCTTCCAGCGGGTGAAAACTGGCGACAAGCGCGAAGCGCGCCGCGTTGCCGCCCGAATGCAAATCGATGACGACATGGACATTGGGCCAGATAGCTTCGCGCACGAACGCCGCGATGCGATGCGTGATTCCCGCCAGCCCGGGCGTTTTTCCGGCGCCCTGGACAAAAGCGCGATTGAGATTCACGCCGTCTTCGGTTTCGGTCGAGCGCGTGCCACTTTTGAACGCCGGCGAATTGAGAACCGGAACGAAAATGATGCGGCCCCGCACGTCTTCGGTTTTGATTTCGCCCAGCAGGTTCTTGAGCGCGACCGGCCCTTCATATTCGTTGCCGTGATTGGAACCGAAAGCGACCAAACCTTTGCCCGCTTCGGCTTCGCTGCCGACCCAGACCGTGAGCGGCATCAAATGATCGCCCCACAAACTGTCGTGTTCCAGCGCGACGTAATAATCGCGGCGACCGGGCGAATCCAGGTCGAGTTGGTGCGGATGCACGATTTGGCGTTGAATGTTCATTGGCTTTATTTTATCAGGACAGTCCGAAAAGTACGCCGCAATTCGGGCGTACTTTTCAAAACTTACAGGATGTTTAGGATAAGGCAGGATGAATCTGTGAATAACCCTGGTTCTATCCTGATTCATCCTGCCTTATCCTAAACATCCTGTAAGAGCGTTCAATATTTAATGCCGTAGCCGCACTCGCTGCCGCCCGAAACCGGCATCAGCGCGCCGGTGATGAACGTGGCGGCGGGCGAAGCGAGAAAAGTCACAACGCTTGCGATGTGTTCGGGCGAGGCGACGAAACCCAGACAGTTGATGCTCTGCCGCAATTTGTGAATCGCGTCGGGATCGTCGGCCTGAGAAATCATTTCCGTCACATTGGGCGTTGTGACGCTCGACGGGCAAATCGCGTTGACGCGAATTCCGTCCCCGCCCCAATCGGCGGCGGCACTTTGCGTTAACGCGTTTAAAGCGCCTTTTGTGGCCGAATAAATCGCGTGGTCGCGCTCGCCGAAAAGTCCGGCCATCGAAGAAACATTGACGACAGAACCGCGCGACTTCTGCAGATGCGGATACGCATATTTGAGGCAGAAAAACACGCCGCGCAAGTTCACCGCAAGGATTTTATCGAACTCGTTCGTCGAGGTTTCCTGAAGCGGCGCGGTCGGCGTCAGCACGGCGGCGTTGTTGACCAGAACATCGAGCGCGCCAAATTTCGCAACGGTTTGTTCGATTAAATCGCGCACCGAATTTTCATCCGAAACATCGGCGCGAATCCAGTGCGCGCCGACGATTTCCGAATCCTGCACATCGGTTGCGACAACGCGCGCGCCTGTATGCACAAACGCTTCGACGCACGCTCGGCCAATGCCGCCCGCCGCGCCGGTGACGAGAACAACGGATTCATTGAGTGGTCTCATAGCAAAAAAAGTACGCCCGAATTGCGGCGTACTTTTATCTTTAATCGAGGTGAAAAACTTCTTTCATCGGCTGCCACGGCTGAATCGGGTCGGGCGCATCCATCAAGCGCGCCCATTCTTCCTGCCATTTTTGTGCGATGGACTTGTCGGCCAGAAACGTCGAGGCCGCCTCGAAATCTTCGCATTCGGAATAGGAAAACATATCCAATCCGTTGCGGAAAATCGTGTAATTCTTGATGCCCGATTGTTGGATCAAGGCTTCAAATTCGGGCCACAATTTCTTGTGCGTACGTTCGTATTCTTCTTCAGCGCCGGGTTGAAGGCGCGTCCAGCGTCCGATGCGTTGCATGACGATTGGCTCCCATTGAAATTGTTGGTTCGAGATTTTCGATATATTCGTCTACCGGATAAAACGGGCGCGCGACGTTTTTGTGACGGCTGCCGCGCAGCGTTGCCGGAGTCGGACCGGGCGTATCGAGAATGAAAGTTGCGCGCGCGATGTCGCGATAGGCCAGGCTATAATTCATCGGGTTTTTGGCGACGACAAATTTGGCGGTGCGCGCGTCTAATCCCATCGCGCGAAACTGTTCGTCGGCCCATTCATAAGTCGCATTCGTTGTAATGAGAACTTGGATCGCGCCGATTTCGAGAACCGCGCAAAGTCCCATTTCGCCATGCTGGCCGCTCCAGAAACCGCCGTCGTAAACGAAATGACCATCGCCCACGCGCGCGACGCGACCCGTCACTGTCAATGGCTCGCCCCATTTCGGATCGAGTTTGAAACCAAGTTGCAAACTTACTTGTGCACCTTCTCCAGCGTTTACGCAAAGGTGCACCGCTTCCGGGTCGGCAACGGGTACCAGGGCGGTTTCGTGACTCGCGAGTTCCAAAAGCGCGCGCAAGGTGTGAACGCTGTCGCCCGCCGCGCCGCCGCCCGCGCAATCGGCGGTCTCGGAAAGAATGATCGGGCCTCCTTCAATTCCCAGCCCGCGCGCAATCGCTGCTTGCGGCGTCCAGATTTCCGGTTCCAGATCGAAGCGTTTTTCCCAGTAGGCGCAGGCGATTTCACGCGCCAAATTTTGCGCCAGTTCTTCGTTATTGTCGGTGATGACAAGTCCACCGCCGCCCATGTTGGGCACATCGAGATAAGGATGAACCAGCAAAACGCTCGTCGAAAGTACGCCTGTTTGTCGCTCCAATTTCTTGGCGAGGCGCATGACATCGGCAAAGGGGCCTTCGCCTTCGGTATGTCCCAAAACGCCTGAAACCAGAACCGGAACTTTGGCCAGCGCCATCGTCGGTCGTGCTTCACCGTCGAGAATTTGCAGCATGATGCGCGTGGCGCGTGCGCCGCTATCGGGGCCGTCGATGTGCGGATAAGTCGCAAAAGCGCACAGCGCGTCGGCGAAATGAACCATGCGTGCCGTGACATTCGCGTGCGTGTCAAGCGAAGCGACAATCGGCACTTTGTCGCCGACGATTTCGCGAATCGACTGCAATAGGTCGCCTTCTAAATCCGGTTCGTCGTCCACCGCCGCCGAGCCGTGAAGCGAAAGCGTCACGCCGTCAACGGGCATCGCGGCGCGCAGGCGTTCGAGCAAATCGCTTTTCAAGGTGTCGTAACACTCGCGCGTGAGTGGCGCGCCGGGACAGGTTTCGGCCAGCAAAAGCGGCGCGATTTCGCAATCGCGTTCGCGCAAAAGCGGCAGCGCGCCGCCCATGCCGCCGCTCGTCATCGTCAGGATTTCATCGCCGCGCCGCAATTCGCCGACGATGCTGAATCGCTCCAGTGTCGTCGGCTGGCCGCCGAGGTGATTGCATTCGGTCATAATGCCGCCGACGGCAATGCGATAATTTTTCATAATGGATGAAAAGTACGCCGGAATTCGGGCGTACTTTAATTCTACGCACAACAGCGAATAAATTCGCAGCCATAACTCGCTTTGCGAGAACTGTCGGCCTTCGCCGACAGCGCGTCAACGCAGCGCGTCAACGCAGCGCGTCAACGCAGGTTGACGATTCCCCGCTTTGCGGGTGGATGCCGAAGGCAGCCGGGCGCTGCGATTTCAATCGCTGCTG
>Ga0136611_10002139_pt1 | contig 13705 bp, 13 predicted proteins | sample AntDrymUQ2232306_2_FD_106645 | JGI IMG/M metagenome (GOLD analysis project Ga0136611, IMG submission 106645) | Polar desert sand microbial communities from Dry Valleys, Antarctica - metaG UQ223 (23.06) | ecosystem: Environmental > Terrestrial > Soil > Desert | place: Antarctica: Dry Valley...
GCACCTGCGCGCGGCGCTCGAGTCGGGGCGCCCAGCGCTGCGTCAGGCCGCTTTGCATGCGCTGCCGATGCCGCTCCCTGCGGAATTTCGCGAGGAGGTCCGCTCCGGGCTCGCTGACGACCATCCCGGCGTGTGTGCTGCGGCGGCGGCGGTCGCCGCAAAGGATAAAGACGCCTCGTATCGCGCGCCGCTGCTCGCGCTACTCGCCAGCGAGCGAAACATCTGGGCGCTGCGTTCCGCCACGGGCGCTGCGCTCGCGCTTGACGCCCGCTACGAAGCCACGCGCGCGTGGGCTGCGCAGCTCGACCACCCCCAGCACTGGCACGCCGCCCTTTCTGAGCTTGCAACGATCATCATCGGCCCGTGGTCCGGCAGCGGCACGAACACCGCGAAACGTAAGACCCTCATCGCGCTGCGCGAGCGCTGGGAACGCTTCCTCGCGCAGCACGAGCGGGAGATCCGAAAAGGCCGCACCTTTCGTCCGGGCGACCCGGCACTCCCGGAGAACCTCTTCGCCCCGCACTTGGAAATTGAGGTGAACCCCGGTGAGCGTTGGCCGGCCAAACGCTGACGGCTTTCACGAGCGAATTCACCGTCGCTTCCTCGCGGATGCGGAGTAATGGTCATCCGCTATGACGACGCTCCGAGCTCATTTCGACGGAAGAGTTCTCGTGCCAGAAGAGCCGATCGATTTGCCCACCGGGCAAGTGTTCGAGGTGCGGGTCGAGGCGATCGAGCCACCGCAGAAACCAAAAACGGCGCTGCAAAAGCTGCTCGAAGTCGCGGAGAAGTATCCGGTTGAAGGTCTGCCGCCGGACGCGGCTGCGCAGCACGATCACTATCTCTACGGGACACCAAAGCGTGAGAACCCGTGATCCTGGCGGATGCCGGCTATTTGATTGCGTTGTTCAGTCGTGACGATGAGTTGCACGGGCGCGCCGTCGCATGGGCGGCGTCACTTGTGACGGAGTATGTCGCTTGGGAATGCGTCAACTTTCTCTCCCGCCCCCGGCATCGGCAAACTGCCCATGCGATCGTCGCGTGGGCGCGCGCCGAATGCGAATGGCTCGACGCAACCGGGGAGCTGTTCCAAGCCGGCCTGAAGCTCCATCGCGAGCGCCCCGACAAAGCCTGGTCACTCACGGACTGCATCTCTTTCTACGTGATGAGCGAGCGCGGCATGACTCGCGCGCTCGCTTACGACCTGCACTTCGAGCAGGCAGGATTCGAGGCGCTGCTTCGGCGTGATCCGCCGGCTTAGTAGCGGTAGTGCGCGGGCTTGTAAGGGCCTTCGACCGGCACGTCCAGATAGGCGGACTGCCGCGGGGTCAGCGTCGTGAGTTTCACGCCGATCTTCGCGAGGTGCAGCCGCGCAACTTCTTCGTCGAGCTTCTTCGGGAGGACGTAAACGGCCGGTTGATAAACGTCGCGGTTCTTCCAGAGGTCGATCTGCGCGAGCGTCTGATTCGAGAAGCTGTTGCTCATCACGAAGCTCGGATGGCCAGTGGCGCAGCCGAGATTCACCAGCCGCCCCTCGGCCAGGAGGAAAATCTCCTGACCTTCCGCGAAGGTATATTTGTCGACCTGCGGCTTGATGTTCGTGCGCTTGATGCCGGGGAAGTTGTTCAGCTTGTCGACCTGAATCTCGTTGTCGAAGTGGCCGATGTTCGCGACGACCGCCTGATTCTTCATCCGCGACATGTGCTCGATCGTGATCACGTCCACGTTTCCGGTCGTGGTCACGTAGATGTCGCCGCGCCCGAGCGTATCCTCGATCGTCGTGACTTCGTAGCCTTCCATCGCCGCCTGGAGCGCGTTGATCGGATCGATCTCCGTGACGATGACCCGCGCACCTTGCCCGCGAAGCGACTGCGCGCACCCTTTGCCGACATCGCCGTAGCCGCAGACGACCGCGACTTTGCCGGAAATCATCACGTCCAGCGCCCGGTTCAGCCCGTCCACGAGCGAGTGCCGGCAGCCGTAAAGATTGTCGAACTTCGACTTCGTGACGGAGTCGTTCACGTTGAAGGCCGGGACGAGCAGCTTTTGCTGCTCCTGCAGCTTGTAGAGCCGGTGCACGCCGGTCGTCGTTTCCTCGGAAACCCCCCGCCAGTCTTTCACGAGCTCATGAAAGATGAATGGATTCTCGCCGTGCAAACGCTTGAGCAGGTCTTTGATCACCTTCTCCTCATGCGAGCCGGACTCGCTATTCACCCAGTCGCTGCCTTCTTCCAGCTCGTAGCCTTTGTGCAGGAAAAGCGTCACGTCGCCGCCGTCATCGACCACGAGCTGCGGGCCTTTCCCATCTGGTCCGACGATCGCGCGCCAGGTGCACTCCCAATATTCTTCGAGCGACTCGCCCTTCCATGCAAAGACCGGCACACCGGAAGCCGCAATCGCGGCGGCGGCGTGATCCTGCGTGGAGAAGATATTACAACTCGCCCACCGAACCGTAGCGCCGAGTTCCGTCAGCGTCTCGATCAGCACGGCCGTCTGAATGGTCATGTGCAGCGAACCGGTGACACGCACGCCAGCGAGCGGGCGCTCCGTTGCGTATTTCTGACGGATCGACATCAGCCCGGGCATTTCCTGCTCGGCGATTTCGATCTCTCTGCGGCCCCAGTCGGCAAGGGTCAGATCGGCAACTTGAAAGTCGGTGGTGGTGAGTGCGGTGGCGGTCGTCATATGGAAGAAGAGGGTGTCGGATGCACAACGCATTGACGCATCATGATCGGTTGATACATGGGTCCGGTGCGAGAGACCGTCAAACGGAAATCTTCTGAACGGGTTGGATTTTTGCTCGGCGGACTCCTGTCCGTGTGCCATCGCCTCTAACTGCGCATTTCGCCCACGCTTCCTCACGTGTCTCCTAGCGACCCTCTTCCACCACCTGCTGAAAACGCCACGCGCCGGGACTTTCTGAAGGCGGCCGCCTGTGTTGCATTGGGCGGCTGCGCGCTGGCCGCCCCGATCGGCGCGGTGGTCGTCGTGCTCGGCCACCCTCTAAACGCAAAGGGCGGCTCTTTGCTGGTGAAACTCACGACGCTGGCGGCACTGCCGATCGGGGAAGCGCCGCGCCTGTTTCAGGTCGTGACGGGTCGCCGGGATGCATGGACGCAATTTCCCGCGAACGCCATTGGGGCAGTGTTCCTGCGGCGGGTCGGCGAGAGGGAAGTGACCGCATTCAATGCGTCGTGCCCGCACCTCGGCTGCGCGGTGGAGTTCCAAGCCGCGCGCGACGCTTTCCACTGTCCCTGCCACGACAGCGAGTTTGGCAAGAGCGGCGAAGTGCGTGGGCCCAGCCCGAGCCTGCGCGGACTGGATCGGTTGCGCGTGGAAATTCGAGAACCCGATGAGGTGTGGGTTCATTTCGAGAACTTCAAGACAGGCATCGCGCAACAGATTCCCACGGCTTGATGAAGTTCCTTCGCGACTGGCTCGATCACCGCACGGGCTATCGCAAGCTCACGTTCGAGGCGCTCTACGAAAATATTCCGGGCGGCGCGCGCTGGCGCTACGTCTGGGGAAGCACGCTGACGTTCGCGATCGTCGTGCAATTCATCACCGGAGTTGCGCTGATGTTTGGCTACAGCGCCGGTGCGCTCAGCGCGTGGGAGAGCGTCTTCTATCTCGAGACGCAGGTGCCGGGTGGCTGGATCCTGCGCGGAATTCACCATTGGACCGCGCAGATCATGGTGCCGCTGCTGATCCTGCATCTGATGCAGGTCGTGATCGATGGCGCGTATCGCGCGCCGCGTGAATTGAATTTTTGGTTCGGGCTCGGGTTGCTCGGGTTGACCCTGGCGCTCTCGCTTACCGGATACCTGCTCCCGTGGGATCAAAAAGGATACTGGGCGACCAAAGTCGCCACGAACCTGCTTGCAGCGGTCCCTTGGATCGGGGGAAGTTTGCAACGGCTCGTGATCGGCGGCGCGGACTACGGGCACCAGACCCTCACGCGATTCTTTGCGCTCCACGTCGGCGTGCTCCCGGCGCTCCTGATCGCATTGATCATCGGACATATCGCGCTCTTTCGACGCCATGGGATCACCCCGAAGCGCCCCCTGCGCGGCCCGGATGCAGCATTCTGGCCTGATCAGGTCCTGCGCGATGCGATTGCTTGTGTGGCGGTGGCCGGCGCGGTGCTCGCGTTGGTCTGGTGGCGCCACGGAGCGGAGCTGACGGCACCCGCAAACCCGGCAGAAAATTACGCTGCCGCGCGACCCGACTGGTATTTCATGGCGCTCTTTCAGCTCCTGAAATTTCAGGACTGGTTCGAGCGGAATCTGCCCGGCGGCGGGCTGCTCTGGTGCGTGATCATCATCCCGACCGCGGTCGCAACGGTTCTCCTGATGATGTCGCTCATCGGAAGATGGAAGGTCGGACACGTGCTCAATCTCGTGCTGCTGTGGGCGGGGCTCGCCACCTACTCGGTGCTCACGGCCATGGCTTACTGGCACGATCTTTACGACCCGAAGCACGCGCCGCAGTTTCGCACCGCGGTGGCGCAGGCGAACCGCGACGCCGCCCGGGTGAAAGTGCTCGCGGCCCGGACCGGAGTGCCGCCGGAAGGCGCCCTCGCCCTGCTCCGCGACGATGCGCAGACGCAGGCGCCGCGCCTCTTCGCCGCGAAATGCGCGAGCTGCCACAGCTACGGTGGACGCGATGGATTGGGCTTGGCGCTCAAGGACAAGCAAACCGCCGCCGAGCTGCAAGACTGGGGCAGCCGCGAGTGGTTGCGCCGGCTGATGGATCCCCAACAGATCGTGCAGGCGCATGTGTGGGGTGGCACCGCCTTCGTCACTCCACCCGAGGGAGAGGAGCGCGGCACGATGGCGGATTACGTGCTCGAGGAAGTCTCGAAATTCACGCCTGAGCAGAAGGCGATGCTGGACCGCGTCATCCTGGCGGTCAGTGCCGAGGCGCAACTTCCTGCGCAAGCGGAGGTCGATACACGCGATGCGGGGCTCATCGAGCAAGGACGGAAGGAATTCGGCGAAAGCGGACTCAATTGCGCGGATTGCCACAAGTTCCGCGGGGAAGGGAGCGGCAAAGGTCCGGACCTCACCGGCTGGGGCTCGCGCGAGTGGACGATCGGCATCATCAACAATCCGGCCGACAAGAAATACTACGGTCGCCGCAATGACCGGATGCCGGCCTACGGGGTGAAGGGCGAACTTGATCCGCGACAGATCGGGATGCTCACCGATTGGCTGCGCGGAGACGCAAAGTAACGTCGGCCGGCAATCCGCGCCGCGGCAGACGAACGCGCCGGATGCGCTATTTCGCCACCCACCCGCTCGCGTCAGAGCCGCGCTCTTTCACGTAAAGCGTCGCGCCGCTCGCGCCGTCGGTCCGCAGGTAAAGCGAGCCGACATTTGCCGGAGTGACGCCCTCCGGCGAGCCACTCCCGCCGTAGATCCGGGCGCCTGTCCATTGCACTCCGATCGGCCCTGACGCATTGATGTTTGCCGGCGCGGTGTCCGCAATCGCGAGATCGACGCGAGAGGTGTCCAGCTTCTGCGCCGCGGGCGGGTTCATCCGCAGCACGTTGTGAAAATGGAAGGCCTTGTCCGCCGAGCCGCGGAACTCAACTTCGCCACGGCTCTCCGGCACCTGCGCCCATGGCGCACCCGCCAACTCGAACTGGTCCGGGAGCAACCCGGTGCAGTCGATGACCTTCACGCGGAAGTGCGTGCCGACCACGCGCTCCTTTTCCGATGGCCCGAAGCGGATCGTCGGCCGGGGTGAGAGCGTGTTCTGCGTGAACTGCATGTTGCGCAAAATGATCTGCGCCATGTTCGAGGGGAATGCGTCGATCATCACGCCGCCAGCGATTGCGCTGAGCTGCAAGTATCCGCCATCCGCGATCAACGCGGCGTCGACACTCAGCTCCGCGAGCTTTTTGCTCCGCTCGCTTTGCCAGCCGTAAACCCGCACGTGCGCAGTGCTGGCGATGTGAAAATCGGGACCGCACGCGTCAAAGCAAAGGTTGTAGCCCGTGAGGCTCGAGGCAGTGTCGATGCCGATGCCGCTCTCGGACATCGTGCAGTCATTGATCGAGCCCCAGACCGACTGCGTGTTCGCCATCCGGATCGCCGCCCTCGAGCAGCCGACGAAGGTGCATCGCTCGATGCGGAACTCGTCGTTGTTGCCGTTCTCGCCGTCCATCAGAATGCCGTGCGCGAGGTCGCCTTTGTGCACGCCCTGCGATGTGTGCATATAGCGGCCGAAGTAACATTGCTCGATCACCGTGGCGCCGTTGGTTCCCTGCTGGTCCTCCGCCGCCCAGTGCAAGTTGATCGCCGCCGTCCCAGCGACGCCGTCCTTCCCTTCCCAGCGAATCCTGCGGATCGAGACGCCGTAAGAGTCGCGGATCTTCATCATCGGCAGGTCGGGCGGACCGTTCCAGCGGAAGACGCTGCCTTTGCCCGGCGCTGCCGCATACGCGGGGCTGTTTCCGACGCTCGATCCCATCAGCTCGAACGCCATGCGACGCACGTTGAGTGTCGAGGAAATGAGATACTCGCCCGGCGGCACGACGATCAGCGTCCCGCGCACACCCCAGGGCGAATTGTTCCCGGCGGCATCGAGCGCGGCCTGAAGCGCAGCCGTGTCGTCCGCGACACCGTCGCCTTTCGCTCCGAAGTCCTTGAGATTGATGTAGTCGCCCGCGCGCATTGCGAGCGGCTCCGCCTCGCGCTGTTTCTTCAGTTCGCCGAGCTGCTCTTTCAGCCGCTGCATCTCGAGTTGGAGGCGTCCCAACTCAGTCGTGCCAGGCGCGCCCGCGGCGGCGGGCACTTGAGCGCGAACGCTTCCGGCGACCGTAAAGAAGAGCAGGCAAACGGCAGCCACTGGTGCGAGCGATTTGAGCATAGTCTGGGAACGCGCAGCGGGGATAGCGAACGCGAGTCGGTGAGGTGCTGAAGGAAGGCGAAGCGGTTTGCTTGATCGAAGGAGCCTTTGGGGCAAGACCAAGCCGATGCTGGAGATAACCACAATGGGCTGGGCCGTCACCATCAGCCTGGTCCTCGCGTTCCTTGCCATGGATCTCGGCCTCGCGGTCGCGCGGCCGCATACCGTGAGATTCCGCGAGGCGACGATCTGGTCGATCTTCTACATCCGGTCGCACTCGTGTTCGGCATCGTCTTTGGCTCGGTCGCTGGGGTGGAATTCGGCGGCCAGTTTTTCGCGGGCTATCTCGTTGAAATCAGAGCAGCGGATCAACGGCCTCACGGTCGCCCTGCGCGGCCAGGAGGTAGAGCTTATCGTGCTCGGTCCATGTGGCGGTCATCCATTCGCCTTCCTGTTTGAATTCACGTCCGGACGGCAGCTCCGACCGCGCGAACGCGGCGCGGTCCACCACGAGCAGGTGCGCGATTTTGCCGCCCTCGCGCTCGAAACAGAGCAGGCCGACCTTGTGCCCGCGGAAGAGCAGCGTCCGGCAACCGAGCGCCGGGAGTTGTTTGGTCTTCACCGGAACCTGGATGTCAGCTGCGGCTCCGTTTTCCCGCAGCCAGTCCTGCATTTGCGCGAGGTTCGAGGTTTTAAGGGTCAGGCTTGGATCGGGCAGGAGGAAACTCACCATCTCGCCGCGGAAGTGGTCGCGCTCTTTGCCAGCGCCGCCCGGCTGCGTGAAAGCGAGGGTGAGCAGCACGGCGACGACCGCGGCAGCGCCAGCCAGCGTCAGCGCGCGCGGGAACGTCCACCACGCCTCGCCTCGCGGCAGGACGCGGGGCTCCACCCGGAACAGGGTCGCCGGCTCAATCATGGTGAGGAGCGCGGCTTTGAGCCCGGCGGGCGCTTCGTCGGCGGCGAGCCCGGCGGTGATCTGTGCGTCGAAGGCCTGCTCGGCAGCGAACCATTTCGCCAGCTCCGCGTCTTCGCTCGCGAGCTTCAGCGCTTCGGCAAAGAACGCGTCGGTCGCGTCCGCTTTGCGACAGCGATAAACGCCGAGAATCAACCTCGCCTCTTCGCGCGTCATGGCTGTTCCTCCTCTCGCGCCGGGCACTCCGGGGCGGGCGGCGCCGGATCGCTCAGCAGCTTGCGCAGCTCGGCTTTTCCCCTCGAGATGCGCGACATCACGGTGCCGATCGGGATGTCGAGGATCTCAGCGATCTCTTTGTAAGAATTCGACTTGAGATAGAACAGCGTGAGCGCGGCGCGATACTCCTCGTCGAGCTTGAGCAGCGCTTCGTGCACGGCCACGCCGTCGAAGGGGTGCAACCCTTCCGGTGTCGGTTGCGGCGCCGCGTCGTCGGTGTCACTCATTTCCTCGGAGACGAAGTGGCTGGCACGGCGGCGAGTCGCGAGGAACTCGTGATAGAGCGTGGTGAAGAGCCAACTCTTGAGCTTGGTGGCGTCGCGGAGTTGATGTCCGTTTTTTGCCCAGAGGTAATAGGTCTGCTGGGTGAGGTCCCACGCGGTGCTCTCGCAGCGGCTCAGCGAGAGCGCAAACCGATACAGATTCGCGTAGTGCTGCTCTACGACGCTGGTCGCTTCCAGGGGATTCACTGACCCGCTGATAGTGGATAATCATTAGCTTTGCGACCCGGAAATGGGCCGGACTGACACTAAGAGGTCCGGGAGCGAGCAGTTATTCCCCCCGGCCCCGTGGATTCGTCCGCTTGCAGCAGGCGCAGCTGAGGTGCTTTTTATGCACTGGAAAAACTTCCCGGGAATAAATTGGGCTTCCTGAGTCTCTCCTCACCGAAGCGAATCAAAAAGGCTGGACTGTCTCCAGATGCCATCCTTGCGGTGGCCCCGGTCTGTCCGAGAGGGCGGATTTATGCATCGTTTCACTCCGAAAAACAAAACCGCAGTTGAAACTAAACAGCCACAGCACATGAAACTAAACGCACTCAAAAAACTCGCCACCCTCGTCCTCACCGCAGCATTTGCCGCCGGCACCGCTTTTGCGGCCGACGACAAGGAAATGATGAAAGACCACGTCATGATGAAAGACGGCAAGGTGATGGTGATGAAGGAAGGCAAGTCGATGATGATGAAGGAAGAGATGATGATGAAGGACGGCTCCAAGGTGATGATGGACGGCAGTGTCATGATGAAAGACGGCAAGAAGATGATGATGAAGGACGGCGACATGATGATGATGGACGGCAAAATGATGAAAGGCGGCGCGAAGGACCACGACGCCAAGAAGTAGCCTCGCGTGCGGCGCTCGCGCCGCGTTTGTAGTCTGAAAAGCCGGTGCCGGGCTCCGCTCAGCGCCGGCTTTTTGCGTCTGCGCCCGGCGTGGAGAGCGGAGCGTTTGCCGAAAGCCAGCCGCCGGCGGCTTGCAGCGGCACGCCGTTTGCCTCGATCCAGACGGCCAGCGCGCCGGCCTTTACGCCGAGCTGCGACGCGTCGAGCTGCGCAGTCCACGCGCCGTTGTCGCTTGCGGCGAGCTGCGCCGAAGAGTGCCGGAGCACGGCGAAATCGTGGCGCAAGGCGCGCCCGGAATTTTCGCCGGCGCGGACCTTTGAGACGATGTTGAAGCCGAGCCATGCCACGTGCGCCGAGCCGCCGAAGAACTTTTCTCCCGGCTGAAAGCCCACCTCCACGGAGCCGCCATTGACGCGTGCCTCCAGCACTCCCGGGCGGCTGGCTCTCACCGGCAATGCCTGGCGTTCAAACCAGCCGCGCCACTCGCCCCCATCAACTGCGAAACCCGGCGTGTAGACCGAGCCGCTGAGTGGGAGAAAGTGCGCATATCTTTGGGAGACCGGCCGAGGGAGCTTATTCCGCGACGCGACGCACGGAATATATGCGAGCCCCTGACACTCTGAACCGCTAGCAACTGCGCGTCTCCTTTCGGCGGGAGCTCCAGTTACCTTTATGAAATCGAGCGAGATCACGCCTGAAGCTACTTATCTAAACCGGCGGAACTTTCTCAAAGCGTCCATCTGGGCGGGTGCGACGCTGGCAACCGTAGGAACTTATCGCGCGTTTTCCCCACGGACGGCCGCGCGCAATGATGGCGCAACGCTGGCCACGATCGGGAAGAGCGAAGCGCCAACCATCGGTGCGGATGAGTCCGTGAATAGCTTCGAGGACATAGCTGGCTACAATAACTACTACGAGTTCTCGACCGACAAAGCCGAGGTCGCCGGAAAGGCGCGCCACTTCATTACCCGACCCTGGACGGTGGAGGTCGGAGGGCTGGTGCAACAGCCAAAAACGTTCGATCTCGATAATCTGCTGAAGTTCCCGCAAGTCGAGCGCGTCTATCGGTTTCGCTGTGTGGAAGGCTGGTCGATGGTCATTCCGTGGGTCGGCTTTCCGCTGCGCGAATTGCTCGCTCGCGTCCAGCCGCTCGGGAGCGCTTCACACGTGGCATTCGAGACTTACTACGACTTGAAACGAATGCCCGACTCCGACTCGGCGGGCATCGATCTGCCTTACGTGGAAGGTCTGCGTCTCGACGAGGCGATGCACCCGCTCACCCTCCTCGCGACAGGCCTCTACGGCAAAACGCTTCCTAATCAAAACGGCGCGCCGGTGCGGCTGGTCGTGCCGTGGAAATATGGGTTCAAGAGCATCAAGTCGCTCGTGCGCATCACGCTCAGCGAGCGCCAGCCTCCCACGACATGGAATCTCGCGAACGCCGCCGAATACGGCTTCTACTCGAACGTCAACCCCGCGGTGACGCATCCGCGCTGGTCGCAGGAGAGCGAGCGGCGGATTGGCGAATCGCGCATGCGCGCTACCCTTCCTTTCAATGGCTACGCCGCCGAAGTCGCGGGCCTCTACGCCGGCATGGATCTCCGCAAACATTTCTGACCGATGACTTCGCTCGCCCGCGACGCCGAATTCCAAAAGCGCCTTTTCTTCATCCAATCCATCCTGCCGCTAGGGCTGATCGCGTGGGACTGGAGCTGGGGAAAACTCGGCGCAAACCCGGTGGAATTCGTCACCCGCACCACCGGCGTCCTCGCCCTCGTTTTCCTCGTAATCACGCTCCTAGTGACGCCATTGCGAAAACTCCTGGGCTGGACATGGCTCGCGCGGCATCGGCGCACATTCGGCCTTTTCACCTTCTTCTACGGGGCGCTCCATGCGCTCACTTATCTCGTCTTCGACCGCGCCCTGCGCTGGAGCACCGTGCCGGGGGATGTGTGGGAGCGGCCATTCATCGCGGTCGGAGCGCTGGCCTTTTTGCTCATGGTGCCTCTCGCGGTGACGTCCACGAACGCGATGATCAAACGCCTCGGGGGCAAAGCGTGGACCCGCCTGCACCGGCTGACCTACGTCGTCGCCGTCGCTGGCGCGGTGCATTACTGGATGATCGTGAAATCAGACATCCGCTGGCCGGCGGCATTTGGCGCAGCGGTGGCGCTATTGCTCGGCTACCGGGTGCTTGCCCTGAGGAAGCCTCTGCCATCGCCCGTGCCGAGCCTGTGAGCGGGCGGCGATCCCGCAGATTCGCTCCAGATGCGGCGATCCGGGGGTGAGACCGTTCCCATCCGGAAGACGCGCGGGAATAAAGAGCCAGCTCGGCTCCTCATATAGATCGCCGCCTGCACTTTTGCCCAGGCGGCGCTCGCTGCCAGCCGTCTCGCTGCACGAGATCACACGCGGCAATCAGGAACCCAGAACCATGCATCACCATCGCCCTCTCGCTCTGATTCTCGCTGCCGCGATCGCGCCGCTTTCGTTGCCCACGAGCTTTGCCGCCGATCAGCCCTCCTCGCCGAAAGCTCCCGATCACAAACCATCCGACGGCCCCGGCATTACGCGTAATCCGCACCCGCACGAACGCGGCGATGCAACGGCGGGCAAGAACGTCTTCCGCTTCGAGACATTTGGGAATGAAGGCTTCTGGACCGATGCGGCGCGGATGCCGAAGGGGATGGCGGATGCGAAGCTGACGCCGAAACAAGCGCTGGAAGCAGGTTTGCAGGTCGATATCGAGGCGATCGATCCGGTGATGCGCGCGGCGATGGCGAAGGAGCTCAAGACTGACATGTCGTCCGCGAATGCGCCGATGCTGCACGATCCGATGGTGACCGTGAAACTGATCGAAGCGAACGCCGTGGCGGGCATCGTGCCGGTCGATACGAACGGCGACGGCAAAATCGAGATCGCGCCGGCGGGGCCGGACAAGGTCGGCATCTCGTGCGCAATCTGCCACACGGTCACCGACAAATCGGTTTTCGAGCTGCCCGGCGCGGGCTCGATCGGCAAGCGCATCGACGGGCTCGCTGCGACGACGCTCAACGTTGGAAAACTGCTCGCCGTGGCCGCGAACTCGCGCGCTTTTTACCCCAACACGCACGCGGATCTTAGTCCCGCGCCGACCGCGAGCCGTGCGGGGAAGAAGCCGCTGAATGCGGAATCGACCGAGGCGGAATTCGACGCGTTTTTCACCGATCCGGAGCTCTATCCCGTCGGCACCTTCGACGAGACGCAGGACGGCAACGGCAATCCGGTCATCAACACAGCACTTTTCCGGCAGGATCTCGCGGCGCCGTATGGGACCGCGGGCGAGTTCTCCAAGCTCGACGACATCTCCAACGGCTCCTTCACGACAAACCTCGATCCGACCACGCTCGTCACGCCCGGGGGGCGCGCGTTCTTGAAGATCAAGGCGGGCGCGGCGGGCGAGAAGTTGGCGGACGAATACGAGAAAATCCTCAAAGCGACCGGCGTGACAGGTTACCCCTTTGTGAAGGCGGCGATGCAGGGCAAGCCGGGCGAGCTCGCGAACATCGTCGGCCGCCGCGTGGATGACAAAAAGCTGCTCGATATGAATGCGTATCTCGATGCGCTGCCCGCGCCGAAAGGTGAGAAGGTCGAGGCGAAGCTCGTTGCTCAGGGGAAGAAGCTGTTTGAGACCAACTGCACGGCTTGCCACAATTCCGACCAGGGCAAATTCGTTCCGCCGACCCTGGTGGAGCTGAAAAACATCTGGCCTGCTTACAAGCCAGCAGTCGCCGCGAAGCGTCAGCCGCCGCTCAGCCCGGTGCAGAATTCACCCGGCATTTTTGACGATAAGATGATCGTCGTTGATGCCAGCGACCGCGGCGACATCCGCGGCGTCGCGCTGCCGCTGCTGCTCGATCTCGCACGGCGCACCGTCTTCCTCCACGACGCGAGCGTGACCGGCGGGCTCGACGAATTACTCGATCCGAAACGCGGTGCGGACGCTCCGCACCCGTTCTATCTCAAAGCCAAAGACGAGCGCGCTGCGGTCATCGGCTTTCTCAAGAGCCTCGATACCGGCGACAAAAAGACCGAGACCGCACAGCGGTAACTCGGTGCCCACGCGTTAGTCGGCCGCTTCAGGCTGGCAATCAAACGTCCGTCGAAATCGGCGGATGGAGGTTGCGCTCCGCTCATTCGCGACGACCGTCTGCCGCCGATCAGAACCCCGTTCCTCTGCTGCCGTCCATCGATGGCAACCGGTTGATGATGCTCTCCTCCGCTGACCCGCAGTCGCAGCGACTTTGCTGCTCGCCATGACCGCGCCGCCCGCAGTGGCGCAAAATGCCGCGCGCGAGCGAAAGCAACCCGCGGCGCCCGCTTCCGCCGATCGCTCCGGCATCAACAAGATCATCTCCGGCTGGCCGGAGCGCCCGCGGCTCGGTGCGCAGCAGATGATCGCCAAATACGGCGCGCCACAGGAAGCCACCGCCGAGCAGCTCGTCTGGCATCGCATGGGCCAATTCAAGCGGATCACCGTCAGCAAATCCGAGGACCCGCA
>Ga0136611_10002140_pt1 | contig 13704 bp, 11 predicted proteins | sample AntDrymUQ2232306_2_FD_106645 | JGI IMG/M metagenome (GOLD analysis project Ga0136611, IMG submission 106645) | Polar desert sand microbial communities from Dry Valleys, Antarctica - metaG UQ223 (23.06) | ecosystem: Environmental > Terrestrial > Soil > Desert | place: Antarctica: Dry Valley...
AACGGTGCGGGTGAGTTCGACGCCGAAACTCGCCTGACCGGACGGGATCGCCCGGCGCACGCGCAGACGATGATCGGCACCGTGCGGATGCGCAACATCCGTCACCTTGCCGAACGCGTGCTCGCCGAGGGCGTCCCGGGCGACTTCATCGAGACGGGGGTGTGGAGAGGCGGCGCCTGTATCTATATGCGCGCCATTCTCGCGGCACATGGGGTGGGCGACCGCAAGGTCTGGGTCGCCGACTCGTTCCGCGGCCTGCCTCCACCGACCCCGGACGAGTATCCCGTCGACAGCGGTGACCTGCATCACACTATCGAGAACCTCGCCGTTCCGCTCGACGAGGTGAGGGCCAACTTCGCACGCTACGCACTGCTCGACGACCAGGTCGAGTTCCTGCCGGGCTGGTTCCGCGACACGCTGGCGAGCGCGCCGATCGAGCAACTCGCCCTTCTGCGTCTCGACGGCGATATGTACGAATCGACGATCCAGGCGCTTGAGGCCCTTTACTGGAAGCTCGCCCCGCAGGGGTTCGTCATCATCGACGACTATATCCTGCCGGGCTGCCGCAAGGCGGTGGACGACTTCCGGTCGAAGCACCGCATCACGGCCGAGCTGGAGGAGATCGACGCCGCCGCCGTCCACTGGCGCAAGCCGCCATTACAAGGAGGCCTCGGCCACTTCGAGAACCATCAAGCGCAGGCCGTGATTTGAGCGTAACGGGCGCGAGCGAGCCCCGGCGAGGCGCCTACAGCAGGTTAAAATCCCAGCTCACGTTCGTACGGACGACCCGGGCGGGGTTGCCGGCCGCGACCGTGTTCTGCGGGATATCATTCGTGACGATCGACCGCGCTCCGATGACGCACTCTCGTCCGACAGTGACGCCCTTGAGGATCATCGCGTCCACGCCGACCCACACCCGGTCGCCCAGCCGGATGTCCTGAGCAGGATTGAGACGGGCGCCCGTCGAGGCATCGACGATCGAATGCATGTCGCTCACGCTGAGATCGGTCCCACCCGCGAACAGACATCGCTTGCCAACCTCGATGCGTCCCGGCTCGTGAAGCAGCAGGCGTACAAGCCCACCGATGCCAGTCTCGTCACCGATCTTGACGACGCCTCTCTGGGCTGTGTGGATACTGAGCGACCTGAGAAAACACTTGGGTCCGATCTCGACCGTTGAGTTGGACCCGAGAGTGAAGTTGATCGCCCCTCCCGAGCATCCGGGCGCAACGTGAACAACGTTGTTGTCTCCATTGAAGACGATGCTGCCCTCCCCCTGCGCGAGGAACTCGTCATCCGCTGTGAGCTTGTTGTTGAGCCCATGTGATTTCACATCGATCGGCATTGGCCTCCTCCAGGGGGCGACTCGAGAAAATTACCGTGTGAAGGTGACGCCCCCTTCAATGACAAGCTCTTCTTTCCGCTCGGGACTGACATAATTCTTGTCGAATCGGCGTATGGTGTCCCAGGCTCAAGCCGGAAGCACGTCGAGGGCGAGCCCGCCGTAACTCACCAGCGCCACCTTGGTCTGGGCGTTGAAGGGTGCGGAAGACATGTGCAACTACTTGACCCTGACCTCGCGCCGACCTCCTCGACGATGCGCTGGAAGTAGACACGTGAACAGCCACTTGTCGTCGAGATCGGCCCAGGTCATGCCTGCCTCCGGCGGGAGGCGCCGATGCGTGCGGGCGTTGATGTCGATGGACATGGCCTGAAGGCACTCGAAGGCGGGGCCGCTTTCGACGCGCTCGGCCGCGCGCTCCAGGATCTGCTCGTAGGCCGTCCGCATGATCGCGTGCCCCGGCTCGAACGGTTCGAGGAAAACGGCCCGACCCCCCCCGGCTTGAGCAGGTCGAGCGCTCGCTTCACGACGACCCGCGTGACCATGCGGTGGAGCACCGCCCCGCCGAAGACCACATCGGCGATGCCCGGCTCGAAGTAATCCTGCTGGGCGTCCATCGCCACGACCATGCACCTGTCGTCAAGCCCGCGGCGGTCGGCCTCGCGCCGGCAGATCGCGAGAAGGTCGGGGCTGATATCGGTCGCCAGGACCGTGAGATCGGGATGGTTCTCGAGCAGCGGAATGACGGTGTTCCCGAAGCCTGATCCGATGTCGACCGCGAGCCCCGCCAGGGGCTTGTCGAACCGCGAGATCGCACCCTTGACGATCGAGTAGATGTAGCTGAACTGTTCGAATTTTTCGAAATAGTTCTCCGCGCCGCTCAGAAAGACCTCGGTAATGCCCATCTTGGGGCGATCAATCTCGGGCAGGGGCGTGAACACGCCGGCATACTTGGCATTCCTGCTTCCAAGGTCGACGAGAGGGCACTTGAACAAAGCGTCCGCTCTGGTCGAGATTGCGGTCTCAAGCATGTCTACCTCCAATATCCGAGCTTGGCGGACCCTCGGGCGTCGCGAACGGCCCCACCAAGCTCGCAACTCTCCAGCCTCAACGTCGTGAAAGTCGCGTCGGCATCTTTTTGGACCGGCTTTCGGACGCTAAGAAGGCGCACTGTCACGAAAGGCTCGCAGATGAACCAGCTCAACTCGGCCCGGCACGACGAATGGCTCGCGAAAAGCCGTAGCTACGGGTCGGGAATGCAAGCCCATGGCCCGGAGAGCCGAGACGTCATCCGGCGTCCGGGGACGTGGGTCGAGTTCGATCGCCTCGGCACGTTGCATCCCTACTCCAAGACGTTCTCCTTCGACGGAGAGTTCGCAAGCGAACGGCACCGGCTGATCGCGGGCAGCCCGACGGGCCGGTTCGGGTTAGACTTCCTCATCGACCTTGGGATCGACGGGTATTTGAGAGTCGCCGACGCATTGAAGATCTACGAGATCGCCTACCTCGCGCCTGGCAACGTGCTCGAGCTCGGCACGCATCAGGGCCTCTCGACCTCGATTATCGCGAGCGCGCTCGAGGACCGCGGCAACGGTCGCCTCGAGACCGTCGACATCGATGCGGGCACGAACGCCGTCGCCAGGGCCAACCTACTAGGACGTCCCGGCGCGGATCGTGTGACCTTCACCTTGAAGGACGCGACCCTCCGGCTCGACGAGCTCATCAGCGAGGGCGCTACTTTCGGCTTTATGTTCGTCGACCACTGGCATGGCTACGAAGCGACGCATGAGGCGGCCGAGCGCGCGATCAAGCTCGTCGCCCCGGGCGGCTTCGTGCTCTTTCACGATTTCGACGATTCCGGCAACTCCGATCCGACGCATGTACATGGGGTGTATCAGGCCGTGCTCGACGTGTACGCCGACAGGCAGGATTTCGTGTTCCACAACATGTCCGGCTGCGTCGCGCTCTTCCGCCGGGCCGCGGATTCGACGGCGCCTAGCGGAGATCGACAGGCAGGCGCTTCGGGAACGCTCGCCTGACGGGGCGAGGGGAGGCGGGGGTCGAGCGAGTGGGCGCGCCCCCGCTTCGACTGTGTCCCGCGTGCGAGGCCGGCGAGGCCGTCGGAGCGGGCGAGCCCCTCTGGCCCGTCGGCTGGGCGTGCCTGGAATGCGGCGCCGCCGTGCCGGTTTGCGGCGGGATTGCCTCCTTCGCCCCGGCCCTGGCCGACACGGTCGCGGGCTTCGACCCCGCATCCTTCGCGGGCCTCGCCGCGATCGAGGACGGACATTTCTGGTTCGTGCCGCGTAACCGCCTGATCGTCGGGCTGCTCGACCGCTATTTCCCGGCGGCGAGCCGCCTTCTCGAGGTGGGCTGCGGGAACGGGGCGGTGCTGGCGGCTATCGCCCGCTCGCGTCCCTGGGGGCGCCTAATCGGCAGCGAGCTCCACCCGACGGGCCTCGCCAACGCAAGAGCCCGCCTCGCGGGCCGCGCCGAATTCGCGCAGATGGATGCGCGCCACATCCCCGCGCGGCACGCGTTCGACGTCATCGGCGCGTTCGACGTGCTCGAGCATGTCAAGGAGGACGAGGCGGTACTCCTCTCCATGCGCGATGCGCTCGCGCCGGGGGGGGGCGGCGTGGTGCTGGCGGTGCCCCAGCATCCCTGGCTCTGGAGCCGCGCCGACGAGATCGCGCATCACGAGCGGCGCTACCGGCGCGGCGAGCTCGAGCGCAAGGTCGAGGCGGCCGGTTTCCGTGTTGCGTTCACGGGGTCCTACACGGCGGTTCTGCTGCCCCTCATGGCGGCAAGCCGGTGGCTGTCCGGACGAGCCGCCGCCACCCCGCGCGAGGAGCGCGGCGCCACCATGGCCGAGATGGAGATGTGTCTTCCGCCGATGCTGAACGCCGGCCTGCGAGCGATCCTCCACGCCGAAGTCCGCACGACGCTCGCGGGCCTGCGCTGGCCCGCCGGCGGCTCGCGGATCGTGGTTGCCGTCAGGGATTGATCGCCCGAACGGCCCCGCGCGGCGCCTTCGGCCGGCTGCATTCCATGTGCCAGAATGTGTAAGGGATCCACGCCTGATGCCGGACCTCTCCGCTGACTGCCTCAAAAAAGGGCGCGGGCAACTCGGCGTAAGCCTCAGGTGTTCGGACATTTAGGCCACGATCCATCCTGATCAGCAATCGAGCGATCGGATGCTGCCCATCAACGAAGGAATTGTCGATTGTGACGACGCGCCCGTCGAGCTTCAGGACCGAAGAAAGAAGGGAGAACAAGGATCTCGCTTGAGCGTCGTTCAGATGGTGGAGGACAGCCGACAGGACGACGAGGTCGACGGGATCAAGGCTCCTGGCCGCCTCTTCGTCAAAGGTGCCCTGGTGAACCTCGATCCTGCTTCCCTGCTCCGCGAGGGCACGCTTCACGTAGGCGCCATTCGGCTCGTATCCGATGTAGGTGACCTCGCCGAGATGGGGCGCGAGGCGGGCGGTCCCGCAACCGATGTCCAGCACGCGGTCGCCGGGCCTGGGCCGCACATATCGTTCGACAAAGCGCGGGATCGCCCGCTCGGCTCCCATGAGGGTTTGGAGCGCCTCATACGCCCAGGGACGCTGCAGCACTGCGCGTATACCGGTCCTGACCTCAGCCACCCTTGAACCTCGTTGATTTGGCTGCCCCGAACGCGTTTCGCACTGTCTAGGCTGCGCCACCAGGGCCGAACTTCCCCAATTTGTTCGCGATTATAGGACGATTGCGCCCGCTCAGCCGGATCGCTGCCGGTGGATTTCTTGACCTTGCTCGGCACGGCCGTTCAGAGCGGAGCCAAGACCGATTACCGTCGAAGGGCCAACACGCTGACCCTCCTCGGGATCACGCGGACGAGCCTCGCCGCTGACAACTTCTTTTTCAGCTGACGACTGGTCGCCAAGCACGCATTTCGGGTGTTTGGTGGTTCGGAGAGCGGCACATCCTCAGACACTGCCTCGGCGATTGACCAGCATCCAGGCATGCACGGCCTGCTCCTTGTCGGCTGCCTTGCGATCCGCGGCCTGACGCTCGCAGGTAGCCCAGCGCACCCCCTTCGGCTTCGTCGTAGCGCCATCCGGCAGGACGGTGGTCCCTCGCGCCATGACCCGTGGCCTCGCCAACCGGCCGCTCGCAGCCCATGCGATCGTACGCCCGGTGACAGGCCGACTATCGCGGACGCACTCGTGAGATAGAAGGTCGGGCGCGAGCACGCGTTCCACCCAGCTGCGAGTTGAAGCCCTCCATGAACGATCCCCGAAACCCGGCGTCTCGTTCGACATGGCGCACGACGCCCGGCCATCTTTCGGATGCGGCCCTCGCGGCGACAGCGATCGGGATGGTCGGGGTCATCACCTGGTCTTGCAATCGCGGGTTCGATTTCCTCGATGAGTCCCTATACCTGCTCAGCATGCGATCGCCGGACGACATCGTCGGTGGCGCAACATCGTGGCACCTCTACTTGTCTCCGTTCTTTCTTGCGATCGACTCCTCCGTGACGGCGGCTCGATTGATCGGGCTCGCGGTTATACTGGTGTCCGCGCTGCTCTTTCTCGAAGCCGCGCGGCGTGTTCCCACAGTGGCCGAATGGCTTGATTGGGGGTTCAGTCGCTACGGCCAGTACGCGTTCTGCGTTCTGGGCTCGCTGATCTATTATTTCTGGTTCATTCGCACGCCGAGCTACAATCTTCTGAGTACGAGCCTGGTCTCGGTGACCGCAGCGGCGATCGTCGGCTTCGGTGTATATGCGCCATCTTCCCCGATCCGCTTGGTGCCGTTTGGGATGGCTGGGTTACTCCTGGCCATACTGTTCTTCATCAAGTTCACCGCGGCGTTCGCGGCGGCTGCGGTCTTGCTGGCGTATCTGTGCATCGTGACTCCGCAATGGTTGCACGTGCTGAAGTCCGCGGCAGTGACGGCTCTCGGCGCGTCGGCGTGGATCGCGTTTCACTTCCTGATCCTGGAAGCGCCTGGTGGCTGGGCTTCGAAGATGGCGGCCGCTCTGGCGACCAGCGAGGCGCCTGGAGGAGCAGGCGAGAGCATCCTTACCCGCTACATGACGTCCATCCGGGCTCTCGTGGTAAACCTGGGGGCGGATTTCTGGCCCGCATGGGTCTGTCTCGCGGCGCTCATCGGCATTCGTGTCTTGAGGCCGGAAATGCTGCGCAGGTCCGTCGTTTCTGTGGCGTTCGTGCTCGCCATTCTTGTCGCTGTCGCAGCCATGGGCGTCATCCGGCGCTACTACGGATGGCAGTTCGCCGCGGCTGACCTGCTGACGGTGTTCGTCGCCTTCAGCATCGCCATGGTCGCTTGCCTGTTAGCGCTGCCGCCTCGCGTGCTCGCCCTTTCAGGCCAGCGGCGAGGACATCTCGCGGCGTTCCTGGGCTTGTGCGTGTTTCTGGCGTTTGCGGCCTCGTTCGGGACGGGCAACGCCATCACGGTCAACGCGCTGCTGACCTTGGCGCCCTGGTTCGTCGCGATCATGGTGGTGCTCTCCATGCTGGGTCACGCCTGCGGTTCGCTGGTCGTGCCGCGGGTTGGTGCGCTGCTGGTCGGCGGCTTCGCTTTCGCGCAAGCCTTTTCCGGCGCGCTTCACCCTTACGGGATCGCAAGCCCTATCTTCGGTCAGACCGAGAGGACCGAGATTGGGCCCGGAGGTCAGGCCCTCTGGCTGGATGGGCGGACGAGCCAGTATATCAGGGAGGTTCGTGCCCTGGCCGCCAAGTCCGGCCTCGGGCCGGGCGGCGATCTGTACTTCTTCTACGACTCGCCTGGGACCGTGTGGGCGCTCGATGCCCGGTCGCCGGGGCGCCCCTGGTACGATTCGATGACGGATCGCGTAAACCGTGAAGCTCTAGGCGACGTGCCCCCGAATCGCATGAGCCGGGCGTTCGTGATGGTCGATCTGAACGGCAGGGCCGCTCCTGGCCCGGCCGAGCTAGGGCTGCCGTTCCCGCATGCCTACGAGATGGTGGGCGAACAGCTCCAGCATGCGAACGGCCATCGTTTGCAACTCTGGAGACCGCGTTAATTCGCGTCCGGCCGCGCCAGGGAGGGCTCCCGATCCGGCCCGGCCCGGATGTCGCGCCCGGAGAACAGGGGCGTCGGATGCGCGAGGAGGTCGAGCCGCCGCGACTCGACTAGGCGCGAGCTGCGCTTGCGTCGCACCACGTGCAGCGTGCCCGGCACGACGAGGTGCCGCACGCCCTGGTGCATCGTATCCTTCACGAAGGCCCAATCCTCGTGCCCGAAGCCCTGCTCGAAGGCGTTCGGCCGGAACGGCGCGCGCCGGTAGACGTCCGTCGGGGCGAGTGACAGGCACGTAAAGTAGTTCTCGAACATGAGGTGCTTCGGCCTGAAGTCGGGGTGATCGGCACCGATATGATGCCAGATCACCCGTTCCTCGCCGAAAATGACGGTTGCCTCGGGATGGAGGCAGACCTCGCCGAAGCCGTGCTGGTCCAGCGCCTTGAAGCCGTCGGCAAGCCAAGTGCGCCCGAACATGTCGTCCCCGTCGAGGAGGGCGAGGGCGGCGCCCCTGGCGTCGGCGACCCCGATGTTGCGCGCCTTCGACGGGTCGCCCACGTTGACGGTGACCAGCCTGTCCTCTTCGCATAGCATTGCCTTCGCAATCGACCGTGTTTCCTCGTCGCTTTGGTCCAGCACCAAAAGAAGCTCGCAGGACATCTTTCGAATCGATGCCTCTGCCATGGCTGCGCGCGCACTGCGAATCGCTTGAGCGATGAGATATCCTTCGGTGTGCCCGTTAATGACAACAGTGACGTCCACCTTAGTAACCTCCAGGATGTTGCATCGGTGTCAACTTTTGCTTATGCATTATTGGGTTTAGCTAATCAAACAGTGATCCAGACCCTGAATAATAAGATGGCGCGCTATCGCATATTATCAGCAATGCTTGCTCGTATTTAAATGAGCGATGAGCCCCTATCGTCTTCATCGGCGAGGCGGATCAGATAGCGTCCATATTCGCTTCTTGCGATAGCGTCACCCAGCCGTCTGAGGTCCTCGCGCCCAATCCAGCCGGCCCCGTAGGCGATCTCCTCGGGGCAGGCGACCTTGAAGCCCTGACGCTTCTCCAGTGTGCGGATGAACTCCCCCGCCTCGATCAGCGTATCGGGCGTGCCGGTGTCGAGCCAGGCGAAGCCGCGCCCCATCCGGTCGACGCTGAGCGCGCCGCGCTCCAGGTAGGCGCGGTTCACGTCGGTGATCTCAAGCTCGCCGCGGGCGGAAGGGTTCAAGTCGGCCGCGATCTCCACGACCTGCTCGTCGTAGAAGTAAAGCCCCGTGACCGCCCAGTTCGAGGTCGGGCAAGCGGGTTTTTCCTCGATCGACACCGCCTTCCCTTCTGCGTCGAAGGCGACGACGCCGTATTGCTGGGGGTCGGCGACGTGGTAGGCGAACACGGTCGCGCCTTCGGTGCGGCGCGCAGCCCCCGCCATCAGCTCAGGCAGGCCGTGGCCAAAAAATAGGTTGTCACCCAAGATGAGCGCGGACGGCCCACCCGTCACAAAGCCCGCGCCGATCCGGTAGGCTTGCGCGAGTCCCTCGGGACGCGGCTGCTCGGCGTATGATAGTCGAATGCCCCATGCCTGCCCGGATCCTAGCAGGCGCCGGAAGCGCGGCAGGTCGTCAGGCGTCGAAATGAGCAGGATGTCGCGGATGCCCGCCAGCATCAGCGTGGTCAGCGGGTAGTAGATGAGCGGCTTGTCGTAGACCGGCAGGAGCTGCTTGGAGACCGCCACCGTCATCGGGTGAAGACGGGTGCCGCTTCCGCCGGCGAGGATGATGCCCTTCACGCCTGCTCCCCGCAGTTCGGCGTCTCGTCTCTCGGCGGGCCACCGCCTGCGGACGAGGCGACGAGCATATCGCGCCCCGAGAAGAGCGGCGTCGGGACGGGCAGGAGATCGAGGGCGCGGGCCTCGACGAGGCGCGAGGACCGTTTGCGCCTCACCGCGTGCAGCGTTCCTGGCACGACGAGGTGGCGCACGCCGTGGTGCATCGTCTCCCGCATCCAGGCCCAGTCCTCGTGGCCGAAGCCGCTCGACAGGGCGCAGGGACGGAACGGCACGCGGCGGAACAGGCACGTCGGGGCAAGAGACAGGCAGGTGAAGTAGTTCTCGAACATGGTGTTCTTCGGCCTGAAATCTGGGTGATCAGCGCCGATATGGCGCCAGATCACCCGCTCCTCGCCGAAGATGACCGTGGTTGCCGGGTGGAGGCAAACGTCAGCTGATCGATGCCGGCGCAGCGCCTCGAACGCGTCGGCGAGCCAGCTGCGCCCGAACATGTCGTCGCCATCGAGAAGCGCGATCGCAGTGCCCCGGGCGTTCTCGACGCCGATGTTGCGCGCCCGCGACGGATCGCCGACGTCGACAGATAGCAGTCTCTCGTCGGCGCCGAGCAATCCATGCGCGATGGCCCGCGTGTCGTCATCGCCCCGGTCGAGAACGAGCAGCAGCTCGCAACAGACGCCACGCGCCCGAGCGGGATGTATTGCCGCGTGCGCGCTCCGGATCGCTGGGGCGATCAGCGGCCCCTCGCGGTGCCCATTGATGAGAACGGTGAGGTCGATCGTCCCTGTCGGGTTCGGCGTCATGGGCCCTACCTCACTCAAGCTCGAAGAGGCCGAGCTCTTCAATGCGGCGGGCGAAGGCAGCCCTGGAATGCTCGCGCGCTACATACTCCAGCATGGCCTGGACCCGTTGCAGGCGTACAGGCGTGCCTGACAGGGCGGCCGCGAGGGCCTCGCGGTAGGCGGCGGGATTCGCGTCGTCTCGGACCAGCCAACCACGCTCGTCCGAGACGAGGTCCGGCACGCCTCCGACCGCGGCCGCGACAATCGGCACCCGCAGGGCCGCCGCAGTGAGAAGGGTCGGGGGCATGCCCGTTTCCGGCGACGTGTGCAAGACCGCGTCGAACGCCTCGTGCGGCAACTCGGACAGCGATGAGAACGAGCCGTTGTAACGGATGTTCGGGACTTGCTGGAAGATGTCGCTCCCGATCTCCTCGTTCTCGAAGGCGCCGTAGACGTCAAACTGGCAATCAGGCATCGAGCGGGCGATCTTAATGAGCAGGTCCGGACGTGAGAGCTGCGAGACAGAGCCGGCCCATAGGATGCTGGGGCGGCCATCCAGCGCACCGCGAAAGCGCCGCATCGAGGTGACCGGACCGAGGTCAGGCACGTCCACCGGCTTGCGGATCGACTCGACCTTCTCCAGCCACGCCGCGGGGAACGCAAAAGCTTGTGCCAGCTTCGCTTTGAGCTGCGCATTGTCCGATAGCAAAACGCTGAGATGGGGCAGCGCTTCCGGCAGGTAGCGCGCGACGGGTCCGGCCATGGCCTCGCTGGCCGTCTCGATGCGGGACAAGCCGGCTTGGAGCCGCGCGATCGTCGAGAGGGCACGCCCATGCTCGCCGTAGAGGCGCCAGACCACCTCAGAGCCTAGGTTCAGGATGATGCGGGGCTGGACGTTCGAGAGATAGTCGCGGGCGAACTGGAAGCGTTGCTCGCCGGTCAAGGTCGGGGCGAGACTGGCGGCGCAGAACAGGCGCGTCCCGTCTGCGAAGGCTTCGCCCGGTTCAGGATGCCCCGCGTCCAATTGCACGACAAGCACGTTGCGGGTGCCGAGCGCGCCCTGGGCCGCGCGCAAGAGCGCTCCGTCGCTGTCGCCCGGCGAGGCGGCGCCGAGTGCGACGACGGCGAGCGGGGGAGGATCGAGGACCGTCTCGTTCTCCGTGAGACAGTGATGCAATGGGTTGTCTGCGGCCCTCACCCCTCCCGCGCGGAACGCGGAGGCGTCCCGGGCGAGCTGAAAGGCGAGCCGCGGCTCGATGGCCGCGAGCTCGCGCAGTTGCCCCAGCTCCCACGGGTCGAAGGGCGAGGCGGGGTCGGCGCGCTCGTCGTATGCGGTCACGAACAGGGTGGGGGAGGGCGGCTGCGGTGCGAATTCATCACGGCGGGTCCAACGCTGGGCGATGTCGATCAGGTTTGATGACGCGTTGAGGACGGCATCGGCCTTGAAGATGTCCTCCGGCGAGACCGGTCGCAGCTGCGCCGCCGCGTCCTGCGTTGAGCCGTTATGCGGCTCTTGCAGAGCATCGTCGCGCAGGTCCGGCAGGCCGTGCAGGAACGTCTCGTAATCCTGGCCGAGCTTGCCGGCGAGATACGCGCCGTGTCCATCAATCTCGGTGAACACCTCGTCGAAATGCGCTCCGAGCGACCGGTTCAGCGCGCTCCGCAATGTTCTCGCCACTCGGAACAGGTCGATCGGGTCGTCGGTCAGCTCGGACAGGTCGATGTCGAGGCGGGCGCTCTTGATGACAAGGCCGGTGCAGACCCGCGCTTGCGCCATCACGGCCTCTAAGCCAACCTTGCCGTCCCGATACTCCGCGTACGTTGCGGCGAGCGCGTTGCGGGCAGCGGCCACCGCTTGCTCCAGCTCGGCAACGTCGTCCACAACCGCGACCGGGGCGAGGCTGCGCCGCGCGGGCCCGATCGCCTCCTCCGGCAGCTCGTGGTCGACCTGTGCGTGCGCGAGCACCCAGCGCAGAAAGCCGAGCTGGCCCTCGCGCGTCGCGAGCTCGAAGCGGCGTAGATCGGGACGGCTGCGCCAGATGTGGACGTATAGGCGAGTGATCGTGACCTCATCGAACGCAGGAACCTCGTTTGACGGCTCGTTGAAGGGTCGCACCCCGGCGCCGAACAAGGCCTCGCGGCCGAGCGTGCGCGGTGGGTTGGCGCGAGCGTAGGCCTCCCTGACGATCCTCGGGATGCGTGCTCCGTCCAGGAATCGGTCGAATGGGTAGGTAGCCCTGCCCAGCTCGGGGTCGATCGTCCGCCCCGCGCCCGAGCAGCTGTCGAGATACCCCTGCAGCAACTCGGCGAGCGCGCTCGAAGCGTAGCCGAACAGCCGCTCCATACAGCCCTCGACACTCTCGCCTTGCTCGATCCGCCACTGGCTGAAGTGGAAGAAGCGTAGTGGCTCGTCGTCCACGAACCAGCCAGCCTTGATGCGTCGCGGAGAACGGTCGGGGTGGTTCCAGTAGGCCGCGTTATAGCCGCGGTGGCGCAGCACGTGCACACAATCGAAGAGGGCTGGCGCGAGGTCGAGCCAATGCTGGTCGCCGTAATAGCCTTGCTCTGGCTCGTAGCGACAGCCTGTCCTGAGATGGTCTGCCCACCAATCGAGGAAGGCGCCTGCGCTCGGGCTCGGCGTGAGCGCCACGAAGCCGCCGTTCGTCACCCCGTGGCGGAGGAGGTCGATCTCGAAGGGCTCGCGCGCGCGGTGCTGAGGCCGGTCGAAATGCGGCGTCAGGACGATCGAGGCAGCGCCCGTGTCGAGGAGGCCGTGAACCTCCTCGAAGCGGCTGTAGACCAGCGTGTCGGCGTCGAGAAACACGATCCAGTCGGGAGCTCGTTCCGCAAGCATCCGCCTGATGAAGAACGGCTTCAGCGCGTTGGCGAGCGCGCCTTTCTCGTAGCGGAACGCCATGTCCCAGAAGGTCGGAATGTTCAGGTCGGCGACGCGGACCGATTCGAATCTCAAGGCTGCAAGTTGCGCGTCGATCGCCTCGTCCCCGATGCATAGCGCGGCGAACGGCACATCCCGGCCGTAGGCCTCGGCGAGCGACGCGTGCAGGGCGCCGACGCGGGGCAGATAGTCGGTGGTGGCGATCGTGAGGAACAAGCCTGCCAACGTTGCTCGGTCCTTCTCCTCGTTTCTTCGTGCGCGCAGGCATCACGCGCGAGGTCGCGGGTAGGAGACGCAGCCCTCGCTTCACGTCAAGCCTGGAGCCGCCAATCTGCTCCGCAAGACCCGCTTCGCGCTGACGACGGGAACCATTTCTTAGCTTTATTCGATGAATGCGCGAGTTCAAGGCGAGCCCGCATCGGTCGCGCAAGCATTGATCAACCCTGCGCACCCACCCTGACTCCAGCGAGTTCAAGCGTTGGGTTGCGTCTTCATGTGCATTCTCTGCCAGGCCGGCCTGCGTGATCCCTCCACTCCCCATCGCGACTTCGTAGTAGACGGGTTTGGGGGGGATGCGCCGCAGGTCTCGCGCGAGCCGGCCTCGATCAGCCCCATGGAGGCCGCCAAGCCCTCGATCGGCACCGCCGGCGCCGCGGCGCATCTCGCCGAGTTCGCCTGGACCACGCCCGGCGCGCCGATCACCTACTCATTCCGCTCCGCGAGCACGGACACCGCGTTTGCGCGATTCACGCCCGCGCAGATCGCAGCCGCCGACGCTGCGATCCAGCTCTGGTCGGACATCGCCAACGTGAGCTTCCTGCGCGTCGGGGCTGGCACGACGGGGGAGGC
>Ga0136611_10002141_pt1 | contig 13703 bp, 10 predicted proteins | sample AntDrymUQ2232306_2_FD_106645 | JGI IMG/M metagenome (GOLD analysis project Ga0136611, IMG submission 106645) | Polar desert sand microbial communities from Dry Valleys, Antarctica - metaG UQ223 (23.06) | ecosystem: Environmental > Terrestrial > Soil > Desert | place: Antarctica: Dry Valley...
CGCCCGAGCGACGGCTCCACGAGCGGATCTCGGCATCGGGAAGGACGGCGCGCATCGCTTCCTCGTGCACCTTGCCCTGAACCCCGGTTCCGATGATCGCGACGGTCCGGGCGCCGCGACGAGCGAGTGCCCGCGTCGCGACGGCAGAGACGGCTGCCGTCCGGATGGCGGTTATCGGTGCTGCGTTCAGGAGTGCGCGGAGCTCCCCCGTGCGACCGTCGTGGAGGAGCACCGCACCCTGGTGCGCGTCGAGCCCGTCCTCCGGGTTCCCAGGGGTGACGACGATCTCCTTCAACGAGTAGGCGGGGCTGGCGCCGGCCCGGTGTGCGGGCATGAACCCCATCATTCCGGCGGCGTGAGGGGGCTTCACGACGAAGCGGAGCGGCTGGTACAGCTCGTCGCGCGCGAGCGAGGACAGAACTTCCTCCATCGCCTCGATGCAGGTATCCATCGGCAGGAGGTGCTCGACCTCCTCTGCGGTGAGGACGAGCACGCTCACGCGAAGGCCGCCGCGACCGTCTCTCGCTCAGGAGGCGAGAGCTGGAGCTGGAGCGCCGCGATCGCGGGCTGGAGCTGCTCGGGATGCCGTGGGCCTACGACGACGGCCGACACCTGGGGATGCGCCAGCAGCCAGGCGAACGCGAGCACGGTCGGTGTCGTCTCCCGCTCGCGCGCCAGCACCTCGAACCGCTCCAGCCGGTCGAACGTCTCGTCGGTGCGCAGGTGCTCGTACGGCTGCGGCCGAAGCGCCATTCGAGACCCCACCGGCGGCTCCTGGTCGCGGCCGTACTTGCCCGTCAGCCAACCGCCCGCGAGCGGGCTGAACGGGGTGTAGCCGAGTCCCTCGCGGGCGCAGACCGCGAGCACGCCCTCCTCGTCGGCCCGGTCGAGCAGCGAAAACGAGTTCTGCACCCACTCAGGCCGGCTTCGCGGTGGAGCCGCGGAGCGGAGCGCCTCCTCGAGCCAGGCGACGTCGACGTTGCTGCCGCCGAACGCCCTGATCTTGCCTGCGGCGACGAGTCCCTCGAACGCGCCGATCGTCTCGGCCACCGGCACGTTCGGATCCATCGCATGGGCGAGGTAGAGATCGATCCGCTCGACGCCGAGCCGAGCGAGGCTGGAGTCGACCTGGCGCCGGATCCGCTGGGGTGAGAGGCCGCTGTCGTCCCCGTCCTGCATCGGATTGAACGTCTTGGTGGTCAGGACGAGGTGATCCCGTACCTCCGGCGCCTTCGCTCGCAGCCAGTTGCCCAGGAATGTCTCGCTGCGGCCGCCTCCGTAGGCGTCGGCGGTGTCGAAAGTCGTGATCCCGGCTGCCCACGCCGCGTCGAGGAGGGCGTACGCCTCGCCCTCGCTTTCGCCGGAGCCGAAGTAGGCGGGCGACGAGCCGATCCCGCCGAAGTTGCCGCACCCGAGAATCAGGCGCGAGACCTCGACGCCGCTTCGACCCAGGGCGCGTCGCTCCACGGGGGCGATCCTAGCCCTCGTCGGTCAGTGCGCGTTCGAGCGCTCGCGCACTCCGAGGGCTCGCTTCAGCATCGCGAGCGCCTCGTCGGTCTTGCCCTCGTCCTCGAGCAGCCGGCCGAGGCGCTCGTATGCGTCGGCGGCCCAGGGGTTCGGCTCCAGCTCGAGCAGTTCGAGCGCGAGCTCCCAGATCTCCCGTGCGCGCTCCGTCTCGCCCAACTGCTGGAAGACGTCTCCGACGACGAGGAAGGCCCGGCCCGCGTCGACGGGTTGAGCGTCTCCGAAAAGCGCTTTCGCGGCCAGCGCCGCCGCCGCGGCTTCCTCGTGCTGCCCGAGCTGGGCGAACGCCCGCGCCTCCTCGAGCCGGAACTTCGCCCGCTCGATCGGACTGACGTCGGTGCCGAGGAGCTCGGTTCCGCGGGCCAGGAGCTCGAGCGCCTCGTGCGGATGCTCCCGCTCGACCTCGATGTAGGCGAGAGCCTGGTGGGCCCGGGCGAGCGCGAACGTGTCCTCTCCGAGCTCGAGGAGTTCGAGCGCGCGGCGGGCGTAGCGCGCGGCGCCCTCCTGGTTGCCGCGCATCGTGTGCAGCCGCGACTGCGACCAGAGCACCCGGGCCCGTTGTGCCGGGTCGAGCAGCTCGGCCGAGAGGGCGAGCACCTTGCCGAGCAGTTCCTCGGCGCGGCCGAAGGACTGACTGTCGATGAGGGCGTTTGCGAGCAGGATGCGCAGGCGCGTCGCCGCTGCCGCCTCCTCGGCCTCCTCGGCGGCAGCGATCGTGCGCTCGAGGATTCCGATCGCCGACTCCAGCTCGTTCGCGTTTGCATACGCCCGGGCCAGGGTCTCGACGAGGCTCGGCGACGCCACCATCAACTCGGGCGCGAGGCGGAGCGCCTCCTCGATGCCGTCGATCGCGCTGCGCGGGTCTCCGTTGCGGAACGCGAGCCTGCCGAGCCCGCCCACCGCCTCTGCGCGGACGCGCCGGTCGGCGGTCGTCTGGAGGACGCGTTCGAAGAGCTGTGAGGCGAGCTGGAGATCGTCGAGCCGCAGGGCGACATCGGCCTCGACGAGCTCGGCCGGAAGCTTGGGCCCGCTGGCGGTTCCCGTAGCGAGGTACTCCTCGTCGGCGTCGAGCTTCAGCGCGAGCTTGCGGAGGAGCTGGAGCGAGGGCACCCGTTCGCCCGCCTCGAGCCGGGAGATGTACGCGGCCGAGCAGCCTGGAAACGCGAGCTGGCGCTGAGAGAGGCCGGCCTTCAGACGGGCTTCCTTGAGTCGGCCTCCGACGGCGTCGGCGCTATCGACATGGGAGTGGTAGTGGGGTGCTGTCATGTGTATCTGAGAGGATGACGTAAGGCAGCGGGCCGGTCCGACTGACCTCTTTCGACAGATAGCGAAGGGGGTGTGATGAAGGCTCGTCTGCTCAAGCTGCTCGCTGCGAGTGGTCTCCTCGCCGCGTTTCTCGGGAACAATGGCCCCAACTGGCCGTAACACGAGTCTAGTGCTGCGGTGCCTTTTGCACTAGGCCCTCGTTCGAGGGACACGAAGCGATGAGGGGCCCTGAAGGGCCCCTCATCGAACCTCGTCTCGGTTCTGCGCGCGCCTAGCTGCAACCCGTGTTCGTGCCGCAGTCGCGGCAGGTGTAGCAGGAGCCCGTGCGAACCATCCGGCCGCCACACCTGGCGCATTCGACCGCGTCCTCCCAGGCGTTGAAGAGCGCCGTTTGGCCGGGCGGCGGAGCGTCGTACTCGACGGCCGGCGCCGTGCTGCCCTCGAGCGACGCGTACGCCTGCGCGAGCCGGGCCTTGACCTCGGGCGAGAGGATCCCCGCCTCCTCCTGCTGGTCGGTCGTGAGGAACTTCTTCCCCATCCAGCGGAAGATGTAGTCGACAATCGACTTCGCGACGCGGATGTCCGCGTCGTTCGTCAAGCCGCTCGGCTCGAAGCGCATGTGGCTGAACTTCGAGACGTAGACCTCGAGCGGGACGCCGTACTGGAGCCCGAGGCTGACCGAGATCATGAAGGAGTTCATGAGGCCGGCGAGCGTCGTCCCCTCCTTCGCGATGTCCACGAAGATGTCGCCCGGGGTGCCGTCCTCGAAGAGCCCGACGTGGATGTAGCCCTCGTACTCGCCGACCTTGAACTTGCGGCCGACCTCGACCCGGTCGTCGGGGAGCCGCCGCCTCTTCGGCTGCGCGACCACGACACCGAGTGGAGCGAGGGTCGGCGCGAGGCTCTTGTCCGCCGAGCCGGAGAGCGGCTGAGCGACCTTGCAGTTGTCGCGGTAGAGCGCGTTCGCCTTGACGCCGAGCTGCCAGGCCTCGATCAGGAGCTGCGACACGTCCTCGACCGTCGCCGTCTCCGGCAGATTCACGGTCTTCGAGATCGCACCCGAGATGAACGGCTGGACTGCGCCCATCATCTTCACGTGCCCCATGTAGTGGATCGCGCGGTCGCCGATCGCGCAGTCGAAGATCGGGAAGTGCGTGGACTTGACGTTCGGCGCGCCCACGATCGTGTTCCGCTCGTCGATGTAGGCGACGATCTCCCCGACCTCGCTCGGCGCGTAGCCGAGCTTCTCGAGCGCCATCGGGACCGTCTTGTTCACGATCGTGATCTCGCCGCCGCCGACCAGCTTCTTCGACTTGACGAGCGAGAAGTCGGGCTCGACACCGGTCGTGTCGCAATCCATCATGAAGCTGATCGTCCCGGTCGGCGCGAGCACGGTCGCCTGCGCGTTCCGGTAGCCATGCAGTTCGCCGAGATCGAGGGCGTCGTCCCACGCCTGCCGGGCGCCGGTGAGGAGATCCTCGGGCACGGAGTCCGTGTGCTGGATGTTCCCGACCGCGGCGCGGTGCTTCGCGATCACGCCGATCATCGCGGCCGCGTTCGGCTGATAGCCGGCGTGCGGCCCCATCCGGTGCGCGACCTCCGCCGACTTGCGGTACGCCCGGCCGGTCATCAGCCCGGTGATCGCAGCTGCATAGGCGCGGCCTTCGTCGGAGTCGTACGGGAGCCCCCGCGCCATCAGGAGCGCGCCGAGGTTTGCGTAGCCGAGCCCGAGCTGGCGATAGGCCTTCGCGTTCGCGTCGATCTCGGGCGTCGGATACGAGGAGTAGCCGACGCAGATCTCCTGGGCCAGGAACATCACGTCGACCGCGTGCGAGAAGGCGTCGACGTCGAACTCGCCGTCCTCGCGCCTGAACTTCATCAGGTTGAGCGACGAGAGGTTGCACGCCGAGTCGTCGATGTGCATGTACTCCGAGCACGGGTTCGACGCGTTGATCCGACCGGTGTTCGGGCTGGTGTGCCAGGAGTTGATCGTCGTGTCGTACTGGACGCCAGGATCGGCGCACTGCCATGCGGCCTCCGCGATGTGCAGCATCAGCGTGCGGGCATCAACGGTCTCGATCACGGAGCCGTCGCTGCGGGCGTTCAGGTTCCACTCCTTGCCCTCCACGACCGCCTCCATGAAGGAGTCGGTGACGCGGACCGAGTTGTTCGCGTTCTGGTACTGGATCGAGCCCCAGTCCGGCGAGTCGAGCGACATGTCGTAGCCCGCCTGCTCGAGGACGCGCGCCTTCCGCTCCTCCTTGGCCTTGCACCAGATGAACTCCTCGATGTCCGGATGATCGACGTCGAGCACGACCATCTTCGCGGCGCGGCGCGTCTTGCCACCGGATTTGATCGTGCCGGCGGATGCATCGGCGCCGCGCATGAACGAGACCGGGCCCGACGCATAGCCGCCCTTCGAGAGCTGCTCCTTCGAGCTGCGGAGCTTCGAGAGGTTGAGCCCAGAGCCGGAGCCGCCGCGGAAGATCACGCCTTCGCGCCGGATCCAGTCGAGGATCGACTCCATCGAATCCTCGATCGAGAGGATGAAGCAGGCGGAGCATTGCGGCTTCTCCTCGAAGCCGACGTTGAACCAGACGGGCGAGTTGAAGGAGGCGTACTGGTTGACGAGAATCGCCTTGAGCTCGGCCTCGAACGTCTCGGCCTCCTCGTCGGTGACGAAGTAGCCACCGGTGCGACCCCAACCGCCGATCGTGTCCACGATCCGCCCGACCATCTGCTTGACGCTCCGCTCGCGCTCCGGAGAGCTGAGGCGGCCGCGGAAGTACTTCTGGGCGACGATGTTCGTCGCGGTCTGCGACCAGAACTTGGGGAACTCGACGTTGCGCTGCTCGAATGCCGGGCCGTCCTTGCCCGGGATCAGCGCGTCCCGGAGCTCCCACTCGATCTCGTCGAACGGGTCACGCCCGGGGATCGTGAAGAACCGGCGTGGGGCAACGCTCGCCTTCTCGTCGATCACGACGTTCGCGTTGATCTCGTCGGCTGCCACTGCCTCCGACGTCTCTGTCTCTCCTACCTGCTTGGCCGTCGCCATCTGATCCTCCCGAGCTGTCACGACTGTCCAAAAAATGCCTCTCGGCCGACCGGATCACACGTGTGGCCGGTCGACCAGCGGATCGCGCACGTTAGAGAGGGCTTCGGACGGACCTGCAGCTTTGTGCGTCCAAAAATTCCTGCAAATTGCGGAAATCCACCCCATTTATGATACCGGATTGAGACCTCGTGGCGCCAGCGGCGCACGGGTCTCGCTAGGCGATGGGAGGCGGGACGCGCCGGGCCTGGATCCGCCGGGCGAGATAGCCCGCGGAGCCGGCCGCGACGAGCAGGAGCGCGAGTCCTGCGAGGACGAGCAGGGGAATCGGAATGGAATCGGCGCTCGCGGTGTCGAGCGCAGGCCCGGCCTCTGGATTGCCTGGGTCGTTCGGACCGATTCCCGGTGCGGGCGCCGGAGTCGTGTCGGTGGGCTTGGGGTCGGTGGGCTCGCTGCCCGGCCCGTCGCCGTCGCCGGGGGTCGGATCCGTGGTTGCGGGCGGAGCGGGCTCGCCGCGCAAGCTGGCCTGGAGCGCGCGCTCGATATCTTCCTTCGCGCTCGAGTAGTCGCGCACGTCGCGAGGGAGGAGTTCAATCGCGTCGTCGTAGCAATGCGCGGGATACGTGCCGTCCACCCGTCCGTCGGCATACCAGTCGTCGACGACCTTCTTGCCGCACGACTTTGCGGCGGCCGCCGGGCCCGCGATCGTGAGCGCCGCCAGCACGATCAGCGCAAGCACGACGACCCCGCGCTTCGCGCGTGCGCTGGAGATCTGTGGCCGGTCTGGGTTGGGCAACGAGGTCGCTTCCGTACGAGGGGGTCGGATCCGCTCCGCGGCGGACACCAGTATCGGGAGTCTCCCGGACGTGGTTGATGGCCGGGTGAGCGTGGGGTAAACGGTTTGTAAGCCTCCGAAGGTACGTTGGAGGTGCTCCCGGCGGGCCATGCTAGCTTCACCCCGATGCGCGGGGCCCCCGTACGCGCGGGGGCGGCGCCGGCGGCAGTCCCCTCGCTCCTGCTCTGCTCGCTCCTGGCGGTGGGCCTCTTCGCAGGCCGCTCGTTCTGGGTCGCCGGCGCCGCGCTGCTCCTGGCGACAGGCGTGCTCACGCTCGGACTCCTGGGCCGGATTCCGCTCGCGGCGAGCAGAGCACAGCTCCCTGCTGCACTCCTCGCGCTCGCAGCCTGGAGTGGCGTCTCGATCGCCTGGTCGGTAGCGCCCGACCGCTCGTGGGACGAGCTCAACCGCGGCATCGTCTACGCCGCGTTCGCGATCCTGGGCGTCGCCGCGGGCTCGCGCGGGCCGGCCCCGCTCCGGCGCGTCGGTCTCGTGCTCGCCACCGCCCTCGGGGCGGCGATCTTCTGGGCGCTCGCCGGGAAGGCGATCCCCGGTCTCTTCGCCGACGGCGGTCGCGCTGCGCGCCTGCGCGACCCGATCGGCTACTGGAACGCGCTCGCGCTCGCTGCCGGCGCGCTCCTCGTCCTCGGCCTCTGGCTCGCGTCGCGCCCCCCGCAGCGGTGGCTCCGCCCAGCGGGTGCCGTTTTCGCCTACGCCGGGATCGTGGCGACGCTTCTCACCGTCTCGCGGGCCGGAGTGCTCGCCGCGCTCGCCGGGACAGCGGTCTGGCTCCTCCTCGAGCGCGACCGCGTCGAGCGGGCGGCACTCGTGCTCGCGGTCGCGGCTCCAGCTCTCGCCGTCGGCGTGTGGGCGTTCACGAGGCCCGCTCTCGTCGAGGACGGCGCTCTCCGCGCAGACCGTGTCGCCGACGGCGCCTGGTTCGGGCTCCTCGCGCTCGCGGGCGCGCTCGTCGCCGCCTTCCTCGCCGAGCGGGTCGCCCGGCTCGGGTTCTCGAGCGCGGCTCGGCTTCGCCTCGGACGAGCGTTCGCGATCGGCGCGGTCGCGGCGCTCGTCCTCGCGGCGGGCGCAGTCGCGGTCGTCGGCGACCCGGGGAGTGGGGAGAGCGCGCAATCGCCCGTGCGGCTCGGGGACGCGAGCCTGAACAACCGCGCCGGCTGGTGGGGTGAGGCGCTCGAGCTCTTCGCGGACGATCCGCTCCGAGGAACCGGTGCGGGCAGCTTCGAGGTCGCGCACCGGCGCGTTCAGGACGCCTACGTGCCGGCCGTGCAGCCGCACGACGTCCCGCTCCAGTTCCTCGCCGGGACAGGGATCCTCGGCCTGCTCCTCTTCGCGGCCGTCGTCGCGGCCGCGACCGCCGCGGCGATCTCCGCCTTGCGCCGGCTCCACGGGGACGAGCGCTCGGCCGCAGCCGCGCTCTCCGCCGTGCTCGCGCTCTACGGCGTCCACGCCCTCGTCGATTACAGCTGGGACTTCGTCGCCGTGACGGGGCCGATCCTCGTGGCCGCAGGGGCGCTCGCCGCCGCGGGTCGAGCCACGCCGCCATCCGGCAGACGGGTCTTCGCAGCGAGCGCCGCTGCCTTGCTCGGGCTCGCCTGCCTGGTCTCGCTCGCGACTCCCTGGCTCGCCGAGCGAAGTGTCCGCGACGTGAACCGGGCGCTCGATGCCGGTGACTTCGAGGGCGCCGCCGAAGCCGCACGCCGTGCCCGTTCGCTCGATCCGCTCTCGATCGAGCCGCCGCTCAAGCTGGCGGGCGTCGAGGAGCGCCGGAGCCGCCCCGTGGCTGCGCGAGCCGCCTACGCACAGGCCGTTCGCACCCAGCCCGAGAACCCGGAGACCTGGTACGCGCTCGGGCTCTACGAGTTCGACTCGGACGACCTCTGCAGCGCCTACGTGCACCTGAACGAGGCGTACACCCTCGATCCCGCCTCGCGCCGCTGGGGCGATGGGGGGCCGCTCGACCTCGCCCGCGCGCACGTGAACGCGGGCCGTTGCTGAGGTTGGAGTGAGGGCTGGTGGGCCGCGGAGCGGCCCCTTTAGGGATCTTGCGCGCTGAGCGTCCGCGCGAGCGGATGCTCAGCCAGCGCCGATTACAACGGCGACGTGCGCGCCCAGGAGCTCCGCGCGGGTCAGCCCGTCGAGCGGTGCGACGATCTTCAGCTTCAGATCCTGGGCCAGGCGCTGCGCTTCCGCGGCGTAGCCCTTGCGGTACATGACGAGGCTTCGGGTGTAATCGCTCCGCGGGGCGTTGCCGACGTTACCGATCGTGTACCCGAGCGCCCGCGTGCGCTCCGCGGTCGAGGCCGCCGCGCCGGAGCGCCCGTTGCCGTTCAGGACGATCACGGAGATCTGTGCCCGGGAGAGCCGTGGCTCTGAGTCCGTGGTCTGGGCCGGCGCGGACGCCGGCTTCGGAACGACGGGCGCGAACGCCTTCGCCTCGGCGGTTTGCGTCACGTGGCGCGCGACTGGCTCTGCGAGGAGCGAGACCGCGAGCACGAGGAGGAGGACGAGCTCGACCGCCGCGATGGCTGAGGCGACGAGCGTCGCCGTCCGCCAGGGGGAGCGGACGTGCGGAATCTGGGCGAGTGAGTGCTCCATGGCCGCACTGTTTTCTCGCCCGGGCGTCGGGCTCCTGCTAGCCGGCGATCGACCGCCAGGTCTCGCGCAGGCCTTCGTCCAGCGAGACGCGCGGGCGCCAGCCGAGCTCACGCTCCGCCCGCGACGGATCGAGGACGCTCCGTTGCAGCTCGCCCGCCCGGGCCTCGGCGTGCTCCGCCCGCGTCTCGGAGGCTGCGACCGCGCGGCAGGCGTCGTAGAGATCGAGCACGGACGTCTCGATCCCTGTCCCGACGTTGAAGACCCCGCCGTCCTGGCCGGCGGCCGCGAGGGTCGCCGCGACCACGTCGCCGACGTAGACGTAGTCGCGTGTCTGGGTGCCCTCGCCGAAGATCTTGGGCGTTCCCCCGGAGGCGAACAAACCGAAGAAGATCGCGACGACACCGGCTTCCCCGTGGGGATCCTGCCGAGGGCCGTAAACGTTGCCGAAGCGGAGCGTCACGTGCCGCGTCCCGTGCAGCCGGTTGTAGGTCGCGAGGTACTCCTCGCCGCACAGCTTCGAAGTGCCGTAGGGCGCGAGCGGCCGCCGCCGGTGCTCCTCGTCGGCGGGTGCCTCGCATTCCCCGTAGATCGCGCCTCCGGTCGAGCTGAAGACGATCTGCGCGTCCTTGGCCCGGGCGGCCTCGAGCACGCGGATCGTGCCGAGCACGTTCACGTCCGCGTCGAAGTCAGGCCGTTCCACGGAGACGCGCACATCCGCCTGCGCGGCGAGATGGAAGACCGTCTCCGGGGCGAGCTCACCGAAGAGCGCGTCGAGCGGCTCGCGGATGTCGTGCCGGTGCAGCGTCGCCTCGGCCGGCAGCCGCTCGGGCTTGCCGCTCGAGAGATCGTCGACGACGTGAACCTCGTCGCCGCGCGCGAGCAGCGCCTCGACGACGTGCGAGCCGATGAAGCCCGCTCCTCCAGTGACGACCGCCAGCACGCCCCTATCCTAGGCACACGATGTTCATCACCTTCGAGGGAATGGACGGCTCCGGCAAGACGACTCAGGTCGAGAAGCTCCGCGCCGCGCTCGAGACGGATGGACACGAGGTGGTGACGGCGCGCGAGCCGGGCCAGACCGAGCTCGGGGAGGCGATCCGAGACCTCGTCCTCCACGGCGGGCCGATGACTCCCTGGGCGGAAGCGCTGCTCTACGCGGCCTCCCGCGCCGAGGTCGTCGCCGAGGTCGTGCGGCCGGCCCTCGAGCGAGGCGCGGACGTCCTGCTCGACCGGTACCTCGACAGCTCGATCGTCTACCAGGGGATCGGGCGCGAGCTCGGGATCGACGAGGTACTCGAGGTGAACATGCTCGCGACGGGGGGGCTTCTCCCCGACCGGACGTTCGTCCTTGCGGTGGAGCCGGGAACGTCCTCCGCGCGCGTCGGCTCGAAGCCCGACCGGATCGAGCGCGAAGACGCGTCGTTCCACGAGCGTGTCGCCGCCGGCTACCAGCAACTCGCGTCCCTTTTCCCCGAGCGCGTCGTCCTCCTTGACGGCTCGCTCGACCCCGACGCGCTCGCAGACCTCATTCTCGATGAGCTTCGACGACCTGCCTGAGCAGGCGGAGGCGAAGCGGCTGCTCCGGGCCGCGCTCGCCGAAGGCCCGGCGCACGCCTACCTCCTGCACGGGCCGCCCGGCGTCGGCAAGCGCCGGGCAGCTCGCGCCTTCGCCGCCGAACTCCTCGGTGACGAGGCCCGCGTCGAGCACGGGACACACCCGGATCTGTATCTCCTGGAACCCCTGGGGGAGATGATCCGGATCGACGAGATCCGGCAGCTCCGGCACGACCTGCACATGCGGCCCTACGAGGCGAAGCACCGCGTCTACGTGATCGAGGGGGCGCAGCTGCTGAACGACGACGCTGCGGACGCGTTGCTCAAGGATCTGGAGGAGCCGCCGTCCTACGCGGTGATCCTGCTCGTCGCGGACGAGCTCGGCCCGCTGTCGGCGACGATCCGCTCGCGCTGTCAGCTCGTCCCGTTCCGGCGCCTCTCCGAGCGATCCGTGCGGGAGTACCTCGCAGAACGGGCGCCCGGTCTCGGCGAGGCCGAGCGGACGGCGCTCGCGCGGGTCGCGGCGGGCCGGCTCGACCGGGCCGAGCGCCTCCTCGACCCGGAATCTGCGGGGCGGCGAACCGAGCTCCTCCGCGTCGCGCGGGGGCCGTACGCCGACTCCGAGTTCGAGCCGGGCGACGCGGCCGCGACACTGCTCGAGGGGGCTCGCGCCCGCGGAGCGACGGCGAAGGACAGGGCCGAGGCGGCGCTCGAGGGCGTCGATCTGACCGCGCGGGACGCCGAGCAGCGGGTCAAGCGGGCTCAGCGCGGAGCCGAGCGCGAGGAGCTCCTCGCCTCGCTCGAGGAGCTCGCGTCGTGGTACCGCGACCTCGTCGTCGCCGCGGTGGGTGCCGAGAGCGCCGTCGTGCACGCAGACCGCTTGGAGGTGCTCCGCGAGGACGCGAGCCGCGAGCGCGGCCTCGACGCGGAGGTCGCCGCGGAGACCGTGCGGGCTGCCTGGCGCTCGCTCGAGGAGTTCAACCTCTCTCCGGCCCTTGCGCTCGAGGCGCTCTTCATCCGCCTGCGACGCGCGTTTTCCGGCTCCTTTTTGGTTTCGAGCAGGAATTGAAAGAGTTGTAAAGATCCCCAGGAGGGGGTTGCGGGATCGCCCCGGCCGCCTAAGACTCGTGCTGAGGCGTTCGGGCGGGACGCCGATCTACCCGTCCGTTGGGAGAATCCGGTTGGTCGCAGTTCCGTCCATAGGTCGTGCCTCGCTCGTCGAAGCTCCTCGCGTTGCGCCCGAGGCGGCGGCGACCCAGGGGCTGTACGAGCGGCATGCCGCGAAGATTCTCTCGTACTGCCAGCACCAACTTGGCTCGCGCGAGGAGGCGGAGGACGCCGTCCAGACGACGTTCATGAACGCCTTCAGGGCGCTCGGGAAGGGGATCGTCCCCGAGAACGAGTCGGCCTGGCTCTTCAAGATCGCCGAGAACGTGTGCCTCTCGCGCCGCCGCTCCTCGTGGCGCCGAAACCGGATCGAGAGCCCGAGCGACTTCGAAGTGATCGAGGAGATCGTTCCCGGCCCGAGCCGCCAGCGCGACGAGTTGATCGGGATCGAGGACGCGCTGGCCTCGATGCCGGAGCAGCAGCGCCGCGCGATTCTGCTCCGCGAGTGGCAGGGGCTCTCCTACCGCGAGATCGCGGACGAGCTCGAGCTCTCCCAGTCGGCCGTCGAGACGCTGATCTTCCGCGCTCGCCGCTCGCTCGCCCAGGGGCTCGAGCAGCCCGAGACGTTGAAGAAGGCGAAGCCACGCATGGGCCTGCGGCGCGCCTTGCATGCGGCCGACTTCGGCACGCTTGTCGTCTCGCTGAAGACGCTCTTCACGGGCGCGATGGCGGTCAAGGCGACCGCGGCCGCCGTCGCGGTGACGGCGATCGCGGGGACGGCGGTCACCGTCGTTCCCCCGTCCGAGCCCGCGCCGAAGAAGGTTCCGCCGGCGCAGGTGCGCGCAGCCGTTCTTCCCGTCGCTGCCGCGGTGCCGGCTCCGACCTTCTCCGCCGCGCTCTCTCCATCCGGGCCGGCCGAGCCGACCGCTCCAGAGAAAGCGGCTCCCGCGACCCGCGCCGGGGGGAAGACGGGCGCCGCTGCCGGCCAGGCAGCTCAGGCTCCGTCCGGCAAGCGCGGGCACACCGAAGACGCAAAGGCTGCAGTCGCCGCCCCCGCTCCGGCGGTCGAGAAGCCCGTCGCGCCTGCGGCGCCGCAGCCCGTCGTCGAGCAGCCCGTTGCCGAGCCGCCCGCCGCGCCCGCGCCGGCCGACGAGCAGGAGCAGCAGAAGCCCGAGGAGGCATCAGCACCACCCGCGGCCGCGAAGCCCGAGAAGGCAAAGGACGCCGAGAAGCCGAAGTACGCCGAGAAGCCGGTCGCGCAGTCCAGGGCGGAGTCCGCTGCGCCCGTGGCGCAGGAGTCGCGGGGCAAGGGGAAGACGAAGGACGACTCGCCGCCCGCCCCGGCCGCGAGCAGCTCGTCATCGTCCTCGAGCTCGAACGGTCACGGGAAGAAGGAGGAGAAGCGCGCCGAGCCGGCCGCGCCGCCTGCGCCCGAGCCAGCCGCGCAGGACAGCAACGGGAACGGCAGCTCCAAGAAGGATGAGAAGAAGGACGAGAAGAAGGACGTGAAGCCGGATCCCGCTCCCGCCCCCGTCGCGGTCGCGCCGCCCATCGTCGTCGAAGCGCCCGTCGCCGCGCCGGCCGAGGCCGCCGCCGCTGCCTTGGCGGTCGCTGCGGCGCCCGAGCCCGCCGCCGCGGAGTCGAAAGACCGCGGGAACGGCAAGGGCAAGAACAAGTGACGCCTTCCGGCCCGCGCTAGACTTCGCGCGACGCCGACGTAGCTCAGCTGGTAGAGCACTTCACTCGTAA
>Ga0136611_10002142_pt1 | contig 13701 bp, 12 predicted proteins | sample AntDrymUQ2232306_2_FD_106645 | JGI IMG/M metagenome (GOLD analysis project Ga0136611, IMG submission 106645) | Polar desert sand microbial communities from Dry Valleys, Antarctica - metaG UQ223 (23.06) | ecosystem: Environmental > Terrestrial > Soil > Desert | place: Antarctica: Dry Valley...
GCAACAGGCTGCCGACGAGCCCGAAGGCGAAGGTGATCGCCGCGAGCAGCCGGACCGACATGCCCGCCACAGGCCCAAGCTCGTCCCGATAGGTCCAGGCGCTCGTCCCCGCGCCCGGGAGCAACGCAACGTTGGAGGTGGCGTTGGCGATATTGGCGGGCAGCCCGAGCGCGATCAGCGCCGGCAACGTCACGAACGTGCCGCCGCCTGCGAGCGCATTCATCGCGCCGCCGACCACGCCTGCCCCGGCGGCGAGGAGGATTGCGGTTAAATCGATCAAGCGTCACCCGGCGATAGCTGGGGCCTCCGGCCGCGCCGATCGCCCGCCTTACGAGAGCGGGGCTTTCGCCGGGATGACGAGAGGCGTCAACCCAGGGCCGTCTGCTTCTCTTCTGCAAGCGGTTCGGGCGCGGCCGGCGCAATTGGGTAGCGGCTGAAGACAATGGCATTCGCAGCGTCGGAACGGGTGGAAAGCAGAGGCTAGCGGCGGTGCATTTCCGCAACAGCGATATAGGCGCCGCCGGTATAATGGCAGTAGCCCATCACCATGATTGCTCCCTCACCAAGCGTTTTGCACTGACCCGCAATGCCGATCGCCGTGTAGGCGGCTGGAACGCGGGGAGCGGACGAGAGAAGCTCGGTTGTTCCGTAAATGCCCACGCGCCGTCTGCTCACGGCGTCGTTCGACTGCGCGTATCGCTGGCGAGCGTCGAGACGGGAGGCAAACAGGGCTCGTCCGACCCAATACCCATCAACGGCTAGACACTTGCCCGTCCACTCGTGCGGCTCCGTAGCAAACGTGCGCAGTTCAACCTTCGTCGCGAGGGCGAGGTTACACTTCTGCGGGTCACTTGAGACGGTGACAATCGCGTACTCGTCTTCCAGTTCCGGCGCGGCGGACTGCCCCGTCTGAAGTGCCGCAGCCAAGGCAAGCGCCAGCGAGAGAAGGCGGGACATCATCCTAGTATCTGCCGCTTCGCCGATGTGCGCAACGGGTCGGAAACAGACGACCCCGACATTTAGTATCGCTCCAATTCGCTCGGCAGCATCGGGAGCAGCTCGTCGCGCATGATCGTTACGCCCCGATCCTGTGGCGTCAGGGGCGCTTGTCCGAGATCGCCGCTAGAAGGTTCCGCTTGTTGCGGAACGTTCCTCACGTCGCCGGCGGTGGCTGGCCCAGTCGCTCCGTAAGAAAGCCGATCACTCGATCAACCGCCTGCCGGGTCGGCTCACCCTCTCGATCGATCAGCCCAATCGTCAGGACGCTGTGGGGCGGCTCGGGATGCAGCTTGGCCGAGCTCCCCGGGACCTCTATTGCCTCAAAGCCGCTGCCGAGTTCGCGCCGCAGCGTATCGAACCGTGCGGAGCGGCAAAACAGCACATCTCCCGTGAACCGCACCCCCAGGACCTTGAGATTTTCCTCGCGGATGCGACGACGCGCGTTGTCGAGGGTCGCAGGTGTCACGTGCAGCGCCGCGGCCTTTCTGCGTGTCACCGGCAGCGGAAAGGAGGGATGGGCGAGGACCGGAGCGATGACGCACTGGTCCAGCGTCATCGTCAGAGCGAAATTGCCGGTGACGCACAAGCCGACCGCTCCCACGCCCGGTCCGCCAATCTCCTGGTAGGCGTGACGGGCGAGCGCGCGCAGCCAATCGGCGACCGGGCTCGAGCGGTTTTCCGCGAGAACATGCCATTCCCGGCTGATGCAAAGTCTCGCCAGTTCGCGGACGCGGTTGAGCTCGTTGGTTCTCGTTCCGAAGACGCCGAACAGATGCGGCATGAAGACGGTGAAGCCCGAACCGGCAACCTTGCGGGCAAATCGTGCCACTTCGGAGGAAATCCCCGGCACCTCGTGCATCACGATAACAGCGGGACCTTCGCCTTTTCTATAAACCATCCGTTGCCCGCCCGGGCCGGCGAAGCTGAAAGCCTTGAAATCGAGAAGTGGGTCCATGAGGGGCTAACGATCGGAACGGGCGGCGGGAGCCGCGCCCAGATTGCAGGCTACAAGCCCAGCCAAAGGGTCGAACTCCGACGTTGCGCGAATTGTCTGCGATGGCGCCGCATTAAGCAAATCGTGAGATTAGATTGGTAGCTGCCTGCTGTAGTTCGCATTGGGGGGCGCATTCATGTCGGCTACGACACAACGCAGGCCAAGGGTGATCGGAGCATTGCCCGCTGCGTTGCTTCCTGGCGATGAACTGGTTTGTGCGTCGTGGCGCCGGATGAATGACGAAAAGGACGCTTGGGACGAATTGGCGCGGTGCGCGGCCGAGCCTAATCCCTTCTTTGAAAGCTGGTACCTGCTTCCGTCGCTGGAAAGTTTCGATGGCAGGGGCAACGTATCGATCCTGCGCTTTACCCAGAAGGGAGTGCTGCGCGGCCTGATGCCGATCGTCCGGCAACGGCATTATGGGGGATGGCTGCTCCCACACATCGGCAATTGGCGCCATCCCAACATCTTCTTCGGCACGCCGCTGATTGCGGCAGGGGCAGAGGTGCCTTTCTGGCGAGCCGTTCTCGGATGGGCGGACGCCAATCCTGAAATGTCGCTTTTCCTGCACCTGAGCGAAATTTCGCTCGACGGACCCGTTTTTGCTGGCTTGAAATCGGTTCTTGCCGAGGACGGCCGCCCGTGGGGCGTGGTCGCACGTAAGGAGCGGGCGCTCCTGTCATCCGATCTCGATGTCGACGCCTATCTGGCAAAATCGCTGCCCGCCAGGAAGCGGAAGGATCTGAACCGCCGCTTCCGTCGGCTCGGCGAGCTTGGCGAGGTCAATTTCAAATGGGAAAGCGGATCTGAAGGACTCGTGCGCTGGATCGACGAGTTCCTGGCGCTGGAGGCGGCCGGCTGGAAGGGAGATGCCGGTTCGGCACTGGCCTGCGACGCTGCAACCGAAGCACTGTTCCGCGAAAGCCTGATCGGCGCCGCAAAGCGTGAGCGGCTCGTCCGCTTGTCTCTCCGGCTGGACGACAAGCCGATCGCGATGCTTTCGACCTTCCTTACGCCGCCGGGTGCATTCGGGTTCAAGACCGCTTTCGACGAAGATTATGCACGGTTCTCGCCGGGGTTCTTACTCGAGCGCGAGTTTCTGACCGCGCTCCATCGTTTCGACATAAGCTGGTGCGACAGCTGCGCCGCCGCCAATCACAGCGTGATGGATCTGATCTGGTGCGAACGCAGACCCCTCGGCCACGTGTCGATCGCGATCGGCGGACCTCTCCGGCGCGCTGCCTTCAGCCAGCTTCTTCGCAAGGAGTTGGCCGGTCTCAACAAAAAGGTGAATGCATGAAAATCTTCCCGACTTCCGCGCATGCGACATTCGCTGCCAATTACCCCGAAGTTCCGCACAAGCTGCAGCACGGCCTTGCCAGTCATCCACTGCTCGAGCTGGAGTCCTTGGCCGATTTGGCCAAACGCCTGCCGACCGAGTTCATCGAATGCAACCTCGGTGACCAGCCGATCGGAGTTGATCGTGTGCCGGATCAACTCCGCGAGCAGGCGGTGGAGACGATCCTGAAAATCGGTACGGCAGGGTGCTGGGTGGGCCTCCGGAACGTGGAGCAGCAGCCGGAATATGCGAAGCTTCTGGCGAACCTTTTGGAAGAGATGCGGCCACAAATTGAGCGCAAGACCGGGCCGATGTTGAACCTGCAGAGTTTCGTCTTCGTCACGTCTCCAGGAGGGGTGACGCCCTATCATTTCGATCCGGAGCATAACATCCTCCTGCAGGTGCGCGGGTCAAAAGTGATAACGGTCTTCGCCCCCGGCGACCCGGCCTGCGCCGCCGATGAGCTGCATGAAGCCTACCACGCCGGGGGGCGGCCGGAGCTGCCATGGCGCGACGAGATGGCGCAGCATGGAATGCCGTTCGCGCTCGGCCCCGGTGAGGCGGCCTACGTGCCTGTCATGGCCCCGCATTATGTCGCCAACGGTTCCGAGGTTTCGATCTCGATCTCGATCACCTGGCGCTCGTCATGGAGCTATGCCGAGGCCGATGCTCGCGCTTTCAACCGCGTGCTGAGGCGAACTGGGTTGAGGCCGTCCGCGCCCGGGCGCTGGCCGCGCAGGAATCTCGTCAAGGCTTATGGCTGGCGGACCATCCGGAAACTGCGCCGGCTCGCCGGCTGACGCGGCCTGCCGTTCCAGGAAGCTAGGCGTCTGGGGGCGTTTCGAATTTCGCAAGCACGCTCTGCTATGACGCCGGGTCATGGAAGCTGACCATCTTGGAGCTGACGACAATGCTGACAGCGGGCCGCCTGCGCCCGCGGGAGGAGTCTATCGCAGCGCGGCCACGGCAGTCGTCATCGCCTGGTCCTTGCGGCTGATCGGGCTCGTCTCGGTGCTGGTGCTCGCACGAGTGCTCACGCCGAAAGACTTCGGCATCCTCGCGCTCGCGACGTCGGTCCTCGCTGTCGTCGATATCTTCTCCGCGCTCGGCCTTCGGCAGGCGCTGCTCCGGATCGCCAAGCCGGAACGCGCTCATTACGACACGGCCTGGACGATCCAGCTCCTCGTGCTGAGCGTGCTGGCCGCGATCCTCATGGCGATAGGGCCCTTGGCGGCACGCTTCTACGATGAACCCGTGCTCGGCACGTTGATTCCGCTGTTGGCCATTTGCTTCATCATCGACGGCCTCGCCAACATCGGAGTAGTCGATTTCGAACGCCATCTCGATTTCGGTCGGGATCTGCGGATGCGGCTCAGCGTCCGGCTGACGTCGTTCGCCGTGACGCTTTCGGCAGCGTTGATCCTGCAGAATTACTGGGCATTGGTTATCGGCACATTGTTGCAGTCGGTTTTGAATGCCGTCGCATCGTACATTTTTCATCCATTTCGGCCGCGTTTCTCCCTCGCCAAACGGGAGGAACTGCTGGGCGTTTCGCTTTGGATGTTCTTGGCTTCGGCGTCTCAAACCATCCACAGTCAGATCGAGAAGATCGTGGTCGGCAGGATCGCGAGTCGAAATGTCGTCGGCCTCTACTCGGTTTCGAAAGACCTATCCTCGATCTTCACCGTAGAGATCGCGACCGCGCTCAATCGGGTGACTTTCGTGACGACGGCGCGAACCGGCCGGCCGTTGAGCGCCGATCCTGACAGGCTGCCGGCGATGCTGGGCGCCTATGCCCTCATTTCTGCGCCGTTGGGCTTGGGCCTGGCCGCAACGGCGGACCAGGCGCTGCCGCTCCTGCTTGGCCCTCAATGGGTAGACGCGGCGCCTTTCCTCTCGATCATCGCTCCGGCTTGCGCGCTCTACGCCATCTACAAGCTGATCGTCGTCACGCTTCAAGCCTCCGGCGATGCCCGCGTCGCTGCTTTGCTTTCCGTCGCTGGGGCGGTGTCAATGATAATGGTTACGGCCACTCTTGCGCTTCGCGGTTACGGAGCGAGCGCAGTGGCCGTCGGGGCGCTCGTCGCCACCGCGATGCTTCTTGGGAGCGGCATCATCTTGCTCGCGCAAAAGGCCGAAATCGGGGTGGTGAGATTGCTCACTTCCGTCGCGCGCCCGTTCGTTGCCGCGACCCTGATGCTGCTGGTTCTGCGAACCTTCGACGTGGGAGATATCGGGCCCCTCGCTCTCCTCGCCGTCAAAGCCTTGGCTGGCGCGGCCCTGTTTGCGGGTGCCGTCACCGCTTTGTGGTTCGGTCAAGGCCGCCCCGACGGAGCCGAAAAGATCATATTTGCCGTCGTATGGCGGCGATCTCGAACTTTGCTGATCGATCGTTTCGCCCGCATGTAACCGGCCGCCGCGACGTCGAGACGGCTTGCGGCGCGTCCGCTGCTACATGCCGAGAGCAGACCGTCTGCCTACGCCAGCTACAGGCCTTCCGCTATGCACACGCCCGGACGCCGCGCTCCAGTACGGCGATGACCTCGTCGACATGCTCGATGTGGGTGCGGAAGGAGAGGATGGCGCAACGCAGGGTGAAGCGCCCGTCGATGCGGGTGCCGCTCAGCATCACGCGTCCTTCCTCCTGGACATGGCGGAGCAGCCGTTCGTTGAAACCGTCGGCGTCGCCGTTGGGCGGCTGGTAGCGGAAGGCGACCACCGACAGTTCGGGCGGAGGACCGGGGTCGAAGCCGTCAAGTTCGCTCAGCCGCGCGTGCAGATAGCGGGCGAGGGCGAGCTTCTCCCCCTGGGCGGCGCGAAAGGCGGCCACGCCGGCTATCTGCAGCGGCAGCCACAAGCGCATCGCGCGAAAATGCCGTGTCAGCTCCGGTGACAGATCGGCGGGGGAGGGGCCCACCTCGGAGTCGCCGAGAGGCCGAAGATACTCGGCGCTCGCGCTGAATGAATCGAGCAGGTGGCGCCCGTCGCGAACGAGCACGGCTCCGGTTCCATAAGGTAGAAACATGGTCTTATGCGGGTCGAGCGCGACGCTGTCGGCATGGTCAATGCCGCGCAGCACGTCGCGGCCCTCGTCGCATAAAGCAAACAGCCCGCCATAGGCACCGTCGACATGGAACCAGGCATTGTAGCGGCGGCACAGATCGGCAATTTCCGGGAGCGGATCGACGGCACCAGTATCCACCGTGCCCGCCGAGGCAATCACGAGCCACGGCCGGATTCCAGCGGCGCGGTCCTGCTCAAGGGCCGCCTCGAGGGCTTCGGGTGACATTCGGTATCGGCTGTCGGTCGCTATTAGCCTTCGGGGGGCGCGAGACCGGCCGGCAATGTGAAGGGCCTTGTCGACGCAATGATGTGCGAACCGCGTGGCGTAAACGGCGCCCCCGCTTTCCGCATCCCCGGCGTCGCGCGCCGCAACGATCGCGGTCAGATTTGCGATGCTGCCGCCGGAGGTAAGGGTGCCGGCAGCATTGTCAGGATAGCCGATTACCTGCGCCAGCCACCTCGTCGTCGCATTCTCCAGACGAACGGCGCCGGGGCTGGCGGAGGCGAAGCCTGAATATTTGTTGGAGGTCGCCGCCAGCAGGTCGCCGAGCGCGGAGTGGAACAGCCCGCCGCCTGGGATATAGGCCATGAAACGGGGTGACGTGGTGGCAAATCCCGGCCGGTCCACGCAGGATGCGACGTAATCGAGCACGGCCGCTGGGTCGCGTCCTTCCTCCGTGAATTCCGGCTCCAGCCGACGAGAAAACACCTCCGCGCATGGCACGTTGCTCGGCGCCTCCGGGACCTCGGCAAGGTAGGCCAAAGCATGGTCGAGCGCCTGCCGGCCGAGATCCCTGCGCTCCTCACCGCCGGGCTCAAGCGGCTGCATCGCCGTGCGTAGGTCAGCGATCTTTTGGCGCAGTTCGTCCATCATGCCAGACCCAGTCTCACGAATGGCTTGCTCCTGCCAGCACCCCTTCAACCGGTCTATTGTTCGGCTACCGGGTCGCCTCTGCGACTCAGGTGGGCCGAAAGCGCCTGATGACGGCTCGGCGTCTTTTTGAACTGGTGGCGGACCATGCCAAATATGGACGATGCCACTCGGGCCCCGGATCGCTGTCGCGCTAAAAAGTACGCGCCCAAACTTTAAACACTATTCGCCAAACTCGGACGTTCCACCAGCGACGACCGCATGGGCTCCAGCTTGAGAGTGGTTTGAGATAAATTCGACTGCGTGCAGCGAGGCGGAGTAGGGAGGCTCGCCCCAAGCTACTGGCGGCGCCAACAACATCACTAAGGGCGCACCGGCCTGCAGGCAGGCTCTTCTGGACGAACGTCAGGGTCTGGCAGCGGGACGGCAGGCCAGGGCTTCGGTCCGAAAAGCGCGCTGGCGAGGATGGCATTCACCTGGCGGCACGCCGCCTCACTGGTGCAGAAGGTGGCGATCGTCGCCTGTGCGGGTACCTGCTTGCAATCGGCCGTATCCCCGGGTGAGCATATCAGCTTCGTGGGAGAGGTTCCCGGCAGTTGAACTCCCCATACGCGAACCCTGCAGCCGCGCCCGCGCTGGTCTTCGACCTTGGCGGGTGCTCCCGCAAGCGTCGTCGTCGCAGGTTCGTTGAATGCGCCATAATCGTCAAGGGTCAGCGTGTAGCCCGGCCCGTCGATCTGCATGATTCTGCTGTCGATGCCCTGCGGATAGGTTACCTTCGCCCCCGACGGGACCGGTAGGCTGAACCCGGCAGTGAAGATGGCGCGGCCCGCCTGGTCCTCGGCATGCGCCGGCCGATAAGAGGCCGGGTCTTCAATAGACGTGCTGGGAGGCTTTCCGTCCTCGCAAGCGACAACGGACAAGGCGAGGGCGGCGAGGGCGAAGCGGTGCATCCGATCGCAATCTATCCCCGCGACGGGGAGAAGGACAGCTATGGCCGCACAAGCCCCTCCGTTTCTTGGCCTCCCTACCGGTCGCACAGTTCACAGGTGGTGGAACCACTCACGCGCTTCCGTGGAGGGGAGCCGACCCGCGCCCGGGATGCGGCGCCATTGGGATCGGCGCCGATGACCGTCCGCAAATCAACCGCTGTTGTGCCTGGCCTTACTGGTGGGCTTAAAGCGCATGAATGACGACTCGGCGCCTTTTTGAACTGGTGACGGACGAGGGCTGGTCGATCAGCCCCTATGTCTGGCGCACCAAATATGCCCTCGCTGCGAAAGGGCTCCCTTACGAGAGCTGCGGCGTCGGGTTCATCGACGTTCCGGCAATCGGATCCGGCGGGTTTCGTACGCTCCCTATCCTTGAGGATTCAGGGCGATGGGTGGGCGACAGCTGGGCGATCACTGCCTACCTGGATGAGACCTATCCGGATCCGGCGCTGTTTTCCTCCGAGGGCGAGCACGCCCTGGCGCTGTTCTTCGAGAAGTGGCTTGCGGTGGAGGTGATCTCCAATCTGTTCCGAATCTGTGTGCTCGACATCCACAACCGGCTGCGGGACGCGGACAAGGCCTACTTCCGAGAGAGTCGCGAAACGCACCTGGGGCAGCCGCTCGAGGGCGCTCACGCTGAGCGCGAGCGCTACCTTCCGGCACTCCGGAAATCCCTCCTGCCGATGCGTCTTACTTTGCAGACAAGTTCCTTCCTCGGCGGAAACTCTCCGGGATATGCCGACTTCATCGCCATCGGCGCGTTCATCTGGGCAGGGGCGGTTGCGACCGTGGACCTTCTCGAACGCGATGATCCGCTGCTGGAGTGGGTCGGCCGTTGCTTGAGCCTGTATGGAGGCATTGGGGCTTCGCTCGCCTTGCCTGGGCTCGGCCGCCCTGGACGAGGAGGAGCATAGGCAGCAGGTCGACCCACGACCCAGGAGGACCCAATGGACCAACAGAAGAGCGGTTCGACAGCGATCGTCGTCGGCGTCGGCGGGGGGCTCGGTTGGCATTTGGTCAAGCGTTTCGCGGCTTCGGGCATGGCCGTGGCCATGGCCGCGAGGAACGAGGACAAGCTCAACCGGCTTCTTTCTGCCGACCCGCAGGAGAAAGTGCGACCCTATGCGTGCGACGTGGCCGACCGGAGCTCGGTCGAACGATTGTTCGAGGCGGTTGCTCGTGACCTCGGTTCGCCGGATCTCGTCGTCTTCAACGCGGGCGCATTTACACCAGGAAGCATTCTGGAGATCGATCCGGTGGAGTTTGAACGCTGCTGGCGCGTCGGTTGCTTCGGCGGCTTCCTCGTCGGCCGGCTCGCAGCAAGGGCAATGGTCCAGAAGGGGGCCGGCACCATCCTCTTCACGGGCGCGACGGCGTCGCTCCGAGGCAGCGCGCGTTTCGCGAACTTGGCTGTTCCGAAGTTCGGCATTCGCGCGCTTGCCCAAAGCATGGCGCGCGAGCTTGGGCCGGAAGGAATTCACGTCGGGCACGTCATCATCGACGGCCAGATTCAATCCGAGCGGTACCGCGAACTTGCGGCGGAGCTTGGGCCGGACGCTATGCTCTCGCCGGACGCGATCGCAGAGGCCTTCTACCAGCTTCACATTCAGCAGCGCAGCGCCTGGACGTTCGAGCTTGATCTTCGGCCCTGGGTGGAGCGTTTCTGATGGGCCGGCGAGGAGAGCTCCACGCGATCTATTTCGCCGATCCGATGTGCTCCTGGTGCTGGGGCTTCGCTCCGACGATTGCGGCGATCCGGATGGAATATGGGGACGATCTCCCGATCCGGCTGGTGATGGGTGGCCTCAGGCCAGGCACTGATCAGCCGATGACCGAGGCTGCACAGCAGGACGTGAGGAACCATTGGGAGCACGTTCACGAAGCATCCGGCCAGCCGTTCGAGTTCAGCTTCTTCGACAGGAAAGGCTTTATCTACGATACCGATCCGGCAGCGCGAGCCGCGGTCGCCGTGAGGCGAGAAGACCGAAGCTTGGAATTTCCATTCTTCGAAAGCGTTCAGCACGCCTTCTATGCGGAAAATAGGGACGTCACGAAGCCGGATGTGCTGGCGGACCTTGCAGCCGAAATCGGCCTGGATCGGGAGAGTTTCCTTCACCTGTTCGGCTCGGAAGAGGTCCGACAGGAGACCTGGAAGGATTATGCAGTGTCGCAGCAGGCCCGCATCAGAGGCTTCCCGACTTTGCTTGTCGGTCCCAATGGTGAAGGCGCCTACATTCTAGTCACTCACGGATACCGCGGACCCGGCGAGTTGATGCCGGTCCTGAACTCCATTCTGGAGGCGCTGCGCTGAGGTGGCCGGCGGTGAGGCCGTCCGTTGGCCGTTGTTCAGCAACCATCTTGCCTGAGCAGAAGCGGCGTTTGCGCATGGTAGGGACGCCTTCAGGCGAACAGGGCTCCCAGCGCTGAGCCAATTGCAAAGCCGGCATAGGTCCCAGTAGCGGTCCCTAAGGTTCCGGCCAGGAGCCCGGGCAGAAGCAAGTCCTCCCGGCCGCGTACCTCCGCCAAGGCTACCGCAGTCGTTGCGCCGCCAATATTTGCTGACGAGGCGATAGCGACCAGGTCTGGGTCCAACCTCAGGATTGCGCCTGCACCGAACAGGACGAACGCGTGCACGGCGAAGATGATGGCAATGAAGCCGAACAGCACAGCTCCTAAAGCGCCATAGGTAAGAAGCGTGCTGAGATCTGCACTCGCCCCGACGGCGGCCAGGAAGAGGTAAAGACCGAACAACCCGAGCGGCCGCGACAGCGAGAGCCGCGTTACCGCGGGGATTTGAGCGGCGAGCAGCGCCACTGTCGTCAATACGAGAATAACTGGAACGACCCCGCCCGACATGTTCGTAATTACCCGGGACAGGGCGAGCGCGACCGCCGCGGCCGCGATAGGCACCGCCACGGCCGATATCCCTTCGAGTGGCGGCGGCGGCGGGTCCGCTGCCTCGGCTGCGAAAGCTTTGGGCGGAAAGCGTCTGCTTTTTGCCAGCAGCGGTGGTATCGCTATCGTGGCCAGTATCCAGGCGGCGCTCATCACATTGTCGACGACCACCATCGCAGTGAACAAGCCCGGATTTTTCGTCACGCCATATTCTATGGCGAGCATGTTGAAGTTCGCGCTTCCGCCTATGTAGGTGCCGGTCAGCATCGCCCCCGCACCGGTGAAGTGCTCGCCAAGCATCGCACGAGCATCTGGCATGAGCGCAGAGGCCGCGAGCACGCCCGCCATGGTTCCCAGCGCGCCCAAGGCGAATGCGATCAACATCGGGGCACCCGCCCGCTTTATTGCGCGCAGATTGACCTCCAGGAGAATCAGGAAGATTGCCGCGAGGGTCACCTGCTGGAAAATGGGATCGTACAGGCTCGGCATTTCATCGTGCGTCGGGATGATCCCGAAATTGGCCAGCACCGCTCCAAGAAGGATTGCGAGAAGCGCGCCGCCCACGCTGCGAAAGTAGGGGAGCCGCCCAAGCCAGACGGAGACAGCCACCGTAAGCAGCAGGATGGCAAGAACCGTCTCCGGATCCGCTACAAGCATCCCGATTTCCTCATTCCCCGCGTTTCAATTTCCAGAGGGTGTTTGTCCCCAACCGAGAACAGCCTTTGTTTCGAGAAACTCTCGGAAGCCATAATCACCCCATTCACGGCCGTTGCCGGACTGCTTGTAGCCACCGAAGGGCGCCGTCATGTCTCCCCCGGAACCGTTGAGGTGCACTCGGCCCGCACGAAGTTTGCGAGCGACATCCTTCGCATGCTCCGGCTCGCCTTGGACATAAGCGGCTAAGCCGTAGACGGTGTCGTTCGCGATCGTAATCGCCTGGTCCTCGTTTTCATACGGCATCATCGTGAGCACCGGCCCAAAGATTTCCTCGCGCGCGATCGTCATGTGCGGCTCAACGTCCGCAAAAACGGTGGGTTTGACATAGTAGCCGGTTTCCAGGGCCTCTGGCTTTCCGGCGCCTCCGGCGACCAGGGTTGCCCCTTCATCGATGCCAGACTGAATCAGACCTTGGATCTTGTTGAACTGTGTCTCGCTGACCACTGGCCCGATCTTGCAGTTGCCGTTGGGGCTGCCGACGGTGACGCCGTCCGCGGCGGCCCTTGCTATCGTCTTTGCTTCGTCCATGCGCGCGGCAGGTACCAGCATGCGGCTCGGTGCATTGCACGACTGGCCGCTATTGTTCATCATCTGAACAACGCCGCTTGTGACAGCCGTCTGAAGGTCGGCATCTTCAAGGATGATGTTGGGTGATTTGCCCCCCAATTCCTGCGCAACCCGCTTCACCGTCGGGGCCGCATTTCTCGCGACTTCAATACCGGCGCGGGTCGAACCGGTGAAGCTCACCATATCGACACCGGGGTGCGACGACAGCGCCACTCCGACGGTCGGCCCGTCGCCGTTGACGAGGTTGAAGACGCCTGTCGGGACACCGGCCGCATGCAGCACCTCCGTCCAAAGATAGGCGGAGAAAGGCGCGATCTCGGAAGGCTTCAAAACCATCGTGCAGCCGGTCGCAAGCGCCGGCACCACCTTGCACGCAATCTGATTAATGGGCCAGTTCCACGGCGTGATCAGCGCGCACACCCCGATGGGCTCGTGCGTCAACAATGTGCTGCCGCGCAACTCGTCGAACTGGTAGTGGGTGAGCGTTTCGATGCCGGTTCGGAGATGCGCGATCCCGCTTCCCGCCTGTGCCTGCTGCGCAAGCCAGGAGGGGGCGCCCATTTCCTCCGTGATTGCTGCCGCGATGTCGGCGTAGCGCTTCTCAAATTCCGAAACGATGTTCTTGAGCAGCTCAACGCGCTCCGCTCGGCTGGTCAGGGAATAGCTTGCAAATGCGCGTCTGGCCGCGGCGACGGCTTTGTCCACGTCATCGGCAGAACCCAGGCTGATACGCCCTGCAACTGCCTCGGTTGCGGGATTGACCACGTCGAGCGGCTGCCGCCGGACCGGCTCCACCCAAGCGCCGTCGATGTAGAAATTGAGGTAATCTCGCATGTCGCTCTCCTTTCCCTTGCCATTCCTTGAAGGAGCGACAGGTGCAAGCCGTATCGCCGCCGTGCGGACGTGCACAAAACGGCATCGCTTTGGAACAGAAAATGTGCCGATCACACCGGATCGCATCGATCCCGTGTGCTCCAGGATCATTGTCGACAGACGGGAAAGCAGCCTCTCAGCCGCCCGTTTCATCGGGGAAACAGGTGAGGAACCTTCAATGAACGACCGCGAGGACGAGGATCAGGACAAGCCGCTTTCTTAAGAGGCGCTGAAGCGGGACGAGCTGATCGTCTATGGACGGGCGCTTCACAGCTTCACCAATCGCAACGTCGCGGGCGGGGCAGACCCGCGCATGGACTATGATCCCGCCGCCGACCGACAGAGCTGGGCGGCCGCGCTCCTGTTCCTCGAAGAAGCCTTTTCAGCCTAA
>Ga0136611_10002143_pt1 | contig 13700 bp, 12 predicted proteins | sample AntDrymUQ2232306_2_FD_106645 | JGI IMG/M metagenome (GOLD analysis project Ga0136611, IMG submission 106645) | Polar desert sand microbial communities from Dry Valleys, Antarctica - metaG UQ223 (23.06) | ecosystem: Environmental > Terrestrial > Soil > Desert | place: Antarctica: Dry Valley...
ACACTTACACTGCACCTATCGCTCGATGACACTGACGTTCTCTTCCATATCAAGCAATGGCAGAATTCCTCCGACCAAATTCTCGCAGATCTTTCCTCGCGGTTTCTCAATCGACGCCTCTTCAAGGCGTTCGATCTGGACATGCCGGTTGGCGCCCGCGGTGATTTTGTTAGTCAGGCCCGCGAGGTAACGGGAGCCGCAGGTTTCGATCCGGATTACTACTTGGTCGAGGATGCAATGAGCGATGCCAGCAATTATTTCTATACCAAGGACACATCAAAGCCGAAGGATTTAATCTATGTCGAACATGGCTTCTCGCGTCCGGAGATGAAGGAAATATCAGAGGTGAGCGCCGCGGTACGCGGCCTGCAAGAGGGATATTCGATCCATCGCGTCTGTTTTCCGATCGAGGTCACCTCCGGGATGACCGAACTGTATCGACGTGCATAACCCGCGTCGGCTTTTCCGGTTTCGGACTGGACGAATCGGTCGAAAAGGCAGTCCGGTCAATGACTTGGCGCAGCGCCTATCGCGATGGCGAGCCTTTGCCGATGCGAATCCTTCTTCGATACAATTTTAAGAAGCTCGATACATCCAAATAGCCAACTCGCCGATGCAAATCCTACGCGCCTCCATCAGAATGATTCTTTTTGTCTTCGCGACGTTGGGGCTGTACGGCCTTTGGTTCGTTGCACGCCTTTTCATACCAAATAAGACTCTCTGGCGCCAAACGATCTTTTGGTGGTGGACGCGTTCGTTTGGATGGATCGCGAATATGCGCGTCGAAGTTGTCGGCGAGCCGCCGCGTCCTCCCTTTTTCCTCGTTACTAATCATCTTGGCTATGCCGACATCGCGGCATTGCGAATCGCCGTCCCGGCAGTTTTCGTCGCAAAGAGCGATATCGAATTTTGGCCCTTAGCCGGCCGTATCGTGCGTGATATGGGAATGATCTTTATCGACCGACAAAACCGCCGCGATATTCCCCGCGCAGGCGAGCTCATTCTGGAGCGTCTCGATAACGGTGAAGGTGTCATTGTTTTCCCGGAAGGAACAAGCACTCGCGGCGACGAAGTCCTCCCATTCAACTCCTCGTTTTTGCATTTCGCAGCCGAAGGTGAGTTGCCGGTCTCGTACGCAGCGATTAGGTTTGAAACCACAGCGGGTTCGGTGCCTGCGAGCACCGCAATAGCCTGGCACGGGGAGATCAGCTTTTTCTCCCACGTCTATCGAATGTTCAAACAGCGCGGGTTTGTCGCCACCATCACATTTGGCGATCAACCGCTCAAGAATCCTGACCGCAAGGCTCTCGCCCGTGAGCTCCAGGCTCGCGTCGCGGATTTGTTTGTTCCCCTCCAATAGCGCGTCTAACTGAATCCAAAAAGCACCGGACTGCTTTCGATGAGTCGCCGTCTGGACGCAATAAGTCGCCGGCGCAGCAGTGCAAAGGGTCGGCGCGGATCGATCATCGTCTGAGCAGTCGCCGAAGTCGACTGTGAATCCGGAATGCCCGACCTAACAAAATAAAAAAAGGCCGCGAGCGTAGTGCTCGCGGCTAATGTTCTGAGAGATTCCAAGTATTTCTATTCTTTCTCTTCGCTTTCCATCTTAATCGCTGCGTCGATGTCGAATTCCTCTTCCAATTCGATGTCAACGTCTTCGACAAATTCGTCCGGCACGACGCCAGGCACATCCATCGGCATCGGTAGATCGAGACCGCCGCGGATGTCTGAGAGCTCGTCGAACTCGTCCTCGACCTTGCGATTCGCGGTCTTATCGTAGGCGACCTCGACATTACGGTAATACTTCATACCGGTTCCGGCGGGGATGAGGCGTCCCATAATGACGTTTTCCTTGAGGCCGCGTAAATAGTCGACGCGGCCTGAGATCGCCGCCTCGGTAAGCACGCGAGTCGTCTCCTGGAAGCTCGCCGCCGAGATGAACGAGTCAGTCGAAAGCGATGCTTTCGTGATGCCGAGCAGGAGCGGTTCGCCGACCGAGGTCTTGCCGCCTTCGTCCGAAACTCGTCGATTTTCGTCTTCGTAGCGGAAGCGATCGACCTGTTCCTCGAGCAGGAATTCGGTGTCGCCGACTTCCTTAATCTTTACCCAGCGAAGCATCTGGCGAACGATAACCTCGATATGCTTATCATTTATGTTAACGCCCTGCAGACGATAAACTTCCTGAATCTCGTTTACGAGATAGTTCTGGAGAGCTCCCGTTCCGAGAACGCGCAAGATGTCATGCGGATTCAGCGGGCCATCCATTAGAGGTTCACCGGATTTGACGATATCGCCCTCCTGAACGTTGATGTGCGTACCTCGCGGAATGTCGTATTCCCTCTCGCTGCCGTCGCCGCCCGTGATGATGAGCTTTCGCTTACCCTTTGCGATCGGGCCGAACGCAACCGTTCCGTCGATCTCGGACATAACCGCTGTCTCACCCGGACGACGAGCCTCGAATAACTCGACGACACGCGGCAGACCGCCGACGATATCCTTGGTCTTGGTGGTTTCACGCGGGATTTTCGCGATGATATCGCCCGGCTTAACCATCTGGCCGTCTTCGACAAGGAGGTTTGCACGGATAGGCATCTGATAGGTTTTCTGCGTCTTATTTCCGTCCTTGATGTCGAGACGCGGTTGATTCTTTTCGTCCGAATCCTTAACGACCAGACGTTTCTGTCCCGTCACCTTGTCGATCTCTTCCTCGACCGTCTTGCCTTCCTTCAGATCCTGGTACTTGATCGAACCGGCAACCTCGGAGAGGATCGCAAACGTAAACGGATCCCACGTGACGAGCAGGTCGTCCTCTTTCACCTTTTGGTTGTCCTTAACGTGAATCTGGGCACCGTAAACGATTGTGTAGCGAGCGACCTCGCGTCCGCGTTCGTCCATTAAGGCAAGCTCTGACTGCCGCTTGAGCGAAACGAATTCGCCCGCGCGATTCTTAATGACCTTTGTCTCACCGAGATATTTGACGGTGCCGTCCATGGCGGCGATGTGTTTTGTCTCCTGCTCGAGGCGAGCTGTTCCGCCGACGTGGAACGTTCGCATCGTAAGCTGTGTGCCCGGCTCGCCGATTGACTGAGCAGCGATCACGCCGACAGCTTCACCGATTTCCACCGTGTTGCCGGTCGCGAGGTTGCGACCGTAGCACTTAACGCAGATACCGCGACGCGCTTCGCAGGTCAGGGCAGAGCGAATTCGCACCTTCTGCAGGCCCGAAAGCTGAACCGCCGAACCGAGCTCCTCGTCGAGTTCGAGATTCGCCTTGACTATGATATTTCCGTCCACCGGATCGATGATGTCATCGAGCGACGTGCATCCAACGATGCGGTCCCGAAGAGATTCGACCTCTTCGCCGTTCCGAATGATTGCCTCGGCCCAGACGCCGCGGAGCGTTCCGCAGTCCTGCTCAGCAACGATCACGTCCTGTGCAACATCGACGAGACGGCGCGTAAGATAACCAGAATCGGCGGTCTTTAGCGCCGTATCGGCGAGTCCCTTACGAGCACCGTGGGTCGAGATGAAGTACTGGAGGACGTCGAGGCCCTCGCGGAAATTTGCGAGAATTGGATTTTCGATGATCTCGCCCGAAGGCTTTGCCATCAGGCCGCGCATACCGGCGAGCTGACGAATCTGAGCTTCCGATCCACGAGCACCGGAATCGGCCATCACGAGAATCGGATTGAGTTCTTTGCGCTCAATTTCGCGATCATGCATGGCCTTAAACATTTCTTTGGCGACGCGGTCGGTCACATCAGACCAAATTGCCGTCACCTTGTTCGTTCGCTCGAGATCGGTCATCGTCGCATCTTCATACTGCTTGCGAAGCTTGTCGACCTCTTTTAGTGCATCTGCAATGATGGCTTTTTTGCTGAGCGGCGTGACCATGTCATCAATTCCGATCGAGACGCCGGCCTTGGTCGCGTAGAGGAAGCCCATCGCCTTTAAGTCGTCGAGAAGCACAACGGTCGCCTGATGGCCGAGTCGGAGATGTGAAAAAGTTACGAGCGACTGCAGGCCCTTCTTCTTCATCGTGCCATTTACAAACGGCAGGCCGTCCCGCGTCAGGCGTTCGTTAAACACGGCACGTCCCGCGGTGGTGTCGAGCATTAGGTCGACCTTCTCGCGGACATTCGCACGCATTACATCCTGTCCGCTGTGTTCGGACGTAAGATCGATTAGATCGCCTCTCCAACGAAGGCGGATCCTGGTCTGGGTTTCGATGACGCCGGCGTCGAGTGCGAGCAGGACATCTTCAATTGAGTTGAACGCCTTCTTCTCGCCTCTCAGGCCGTCCCGGGCGAGCGTCAGGTAATAACATCCGAGGACAATATCCTGCGAAGGCACCGTGATCGGCTGGCCGCTCGCCGGCGAGAGCAGATTGTTCGACGCGAGCATCAAAACGCTCGCTTCGATCTGCGCTTCTGGCGAGAGAGGAATATGCACCGCCATCTGGTCGCCATCGAAATCGGCGTTAAAAGCCGTACAGACGAGCGGGTGAATCTTGATCGCCTTGCCCTCAACGAGGACCGGCTCGAAAGCCTGAATGCCCAAACGGTGAAGCGTCGGAGCGCGGTTTAGCAATACCGGATGTTCGCGAATGACTTCCTCGAGAATGTCCCAAACAATTGGCTCTTGCCGCTCAACCATCTCGCGTGCCTGCTTGATGGTCGCTGCGTGCTGGTCTTTCTCTAATTTGTTGTAAATAAATGGCTTAAAGAGCTCTAGGGCCATTTTCTTGGGCAACCCACACTGGTGGAGTTTTAGCTCCGGGCCGACGACGATCACTGAACGTCCCGAGTAATCAACGCGTTTTCCGAGCAGATTCTGCCGGAAACGTCCCTGCTTTCCTTTCAATGTTCCGGAGAGCGATTTGAGAGGGCGATTGTTCGCACCACGAAGCACGCGGCCGCGGCGGCCGTTGTCGAAAAGTGCGTCAACAGCTTCCTGCAGCATTCGCTTTTCGTTGCGAACGATAACCTCAGGTGCGCGAAGCTCGATTAGTTTTTTTAGACGGTTGTTGCGGTTGATGACGCGACGGTAAAGGTCGTTGAGATCCGACGTTGCAAAGCGTCCGCCGTCGAGGGGCACGAGCGGACGAAGCTCCGGGGGAATGACAGGGATCACATCGAGAATCATCCAGTCAGGATGATTTCCCGAGCGAAGGAACGACGTAGAAACCTTAAGCCGCTTAGAATACTTGAGCTTTTTCTGCTGTGACGTCTCGTCTTTCAGCTTGAGGCGAAGCTCTTCGACAAGTTCCGGAATATCGATCGTTTGGAGCAAATCCTTGATGGCCTCGGCGCCCATCTTTGCGATGAACTGATTCGGATAGTCGCGCGAAAGCTCTCGATATCGCTCATCCGAAAGCAGTTCCTTCGGCTTGAGATCCGGCACATCGCCTTCGTCGACGACGATATATGTTTCGAAGTAAAGGATTTTTTCCAGATCGCGGAGCGTTATGTCGAGCAGGTGGCCGATTCGTGAGGGAAGGCCTTTAAAGAACCACACATGCGAACAAGGCGATGCAAGCTCGATATGACCGAGGCGCTCGCGTCGAACTTTCGACTGTGTAACTTCAACTCCGCACTTATCGCAGATCACACCGCGGTGCTTCATCCGCTTGTATTTTCCGCAGAGACATTCCCAGTCCGAGACCGGGCCGAAAATCCTTGCGCAAAATAGGCCGTCACGCTCAGGCTTGAACGTTCGGTAATTGATCGTCTCCGGCTTGGTTACTTCGCCGTGCGACCATGAGCGGATCTTTTCGGGCGAAGCGAGCGAGATCCTGATCGCTTCGTAGTTGGTCGTGAGTTGTGTTTTATTATCGTTGTTGAATCGAAACATGTGCTATTATCCACGAGCAGAAAGACAGCTAAACCGGCGTCCCCTAGAGACACCACCCCTAGCCTAGTCGAATTTCGTAGTATACCACCCCCAAATTCGATCGCCAAGCGCTAGCCGTACCTTTCAACCTCTATTACCAAATAGCGCGAACACCGCATCACTTTGCCACACACAGTTCGATTTTGCTGATGCTGACATCGATGAAAGATGGCGTGCTGCTGCCAGACCTCATGACGGCAGAGCCGTGTCCTCGAGCGGCGGCGAGGGTAAAAACTCGCTGGGCGCATATGACGAACCCGTAATACACCGATTTATTGTCTTGCCGGCTTGATGGTCACAGGACGGTCGTCTACACAGCAATACGCCGCGAGGCGTACTCGATCCGCGGTCAACGTCTTGTCGTTCTCGAGCATAGTCATTGCCGCGTCGAAAACTTGCCTCGCGCTTTTATCCGCGGGCGGCTTAATACGGTAATGCATCCATTTGCCATCGCGGCGGCCAGTAACGAGATTCGCCCGTTTGAGGTAGGACAAATGTCGGGAGATTTTTGGATTGTTCGTGCCGAGCGTCTCGGCAAAGAAGCACACGCAGACCTCGCCGTCGCGCATGAGGTTGAGCAGTCTCAACCTTGTTTTATCGGCTAATGCGGAGAAAAAAAGCTCTGCGTCGAAGTGTCGTTCAGCCATAAGGTCATCCCCTTGAAATCACGAGCCCGGCGAACGCCGCCCCGATGGACAGCGTGACGCTCAGGAAAACATAGGTCATGACTGAAACGTAGTCTTTCTGCTCCAGAAATCGCAGATTCTCGAGCGCAAATGCCGAAAAGGTCGTAAATCCGCCGCAAAAGCCCGCGGCGAGGAGCAAACGATATTCGGGAATCCACTCGAAGCGCTGGGCGAGTCCTGCGACGCAACCGATGACGAAGCATCCTGCAACATTTACGATAAGGGTAGCAACGGGTCGTGCTCTATTACCGTTACCGTTGACGGCTAAGGCGACCAGATATCGGAGAATGCTACCCACCGCTCCGCCCGCTCCCACCAGGATAATTTCCCGTATCATCGGAAGGATTATACATTAACGATTATGCCTTGACATAATTGTCGGCTGCGAATATGCTGTAAGTCGATTATGGATATCCGTAATTGTATTTTAGTATTTCGGAGGTAATTATGCGCACACAGATCAATGCCCTAAAGGCACACGTCGCATTGAATGTTCGCGACGTGGAGAAAAGCATCGATTTCTACCGCAACATGCTTGAACTCGAGCCATCAAAGGTCCGAACCGGCTATGCCAAATTCGACATCTCGAATCCGCCGCTCAACCTGACGCTCAATCAAGTGTCTTTCGGCGAACGCGGTGCTCTATCGCATCTCGGAATCCAGGTGGCGTCAACGGGCGATGTTAACGCAGTCCGCGATGCTTGGGAAGCCAAAGGCCTAACCCCGCGCGACGAAAAACAGACGACCTGCTGCTACGCCTTACAGGATAAGGCCTGGGTCAATGACCCAGACGGAAACGAATGGGAAGTTTTCGTTGTGCTTGAAGACAATCTTTCAGAAGAAGTTCAGGGCGCGGCAGACACGACCTGCTGCGTTCCTACCTTTGCCGACATAAAGGGCACGAAACAGAATGTTGCGCAGGCCTGTTGCTGAATTTATTGGAACCGCAACGCTGCTCACGGCAGTGGTCGGTTCGGGCATCATGGCCGAACGGCTCGCCGGCGGTAATGTCGCCGTTGCTTTACTCGCAAACACTATCGCAACGGGAGCGGCGTTGGTCGCTCTGATTCTGACCTTTGCAAAGGTTTCGGGAGCGCACTTTAATCCGGTCGTAACCCTGATCGATCTGTTTGACGGTGCGATTGGCATGAAACAGGCGGGACTCTATGCCGTCGCCCAGATTACGGGCGCTCTCGTCGGCACGGCGATCGCGCATCTAATGTTTGAGCTGCCGATATTTTTCGCGTCCGGAAAGGTGCGCACGGGCGGGGCACAATGGCTCGGCGAGTTCGTCGCGACGTTCGGCCTCGTCGGGGTCATCATTGCATGCAGGCGGCGGCACAACTCGATTGCAATCATCGCCGCGGCGGTCGCCGGTTACATTACCGCGGCCTATTGGTTTACCTCGTCCACCTCGTTTGCGAATCCCGCGGTCACCGTTGCCCGTTCGCTGAGCGACACGTTTGCAGGTATCCGACCGGTCGATGTGCCGGCGTTTATGGCGGCACAAGTACTAGGCGGCGTGGTCGCAATTCTGCTTTTTCGCTGGTTGACCCCTAAAGAAGACGTATGAGTGAAAGAAAACGGGTGCTGTTTGTTTGTGTCGAGAATTCGTGTCGCAGCCAGATCGCTGAGGCATTTGCACGCATTCACGGCGGCGAAAACGTTGAGGCGTACTCGTCGGGATCGCGTCCCTCGGGCGTGGTTAATCCGAAGGCGATAGAATCGATGCGCGAGATCGGTTACGACCTATCGGCACACACGTCGAAATCCCTCGATGAAATCCCGGAAGTGAAATATGACTTCGTCGCGACGATGGGATGCGGAGACGAGTGCCCGCTGATCAGCTGCATCCGCCGTGAAGATTGGTCGATTCCCGACCCGAAAAACATGTCGTCGGAAGAATTTTGCGGCGTCCGAGATGCGATCGAACGCCGCGTTAGAACTACGTTGACCAGCCTGACGACCGCGTAATTCTGAGACGCACTGAGGTGCGCGCGAGACCTTCCTAAGCGGCTCCATTGAAAAATTTATACGGCTAGAAGCGGATATTATGTGAGTTAACCGACCGTAGTCAACGGCTTTTGCGGGGCTTCACTTTCTGCTTTTCGCTTTACGCACGCCCACTTCTTCAATTGAATCGGCGATGCGCTCGCGAATGACCTCGGGTGTTAGATTTTCGATCACGTGCCGATAGGATTCGTCGGAGATTTTTTGCCAGAGACTGTCGTCAGCGATCAAGCTGCATACGGCGTTAGCAAAGCTTTCGGGGTGATCATGAATGAGGACGTGCTTCTCGTGCGTAAGGCCCAGACCTTCCGCGCCGATCGTCGTGGTTACCACCGGAAGTCCGCATGACATTGCTTCGCCAACTTTTCCTTTAACGCCGGCCCCGAAACGGAGAGGTGCCACAAAAACTCTCGCCTCGTCCAGCAGCGGCTGTACGTCGGGCACGTATCCGAGGACACGCGTATTCTCGTCCGCGTGCGAGGCAATCTCGTCACCAACGCCGGCACCCACGATAGTCAGTTCAATGCGTGGAAGCTTTTCGCGGATGCGCGGCAGTACTTCGTTTAAGAAGTGGAGAATGCCGTCGCGGTTCGGCCGATGCGCCATATTCCCGATAAAGAGCATGCCGGACCGATCCTCCGACGTTTTCCCGCGTGCTTTCAATCTATGAATGGTTGGAATGATAGCCGTGCGAATCTCCGGCAGATAACGGCGCACGGCTGTGGCATCGGTGGGCGACGCGGCCCAGACGAGGTCGGACTTTCGCGCCGCTTCGATCTCGATCACCTTCACAGCCTCGATATCGCCGTCTGAGATGTTGCCGTCGAGCTTTTGCTCACGTTCAAGTCTGAGGAAATGAGCATCGACCATGTCGTAGACAATTGGGGCATTCGGAAAGACGACCTGCACGTCCGACATAAGCGAATCGGCCACACTCGGCCGGCTAAAGATAGCAGCAACCACCTCTTCTCCGGCCAAACGCTGCCAGAACGCCACGCCTACCGTCTCGATCCCCAAATCCCACAGTTCGCTTTCATAGTGCGAGCCAGCTTCGCCGGAGAGAGGGACGAAAATCGTGTGCCCGATCCGCGATAGGGACCGCAGAATGTGCAGCATTCTCAGGCTTCCGGCGTCACGATCGGGCGTTGGAATTCGCTCGTCAAAGACCAGGAAAACTTTTTGGTGACGAAGCCGATTTGCTGCGGCGACGAGGTTCTGAGGTGAAGGTTCGAGATGGTGTGATTCGAGAACTTGCCGCCACTTTTCGACAAACTTTTGCTGATTAACGACCTGAAAGCGCTTCATCCCCGCTGTGAGATCGGTGCCGGAGGAAACGCCCTCAAAATGAACAATTCGCGCCGAGGGTTGATAAGCGACCTGGTATCCCAGCGCGCGAACACCGAAACAAATATCGACGTCCTCGTAATATCCGGGAGCGTATCGGTGGTCAAATCCCTCGAGCCGTTCAAAGAGATCTCGCCTGATCAACAGAGCTGCCCCCGACACGTAATCGACGGGGCGTGCCAGCCGGTACGTTCGCGATCGCGGCGAGCCTCCCCAGCCAAAAGATCAGCGCTCGCATCACGCCAGACGATCCCGCCCGCTTCCTGAATCCGTCCGTCCGGGTAGAGAAATATTGGTCCGATTGCGCCGATCGTTTCGTCCCTGTCGACACTTTCCAAGAGCGTGTCGATCGCGCCCGGAAGCACAACGGTGTCGTTGTTGAGGAACAATAGATATCTACCCTTGGCCGCCGCCGCTCCGAAATTACATCCGTCGACAAAACGGAGATTGTCCTTATTGCGGATGACGTCGGTTCGATTGCCAAACTTTCGAAGGACTTCGCTCGTGTTATCGGTAGAGGCGTTGTCTACGACGATGATCTCAGCCGCGGCAGAATCTATCTCCGTCAGAACGGATCGAAGACAGAGGGCCGTGTATCCCGCCTTATTAAAGGCCAGAATAATGATGGAGCACCGCGGCTCGCCTGCGATGGGAAGTTTTGGGGGCAGGTCGGCCAGCTCCAATGAGTCATCCGCTGCGGGCGGGCGAAGACCCGGATCGGAGGCTCGATCTTGCCAGGTAGGTAAAAATCGATGTCGATGCCGGTTCGTTGCGCAAAGGCACGAACTACTCCGGGGACGGGCGTTCGTCGCGGTAGAATCCGGATGCCCGAGTCGAGAAGCCGTGCAAGAGTTCTCTTTGCAAATTGTCTCGCCTGGGTCGATGATGTCATTCTAGATACGGCTCTGGGGTAGCGGCCTCGGACTCGGACCTTTCAAAATATTACCTAAATCCCTACGGATGGCGAAAAGAGCACTCATCACCGGCATCACCGGTCAGGACGGAAGTTACCTCGCAGAATATCTCCTCTCGATGGACTACGAGGTCCACGGTATCGTCCGGCGCGTGGCGCTCGAAGATCCGGAAGGCCGCTTTGCCCGCATATCGCATCTGATCGATCGCCTCGTACTGCATCCCGCGAGTCTCGAGAGCTATCCGAGCATTTTTCAGGTCTTTCACAAGGAAAAGTTCGACGAGTGTTACCACCTGGCGGCACAGAGCTTTGTCGCCGAGAGCTTTAGCGATGGCTTCTCGACGATGAATATCAACATCAACGGGACGCATTATGTGCTTGCGGCCCTGCGCGAATTACAGCCGGAATGTCGCTTTTACTTTGCTGGCTCGAGCGAGATGTTCGGCAAGGTCGAGGAGGTGCCGCAGCGTGAGTCGACGCGATTTCATCCGCGTTCTCCTTATGGCATCAGCAAGTTGCCGGATTCGATCTCACTCGTAATTATCGCGAGGCCTACGGAATGTTCGCCGTCACGGGAATGCTCTTTAATCACGAGAGCCCGCGTCGAGGATACGAGCTGTATCGAGAAAGATCTCAATGGGCATCGCACGTATCAAGCTTGGCCTTGCCGATAAGCTGCTACTCGGAAACATGGCTGCAAAACGTGATTGGGGTCACGCAGCCGATTACGTTCGCGCGATGTACTTAATGCTCCAGCAAGATTCTCCGGAAGATTTTGTTGTGGCCACTGGCGAAACGCATTCCATAACCGATTTTTGCGAGCTCGCCTTCGGCGAAGTTGGTCTCGACTATCGCGATTACGTCGCTGGCGACGAGAAATTCTTCAGACCCGCCGAGGTCGATCTGCTAATCGGCGATCCGTCACTCGCACGGGAAAAGCTCATTTGGAAGCAGACCTATACCTTTCCACAACTCGTCAGCGAGATGGTCCGCTCCGACGTCGCCCAGATGTCGGCCAAACGCGGGCACTCAACCAAGTCGACCTCTAATCAGAACGTGTAGGCATTCGCGCCGATCATCACGTCCGCAATCCGCTGACGGGCCGCGATTGTGTTGATTGGCGAGTTGTTCTTCGTAAACCTCTTCAGTGCGACGAGCAGCGTGCGGCCCTCATCCCCTTCGGCAATGGCCGCGATCGTATTCTTTGCACTTGCCTCGATTCGCTGCGTTGCGTCATTGCAGAAAACAGAAGCCATGTCGATGTAGGAACGTGCGGACTCTTCCCCGTTCTTGTCAGCATATTTCTTTGCACGCAGGATCGCCGTTTCCATCTGATAAGCATCCATAATGATGTCGGCGCAGTTGATGAGAACCTCTTGCTGCTCGGCGAGTGCCGTCATGTATTTCTGGGCAGCGGTGCCGAGCACCATCAGGGCAACTTTCTTCGCATTCGCGGCGAGTTTTGTTTCGGCCGCAAGAAGGCCTGTGTCGTCGTCGAATGCCATCTGCGGATTCAAGATCTCATCCTGAAGCGCCTTGGCGGCCTGGAGCAACCCGAGTCTGCCCTTGATCGCGCGCTTCATCAACTGACCCGGAATGAGCATTCGATTGATCTCATTCGTCCCCTCGAAGATGCGGTTGATTCGAGAATCGCGATAAGCCTGCTCGGCCGGATAATCTGCCGAGTAACCGTAACCTCCGTAAATCTGAACCATTTCATCGACGACGTAATCGAGCGCCTCGCTGCATGCAACTTTATTAATCGATGACTCCACTGCGTACTCCTCGATCGACTGCAGTTTTTTCTCGCTGCTGGCACCGTCACCGATGAGCGCGTCGATCATCCCGACCGTGCGATAAGTGATCGATTCTGCGACCCAAGTGCGGATCGCCATCTCTGCGAGCTTGTGTTTGATCGCGCCGAATGACGAGATCGGCTTATTGAACTGGTGACGCTCGTTTGCGTATTTTACCGATTCGCGAATCGCGAGCTTCGCGCCGCCCGTCACGGACGCGCCGAGTTTAAAACGGCCGACGTTGAGTACGTTAAAGGCGATCTTCGCACCGTCGCCCACGTTTCCTATGAGATTGCCGACCGGGATCTTTGCGTCTGCGAGGATGACGGCGGTTGTCGAGGATGACTTGATGCCGAGCTTATGCTCTTCGTGCCCCGGGCGGCAATTTTCGCTGCGGGGAACAAGGAAACAAGAAAACTTTTCCTTTTCCCCGTCGACCCTTGCAAAGACGAGATACACATCGGCGAAGCCGCCGTTGGTGATCCACATCTTTTCACCGTTGAGTATGTAATGCTGGCCATCTTCGGTCAGTTTGGCTACGCATTTTGCACCAAGTGCGTCGGAGCCCGAACTCGATTCGGTAAGGCAGTAAGCCGATACGGATTCGCCGGAGATGATCTTCGGAATCCATCCTTTCTTAAGCTCCTCGGAGCCCCAATAGAGAATCGGCAAAAGACCGATGGAGGTTTGCGCGCCGTATGTTGAGCCAAAACCGCTGCCCCGTCCGACCATCTCCGCGATGATTGCGCCCGACGTCTGGTCGAGCGCCATTCCGCCGTACTCCTCCGGAATATTCGCACCGAGCAATCCGAGATCGCCTGCTTTCTTCAATAGGTCGCGAGCGAGTTCCCAAGCATGCTTCTCAAGGGCGGGCAGCTGCGGCGCGACTTCGTTGTCGACATACTCGCGACACGTCTCGCCGATCATCTTGTGCTCGTCGGTAAAATCCTCGGGCGTGAAGATGTCGGTAGTCTCGGTAATCAGAAACTCGCCGCCCTTCATATATTCCTTTTCCATTTGTGCTTCCATGATGATTTCTGCCAAAAATTACGCGAATAG
>Ga0136611_10002144_pt1 | contig 13698 bp, 13 predicted proteins | sample AntDrymUQ2232306_2_FD_106645 | JGI IMG/M metagenome (GOLD analysis project Ga0136611, IMG submission 106645) | Polar desert sand microbial communities from Dry Valleys, Antarctica - metaG UQ223 (23.06) | ecosystem: Environmental > Terrestrial > Soil > Desert | place: Antarctica: Dry Valley...
GACGAACAGCGACAGCCCCTTGGTGCCGGGGCCGCCGGCTCCGGGCACGCCGACCGGGCGCGCCAGCACCAGGTGGACGATGTTCTCGGGCCAGTCCCACTCAGCGCTGGTGATGAAGCGCTTGACGCCTTCGATGTGCCAGCTGCCGTCGGGCTGCAGGTGGGCGGTCGCCCGGCCCGCGCCGACGTCGGAGCCGGCATCGGGCTCGGTGAGCACCATCGTCGCGCCCCAGTGACGCTCGATCATGGTCTTGGCGTACGCCTGCTGCTCGGCGTTGCCCAGTCGGTCCAGGATCGCGGCGAAGCCGGCGCCGCTGGAGAACATGTAGATCGCCGGGTTGGCGCCCAGCACCATCTCGGCGATGGCCCAGCGGACCGACGGCGGTACGCCCACGCCGCCGAGGTGCTCGGGAAGGTCCGTGGTGTCCCAGCCGCCGTCGATGAAGGCCTGATAGCTCTTGAGGAAGCTCGGCGGCATGGTCACGGTGCCGGTCTTGACGTCGAAGACGGGCGGGTTGCGGTCGCTGTCGGTGAAGGACGCGGCGAGGTCGTGCTCGGCCAGGCGCGACATCTCCTGGAGCATGCCGCGGGCCGTGTCGACGTCGAGCTGCTCGAACGGCGCCCGGCCCAGGGTCCCGGCCGTGCCGAACACCTCGAAGAGGTTGAACTCGATGTCGCGCAGGTTGCTCTTGTAGTGACCCATGGGGGGAGGCTCCTGAAGAGAGGTTACCGGTGAGTAGCGAACAGGATGCTACCCGCGGGTAACAAGCGCAAGTCCCCCCGTCCCGGCATCAGCCCGCGGCGCGGCTCCCGTGCTGAGCGGTCAGCGCAGGTGGACGACCTCTCCCCTGGCGCTGGAGGTCGCGCCAGCCTCCAGGACCCGGAGCACCTCGACCCCGTCGGCCCGGTCGACAGGCATCGGCCCGCCCGTCGTCACGGCCTCGGCGAAGGCCCGGTAGTACGCGGCCCAGCCGCCCTGCAGGCTGGGGACGTCGCGCTCGCCGTCCCGGTCCCACAGCGAGCCCGGCGGCTCGGGCTGCTGCGGGACCCCCCGCCGCTGGGCGTCCTCCTGGCCGTCGAGGTCCTGCTTCACCCAGCCGGCGGCGCTGCCCTGCAGGACCAGTCGCGGGCCGGCCCAGGGCGCGGTGGCCGAGCACCACAGCAGCGAGCTCGCTCCGGATGCGTGGGTCAGCGACAGGAAGCAGTCGTCGTCCACCACCGCCCCGGCCCGCTGGTGACGCACCTCGGCGTAGACCGAGGCGACCGGCCCGAGCAGGTGAACGGCCTGGTCGACCAGGTGGGTGCCGAGGTCCAGCAGCACCCCGCCGCTGCCCGGCTGCTCGCGCCACCGCTGCTGCACCTGCGGGCGGAAGCGGGTGAAGCGCGCCTCGAGCCGGTGGACGGCGCCGAGGGTTCCGTCGGCGATCAGCTGCGCGGCCGTGAGGGTGTCGCTGTCCCAGCGCCGGTTGTGGAACACCGACAGCGGACGGCCCGCCGCGTGCGCCACCAGGTCCGCCGCGGCGGCCGACGTCAGCGCCAGCGGCTTGTCAACGACGACGGCCTTGCCGAGGTCGAGCGCCGTGGTGGCGAGCGGCACGTGCACGTCGTTGGTGGTCGCGACGACGACGACGTCGAAGTCGTCGACGTGCAACCACAGCTCGTCGGCGGTGCCCACAAGCACTGCCCATGGCAGATCGTGGGAGGCCTCGGCGCGGCGCGCGGGGTTGGCGCTGACGACGTGCGTGACCGTCAGGTCCGGCACGGCGTCGAGCAGGGGGCGGTGGATGACCCGGCCGGCGAGGCCGTAGCCGATCAGGGCGGTGCGCAGCGTCATGGGACCAGGACCTCGCAGGCGTCGACGGCGGCGGAGCGGATGGTGCGGCGCAGGCCGCCGAGCGGTGGCCCGAGAGGCACCTTCGTGCCGCGCACCTCGCCGCTGCGGGTGCGCACCAGCAGGTCCAGCGACGCCGGGCCGTACCGGCCGCCGATCTCGGCGCACAGGACCCGCCACCGCACCGGGAGCACCGCGGTGGCGCCGGCCGCGACGGGTGCCGCGGGTCCGGGGTCGACCGGCACGCCGCCGTCGAAGCGCTGCTCGAGCACCCGTACGACGGACGGCCCGTCGTTGCGGACGGTCAGGTCGAGCCGGGCGTCCTGCCGGGGCGAGCCGGGTCGCCCTTCTCCCGTCGGCACAGCGGCCTCGACGACGAGCCGCAGCGAGCCGGCGTCGGCGAGGCGCTGCCGCTCGCGGGTTGCCCCGACCCGGTCGACGGCGACGAGCGCGCTCACCGCGACGAGCAGCCCGACCAGCGCGACGCCGCGGCGTCGCCTGAGCTGCTCCGGGGCAGGTCGGTCGGGGTCCATGTCACGCGCCGAGCTGCCGACGGGCCTGGTCGAGCACGCCCGCCGTGGCGACGCTGTCGTCGAGCGGCATCACCTCGCTCTGCGTCAGTCCAGCGTTCAGGCAGCGCGCGACCTCCTCGAGCTCGCCCACGAAACCGGCGAGACGGTCGTCATTGACGTGGTCGACGACCTCACCCGAGGTCTGGGTACGCAGTCGCAGCGGCGCGTGGAACGACGGCGACAGCTCGGCCCAGCCGCGGCTGCCGACCACGAGCGCCGTCCCCGGCAGCCGGGCGACCAGCGACTGCTCCAGCAGGGCTGTCGCGCCGGAGTCCCATGACAGGGTCAGCGTGCTCTCGGCCTCGACCCCGGTCGGCGCCAGTGAGCCCACCGCCGTGACGTGCGACGGCGGGCCGAGCAGCAGCCGCGCGAGGTCGACGGTGTAGACGCCGAGGTCGAGCAGCGCGCCGCCGCCGAGCGCGGGGTCCCAGAGCCGACCGACAGCGTCGTAGGGCGCCGGGAACCCGAAGGTCGCGTGCAACGAGCGGATCTCGCCGAGGTCCCCGCCGCGCACCAGCTGCTGCAGCTGACGCACCAGCGGGTTGAAGCGCATCCACATGCCCTCCATGAGGAAGGCGCCCGTCGCGCGCGCGACCGTCGCCAGGCGCTTGGTTTCCTCGAGCCGGTGGGTCATCGGCTTCTCGCACAGCACGGCGCGTCCCGCCTGCAGCGCCGGCTCGACGACCTCGGCGTGCGCCGCGTGCGGCGTCGCCACGTAGACCGCCTGCACCGCCGGGTCGGCGACCAGGGCGGCGTAGGAGCCGTGGGCGCTCGCGGCGCCCAGCTCGAAGGCCAGCGCGGTCGCGCGGGCGAGGTCGCGGGAGCCGACGGCGACGACCTCCATGGCGGGGTGCGCGGCGATGACGGCGCCGACGTCGTGGGCGATCCGGCCGGTCCCGACGACGCCCCAGGCCAGCGTCATCGCGTGACCTCGAGATCGCGGGCCGTCGCGTACGCGGCCCGGACCCGCGCGCCGTCCGCCGGCTCACCGGGTGCCGGCACCGTGCCCGGCAGCGCCCACTGCGGTGGGCCGGCCGATCCGGACAGGACCCATGCGGCCTGTCGGGCGGCGCCGCGTGCGACGTACTCCTCCGGCTCCGGCACCACAACCGGGAGCCCGAGCAGCGACGACGCGCACGCACGCACTGCCGCCGACTTCGCGGCGCCACCGATCAGCAGCACCCGCCGCGGCCGTACGCCCTGCCGGACCAGGGCGTCGACGGCGTCGGCGAGGCCGCAGAGCATCCCCTCGACGGCCGCGCGGGCGAGGTTCGCCGGGGTCATGCTGGCGCGGGTCAGGCCGCGCAAGGTGCCGGTGGCGTCCGGGAGGTCCGGGGTGCGCTCGCCGTCGAGGTACGGGAGCAGCACCATCCCGCCGGCGCCGGGGGCCGCCTGCAGGGCCAGCGCGTCAAGGCCGGCGACGTCGGTGCCGAGCAGCGCCGCCGTCGCGCCGAGCACCCGGGCAGCGTTCATGGTGGCGACCAGGGGCAGGTACGCGCCGGTGGCGTCGGCGAAGCCGGCGACGGCGCCGGAGCCGTCGACCACGGGGCGGTCGTGGACGGCGAACGCGGTGCCGCTGGTGCCGAGCGAGACCACGACGTCGCCCGTCACGGCACCGAGCCCGAGGGCGGCGGCCATGTTGTCCCCGGTGCCCGGGCCGATGAGCATGCCGTCGACCCGCCCGGCGGCCTCGGCGGGCCCGAGCACGTCCGGCACCTCGAGCGCACGACCGAAGGCCAGCTCGAGCAGCTCCGGTCGGTAGGCGCCCGTCGCCGCGGACCAGTAGCCGGTGCCGGAGGCATCACCGCGGTCGGTGGTCAGTGGCCCCCGACCGCCGCGCAGCTGCAGCGTCAGCCAGTCGTGCGGCAGCAGCACGCTGCGCACCCGCTGGGCCCGCTCCGGCTCGTGCTCGGCCAGCCAGCGCAGCTTGGTGACTGTGAAGCTCGCGACCGGGACCAGCCCCACGGCCTCGGCCCACGCGGCCTTCCCCCCGAGCTCGTCGGTGAGCTCGCGCGCTGCCCCCGCCGACCGGACGTCGTTCCACAGCAGCGCCGGCCGGACGACGTCGCGGTGCTCGTCGAGCACGACCATCCCGTGCTGCTGGCCGCCGACCGCGATGGCCGTGACGCCGCTGAGCAGCCCGCCGGCGGTCGCCGTGCGCAGGGCCGCCTCCCAGGCCGCCGGATGCACCTCGGTGCCGTCCGGGTGCGGGGCCGAGCTGCGCCGCACGACCGCACCGGTGTCGCCGTCGCAGACCACGACCTTGCAGGACTGGGTCGAGGAGTCGACCCCGGCGACGAGCGTCACGCCTGCGCGGCCAGCGGCGCCGTCAGCCCGGACAGCGTGCCCAGCGGGTCGCCGAGCAGCCGGGCGAAGCTGAGCTCGGCGGCGCCGACGGCCACCGAGTCGTCACCGAGCCCTGCCACCGCGAGCCGGACCTGCTGGACCGGTGCAGCCAGCGCGGTCTCCAAGGCCTCGCGGACCAGCGGCTCGGTCGCGGTGAAGATGTGGCGCACCGCCCCGCCGAACACGATCAGCTCAGGGTTGAAGACGTTGACGAGGTTCGCGACGCCGATCCCGAGGAACCGCCCGACGCGGCGCATCCCGGCCTGGGCCCAGCGCTCGCCGTCGACGTATGCCTGCAGGACGTCGGCCAGCGGCGTGCCCGCCGCCGCCTTCGTCGCGGACAGCACTGCCTGGTCGCTGATCTCGGTCTCCCAGCAGCCGCGTCGGCCGCACCGGCAGAGCTTGCCCTTCGGGTCCACGCTCATGTGGCCGATCTCGCCGGCGTAGCCGCCCGTCCCACGCAGTGCTCGCCCGCCCAGGATGATCCCGCCGCCGATGCCGACCTCACCTGAGACGTAGACGATGTCGGACATCCCCTGGCCGACCCCGCGCAGGTGCTCGGCCATCGCCCCGAGGTCGCCGTCGTTGCCCAGGACGATCGGCAGGGATGTCGACAGGCGCTTGGCGAGGAGGCCGCGCAGCGGGACGTCGACCCAGCCGAGGTTCGGGGCGAAGCGCACCAGCCCGTCGTCGCTGCTGACGACCCCGCAGACGCCGACGCCGATGCCTACGCAGACGCCGCCCTCGGGCGCGCCGGCGAGCAGCCCGCGGGTCAGCCGCTCCAGCCGGCCGAGGGTCCGCGTCACCGCGTAGTCACCGATCGTCTGGGGCAGCTCGCGACGGTCGAGCACGACCCCGCCGAGGCCGATGCGGACGGCGGTCAGGTGCTCCACGCCGATGTCGAGCGCCAGCACGTAGACGCCGTCCGACTCCGGCTCGACGGTGATCGACGGACGACCGGCGCCGCCGCGGACGACCGGCGCCGACTCCCTGACCAGCCGCGCGGCGGCCAGGTCCGCCGTCAGCGCCTTGACCGTGCTGCGGTTCAGGCCCGTGACGGAGGTGAGGTCGGCGCGTGAGGTCGCGCCCCGGTCGTGGATCAGCCGGAGCAGGTTTCCCAGGTTGTGACGGCGGACGTCGTCCTGAGACGCGGCGGGGGACGTCGACCGGGTCTGCGGCACCTAGACCCGGCCGGTGGCTGCCGCTCGCTTGCGCGAGAGCGCGTCCACGCTGGCGGCGACGAGCAGCACGAGCCCGGTCACCATGAACACGACGCTGGACGGCTGGTTGAGCAGGCCCATGCCGTTGATGATCACGGCGATGACGAGGCCTCCCAGCACCGCGTCGAGCATCTTGCCCTTGCCGCCGAACAGGCTGGTGCCGCCGATGACGGCCGCTCCGACGGCGTACAGCAGCGTCTCGGCGCCACCGGTCGTCGGTGAGATCGAGTTGTTCCGGCTCGCCAGCAGCAGACCCGCGACGGCCGCCATCGTGGAGGCGATCACGAAGCACGACAGGCGGATGCGCTGCACGTTGATGCCGCTGCGACGGGCGGCCTCGGCGTTGCCGCCGACGGCGTAGACGTGCCGGCCGAACGAGGTCCGGCCGAGCACGAAGTTGAGCAGCACGAGCAGCACGAGCAGCAGGACCACCACGACCGGCATGCCCTTGATCGACGTGACCGCGGGGTTGCGGCTGCGCTCCTGGCTGAGGTAGACGGTGGCCGCGGCGAGCAGCACGGTGAGCACCAGGACCTTGGTCAGGACGACCGACAGCGCGTCGGCGTGCAGCCCGTCGGCGTGTCGGGTCTGCGCCCGGCGGACCGACACCCCGGCGTAGGCCAGGACCACCCCGGCGACCAGGACCCAGCCCAGCGCCACGGGCAGCGTGCCGTTGTTGAGCTCGAGCAGCGTCTCGTCGCGCAGGGGGATCGTGCCGCCCTCGCCGATGAGCTTGAGCAGCACGCCCTGCAGGCCCAGGAACAGGGCGAGGGTGACGACGAAGGAGGGGATCCCGAGTCTCGCGACCAGCAGGCCGATGCATGCGCCGATGACAGCGCCGGTGACCAGGCCGGCGAGGACGGCGAGCGGCCACGGACGGTCCTGCCGCGTGACGACGATGGCCATGACGGCACCGGACGTCCCGGCCGTGAAGCCGGCGGACAGGTCGATCTCGCCCAGCAGCAGCACGAACACCAGGCCCATCGCGATGACGATGACCGCCGACGCCTGGTTGATGAGGTTGGCGAAGTTAAAGGCGTTGGTGAAGGTCTCGGGGCGCAGCACGGAGAAGACGATGGTGAGGGCTGCGAGACCGAGGACGGCCGGCAGCGAGCCGACGTCGCCGCCGCGGACCCGGTCGACGTAGTCGCGGACGGCCGCGCCGACGCCGAGCTGGGGCTCCACGATCTGCTCGCCCGCGGAGGGGCTGGTTGCGGTGCTCACGAGGCCTGCACTCCGTCCAGCGGTCCGGTCGGGTCGTTCGCGGTGTCGGGGCTGGCGGCGAGGGCGGCGGCTGCGGCGAGCCCGAGGTCGCCGGATCGACCGGAGGTGATGAGCTCGACGACCTGGTTGCGGGTGACGCCGGTGGCCTCCACCTGCGCGACGCAGCGGCCCAGGTAGAGCACCGAGATGCTGTCGGCCACCTCGAACACGTCGTTGAGATTGTGGCTGATGAGCACCACGGCCAGGCCCTTGTCCGCGAGTCGACGCACCAGCTTCAGGACCTGCTCGGTCTGCGCGACGCCGAGGGCCGCTGTCGGCTCGTCAAGGATGACGACCTTGCTGTTCCAGAGCACCGACCGGGCGATGGCGACGGTCTGGCGCTGACCGCCGGACAGGCTGGCGACCTGCTGGCGGATGGACTTCACAGTCCGCACCGACAGACCGGCGAGGGTCTCCTTGGCGCGACGCTCCATCGTGGCCTCGTCGAGGCGACCGCCCTTGGTGATCTCCCTGCCGAGGAACAGGTTGTGGACGATGTCGAGGTTGTCGCACAGCGCGAGGTCCTGGTAGACGACCTCGATCCCCAGGGCGTTGGCCTGCTTGGGACTGGTGACGGTGCGGTGCTCGCCGTCGAACAGGTAGTCGCCGGAGTCGAAGCCGTAGATGCCGGCGATGCCCTTGATCAGGGTGCTCTTGCCGGCGCCGTTGTCGCCGACGAGGGCGGTGACCTGACCGGCGTGCGCGTCGAAGTCGACGTCCTGGAGGACCTGCACCGCGCCGAAGCTCTTGTTCACCCCCCGCAGGGACAGCAGGGCCGGTACGTCGGCGGTCGGTGCGCTCATGCCGGACCTTCTCCAGGGCGAGGGGGTGGTGCGGGACGGGAGGAGCGCGGACGGCCGGGTGCCAGGCACCCGGCCGCCCACGGGCCCCTAGGAGATGCCGGCCTCGGTGCAGGCGGCGGCGAACTCGGCGGTGCAGATGTCGGCGGCCTTCTGGAAGCCGTCGTCGATCACGGTCTTCACGTCGGCCTTGAAGATCGCCTGCGGCTCCTCGAGGACGGACGGGACGTCGGTGTTGAGCACGGTGTCCTTGACCGAGCCGCTGGCCAGGTCCGAGGCGTCCTCTCCCTTGATCAGCGCGATGGCGAGCTCGGCGGCCGCGTCGGCCTCCTTCTTGATGGCCTTGTAGACGGTCATGCACTGGTCGCCGGCCAGGATCGCCTGCAGCCCAGCAACACTGGCGTCCTGACCGGTCACCGGCACCTTGCCGTTGAGGCCGTTGGCCTTGAGGCGGGCGATGATGCCGCCGGCCATCGTGTCGTTGGCGGAGACGACGCCGTCGACCTTGCCGCCGTTCTGCGTGTAGAGCTGCTCGAAGGCGGTGCCGGCGATGTCGGCGTCCCACTTGCCGGTCTGGTCGCCGACGACCTTGTAGTCACCGGAGTCAACCTTGGGCTTGAGCCCCTCGACGTAGCCCTCCTTGAACAGCGCGGCGTTGTTGTCGGTCGGGTCGCCGTTGATGAGCACGACGTTGGCCTTGGCCTTGCCGTCGTCGGTGAGGCACTTGGTGAGCCCTTCGCCAATGAGCTTGCCGACCGCGACGTTGTCGAAGGACACGTAGTACGACGCGCCGCCGCCGAGGGTCAGGCGGTCGTAGTCGATGGTCTTGATGCCGGCGCCCTGGGCCTTCTTGAGGCAGGCGGAGCCGGAGTCGGAGTCGAGGTTGACGATGAGCAGGACATTCACCCCGGCGTTGATCATGCCGTCGCAGATGGTCCCGAACTTCGAGGTGTCGCCGTCCGCGTTCTGGATGTCCGCCTCGATGTTGGCGGCCTTGAAGGACGCCGCCAGCAGCGGGCGGTCGTTGGACTCCCAGCGCGGCGACGTCGACGCGTCCGGGAGGATGATGCCGACCTTCCCGCCCTCGCCGGCGCCGGCGTCGGCGCTCGCGTCGGACCCGGGGGCAGCCGTGTCGGTGTCGTCGTTGCTGCCGCAGCCGGCGAGGGCGACGCAGCAGGCGGCGGCGAGCGCCACAGCCTTGGTGAGGGACTGGACGTGCATGCGTGGCTCCTCGATCGGATGGACGGCGGGCTGTGACCAGCACCACTCGTGAGTTTGTTGTGAGCGGCAACATAAGGAGGCGAGGGCCGTTGCGCAAGCGTTTCGGTGAAGGTTCCTCGGTGTCTTGACCATGTTGTGACCTCGGCATATGTTGCGGCATCCAACAAACCCTCCCTCCTGCTGGAGCTCCGATGACGCTCGCACCCGCACCCGAGGACCGCTTCACCTTCGGGCTCTGGACGGTCGGCTGGCAGGCCCGCGACCCGTTCGGCGACGCCACCCGCGCACCGGTCGACCCGGTCGAGACCGTGCACCGGCTGGCTGAGCTCGGGGCGTACGGGGTGACCTTCCACGACGACGACCTCGTCCCGTTCGGCTCCGACGAAGCGGCCCGTCAGGAGCACCTCAAGCGCTTCCGCACAGCCCTGGACGAGACCGGCTTGGTCGTCCCGATGGTGACGACGAACCTGTTCACGCACCCCGTCTTCAAGGACGGAGGGTTCACCAGCAACGACCGCTCGGTGCGCCGCTACGCGCTGCGCAAGGTGATGCGGAACATGGACCTGGCGGCCGAGCTGGGTGCGCAGACGTACGTCCTGTGGGGCGGTCGCGAGGGATCGGAGACCGACGCGGCCAAGGACGTGCGCAGCGCGCTCGAGCGCTACCGCGAGGGGCTCGACCTGCTCGCGCAGTACTCCGTCGACCGCGGCTACGGGCTGCGCTTCGCGATCGAGCCGAAGCCGAACGAGCCGCGCGGCGACATCCTGCTGCCGACCATCGGTCACGCGCTCGCGTTCATCTCCACCCTCGAGCACGCCGACCTCGTCGGGGTGAACCCGGAGGTCGGGCACGAGCAGATGGCGAACCTGAACTTCGTGCACGGGATCGCGCAGGCGCTGTGGCAGGGCAAGCTGTTCCACATCGACCTGAACGGACAGCACGGTCCCAAGTTCGACCAGGACCTGACGTTCGGGCACGGAGACCTGCTGAGCGCCTTCTTCCTGGTCGACCTGCTCGAGAACGGCGGTCCCGACGGCGGCCGCTGCTACGACGGTCCGCGGCACTTCGACTACAAGCCGCTGCGCACCGAGGACATGAGCGGCGTGTGGGCGTCGGCTGCGGCCAACATGCGGACGTACCTGCTGCTCAAGGAGCGGGCCATGGCGTTCCGCGCTGACCCCGAGGTGCAGGCCGCACTGGTCCGCTCGAGGGTCGCCGAGCTCGCCGTTCCGACGCTGTCACCTGGCGAGACCTACGACGACCTGCTGGCCGACTCCTCCGCGTGGGAGGACTACGACGCCGACGCGGTCGGCGCGCGCGGCTACGGCTTCGGCGAGCTCGACCAGCTCGCGGTCGAGCACGTGCTCGGGTCGCGCTAGGCGCCGGTGTCAGGGCTCCAGCGCAGCCGGAGCTCCAGCACCAGCTGCCCGCCGGCCGGGACGACGTCGGCGCGGCCGAGGGCGACGGCGTCCGGCGGCCCGGTCTGCGGCTCGACGCAGACCACGCCCGGCAGCTCGTCGAAGACGACCCAGTGGTCGTCGCTGCTCTCGAGGGTCAGCGCGAGCGCGCCCGGCCAGACCAGCCGCGGCGGCTGCGACATCCCGAGGAAGCAGTCGTCGTACGGCCCGCCGGTCGGTGTGACCAGCTGCCCGGTCGGCAGCGCCTCGTCGTCGGTCTCGTACTGCTCGACCGGCTCGAGGTGCAGCTCGACAGGACCGCCCCGCGCCAGCTGCCGGCCGAACCAGGGGTGGTAGCCGAGGGTGGCGGGCATCTCCTGCTCGGCGTGCAGCACCAGCCGCGCGTCGAGGCCGGAGTCGGTCAGCACCAGCTCCTGCCGGACGGTTCCGGCGAAGGGCCACGGATCCGACAGCCGGGTGCTGAGCACGCCCTCGCCGTCCACCACCCACGGCCGGTCGAAGACGTGGCCGTGGATCGCGTGCGGCGGCGCGTTGCACGGCAGCTGCCAGGTCCGGCCGCCGTGCGTCAGGACGCCGTGCCCGATCCGCCCCGCGAACGGCGCCATCGCGAAGCAGCCGCGCTGGACGCCGGCCGGCACCCCCTCGACGTCGGCGCCGGCGAGCAGCTCGAGGCCGTCGACCTCCAGCGAGGTCCAGCGGCCGCCGTCGTCCGGGTCCACGTCGAGGACCGCGCGGCGGGAGGTCAGGCGGTGGAGCGGCACCGCCGTAGGTTAGAGGAGCCGCTGCGTCGCGACCGTGACGGGGTCGGGCTGAGAGGATCGGCTATGCCCGAGGTCCCGCTGCCCGCCGTGGACGTCCGGCGCTCGACGGACCGGGCCCGCACCCGTACGGCCTGGCTCGACAGCCGGCACTCGTTGTCCTTCGGGCCGCACTACGACCCGACGAACACGTCGTACGGCCTGCTGCTGGCGCACAACGAGGACCTGCTCCGGCCCGGCGGCGGCTTCGCCCCACACCGGCATGCCGACGTGGAGGTCGTGACCTGGGTGCTGCGCGGATCGCTGGTGCACCAGGACTCGACCGGGCGCTGCGGCGTCGTCCACGCCGGCCAGGTCCAGCGGCTGAGCGCCGGCAGCGGCGTCGTCCACAGCGAGCGCAACGACGCGCGCGGGCCGGCAGCGGACGCGCACTACGTGCAGGTGTGGGTGGCGTCGGACGGCGCGAACCGGGTGCCCGGCTACGAGCAGGGCGCGGTCGACGGCCTGGACGTCGACGCGGGGCTGGTGCCGGTGGCCGCAGGCCGGGGCCACGACGCCGCGGTCCGGATCGGCCAGCGCGACGCCGTCCTGCACGCAGCGCGGCTCAGGCCCGGCCAGTCGGTGGTCCTGCCGGACGCACCCTTCGTCCACCTGTTCGTCGCTACCGGGGACGTCGCGCTCGTCGGCGCGGGGGCGCTCGGGCCCGGGGACACCGTCCGGCTGACCGGCGCAGGGGGCCCGACCGTGACGGCGGCATCGGTCGCGGAGGTGCTGGTGTGGGAGATGCGCACCGCGCTGCGGTGAGCGGCAGGGCGGCAGGGCAGGGTGGAGCCATGCAGCTGTCCGGTGCCCATGTCCTCGTCACCGGCGCCTCCCGCGGCATCGGCGCCTGCCTCGCCGAGCAGGCCGCCGCGCGGGGCGCCCATGTCACCCTCGTCGCCCGGTCCGCCGGCCCCCTCCGGGAGCGGGCCGAAGCGCTCGGCGGGACGGTTCTGCCGGTCGACCTCGCCGACCGGGCCGCCAGGTCCGACGTGGTCGCCCGCGCTGAGCAGCTGTCCGGTCGGCCGCTCGACGTGCTCGTCAACTGCGCGGGCGTCGACGCGCTGGGCGGGCTGCTCGAGATCGACGCGGCCTCGATGGCCGGGCTGTTCGAGGTCAACCTGCTGGCCCCGGCCGAGCTCGTCCGGCAGGCGCTGCCCGGCATGGTGGCCCGCGGGCGCGGCCACGTCGTAGACGTCTCGTCCGGCTTCTCCACCGTGAGCGCCCCGGGACTCGTGCCCTACGCCGCCAGCAAGGCCGGGATGTCGCACTTCCACGCCGGCGTGCGGACCGAGCTGCGCGGCAGCGGGGTCGGGACGACGCTGGTCGAGCCCGGACCGGTCCGCACCGGCATGTGGGACGGGATCGTCGCGCAGGGGCTGGCGAGCGCGGCCATGCGTCGCTTCCAGCGGATGCAGCTGGCCGTGCTGTCCGAGCCGGCCGACGTCGCCCGCAAGGCGCTCGACGCGGTCGAGGCCGGCCGGCCCCACGTGGTGCTGCCCCGACGGATGACCCCGGTCATGGTGTTCGGCTGGCTGCCCCGCCGGGTCAGCGACCTCGCCCTGCTCGGGGTGCCCCGGCGTTGAGCCCGGTCCTGCTGGTCGCGGCCGGCGGGGCGGCCGGGGCGCTCGCCCGCGCGGGGGTCGGTGTGCTGCTGCCGCACGAGCCCCGCAGCTGGGGGTGGTCGACGCTGCTGGTCAACGCGGTCGGGGCCGCCCTGCTCCTGGCGCTGCTGGCCCGGCGGCCCGGCAGCCGCGTGCGGCTCGCGCTGGGGACCGGCGCGCTCGGCGGCTTCACCACCTTCTCCGGCTTCGTCGTCGGCGCCGTCCAGCTCGCCGACGCGGGTCGGGGGGCGGTCGCGGTGGCGTACGTCCTGGTCTCGGTCGTGACGCTGCTGGGTGCCGGGCTGCTCGGCGCGCGGGTCGGCCGACGATGACCTGGTGGGCGGTGGCGCTGGGCGCCGCCGTCGGCGCTCCCTGCCGCTACCTGCTCGACCGGGCGGTCGGCCGTCCGCCGTACGGGATCGTGCTGGTCAACCTGCTCGGCAGCCTGCTGGCCGGTGTCCTGGCCGGGGCGGCCCTGGACGCCGGGCCGGCGGCGTCGCTGCTCGGCACCGGCTTCCTCGGCGCGTTCACGACCGCCTCGACGGTGGCCGCGGACGTGCTGGACGAGCCGACCGCGGCTGGCGCCCGGCTGCTCGCGCTGCACGTCGTCCCGGGCCTGGTCCTGGC
>Ga0136611_10002145_pt1 | contig 13697 bp, 9 predicted proteins | sample AntDrymUQ2232306_2_FD_106645 | JGI IMG/M metagenome (GOLD analysis project Ga0136611, IMG submission 106645) | Polar desert sand microbial communities from Dry Valleys, Antarctica - metaG UQ223 (23.06) | ecosystem: Environmental > Terrestrial > Soil > Desert | place: Antarctica: Dry Valley...
ACCTGATATGGTTGTCGTTGGCGAAGCGGCGGACGGCGAAACTGCCGTCAAAATTACTCGTGAACTCCGACCTTCTATCGTGATCGCCGATCTGTCGATGCCCGGAGGCGGGTTGGAAGCAATTCGTGAGATCGCGACACTCGGACCTCATGTTCGTGTGCTTGTTCTAACCGTCCACGCAGAAGAGCGATATCTCCTGCCCGTGTTGGAAGCCGGCGGCTCAGGTTATGTCAAAAAATCGAGTGCCCATACTGACTTGCTGGATGCGATTCGGACGGTCGCCCGAGGCGAAGTTTTCCTCGACCCGGCAGCTACGAAGACGCTTCTAAAAGGGTATCTTGGTCGAGTGCGAACGGGTGATGAGCTCGATCTCGGAGAGGTCCTCTCGGATCGCGAGCGCGAAGTCGTCAAACTTTCAGCAGAAGGTCACACGGCCCAACAGGCTGCCGAGATCCTCTCGCTGTCCCCGAAAACGGTTGAAACGTATCGGCATCGAGCAATGCAGAAACTGGGGCTGACAAATCGCGCGGAACTCGTCCGCTACGCACTGCGGGCAGGTCTGCTCGTTCAGGACACACCGTGATCTTCGCACAGTACGGGAAATGTCAAACTTTTCCTGACACGACGTCGTAAAAACCTGACAAAAGTCGTAAGCGAATCGAAGAAGCATCCTGTCTGTACTGAAATCCCCACTTCGCTATCATAGTCCGCGATGGAGGTTCAAATCTCGAACAACCTGTCAAATCCACTCATAGGTCGACCGCCGGTCGGTACGCGACTCATGTGCCCCGTCGAGTCACTAGGAAACCCTACAGGGAGGAGCGCTTCATGGAACGCCTTGCCCCCGATCGCGGTCGTCCATCCGATAACGCCCGTCGTCTTAACTCGGATCAGCCAGCGGTGCACCCGGGCTGGTTCATGCCGGAACCGATAGATGTGCCGGTCGATGACGGACCGGATGAAACGACCCGATTTTCCGCCTTTCGCCAGCTAATGCGCACCGCTTGTGCTCTCGACCGCGCAGCAGTCGATGCCCTAGCCGATCTCGACCTTACTGCCGGTGCGTTCTTCGCGTTGTTAGAGTTGGAAGCTGCCGGTCCAAAGGGTCTTGCCCCATCTGAACTCGCCCGACGTTTGGCTGTTGCTCGCCGAACCGCAACCCTGTACGTAGACATTCTGACGCGCCAAGGTTGGGTTGAGCGACAAGCACACCCGGATGATCGCCGAATGGTGTTGGCGAGTCTGACGCCGGTAGGCAATCGACTGTTGGTCGAACTCGGAGCAGCCTATCGCCGTCGGTTGGCGTCACTGCTAGGTGACATGAGTTCCATCCAGGCGGAACGATTGCGCCAATTGCTCGCGCTCGTTCCCCTGGATGTCGAACGATCGACGCCCGCCGCTGCCACAACTGCAACTGCCAACGCTGCGACAGGCGATTAAGCGGAATTTCTTTCGTCTCGGACAAAGATCAGGAGCGATCGATCTTGAACCGAGATCGTCGCTCCAGCGTACGATTGACCGTCAGTCGACTCTTCTGCATCGATCGTGCTGATTCGAAGCTTCCAGGTTGCCTCAGGACAATCGATGGCACCTGGCAGCGTCATTTCGACGGTTTCATCCGCTCCATTCAGGACGATCAACAACTCATCGCTGGGTGTGTCCTCACGATGACGCCCATCAAAACGAATTGACATCGCCCGCAGCTCATCGTTTTCCCAGTCATCAATCGACATCTCTTCGCCACTTGGGTTGAACCAACTCAAGCCTTGGCTTTCACGTCGCTCTGCGTCCGCGCTTTCGCGGAACGCAACCCGCCGCAATACAGGGTGTTCGGCGCGAAATGTCATCAAATCAGCCAGGAACCCGCTCAAATCATCTCCGTCATGTTCCGGTGTCCAGTTGATCCAACTAATCTCGTTGTCCTGGCAATATGCGTTATTGTTCCCGCCTTGCGAATTTCCAACATCATCACCAGCACAAATCATTGGCACACCCCGTGAGATCAGTAGTGTTGCCAGGAGATTTTTCCGCTGCCGAAGTCTCAAGGCGATGATGTCTGGATTGTCAGTCGGGCCCTCTTCGCCGTGGTTCGCCGACTGATTGTGATCGTGTCCGTCACGATTCTCTTCGCCATTATCTTCATTATGCTTTGCGTTATAACTGACGAGATCATTGAGTGTGAATCCGTCGTGAGCGGTCACGAAGTTCACACTCGCCGTCGCGTCACGCAGGCTGTGATCGAACAGATCACTCGACCCGGCGATGCGTCGCGATAACTCCGATAGTGCGATGCCTTGCCCCAACCAGAAGCCGCGCAACGTGTCGCGGAATCGATCGTTCCACTCTGCCCATCCTTCGGGAAATGCTCCGAGTTGATAGCCGTCGTTCCCAAGGTCCCATGGCTCGGCAATAAACTTGGTACCTGCCGCTGCAAAGACTGAGTCTTGGCGGATGATGTCGAAAAATGCGGCACCACTGTCGAAGTCAAACGGGTCGCGCCCAAGCACCGGGGCCAGGTCAAAGCGGAATCCGTCGACGTGCATCTCCTCGACCCAGTACCGCAATGAGTCGACGATCATCTGGAGCACACGAGGATGCGCGGCATTGACAGTGTTTCCCGTTCCGGCCCAGTTTTCATATTGACGTGGATCGTCTGGCGATAGGCGGTAATAACCCCGACTATCGACGCCGCGAAATGAGAGCGTCGGGCCGAGATATCCGCCTTCAGCTGTGTGGTTGTAAACCACATCGAGTAACACTTCGAGGCCAGCGGAATGAAATCCTTTGACCATTTCTTTAAATTCGCGGATTTCCGAACCGGCTTCGTTTTCAGATCGATATCGAGCCGCTGGAGCGAAAAACCCAATCGTGTTATACCCCCAGTAATTGCGAAACTCCCGCTCAACCAGAAACTCATCATCAATAAATGCGTGGATTGGCAGCAACTCGATGGCAGTCACACCCAGTCGTTGCAGGTAGTCAAAGACGGGTTGTTGAGCGAGTCCACGGTAGGTTCCACGTAATGCTTCCGGTGCGCTGTTCATCAGCGCAGTCATCCCTTTGACATGCGCTTCGCAAATGAACGATTCGGCAAGCGGTCGTCGTGGATGGAGATCGTCTTGCCAGTCAAACGATCTGTCAACGACGATACCCTTGGGCACTCCCGCGGCATCGTCTCGCGCGTCAGGCGTCAAGTTGTCAGGGTCGTCCGCCGACTCGTAGTCAAGTAACGGTTCCGACCAATCGACCTCGCCACTAAGCGCCAGCGCGTAAGGGTCGATCAGCAGCTTCGCGCTGTTAAAGCGGAAACCCTCGGCGGGATTGTAGGGACCATCAACGCGATAGCCGTACAACTGGCCTGGTGACACCTGTGGGACGTAGCCGAACCAAACGCTTCCTGCTCGGTGCAGTAGCTCATGTTCAGCGATTTGCTGTTTCCCGGCGGCGTCGAACAAGCACACAACAACACTTTCAGCATGCTCCGAAAACAACGCAAAGTTCGTCCCTTGACCATCCCACGTCGCGCCTAGCGGATACGGTTGACCCTGCTGCTCAGTCACCTCAAATCCCTTCTCACCTTTGATTTCCCATGCCCAATCAGAGGGCGATCCAACTCCTGTGTCGTTACTGTTCTGTCCCTAATGCACCAGGACAAAACGGTCTTGCCTGGTGAACGTTCACTCAACTACGAACGATAACGGATCACAGAGAATCCGGCGACGCATAGTCAGATCCAAACGCTACAGCGCTCGGTTGGAACGCGATGTCCGCCGCGCGTTCGAGAAGCTCTTGCGCAGTTCGCAGGTTCATGGCGCCGCTAGCCATACCCTCTACGGCCCGATCGATCGCATCCCAACCGAACGAAAGAAATCCCGTCCGCGTCGCCGATTCAGCGGCACGGACCGCCTTTATCCCAGCGACGTAGTGAGCGACTGCCTCGGTGAAGCGATCTGGAATACCACTAGCGGCAATGAACTCGTCGATCTGCGTTGTAATCTGCTCGACCCGATCGCTGCGTCGTTGCAATTCAAGGATGTTTCGACTCCGCGCTTGACCGAGTGCAACTAAAGCTTCAGATTCGGCAGTCACTGCGCGAAGTCTCATGACGACCGAATCGTAAAATGCTCTCTCCTCGACCGTCAGCTCTATCGCGGCAGGTGGTGGCGATCCCAGATCGATCGGCTGTCCTGGAAGCCGGTCGCCCGTAAGAAACCACGTTCCTGCTCCGATTCCCGCCAAACAGATAAGCGCCAGGAACGTCGAACCTTTTTTACGTCTTGATCGCATCGCCGGAGCACACTTTCTCAGTTGAAAACAGCCGGTTGGCCCGCATTGTGCCGTTACATGCTCAATGAGGAGACCGGCATGGCCCGGACGAGAAGTCGATCATGTCGTTGCGACAGAAGGATTCCCCGCGTATCCTCGTTTGGACGAAGATCGCACATTGCATCCATCGTATTCGAACCACAGTGAGCTACGGAGGTCTTTCGGTGCAGCGATTCACGAGCATTTTTGCCAACGACGCCCCACCGAGCAGCATCATCATCGAACGCGTCGAGCCGGAACTTGATGCCGGACGATACGCGGTCAAACGCGAAGTCGGTGACCGATTCGAGGTCACTGCTGATATTTTTCGCGACGGCCATGAAAAGATCGCCGCCTTTCTCAAGTATCGTCGGAAAGATGCAATTGAGTGGTTCGAAAGCGAAATGCACTTCGTCGATAACGATCGCTGGGGTGGAGCATTCGACCTGACTGAAAATACTCGATATGTCTACACCATTGAGGCGTTCCCCGATGTGTTTGGAACGTGGACCGATGAACTGCGTAAAAAAGCTGAGGCTGGACTAGATGTCGCCAGCGAATTGCTCGAAGGTCGCGCAATCGTCGTCGAGGCGAGCCGCCGAGCTGGCGACGATGCGTCAGCAATCGAACGATCTATTCGCGACATAGACGGAGCTGAGACGCAATCGATTGCAGTGGAATTGGCGCTGTCGGACGACCTTGCTGAGCTCATGCATCGCCATCGCTCACGCGTTGGCGGCGCCTTTTACGAGCGCGAACTTGAGGTCATCGTTGACCGACCAATCGCTCGGTTCGCTGCGTGGTACGAACTCTTTCCGCGCTCTGCGGGGAAAGTTGAAGGTCAGGGAGCAACATTTGACGATGTGATCGCCCGGTTGCCTGAGATTTCTGGCATGGGGTTCGATGTCCTTTATTTCACGCCGATTCACCCAATTGGTTCGACCAATCGCAAAGGCAAGAACAATACACTCAATGCTGCTCCGGGTGATCCCGGGGTTTCGTACGCAATTGGCACTGCCGAGGGTGGTCACGATGCTATCGAACCGTCGCTCGGGACGATCGAAGATTTCCGGCGATTGGTTGCGCGAGCGCGGGACTACGGGATGGAAACAGCACTCGATATCGCGATTCAAGCGTCGCCCGATCACCCCTGGGCGAAAGACCATCCTGACTGGTTTTTCATCCGGCCTGATGGTTCGATCAAGTACGCAGAGAACCCACCGAAAAAATATCAGGACGTGTACCCAGTCAACTTCTTCTCAGACAGTTGGAAGGCGTTGTGGGAAGAGTTGCGACGCGTCATCATCTTTTGGGTTAAAAACGGCGTGACGCACTTCCGCGTCGACAATCCTCACACCAAACCGACAATCTTTTGGGAGTGGCTCATCGCCGAAGTGCAGCGAGATCATCCCGAGATCGTCTTTCTCTCCGAGGCATTCACACGACCGAAGGTGATGCGCGCCCTCGCTAAAGCCGGATTCACACAGTCCTACACCTACTTCACCTGGCGCAACTTCAAACAAGAGATCATCGACTACTTCACAGAGTTGTCGCAAAGTGAAATGCGTGAGTATTTCCGCGGCAATCTGTTTGCCAATACCCACGATATCCTCCCCTACATCTTGCAGCAAGGGGGTCGACCGGCGTTCAAGTTCCGGTTCGTTCTGGCAGCGACCTTGTCTTCGGTTTACGGGATCTACAGCAGTTACGAACTCTGTGAAGCGACACCGGTTCCAGGGAAAGAGGAATATCTGAACTCGGAGAAATATGAATTCAAGGTCTGGGATTGGGATCGCCCGGGCAATATCAAGGGTTACATCACCACGATTAATCAGATTCGCCGGGAGCATCCTGCCCTGCAGGAGTATGAGAACCTTCGCTTCTATGGGGCAGACGATGACAGCGTGCTCTGTTATGGCAAGTCAACACCCGATCACAGCGATAATATCCTCGTCGTGGTCAATCTCGACCCATTCCAGGTCCACGAGACGTGGATTCATTTTTCGCTGGCTGACTTCGGCATTGGCGACGATGAGCAGTACCGAGTCACGGAGTTGATTACTGGCGAAAACTTCATCTGGACCGGAGGATCGCAGCAGGTTCGACTCGACCCGCACAATGAACCAGTAGCGATCTACGCATTTCATCGGTGGTCACATATGGACTCCGTGGAAAGCATCAACTAGGCGACCACTGAAGGGCGGCGTGCATCAGGTTGGTCACAACGGCATAATTCATTGTCGAATCGAGATCCCCTGTTGCTGGCGGCGAATTAAGGACTGCCACGCTATCAGTACTCTGATGCAGCCGGACACCGCAATGACCGAGAAATCAATGCTGTCTGATTCGTAGTGTTATCCGGCGGAGCCGTGCAGGATGCCGACCAACGACCAATTCTGGTTCAAAGATGCCGTCTTTTACGAAGCGCCGATCCGCTCGTTTTTCGACGCTGATGGCGACGGTAAGGGCGACTTTCGCGGGATCGCGCAAAAGCTCGACTACATTCGAGATCTTGGCGTCGACTGCATCTGGATTCCGCCGATGTACCCATCGCCACTCCGCGATGATGGCTACGACATTTCGCACTTCACATCGATCCATCCAGATTTCGGATCCGTCGCCGATTTCAAACTGCTCGTTGATGCCGCTCATGCTCGTGGGCTCAAGGTGATTGCGGATCTCGTGTTGAATCACACGTCGGATCAACACGCTTGGTTCCAAGAGGCGCGATCGGACCTGAATTCGCCGAAGCGCGATTACTACGTCTGGACCGACGATCCCAATACCTTTAGCGGCGTCCGGATCATCTTTACCGATACCGAACCGTCAAATTGGACGTACGATCCGGTCGCTCGCCAGTATTATTGGCACCGCTTCTTTGACCACCAACCCGATCTGAACTACGACAATCTCGACCTGCATGAAGAGATGTTCGAGGTCGCCCGCTTCTGGTTACGTCTCGGGCTTGATGGATTTCGCTGCGACGCCGTCCCCTATCTCTACGAACGCGAAGGAACCATCTGCGAGAACCTGCCAGAGACGCACCTGTTCCTTCAAAAACTCCGCCGAATGGTTGACACGGAATTTCCCGGCAAGATTCTGCTCGCGGAAGCAAACCAATGGCCAGAAGACGTCATCCACTATTTTGGAACTGAGGAAGCGCCTGAGTTCCACATGTGTTTTCACTTCCCAGTCATGCCACGACTCTACATGGCGCTGAAACGAGAAGATCGTGCCCCGATTGTCGACATCATGCGTCGCACACCAGAGATTCCGGCTGGTTGCCAATGGGCGACCTTCCTCCGCAACCATGATGAATTGACGCTGGAGATGGTCACGCTCGACGAACGTCACTACATGTGGGACGAGTATGCGCCCGAAGCCCGGATGCGTCTCAATATGGGGATCCGTCGCCGGTTGGCGCCACTCCTTGACAATGGTCGAGCCGAAATCGAACTCCTCAATGCACTCTTCTTGTCCTTGCCTGGTTCGCCGTGTCTCTATTATGGCGACGAAATCGGCATGGGCGACAACATTTGGCTGCGCGATCGCAATGGCGTCCGAACGCCAATGCAGTGGAGTGCCGATCATAATGCGGGCTTCTCGCACGCCAGTTGGACCGGTCTCTATGCGCCGGTCATCTCGGACTCAACGTTTGGCTACCAAACGGTCAATGTGGAAAGCCAGGAACGCGGTCGGGCGTCGCTCCTCAACTGGGTTCGCACCATCATGGCATTGCGCAAGCAGTACCTTGCCTTTGGACGCGGCACACTGGATTTCATTTTGCCGGACAATTCGCATGTGATCGCTTATCTTCGTAACTACGAAGACCAGATGATCCTCTGCGTTGCCAATCTTGCGGAAACGGCTCAGTATTTCGACCTCAACCTCTCGGCTCACGAAGGCAAACACCTGGTCGATCTGTTCAGCGGCAATCTCTTCCCGCCGATCTCCGGCGCTCCCTACGTTTTGACCCTACCGGGTCGTGGCTATTACTGGTTCGCTTTACGCGACAGTGAGCAGATGGCATGACGATCGGACCCACCTGCGTAATCGAAGATCAATTAACCGCTGAAGTTCTGCAGAAGATCGCACCATCGCTGGTAGGAGGCAGGTTCGCGGATGCGCTGAGCAGTCAACGGTGGTTCGGAGACAAAGCAAGACTGATCACTGGCATTTCACCAGTGGTATGGGGCACCGAAGCACTCGATGATGATCTGATTCTGCTCTTGGTCGCACGCGTGACGTTCGAGCGTGGAGACTCTGCTGACTATTTCGTCCCGCTTCTGGTGTCGCGAACGCGCCTCGATAGCGATATTCTTGCCCGCATCACTGCCGCCGGTGAAGGGTGGGATGCTACCGATGCCCTTGCGTCCGATTCGTTTCGGCGATGGCTAATCACAAGTCTCGCGGCAAATGCCACCGATTCAACTGGCTCATTTAAATGGACGAGTCAACCGAACGCTGAGCCAGCGATCGATCGAGCGAAAACTTTCCCGTCGCGGATATCTTCTGCTCAACAGAGCAACAGTTCAGTCGTGTATGGCTCAGAAGTCATGCTGAAGGTGTTTCGGCGGCTATCTGCTGGAATTAACCCTGAGGTTGAATTAGGGCGGTTCTTGACTTCCGAGACCATGTTCCGAAACATGCCCGAATTGCTCGGGGAGTGGAGTCTGTCAACCACAACCCAGCCATCAATGTCACTGGCAGTCGCTCAAACCTTTATCCGTAGCGCCACTGACGGATGGTTGTACATGCTCGATGCCATTCGCACGCAAGGAGAGGCAACGACTTCCGTCGCAAGCCGATTGGGCGACGTAACCGCGCAGATGCATCTGGCCCTGGCATCCTCCCGACGCGTTCAAGAGCTCATACCTGAGCGCATCTTTGAGTCCGATACAGCCTCCTGGAAAGCGCAGACCACACAAGCGATCTATCGAACTGCCTCCGCACTCGAACGGGTCGCTGACCAATACGTAGGCGACACGAGAGAACTGATCGACGCGTTTTTGGCGCAGTTGACGCCGATGACCGCGCTGGTCTCAGGTTTCGATCACCTGATCGGCTGCAGCAAAACGCGAGTGCATGGCGACTTCCACCTCGGACAAACGCTAAGCACCGCCGACGACTTTATCATCCTCGATTTCGAAGGCGAACCTCAGCGGCCGATTGCCGAGCGCCGCAAAAAAACGTCTCCGTTGAAAGATGTCGCCGGAATGCTTCGTTCATTCGGGTACGCACGAGGCGTTATCGAGCGAGAATTTCCCGATCCTGACCGGGCTGTGCTCGTCACGTGGGAGCGATCCGCTCGCCGCGCATTTCTTGAGCGGTATGTCGAGACGTCGCGTGCAGGGAATGCCACGTATCTTCCAGCGTTTGATGACGACATTCGGCAAGCCGTCGCCGCTTGGGAACTCGATAAGGCGCTTTATGAGGTCAACTACGAACTGAACAGTCGACCAGATTGGTTGTCCCTGCCTCTTGCCGCTACACTTAAGCTCTCCTAATGTGACCTTAGATAACGAGGGACCCGACCGGTCTATGCTAGGATTGGCCGTCGCCTCCCGGTCGACCATCGGTCTGAAGGCGCATGGTTTAGCCGCCGGAAGTGAGCGTCGGAGTACTGAAGGAGCGTCCATGGTTTCACGTACGAATAGTGGCACGCTCACACATTCGCCATTTCATTTCGAGGAAATGACGCGGACCGAACGAGTGATGTCTGCCGTCAAAGGCGAAGAAGTCGATCGCTTGCCGATCTGTTTTTGGCACCATTTTGAACCCGAGGGTACCGGACGAAAAATGGCAGAAGCAACACTCAAGTTCTTCGACGAGTCGTTCGACCTCGATATTCTGAAGGTGATGCCGGACATCCCCTACCCGTTTCCGCACAAGTCGATTCGCGAGCCAAACGACTGGCGCTTACTCGAATCGATCGATCCTGACCGATCACGGTTTTTCCAGCAACGTGCGGAAAGCGTTCGGATCTTGCGAGACGAGGTCGGGTTCGACACACCAATAGTTGTGACGGTGTTCAATCCGCTTTGCGAAGCGATGTACTTCGCAACCGACCGAGCACTCTTTCTGTCACACCTGCAACAACACTCGACGATCGTGCACGAAGCTTTGAGCATCATCGCGGAGAACCTTCGAGCGCACATTGCCGACGTGATCGAGGCCGGCGCTGACGGCGTCTTTTTCGCACTACAAGGGTGTTCCCGCTCAATCATGTCGGAAGAGCAATACCGCGAATTCGGACGTCCTCACGACTTGAGCGCATTACGAGGCGCAGCCAATGGGTGGCTCAATATCCTGCACGTCCACGGTGAAAAGGAATTGATGTTCGATCAGGTACTTGACTACCCCATTCAGGTGGTCAACTGGTCGGATCGACTCGCCGGCCCAAGCTTGCGAGAAGCACGCGGCCTCACCAGTAAATGCTTGATGGGCGGATGGCATGAGTTTGGGGCACTCTCGAACGGACCAGCGGAAAAGATCTTGGAGGAGGCGCAAGATGCGGTCGCCCAAACCGCTGGCCGCAAGTTTATTCTCGCCAATGGCTGCTCAGTACCGGACGACACTGATGAGAAATGGCTCCACATCGCGCGTGATGTCGTCGAGCAGCTCAACCTGGAGTGACAACCCGCTCCACAACCGGACATGACGACTTCTTGTTCGCCGGAAGTTGGTTTGACCGCTACCATCAGCGCGTCGGACGTCGTTTTCCAACGTTCAAAATTGCACTTAACGTGCTGATATCCCAAGGCGGTCACACGATCGTTGAGACGGGTTCAATGCGCGTCGTCGACAATTGGCGAGATGACGGCTGTTCCACATACCTCTTTGGAGAGTTCGCCGCCCGCTACGGGCGCCATCTTTGGACGTGCGATCTCGATCCAGCAGTGATCGACGTCGCGAAATCGGCGACACTCGAATTCGCGAGCCACATTACCTACATCGAAGGTGACTCGATCTCCTTTTTATCGCGTTTTGCCGAACCGATCGCCTTGTTGTATCTCGATAGTTTCGACTGTCCGACTGATGGCGACGCCTCCGACGCTCAACAGCACAACCTCAACGAATTGATCGCCGCGTCACCCCACCTGAGCGAACGAGCGGTCGTCCTCCTCGATGACAACCTGCTCGCAAACGGTGGCAAAACGAAGCGCTCGAAAGAGTATCTGCTCGACCTGGGTTGGTTCTGTCTGTTCGATTTTGCTCAGAGCGTTTGGCTACGTCCGTACCCGGAAATCACGTTAGCCCGGTAGCTTCCGCAGCGGTTCCGGTAGCTGAAGCATCATCTTGACCCTTTGGCATTCGCAACGCCATAAACACGATCAGCACCCCGGCCAGAGCGACCCCAACCATAACCCCACGAGTCGACGCGGTCGTTGCGATGATTCCCGCCAAGATTGGTGCCCCGGCAAACCCGAGGTAACCCCCTGCCAACGTCGCTCCCGATGCCGCTCCGGGTGCGTGCGGTACCGCTGCACCTGCCAGGCTCAGCGCAAGGGGTCCAGGCCCAGCGAGCCCTAAACCAGCCAATCCACAGCCGACAATGGCGACAATCGCCGGACCACCGGTAAAGATCAATACCCCGCCGACAAGTGTTACCCCACCCTGAAGCATGATGGTCAGACGCTTCCCAAGACGATTCGAGATTGGCCCGTTCGTTACTCGTCCGACAAACATTGAAAAGCCGTACGCTGCGATGGCAAACACGCCAATGCGCGCGGAAAAGTCGCGTTCATCTCGGAGGTAGATTGCCGCCCATTGAGAGATCAATGCCTCTCCCCCAAACGACAAACCCGTCAAGATTGCGAACAACCGGATATCGGGCCGCTTCAATAACGCTAGCGCCATTGATGGCGGTACATTGTTCACTTGTCGCTGATGGGGCAAGACGGTCGTTCGTGAGAGATAGATCGCCCAGCACATGGCCATCCCCATGATCACCGCCAATCCAAGGTAGACCGCGCGGAATCCACCTCCGCCCGCAAAGACCAACCAAACCAAGCCGGCGCCGGCCAACGTGCCTCCGCTAAATCCGGCATGAAGTGGACTCATCACATGCCGATTGGTGGCTCGCTCGAAGTCCATCGCCAGCGCGTTGTTTGCCAGATCGAGCAGTGTCACACTCAGTGACCGGATCAGCAGGATCAGCGCAAACACGGCGATGCCGCCGCGTCCGCTCAAAAAGCCAAGACAGGCGACACCCATGCCGAGAAAAGCGAGAGCCAAGAGCAGGCGATTGTCGACTCGCTCGACGAGACGACCGCCAAATAGGAGGAGCGGAAAGGCAAGCGCCAATCCAAGACCACTGAGGAGACCAAAGATTCCTTTGGACACACCAAACACGACGAGGACGTCGGCCCAGAGAACACTACCGCCACCGTCAAGTAAGCCCAACCCAATGAAGCCGCCAAACATCAGAGACAACAACGACAACGACCCCGGCGAGAGTGCGTCGGGGCGTTTGTCCTGTTCTTGAGTTGTGGTCAACAGCGAATCGGTACTCACGCGGGTGCAACAACCGTCGCGCTACTGAATGAACTGAATAATCGGATAGGATGCCTCACGAACGCGCAGCCATGATGTTGGTGGAATGACCAGCGTCGAGGCGCGCCTTTGGATCGACATGTGTCACTGCGTGATTGACTGCGGTCACGGCTTCTGCCGCGCCAGTCGCGATCAACTTAAACTTGGCAGGATAGGCGGCAATATCTCCGGCCGCGTAAACTCCGTCGATGTTCGTTGCCATCGTGATCTTGTCAACCACAATCTGGTTTCGCTGCAGTTCGAAGCCCCAGGTTTTCAGTGGTCCAAGATCTGCCACAAAGCCAATCGCAACAATCAGTTCGTCAGCTGGGATGCGAAACTGCTCTTTCTCTGCGTTTTGATACGTAACGGCGTAAAGTTGACCATCGTGTCCCGCGTGCGCTTCCACGATCTCGCAGCCTGGATAGCGCATGTCAACGCTCGACGCTTCGAGTTCTTTGATCGTTGCCTCGTGGGCTCGAAAGCGCGAGCGGTGAATCAGCGTGACACTGAGGGCGACCGGTTCCAACGTGACCGCCCAGTCAACGGCGGAGTCGCCTCCTCCAACGATCACGACATCCTTGTTATGGAAGTCATCGACTCGTTTTGCAAAGTAATGGACGCCTTTGCCTTCCAATTCCTTAATGCCCGGCGCGTCGATTCGCTTTGGCTCAAAAGCGCCGACACCGGCACAAACGATGACCGTTTTGCTGTACCGTTCGGTTCGGCTCGTCGTCAACTTGATGAGTCCATCGGAAAGTCGTTCAAGACCGACCACTTCCTCACTGAGGCGGAGTGTCGGATGATCTCGCATCGCCTGAATCGACATCTGTTCGACAAAATCCTTGGCAAGCACT
>Ga0136611_10002146_pt1 | contig 13696 bp, 12 predicted proteins | sample AntDrymUQ2232306_2_FD_106645 | JGI IMG/M metagenome (GOLD analysis project Ga0136611, IMG submission 106645) | Polar desert sand microbial communities from Dry Valleys, Antarctica - metaG UQ223 (23.06) | ecosystem: Environmental > Terrestrial > Soil > Desert | place: Antarctica: Dry Valley...
GCGCTCAACAATCTGATCAACACCTTCCTGCCCGACACCGATCTCGGCCCCATCGCGCCCTTTCAGGGGACATTCGAACGTGAGAGCGAAGCGGTCGGAGGCAACGAGTTCCAGCTTCAGCTCACAGTCGATGGCGACCTTCTTCGACGAACGGTTCAGGAACAGTCACCTGGAAACCGACAGCTCGGCACGCCAGAAGGGGTACTGGAAGTCATCGCACTTGACTACACCGCGACCTTACCAGGTGAGGTCAAGCAAACGAACGGTACAACGATCGACAGCAATACCGTGCGCTGGGGCATCCCCCTGGGTGGCATGACGACGATTGATGTGACTTCCACAATCGGCAGGGAAACCCCTTGGTTTTGGCTCATCGTGACGATCACCGTTGCCGCCGGGTTGACCGTGCTGGTTGCATCAGTCATGACCACGCTGTTGCTCAAACGACGCCGCCGGGGATTGGCGCGCCTCCGCATCCCCGCGGGCATGGGTGCGGCAGCCAGCCAGGATCACCCGATCATGTCTGCCAGCAAGCCGCCTACCTCCGTCGGAGAAGTCGCTGACGCGCTCGTCCGTCTCGTTCGTAGTACGTTTGCCGGTCGGAATCCTGGCGAGCACAGACCGGTGGTGCAGCACGAATCCTCAACTCCCAACACGATACAGGAGCAAGTCGATGGCGTACACACCGAAAGAGATTGACCGCCTGCTCGTCTTCACCGCGTCGGAACTCGCGCGTAAGCGTCGAGCGAGAGGACTGCTGCTCAATCACCCTGAGGCCGTCGCAATCATCACCGATGAGATCTTCGAGGAAGCTCGGGCAGGTCGTGCTTACGCTGAGGTAGCCGAGCACGCCCGGAACGTGCTACGACGCGCCGATGTTATGGATGGCGTGCCGGAGATGATTCGCTCGTTGCATGTGGATGCTCTGTTCCCGGACGGGACGCGTCTGGTCGTCGTCCACGACCCGATTCGAGAGGATTGAACCGTGCGAATAATCCCCGGACAGATCATTTCCGCAGCCGAAGCGGTCGAGATCAACGCGCGGCTGCCTGTCACACGGATTGAGATGACGAATGCGGGAGCGTATCCCATCCACCTGACCGCGCACTATCATGTCTTCGAGTCCAACCCGTGTCTTTCCTTCGATCGTCTTGCTGCGTGGGGCATGCGCCTGGATGTTCCAGCCAATGGGGCAGTGCGCATCGAAGCTGGGGCAACGGTTAACATCGCGCTTGTCCCAATTGGCGGAGCGAGGGTGATCCACGGGTTTCAGGCTGCGGTGAACGGAGTGCTGGATAACCTGAACGCAGAAGTCGCGCTCGAACGCCTGATCGAGCGCGGCTTTCTGCACGTTTCCAATGGCGACGTTCAGGCTGAGAAGGCGTGCCGCTGATATTCGTTCTCGTTTGGCGGCCCGACCGCGACCCACATCCGTCCTTCAGTCAGCTCCGCAATCACAGAGGCGAACGTGATGACATCGTTCTCGCCATCGTCACCTGGCATACGGCAGAGGGTGTCGGGATAGCAGGAACGGTCACGGAGAATCGACTGCATCCTCGTCGCGTCGAGTGAACCGCGTTGGTTCGCGAGCAGTTCCTGCATCTGGCGGAGGCGCACGCGCGAATTAGCCACGTTCTTCTCTGGTGAACGCTCCTCAACCTGCAACGATTCGGCGACGTAATGATTTGAGTGGGCCAGCAGACCGTCGACCGGATCGAGTCGGGCATCTTCGTACGGCGTCGTCTCAAGATCGGCGGCCGTGCCGTGGGCGTCCATCATGATCAGGTTGCGCGACGACGCGCGTGGAATCGAGCGAACCAGGGCAATCGCATCGTCGACCGTCTCCTGCGTGAGAGCAAGGCGCGACAGGAGATAGCGCGGGACACCGTGTCGCCAGCCGTCGCAGGTCACGAAGTTCGCGAAGCAGCCCATCCCGCGATCGTTGATACCGATGTAGGACACCTGTCCGGCTGGCAGCAGCATCAGAATCGCCGGCATGTCGTCCGGCACGATCTCCGCAACCACACCGATCTCGCTGTAGAACGCTGGCAGATCGGCGTTCTGGCCGATGAGTGGGACGCCGTTCGATGTCGCGTCAGCCAGAACTGCGAAGCTCGTACATTCGTCGTTGTCCTGGGCGTTCTGGCGCGGCGACACTGGCGTCGCGACCTCGGCTCGGAGCTGCAACAGCCACGCCTCGTCGAGCGAAATCCCCGCACCACTGGCAACTCCGGCGATCTCCTCGTCAAAGAACGCGGCGTGCTGCTGCACGTATGCGCGGTAGTACCGCGCCCGTGCCAACGCTTCATCGCGGTCGATGCCGGGCTTGAACGAGAGCCGGTGCAGCGCCTTGACGAGATGCCGATGGATCAATTCGGCGCACGCCTCACCATACTGTTCACCGATCTCACGATGGGTACCGCTGAATCGGTAGGACGAAAAAACGCGTCCCGTCGTGATCGTCGCTTCGCCGGCTGATGTCGTGCTCACGGCGCACTCCTCCTGAATTCTCCATCGCGATCATTCGCTACCCGCAGAGTATCATGCTGCATGACAACGATGATGTTGGAGTGAGCAGGCGGGCATCCATGCCGATCTCAATGGACCGATCCGAATACAATCGCCGCTTCGGCGCAACGACGGGTGACCGCGTTCGGTTGGCCGACACAAACCTGTTCGCGCGCATCGAGCACGACGATTCGCTGCCGGGCTTTGAGCCATTGGCGGGATTCGGGCGACCAATGCGTGATGGCATGCTCTTCGGACGGGCTACTCCCAGTCAGCTCGATCTGGTCATCACGAACGTGATCGTGATCGACCCGGTACTGGGAATCTTTAAGTCGAATATCGGCATCAAGGATGGTCGCATCATCGGCATAGGGCGAGCTGGCAACCCGGATGTGACCGACAATATTGATGTTGTCATCGGCAGCGCGACCGGACTCATTCCCGGCGACGGACTGATCGCAACTCCGGGCGGCGTCGACAGCCACGTCCATCTCTCATCATCGAGTCTGGCCGCCACGGCGCTCTACAGCGGTCTGACGACGCTGGTTGGGCAGGGCAGCGGCGGAGTATGGGACCTCGGCGTCAATCCGATCACCAATATGCGCCACGTCTTTGAGGCGTTCGAGTCGATTCCATTGAATCTCGCGGTGCTGGCACGCGGCTCCAGCGACCGAGCGCAGCTCGCGGCGCACTTCGAGTCCGGGGCGTCTGGACTGAAGATTCACGAAGACGTCGGGGCATTTCCGGCAGTCATCGACGCCTGCCTGGAGATTGCTGATCTCGCCGGTGGACAGGTTGCTATGCACACCGACGGTCTGAACGAATCCGGTGCGCTCACGGAGACAATCGCAGCCATCGCGGGGCGCTCGATCCATGCGTATCACGTCGAAGGCTCAGGCGGCGGACACGCTCCCAACCTGCTGGAGATCTGTTCCGACCCACGGATCATCGGTTCATCGACCAACCCGACATTGCCGTACTCCGTCAACTCCCTCGCCGAGCAGTTCGACATGATCATGAGTGTGCACCGTGGCAATCCGCGCATTCCGGAAGATGTCGTCGCCGCCCGCGATCGAGTGCGCGCCAGTACGATCGCCGCTGAAGATGTGCTGCACGATCTCGGTGCAATCGCGATCATCTCGTCCGACTCACAGGGCATGGGCCGCATCGGTCAGGTCGTCTCCCGCACCTGGCAGCTCGCGCATCACATGAAATCTGTACGCGGCGGCGGCTTTGATCCGACGACGCAAGATGGCGATGACAACGAACGCATCATCCAGTACATCGCCAAATATACGATCAACCCGGCCCTCGCCCACGGCCTCGACCACGAAGTTGGCAGCCTGGAGCCAGGTAAGCTGGCCGACATCGTCCTCTGGCAGCCGGCATTCTTCGGCGTCAAGCCGACTGCGATCGTCAAGGGCGGGTTCATCGCTGCCGCTCAGGTGAGTGACGGCGATGGCTCGACCCGTGTCTCTCAACCCCTGGTCTACGGACCGATGTGGGGTGGGATGGGCTTGGCTCCAGCCCGTCTTGCCGTGAACTTCCTTTCACGGCAGGCGACAAACGGCATCCCGAACAGCGCGCATCTACAACGCAGATCGGTGCCGGTACGCGACGTTCGCGGGACGTTCAAGACGTCGATGCTGCACAACCGTGCCAGCCCACTCGTCCAGATCGATCCGGAGACGCACGAAGTCCTCATCGACGGCCAGCCAGTTATCAACCCGCCAGCCGAGCGCCTGCCCTTGGCTCAGCGCTACTTCATCGTATGAAACGTGTCTTGGACATGGCAGGCGCGACAGTGAACGTTGAACTTCACGCGTTACTCGTTCGTATACTGATGTATCAAAGACGTTTCGTCTTCGTGTCCGGCGCGATGGGAGACTTTCAACGTGATTCGTCTGCGTGACAAGCTGATAGGAGCGAAGGCGACTGTTCCAGCACCGACAAGCCGCTGGGCAGGGCGGTGGGAAGAATACTGAGAGCTCGCCCTGGACGGCGGTCTGCCAGTCCGTGATGCGCTCATCCCCCAGTCAGCCGACTTCGCACGCTGGCAGACACTGCGTGAGCGAGAACAGTTACCTGAAGTCAGTCGCGCGCAGCTTGACGCGCTCGACGCGATTCGCCGCGCCCAGAAGGCGATCTGCGCGCAGGTGGCTCAGGGCGTCGTCGAAACACTCGGATTGCGGGCCTGGCCGTCACCGGAGATCGACGGCGTGTGGGTCGAGCTTCCTGCGGGAAGCGACATCGACGAGGTCGCCCACGCGATCGAAGCCGAAGGCGCGACGGCGCGGCGAGATGCTGAAGCCAACTATCTGCTTCTTCCTGTCCAGCCCTGGTTCAATGTCACCGAGATCGATCAGACGATCCTCTGCTGCGCAAAGGTCGTCCACGTGATGCTGGGCGTGCATCCACCGGGAACCGATATCGGACAGCATCTGGCCGAAGGCTCGGCCTGTCACGTCAAGACGATGCCAGTCTCAATTGGCCGTGCGGGGGACGAGCGCGTTCCGGTTATGACAACTTCCGCGAACGCTGGAGAGTAGCGCGAAGTCAATTTCGCGACATCAGATAGCGAGATCCGCAGCCGTTGGGGATGGACGCCGAAACGGACGCTCCGTGCGGTAGCCAAGCGCGAAGGATGCCTGCATCGTCTGATGAATCTCGGACGTGCCGCCGTAGATGACTGCTCCCTTGGCGTTGGCCCAGTGGCGCAACAGCGTGACGTTCTCTCCAGCTTCGTGCGCCTGATGAATACGTAGTGCGGCGTCCGCGTTCTCGATCCCAGCCGTCGCCGCGATCCACTTCGCCAGGCCGGTCTCCCGTGTATTGGCGACGCCCAGATTCTTGAGCGTGGCAGCACGCGTCAACAGCAGTCGCGCGGTTTCTTCGCGCGCGACCATCCGTGCCAGCTGGCCAGCCTCCCACGCACGCCCGTCATCACTGATTTGTCGGAGGAACGCGACCGTCCATTCCCGGCACGCACGAGCCACGCCGAGAGCACCACAACCAACCGTGAACAGGCCGTTTCCAAGGGCCGAGAGGGCAATCGGGAAGCCCTCGCCAACTTCGCCGAGTACGTTATCGGTCGGCACGAACACGTCATCGCAGACAACCGAGCCGGTGTCGCCAGCGCGGATGCCGAGCTTACCGTGTAGCACCGTTGTCGAAAGGCCCGGCGTTTCGCGAGGGACGATGAACGCGGTGATGCCACGATGCCGCAGCGCCGGATCGACGGTCGCGAACAGGATGAACAGCGATGCCTGGTTCGCGGAACTGATCCACGTCTTTTCGCCGGAGAGCGTGAACCCGCCTTCGACATGTCTCGCCCGCATCCGCAGAGCGGCGACATCCGAGCCTGCGCCCGGCTCCGTCAGACCGAACGTCCCAATGCGCTCTCCGCGTGCGAGGACTGGAAGCCATGTGTCGCGCTGCCGCTCGGTCCCCCATTGCAGGATGCTCATGCTGGCCAGCCCGAGGTGTACCGTCAAGCCAACCTGATAGGACGTGTCGATATGGCCGAGCTCTTCGGACGCCGCTGCGAAGGCAACGTAGTCGCGCCCGAGACCATTGTACTGTTGGGGAATTGTCAATCCGTAGAGGCCGGATTCGATCATTGTGTCAATTGGAGAGCTGATGACCGCGCCGTCGACGAACCGCTCGTCGATCCCAACAGCTAGCGAACGCTCACCAAGGCTACGGACCATCGCAACGATGTCGGCGGCGGATTCCCATTCATGTGGAACGACTGATCTCTCAATTATCACAACCGGGATTCTACGTGAACCACGGATGCGCTACGATGCCAGGCAACGGAACCGCATCGCGAGAGGATCACTGGCGACCAATGAGTAGGCCGAACGAACTCGCAATACCAATCGAGCAGTACTGGTCGCGGCGGCAGTGGTGTCGCGTTGAGGCGAGTGCGCGGGGCTTCGCGGGGTTGATCGTCTTCTCGCGCGATCCTGACCGGGCGGGCAACGGCCTGTATCTGGCGAATCATCGCCCGATCGCCGGTTCGCACCCGTCGATGTACGGTCAGCGCGGGCGCGGATACTGCGCGGTCGTCATTCCGGTCGACGGCGAAGAAACACTGCTCGTCACATCACCATATTACGAACCTGACGTGACCGTTGAGCGCGTCCACGTCGATACGAACTTGCCGCGCGGACTGGCCGACGTCGTGGCAGGCTACGGACTCGGACGCGGCGAGCGCTGGGGGCTTGTCGGCGAAGAGTTTCTGCCGGTCCTGCTCTACCGTGATATTCAGTCTGCACTGCCATACTGTTCGTTTTATTTCGCCGACGATGTCCTGTGGAGTATGCGGACAGTGAAGGACAGCTTCGAACAGACAATCCTGCGTGACGGAGCGAAGCTTGCCGATGCTGGCGCGGAGACGGCCATGCTCGCGTTCCGCGCGGGGCGCACCGAGCTTGAGATCGTGGCAGACATCGATCGCACTCTGCGCGGTATGGGAGCGACTAACACGTCACTCACCTGCCAGAGCGGTGTCTTTCGCTCCGGCGAGCCGTTGATGCGACCCTTCGCCAGCGAACGTGTGCTGGAACTGGGCGACATGGCGCAGATGGAGATTCGCGGTTCGTATCGCAGCTACGGATTCGACATCTGTCGTTCGGCGGTCATTGGCACGCCAACAGATGCACAACGTCATATGTTCGAAACCGTCGAACGTATGCTCGACGCGATCATCGCGAAGGCCGCGCCAGGCATCCGGGCGGAAGAGCTACAGGACGTGATTGACGAGATCGCGCACGTCGAGGGCTACGATGGCTACCAATCCAAGCGTTTTGGCGGCCCGAGCACCTACTGTGGCCATGGCCTCGGCGTCGCCAGCGACGAACCGCCGGTGCTGTTCACCGGCGACAAGACAATTCTTCGTCCAGGCATGTTTCTGACACCGGAACCCGGATTGTATCGGCATGCACTCGGCGGGCTGCGACTCGAGGACAACATCCTCATTACCGAATCCGGCTGCGACAATCTCAACACCAGTCGCCGCTGGTGGTGGAGCGACGACTAATGACTCGAAGGCATAATTCACGGTTGACTCGGCTGCTCGTGACAGCGATACAGGTAGCGAACGACCGCAACAATCATGCGAAAAGGGGATGAGACATGCGGCAACCTGAGCGAATAGTCCTTGTCATCGGAGTCGCGATTCTGGCGATCATCGCGATATCTGCCGGAGCCGCCCTCGCTTTCGGTTCTCCCGAGGTCGCCGAGTTCGCCACGGATTCACCCGAAGGAGTCCTCCAGCGCTACCTCGAAGCAGCCCGTGACAACGACGTACCGACGATGGAGAGCCTGCTGTCCGAGCAGGTGCGCGATCAACCTTCGAAGGACGAGTTCGGGCCAGGATACTGCAACGAGATCGAGGACCGGATCGTCACCGTCGAACGCGTGTCCATCGATGGCGACACGGCGGTGGTATTTCTGAACATCGAGCAGTTCGACGACTCGCTGTTCGATTCCGGCGGCAGCGTCTGGCAGCAGGAAGCCCGACTTGTTCGCGAGGCAGATGAATGGAAGATCAATGACGCGTTCTTCTGTGTCTGAGCGAGCCTACACGACGATCACCGGAAATCGAACATGAACGCCGCGCGCCGCCTGTACCTCTACGGCGTTTCCGCAATCAGCCTGCTGGTCCTGAGCTTCGCAGTCGTGAACCTGCTGGCGCTCGCGCTCGCCCGGCTCGGTTTCGCAATCAACGGGGATGATGTCCTCGTCGGTGGTGACGCACTCCGCCGGTCAGCGACATTCAGCGTGGCGCTCGCGCTCGTCACGCTACCGGTATGGCTGTTGCACTGGTGGCTGGCCGAGCGTGCCGGGGACGAACCACACGAAGAAGACCGCGTATCCCTCATTCGCGCTGGATTCCTCCTGTCTGTCTGTGGGATCGCGTTCATCATCCTTGCCATCCGCGCGAACGATCTCATCGATGGTCTACTGTCGACCTGGCTCGGCAACGCGACCACCTTCAGCGATCAGGTCGATTTCGAGCGCGTATACGCGTGGCTCGTCGTCTCGGGATCGGTCCTCACGTATCACGCGCTCGTACGTCAGCGAGATGTCGCAACCGGAGCAATGACCGGACCCAGTGACTGGATCGGGCGACTGTTCATCCATTTCGTCGCGCTGGTGGGAGCGTGGATGCTGCTCATCGGCACTGCGCGTCTCCTCGCGGTGACGTTCGACGTCATCGACCAGCAGCGCACATTCACGGAATCGCAGCCGTGGGTCGATCCGATTGCGTCTGGCAGTGCCCTGGCATTGACCGGCTTCGCAATCTGGGCGGTATCGTGGACCTATAGTCTGCGCCGTCTCGCGCGCGCTGACTGGATCGGAGACCGCTGGCGCTCGTCCGACATTCGTTGTGGCTACCTCGCCGGCCTGGGACTCGTGACGACGCTGGTGGTGATGGTGCTACTGAGTCAGACAATCGGCGCGATGACTGCTCGCCTGATCGTGGAGAGCCGCGATACAGACCGTGTCGCCGTCGACATCGCCAAACACGCGGCGCGATCGTTGCCGTTCATCGTGTTCGCGGTCTACCATTTCCGGCAGGCTCGTCTGGAGGCAATCGACAACGCGGTGGAACCCGCACGGACAGGTACAGCCCGCGTGCTCCGGTATGCGGCGGCGCTGTCCGGCGTCGCGTTCACCACCTACGGCGTCGCAGGCGTCGTCGCGCTCGCCCTTGACGGCCTGGACGCATCCGGTGGTGAGGTCCTCGCCGCAGACGACGGCTGGCAACGTGACCTCGCCCGCTTGCTGGGCGTCACGATCGTCGGCACAGCGGTCTGGCTCTGGAACTGGCGTCGAGTGACAGGCACCATCGCTGACGAAGCAGGCATGGCAGCGCATCCGGACGCGGAGCGGCATGCACTCTCCCGGCGCGTCTATCTATTTGCCATCAGCGGTGGGGCCGTCATCGCCCTGTTCCTGAGCGTTGCGGCACTCGTTTACCGGCTCCTGGCGGCACTCCTCGGCGTTTCCGATGGCGACGGACTGGACATTGAACTATCTGGCCCGTTAGCAGTTGTCATCGTTGCCGCGCCTCTTCTCCTCTACCATCTCCTGGAGTTGCGCGCCGACGCCGCGAACCGCCCGGACGCGCTGCCGGACAAGATCGTCACGCCTGACGTCGTGTCGGTACAACTCGTGCTTTCCGGGCCGTCGCTAACTGCTCTCCATGAAACCGCCGCATCACTCAACGCATCGTTGCCCGAAGGCTTAGCACTCGTCATCCGAGACCTCGACGCATAGACAGCGAAGTGCGCCTCAACGCGTCCACGCGGCACGAGTCATGCACCGTCTCGATGCAACCCGACGCGGACGAACGACCACACGGTGAGAGGTGACGACATTGAGTGGACACCCGAGCGAACGAATCAACCCACGTGAGAACGAGGCGGCTGGTGAACGAGACGGGGCACTGTCTGCTGAGTTGGAGGAGCATGAGGATTTAACCCCGCCCCTGTCGCTCATCGGAGGTGCTGCAGGTCAGGCTCCGGCAGCGATCGAGGAGCGGGCAGCTGGCATCGATATGGACCCATCCCCTGAAGACAGCAAGCGCGACGACGCATCCTGATTCATCGATCGAACAACGAGGAGTCTGCCAATGCCCGAACAGATCATTCGACCGCAGCAGTCCGAGAACGAAGCTGGCGACCCGGATTTCCTGACGGGTCCGGGCGAGGGAGCAGCAACCGATAGTCCTGCCACCGGACGCGGGCCTGCAGAAGAGTCGATGCTGGAGCACGAGGACACGCGGCAGGGCAACAATTACACCGCACACCCGGACTCCGGCTTCTTCGGTGTCGGCTCAAACGAGGGCGAAGGCAACGACAACCTGGAACGAGAGACGACTCCCGGCTACCAGTCCGATAAGGGCGATCGCGGAACCATCATGCCGCATTGAGCGAATCGCATAGGAATTGCTCGTAGCGTACAGGAACGCATGGGCCGTTCGGGCCGCAGGACTGTAGCGACCATCACCTTTGCGCGCTACGATGAACGGCACGACAGAACGACCAGTTGCTGCTCGACTTGGTTGGTGGATTGATTCCTGGGATCGCACTCCTCACACTGCCGATCACCGATGGGTTCACCGCATCGATGGCCGTCGTTGGCGTAACCGCACTTGGCAGCTACGCGGCGACAGCAGGACTCTCCACGGCCGCAGTCGTCGCTGGTCGCCGCCGCGCAATCGGCCGCGTCATGGGTGGCTTCCACTCCGTCGCGTCGTTCGGCATGATCGCCGTCTCCCTCGCCGCCGGCCTCATCTACGATACGGTCGGCATTCAGGCGATGTTCATCGGAGCTAGGTTCGTGACGCTTGGTCTGCTGCCGGTCGTATGGAGTCTCCTGCGACTACCGCCGAAGCAACCTCTGTGACACCGTGAGTGTGTGATCCGATCGTCACTAGAATGACTGGGTAGGAGTTGCGCGCATTGACGAGACCAGCGTTGCTCCTGCCGGATCGTCAACGACGACAACTTCCATCAGCTTGTCGTAGAGCGCCTGCTTGTTTGGGTCAAACAGGATCCAGAGGTAGGCAATTCCAAAGGTCAGTCCGCCGATGAATCCTTTGACGATGTAATCGCGCACGACCGACATGCCCCAGTTCAGCGATTGGCCGGACTGCGTGTACACCATACGCATACCCATGATCTGCTTAGCCGGAGTCTGTGCCGTCTTGTACGTGAACAGACTCCAGATGAACCAGCCGATCCACAGTGTCACGATCACGAGCAGACCGTCGAGCATCGCAGCCAGGAATCGCCGCCCAGCTGAACTGACAACTACGCCTTGAGGGAGATTCACGTAATTAGTAGACATCAGGCACCCTTTCCGGAAGTTAGCGCGTGGTTCCAATATGAACGACGATGATTACAACGTTGGCGGAGTCAATCTTCTAGTTAAGTCTGCGGCCATTATCCCTGAGCGAACTGGAAACTCAAGAGGCGAACCGAACTCGGGTCGCCTCTCAACTTCAGTTATTGTGATGAGCTACCAATTCGCTCAGTCAGCCGCTATTTCGCGCTCCGGCATGGTCGGCTGCCAGATGTAGCCTGGCTTAACCTGCTCGGCCAACACCTCAGCGATGTGCTTGACCGAGCGTCCAGTGAAGTGCTCGATCTGTTGACGGCAGGAGACGCCAGCGACGGCGATCACCGTCTCGGGTGCCGCGGCACGCACGCGTGGGAAGAGGCGCTCTTCACCGACCTTGCGCGATACCTCGTAGTGTTCGGTCTCGTAGCCGAACGAGCCAGCCATGCCACAACAGCCCGCGCCGGATTCGACCGCACTGACACCGGCATGCTTCAGGATCGACATTGAGGCGGTCATACCGACGAGCGCCTTCTGATGGCAGTGGCCGTGGAAGAAGACGTCGCGGGTGTCAGCACGCCACTGGATCCCCAGGTCCTCGGTTTTCGCGACCATCGCCAGGTACTCGTCGATCATGTATGCACTTGCCGCGACATTGGCGGTGTCGGCGTCACCTGGCAGCAGATCAACGTACTCGTCGCGCAGCGTCAGGATGCAGCTCGGCTCCGAGCCGACGATCGGAATGCCGCGGCGCGCGTACGGGGCCAGCACTTCGACGTTCTGGCGCGCTAGCTCTCGCGCTTCGTTCACAAGCCCCTTCGAGAGCATCGGTCGTCCGCAGCAGGCGCGGCGCGTCTCGACGATGACATGATAACCGGCCGCTTCGAGCAGGCGTACCGTGGCTCGGCCCACGCGGGGGTAGTTGTAGGTCGCGAACGTATCGTGAAAGTAGACGACTTCGCCGCGCCGCAACACCGTCTCCGGACCCTGGTCGTGGCCGTCGCGCTTGCGCTCGTGCTTCGCCCACCACTGCTCAAATGTTTCATCCGCGAACGGCGAGGGCGTGCGCTCCGGGTGGACGCCCATCTTCGCCATCGCGGCGCGTCCGGGCAGAGAGGTCATCGTCGCATTGGCCAGCTTCGGGAAGCGCGAGGCCAGCTTTGATGACGCATGCACGCTGGCGAACATGCGCGTGCGCTTATCGACGCCATGTTCTTCGAGGTAGTGGGCCAGGAACTCGGTCTTGATCTTCGCCATATCGACGCTGGACGGGCACTCGGTCTTGCAGGCCTTGCACGAGAGGCACAGGTCGAGCACGTCGTAGACCTCACGGCTCGTCATCTCGTCGGGCTTGAACATGCGACCAGCCAGCGCGTTCCGCAAGGCGTTGGCGCGCGCGCGGGTGGTGTCTCGCTCGTCGCGCGTGGCCATGTACGACGGGCACATCGTCCCCGCGCCGACCTTGCGGCAGACCCCGGCTCCATTGCACATCTCGATCGCTCGTGCGAAGCCGCCTTCTTTGGAAAAGTCGAGAAAGGTGTGCAGTGGCGCGGTGTGATACTCGGCACCAAAGCGCAGACTTTCGACCATCGGCGGTCCATCGACGACCTTGCCCGGATTCATGATCCCCTGCGGGTCGAAGATGCCTTTGAACTCGCGCATCACGGCATACAAGTCGGCGCCGAAGATCTTCTCGTTCAGCTCCGAGCGTTGTAGACCGTCGCCGTGTTCGCCGCTCATGACGCCACTGAACTGGAACGCGAGGTCGGCCGCAGCGCGGGTGATCGTGTCCATATCGCGGATGCCGTCCGCGGTCTTCAAGCTGATCAGGGGGCGAATGTGGAGGCAGCCAGCGCTGGCATGCGCGTAGTACGCCGCCACTGTGCCATGCTCAGCGCACAGTTGTTTGACCGTCGCGACGTACTCGGCCAGATGCTCGACCGGCACCGACACATCCTCGATGCCGGGGATTGGCTTCGCATCACCCTTGATGCTCATGAGCAGCCCGAGGCCAGCCTTGCGAACCGACCAGATGTCGGCCTGTTGCTTCGCGTCGAGCGCGCGGATCATCTCCGTGCGCGGCATCAGGCTCTTCGAGCGCAGGTGCCATTCGAGCTTGTCCAGCTTATCGCGCAGCTCTTCGTCGGATTCTCCGTAGAACTCGACCGCCAGCACCGCCTCCGGATTGCCCTTGATGAACGCGATCTGGCTCGAAAAGCCAACCTGCTGGCGCGTCAGTTCGATCAGCATGCGGTCCATCAACTCAATCGCGGATGGGTTGACCTCCAGAATGCTGGTGGTCGTCTCCATGGCCTCGACCAGGTCACCGAAC
>Ga0136611_10002147_pt1 | contig 13694 bp, 15 predicted proteins | sample AntDrymUQ2232306_2_FD_106645 | JGI IMG/M metagenome (GOLD analysis project Ga0136611, IMG submission 106645) | Polar desert sand microbial communities from Dry Valleys, Antarctica - metaG UQ223 (23.06) | ecosystem: Environmental > Terrestrial > Soil > Desert | place: Antarctica: Dry Valley...
CGGCTTGGCCTGGAGTGCCCGCGAGAAACGAGTCCACTCGGATTCTTCGTTCTGCTTGAACATGCCCCCTCCAGGTACACGTGGTGTCCGGCGGCCATGTACGGCCGCCGCGCCGGCGCGGCGCAGTATACCGCCCGTCGGCGCGGGTCTACCAGCACCGGCCAACCGGCGGGCCGGCGCGGGTCTACCAGCGCGGCTTGAGCGGCAGCCAGTCGGGGTCGCGCTGGCGCATCGCCGCCACGTCGTCGCGGGCGTGGCCCCGCCGCTGCTGGTACGCCTCGGCGTACTTCGCCACCTTCTCCTCGTCCAATTCGACGCCGAGGCCCGGGCCGGTCGGCACGTCCAGGTGGCCGTCCTTGATCTCGAACATCGGCCCCTTGATGATGTCGTCCGTGTTCCAGGGGTAGTGCGTGTCGCTGGCGTAGATCATGTTCGGCACGGCCGCCCCGAGGTGGATCATCGCGGCCATCGTGATGCCGAGGTGGCTGTTCGAGTGCTGCCCGACGCCCCAGCCGAGCGACTGGCAGATCCGCCCGAGCGTCACGCACCCTTTCAACCCGTCCCAGACGTGATGGTCGGCCAGGATGACCTGGACCGCGCCGGCCCGGAACGCCTCCGGAACGTGGTCGAACGAGGTCACGCACATGTTGGTGCTCAGCGGCGTGTGGGTGGCCTTCGCCACCTCGGCCATGCCGGTGATGCCGGCGCAGGGGTCTTCGAGATACTCGAGGTCCACGTCGCGGAGCTTGTGCGCCACGCGCCGCGACGTCTCGACCGACCAGATCGCGTTCGGGTCGATCCGGAGCTGCATCGACGGGCCGAAGCGCTCGCGGAGCAGGCGCATCGTCTCGACCTCGGCGTCCGGCTCCAGCACGCCGCCCTTGACCTTGATGCACGGGAAGCCCCAGCGCTTGACCCACTTCTCGGCCAGGCCGACCATCGCTTCTGGAGTCAGCACCTCGCCCCACTCGTCGTCGCCGGCCTCCTTGTAGAAGAGGTAGGCCGAGAAGGGCACCCTGCGGCGGACCGGCCCGCCCAGCAGATCGACGACGGGCCGCCCGGCCTCCTTGCCACAGAGGTCGAGGCAGGCTTCCTCGAACGCCGAGTAGATGCGCGAGTTGCGGAGCGTCACGCGGAGCGGCTCGGTGTGCCAGGGGTCCAGGCCGATGACGTGCGAGCGCGCGGCTTCGAGCGCGGTCGCGACGGCGCCGCCGCCGGGCGCCTCGCCGAGCCCCTCCAGGCCGTTGTCGGTGCGGAGCTGGATGATGACCCGCATGTAGACGGGCTCGTGGATGCCCCACGAGTTGCGCAGCGGCGGGTCGGGGACGGCGATGGGAGTCAACTTCATCTCGGTGATGCGCATGATGGTCCCTCCGGTGGCGGGTGCTTGTGGCGTCGGGAGCGTAGCCGATGGACCGCTGCCCGGCCAGTCGAGAGCGACGAGAGCCCACACTGAATTTCGCCGCCGGCCCGCGCCACTCGGAGTACACTCTCACCTGACCGTATCGCTCGGAGCACCGAGGGCTGGTCCACGGCGGTGAGTGTGGCTCCCCTGCTCCGATTCGAGTCTCGCGGTCGCTTCCAGGCGCCGCCCGAGGTGCTCTGGCCGCTCCTGGCCGACACGCCGCGCCTCAACCAAGCCATCGGCCTGCCGCCGATCGACTACACGATCACCCCGCTCGCTACCGGCGGCTCGCACATCGAGGCCAGCATCAAGGTGAGCGGCGTGACCCTCGCCCGCTGGGTCGAGCGTCCATTCCTCTGGCGCGAGCCGTACGGCTACATGGCGAACCGCGAGTTCATCGGCGGCCCCTTCGCGTCGTGTACGGTCGGCGTCGAGCTCACGGCGGGCGCGGAGACCGAGGTGCTGTCGTACGCCGAGTTCCAGCCGCGCAACAAGCTCGGCTCGGCCATCCTGCTGGCCGGGCTCGGGCAGCGCTCGGTCGATAAGGTGATTGAGCAGTGCCGGATCTTCGAGCGGTACGTCGAGGGGAAGGTGCGCTCGCCGTACCCCGGGCTGCCGCGCAAACGGTCGGCGCTGTCGCGGGTGGAGGTGCTGGGGCAGCAGCTCTCCACCAGCGCGGCGGATGAGCGGCTCGTCGCGCGCCTGCTGGAGCACGTGGCCGGCGGGCGCGACGATGAGCTGATCAAGATGCGCCCGTTCGATCTGGCCGACCGCTGGGGCGCGGATCGGCGGTCGGTGCTCGCCCTGTTCCTGCACGCGACCGTGGCCGGGCTCGTGACCATGTCGTGGGACGTCCTCTGCCCGAACTGCCGCGTCGGCAAGAGCGGCTTCGCGGCGCTCCGCGAGCTGGAGGCGCAGGCGCACTGCCAGACCTGCAACATCTCGTTCGACGCCGAGTTCGACCGCCTGGTCGAGGTCCGCTTCTCGGTCGCGCCGGCCATCCGCGCGGTCCAGGACCGCGAGTTCTGCATCGGCGGCCCGATGAACACGCCGCACGTCGTGGCCCAGATCCCGCTCGGCCCCGGGGAGGTGCGCGAGATCGCCTGCCAGCTCAAGGCCGGGTCGTACCGAGCGCGCTCGCCGCACGCCGCCGTGGGGCCGGTCTTCGAGGTGGCCGACGCCGCGCCGGCCGGCCCGTTGGAGCTGACGGTGACGGCCGCCGGTATCGTGTGCGGCAACCGTGGCGTCCAAGCGGGCGAGGCGCGGGTGGTGCTCCAGAACGACACCGACTACGACACGGCGGTCGCGATCGAAGGGTACGGCTGGCCGGACACGGTCGCGACGGCGGCCACGGTCAGCACCCTGCCGGAGTTCCGGGACTTGTTCTCGTCGGAGGTGCTCGCGCCGGGCCTCCAACTCGGGATTCGGCGCCTCGCGTTCATGTTCACCGACCTGACCGGCTCGACCGCCCTCTACCAGCGCGTCGGGCAGGCGCGGGCGTTTCGGATCGTGCAGGAGCAGTTCGTGGTGTTGCTCGCGGCCATCGAGGCGCATCGCGGGACGGTCGTCAAGACGATCGGGGACGCGGTGATGGCGACCTTCGAGACCGGCGCGGACGGCCTCGCGGCGGCGGTCGAGATCCAGCGGACGATTCGCGCGCTCGATCTCGGCGATGCCGCCGATCCGGCGCGGCTCGTGCGGGTCGGCTTGCATCAGGGGCCGTGCGTCGCGGTGACGCTGAACGGGGTGCTGGACTACTTCGGCACGACCGTCAACATCGCGTCGCGCGTCGAGCACGAGGCGGAGGGCGGCGACATCGTGGCCACCGTCGAGTTGTGCGACCCGGACGACGCCAAGGCGGTGCTGTCCGAGAGCGGGGCGTCGCTCAGCCCCGGCGTGGTGCGCCTGCGCGGCATCCGCGAGCCGGTGCAAGTCGTCCGCATCCGCGTCCCCTAACTTGCCAACCGTGTAGCTCTCTTTTTGACAGGATGAACAGGATTGACAGGATAGAGAGAACGTTATCCTGTCAATACTGTCAAAAAGAGAGCTATCCACCCACTCGAGTGACCAGGATCCGGCGGTCAGCGACGGCGGCGGCGGTCGTGCCGGTCGCGAGGCGGTCCGTGGGCGAGCGCCTGCGAACGCTGGTGGAACAGCCAGAACGCCGGACCCACCGAGAGGACCGAGAGGCCGACCAGTGCCGGATCGCCGAAGACGCGCCCCGCGATGGCGAACAGGACCGTCACCGACCCGAGGAACGTCAAGCAGAGCGCGAACAGGAACGGGTCGCGGGTCCACGCGCGTGGATGGCGCCGTTCGGGGGGTCGCATCGCGAGCTCCAGCGGAGGGGGTCGGGCCGCCCGGCCGCCCCGGCGCCCGGTACTGTACCGAGGGCGCCCCGCCGAGCGCACGCATTGCGCGGACCGGGCGCGAGCCTCGCGCTCGTCATCTTCGGGGCCTCGCGCGCAGGTGAGCGCGTTCGCCCCGCAGCTCGAACAGGCTGAGCACCTCGACCGTCGCGGCGTCGGCGCTGCCGAACCAGTGCGGGACGCGGATGCCGAGCTCGGCCGCCTCGCCGGGCGAGAGCACGAGCTCATGCTCGCCGAGCACCAGCCGTAGCTGCCCGCTGAGGACGTAGAGCCACTCGTATCCATCATGGGTGTTCGAGTCCGGCGAGGGCCGGAGGCCGGGGGGATCACCAGCTTGTAGGCCCCAGGCCACCGGCATGGCGAGTCAGCGGCACCATGGTCAGGCCGTACCGGGTGACCGGCCTCATGTGGACGCGCGGGTCGCCGGTCGGCGGCGCCCCGATGAGCATGTGAAGGCTTTGCCAGAACAGCAAAGTCCCTTGCCAAGTAATGGGATCTAGTCTCATCATAGTCGTGGAGGTTGTCACTATGACCCATCAACTGACAGAAAACACTGACGCGAGAGTTGACGTGGCGGTGATCGGCGGCGGCGCCGCCGGCTTGAGCGCGGCGGTGGTCCTAGCGCGGGCACGACGCTCCGTGCTCGTGATCGACGCGGGATCGCCGCGTAACGCCCCCGCCGACGGCGTCCACAGCTTCCTGACCCGCGACGGCATCCCCCCGGCCGAGCTCGTCGAGATCGGCCGGCAGGAGGTCGCCAGCTACGGCGGCCTCGTCGTCCACGGTCGGGCCGAGGCCGCGCGGCGCACGACCGACGGCTTCGAGGTGACCCTGGACCACGGCGGGCGCGTCGCCGCCCGGCGGCTGCTGGTGACCACGGGGCTGATCGATGAGCTGCCCGACGTCCCCGGCGTGCGGGAAGGCTGGGGCCACGACGTCCTGCACTGCCCGTACTGCCACGGCTGGGAGATCCGCGACCGGCCCGTCGGCATCCTCGGCACCGGACCGATAACCTTCCACCAGACGTCGCTGTTCCGGCAATGGACGTCCGACCTCGTGCTGTTCACGCATACCGCACCGGCCCTGACCGACGAGCAGGCCGAGCAGCTGGCCGCACGCGGCATCCGTGTCGTCGCCGGCACCGTAGACTCCCTCCAGAGGGTTGATGGCCGCCTCACCGGGGTGCGGCTGTCCGACGGCACGGTCGTGGCCCGCGAGGCGGTGGTGGTCGCCCCACGCTTCGTGGCCCGCTCCGAGGTGCTGGCGAGCCTCGGGCTTCGGCCCACCGCCCACCCGCTGGGCATCGGCGAATTCATCGCCGCCGACCCGACCGGACTGACCGACATCCCCGGCGTGTGGGTCGCCGGCAACGTCACCGATCTCGCCGCGCAGGTCGTCGGCGCGGCCTCAGGTGGCGTGTTCGCCGCGGCCAACATCAACGTCGATCTGATCGCCGAGGACACCCAACGCGCCGTATCCGCCTACCGGGAGCGCCGCGCCGCCGCGCCCGACCATGTAGCCAGGAGCGCATCATGAGCCACGACCACACTAGCCACGACCACGCGCCCGACACCATTCCCGACGTCGCCACCATGTTCACCCCGGAGTTTTGGGACGACCGCTACCGCTCCGCCCCTGCGATCTGGAGCGGCAACCCGAACCCTCGCCTCGTCGAGCACGTCGCGGACCTCGCACCGGGGGCCGCGCTGGACGTCGGCTGCGGCGAGGGAGCCGACGCCATCTGGCTCGCCGCGCGGGGCTGGAAGGTCACCGGAATCGACGTATCGACGGTGGCGCTGACCGCGCCGCCAGGCGGGCCGCCGAAGCCGGTGCGGAGATCGCGGATCGGACCACCTGGCAGCAGGCCGACGTCATGTCCTGGGATCCCGCACCGGTGCAATTCGACCTGATCTCGGCGCAGTTCGTTCACCTGCCCCGTCCGTCGCTCGAGTCGCTGGTCCGCCGACTAGCCGCGGCCGTCCTCCCAGGTGGGACGCTCCTCATCGTGGGCCACCATCCATCGGATCTGGACACCACGATCGGGCGGTGGAACCTTCCCGATCTCATGTTCACGGCGGATCGGGTCGCGGCCGTCCTGGATCTGGACGACTGGCAGATCGTCCTCGCCGGGGCTCCCGAACGTCAGGCCCTCGACCCCGAGGGTCGGTCGGTCACGATCCGCGACGCCGTGCTGCATGCCGTTCGGCGCCGCTGACGACCGCCGCGCGCCCGGCCGTCCAACGCACGGCCGGGTGCGCAGGGCCGCACGTACGGCATCGGCCGGCTTTACGGCGACGTTGGTTTAGCGGCCGAGCGGGCGCGGGGTCGGAGGCGGCAGCGGGGCCTGCTGGATCGGCGGCGGCGCGAGCTCGGGATTCGGCACACCGCCGGGCGGGACGGCGATCGTCGGGAGCACGATGGTCGGGCGAGGCGGGGCCTGACGCCGCGCCCCCCCGACCACGAACTGCCAGCGGTAGCCTCCGACCTGGCCGCTCCGGTCGCGCGCCTCGATGCGGACGTCGTGCTGGCCGGTCTGGAGGTTGCGCACCAGGCTGACGCTCTTGATGCGCTCGCCGCCGCGCCCCAAATCTTGCGGGATCGGCTCGTCGTCGAGGAACACCGTGATCTGGGTCAGCTCGGCCGTCGTCGTCACGCGCCCGCCGATCACCACGTCACCGACCGGCAGCGACGCGCCGGGCGCCGGCTGCAAGTTGCTGACGATCGGGTAGATGCCCGGCGAGGGCGACGGCCCGGCCGTCGCCTGGGGCGGCGCGGCGGCTACGTCGGCCGTCGGGATCGGCGCAACGGTCGCGACGAGCACAGCGGCGGGCGCGAGCGTCGGCGGTGGGCCGCCTTGGAACGACGGTCCGGCCGCCGCGGCCGGCCGCGCGCCTTCGAGCGGGCGGGCGCCTTCCAGCGGGCGTTCCGGCAGTCGGCCGGCGCGGTCGCAGCCGCCCAAGAGCGTGGCCACGGTGAGGACCAGGATCAGGCCACGACGGACTGCCGATGCGGACGACCAGATCACCCGAGGCTTCCGACTCCGTGTCGAGGCGAGATCGAGCGCCGCCGGCCTGCCGAGCCCCACGCGGTAGGGCGGGTCCAATGTGCCGGCCGCGCTTCGTGGCCGCCGCGCGGCGCGGCGCGATCATAGGTGCGCATCGATGCGAAGGTCAAGGCGGCGGACCGAGAGCGGGTTGGTGGACCATTCAAGCACCCGGCCCGGAGGACCGGTGCCGCTCGGCCGCTCGGCGCCAGGTTGTGTACCATACAGCGGCCGTGGCCCCGCGCGCGGCACCGACGACGGCGAGAGGCGCATCGGAGTGGCAGGCACACACCACGTGGCAGGCTCGAGCGTAACGGGCACCGACCTGGCCGGCGCTCAGGACACCGGCACGATCTTTACCGACCCGTCGGATCCGTCGTCCCTGATCGTGGACGTGGTCGTGCGGCAGCTTGCGGTCAACCGCGACCCGCGCGGCATCCTGGTCGAGACGCTCAAGGTTTCCTGGGAGGACTGCTACGACGCCGCCGAGTGGCCGTTCGCCCAGACCTACTACTCGGTGACCGAGCCGTGGGTCGCCCGCGACGAGGACCAGTGGCACGTCCACGAGCGCCAGTCCGACCGCTTCGTGGTGCCCACCGGCAACGTCGTGGTCGGCCTGTACGACCCGCGCGAGGGGTCGCCGACGTTCGGGCGGGTCAACCTGCTCCGCCTGGGCCAGCGCAACGGCGACGACGGCCAAATCTTAGTACTGATCCCGCCGCGCGTGTACCACGGCTTCCTGGTGCTCGGCCCCGAATCTGCCCTGCTGATGAACTACCCCACCCGCCTGTACGACCGCGACGACGAGGGCCGGGTGCCGATCGAGACGAGCGGCGCACGGCTCGCGGACGGCCGCACGTTCTCCTGGGAGCTCGTCCGCGAGGCAGAGCGCGCCGGGGCCGCGCGCCGCTAGGGGCCGCCCAGCATGAAGATCCTCGTGACCGGCGGCGCCGGCTTCATCGGCTCGCACGTCGTGGACGCGTACCTCACGGCCGGCCACGACGTGGCGGTCGTCGATAATCTCGCATCCGGTGCGCGATCGAACCTGAACCCGGCCGCGCGCTTCCACCACGCCGACATCCGCGACCCGGCCGCGCTCGGACCGATCTTCAAGGCCGAGCGGCCCGAGCTGGTCAACCACCACGCGGCCCAGGCCAGCGTGAAGCTCTCGATGCAAGACCCCGCGAGCGACGCCACGGTCAACGTGATCGGGTCGCTCAACGTCCTCGAAGCGTGCCGCCGCTTCGGCGTCCGCAAGCTGATTTATGCCGGCACCGGCGGCGCGGCGGTCGGCGAGCCGAGATACCTGCCGGTCGACGAGGACCACCCGGTCGAGCCGCTCAGCCCGTATGGCGCGAACAAGCACGCCGTCGAGCACTACTGCGACCTGTATCGCGCCAACTGGAACCTCGACACCACCATCCTGCGCTACTCCAACATCTACGGGCCGCGGCAAGATCCATTCGGCGAGGCCGGCGTGATCGCCGTGTTCGCCGGCCGGATGCTGGCCGGCGAGGAGCCGATCGTGAACGGCACCGGCGAGCAGGAGCGCGACTACGTCTACGTCGGCGACGTGGCCCGCGCGAACGTGCTGGTGCTCGATGGGGGCGGTGGGCGGATGTACCACATCGGCACCGGCGTCGGCGCGTCGGTCAACGAGCTGTTCGACCGCCTCGCCCGGATCATCGGCTACGCCAAGCCGCGCCGGCACGGTCCGGGCCTGCCCGGCGAGGTGTTCAAGATCCGGCTGACCTCGGAGCGCGCCCGCGCGGAGCTCGGCTGGGCGCCCGAGGTCGATTTGGACGAGGGCTTGCGGCTGACCGTGGACGCGATGCGCGGCGCCTGAGGCCGGACTGGCCGTGCTCGCGCAGCACCAGCGAGCATGTGCCCGCACAGCTTCAGGGAACATATGACGGGAGCGCCGTCCACAGACCTGTCATCCTGAGGCAGGCGGAGCCTGTCGAAGGATCTCGTCTCCGAACTGTCGCGAGCTGGTCTGTCCGTAGATCCTTCGCTGTCCTGAAAATAGCCCTCCGGGCGTCCATTTTCATCCTCGGAGGTGCCCCGCCAGGGGCATGGGCGACTGCGCTCAGGATGACAGACCTGTGGACGGGTGCCTCAACAGCTTCCCGTTGGCGATGTCCTAACTACTCGTACCCAGTTTCCAGGAGTCTCGTCCCGTGCGCGAGCCGCCCGCCAATCTGGCCGATGAGACGTTGCGCGCGTGCCTGCGCGAGAGCTACGGGCTCGCCGTCGCCGAGATCACATTCCTCCCGCTTGGACACGACCCCTCGGCGTGGGTTTACCGCGCCCGGACGGCCGACAGCGGCGACTACTTCGTCAAGGTCCGATTGAGCGTGACCAACGAGGCGGGTGTCCTGATCCCGCGCTACCTCCGCGACCAGGGCATCAAGTACGTCGTCGCGCCGATCCCGACACTATCGCGAGCGCCGTGGGCGAATGCCGATGGCTACGCGGTCCTGCTCTATCCGTTCATCGACGGGGCGACCGGCATGGAGCGCGGCATGTCTGACCGCCAGTGGATCGACTACGGGGTGCTGCTGCGGCAGGTTCACGACACCGCTGTCATGCCAGACCTGGCGCGGGTCATGCCGCGCGAATCGTACGCGCCGGTCGGGGCGGATTCGATCGAGCGGCTCGACGCGGACGTCGGCGCGGACGCCGATGCACGCACCTTCGACGACCCCGCCGCGAAGGATCTGGCGATGACCTGGTGGGCGCACCGGGCCGACATCCGGACGCTGCTGGAGCGCGCGGTCGATCTGGGGCAACGACTGGCTCGGGCCGCGCCGCCGTTCGTGCTCTGCCACGCGGACATTCACACGGCGAACGTGCAGCTCGACGCCGGGGGGCAGGTGTGGTTCGTCGATTGGGACGAGACGGTCCTCGCCCCGCGCGAGCGCGACCTGATGTTCGTGGTCGGCGGCGGCATCAGCACCCGGCTGGTTGGCCCGCGCGAGGAGGCGCTCTTCTTCCAAGGATACGGGCAGGGATACGGTGCCACGACGGTCGATCCGCTCGCGCTGACCTATTATCGGTATGCCTGGGCCGTGGCAGATGTGGGCGCCTACGGCGAGGAGGTCTTCTACCGGCCCGATCTCGGTCCGGTCACGCGGCGCGCGGCGGTCGAGCAGTTCCAGAGCCTGTTCGCACCGGGTAACATCGTTTCACTGGCGTTCGCGTCGGACGCCGACGCCGCATCGAGGCCCGCCGGCGACGCCGTGGCCGAACCGTCTCCACTTCGGCGACGCCAACCGACGCGATGCCAACCGATGCCCGACCGCGAAGGAGGCCCAGCATGACCGTCCACTCGATCGCCGAGGCCGCCGAACGGCCGGCGAACCCCATCGTCCGCTCCGTCGAGGCGATCCCGGTCGCCGTGCCGCTCACCGTGCCGACCCGCATCGCCACCCGCGAGGTCCGCGCCCGCGAGTTCGTGCTGGTCGAGGTGCGCACCGAGGACGGCCACGTCGGCGTCGGCTACACGTACACCGGCACGAACGGCGCGCGGCTGCTGGCCTCCATGATCGACGAATACTTCGCGCCGCGCATGGTCGGGCTGCCGGCGATCGCGCCGGAGCGGGTCTGGGCGCAGATGTTCCAGGAGCTGCTGCTGATCGGGCGGCGCGGGTTCGTGCCGCGCGCGCTCTCGGCCGTGGACATCGCCCTCTGGGACCTGGCCGGCCAGGTGGCGAACCTGCCGCTCTACCGGCTCCTCGGCGGCTACCGCGACAGCGTTCCGGCCTACGCCTCCGGCGGCTACTACAAGCCCGGCGATCCCCTCAAGGAGATCGCGGGCGAGATGGGCCGCTACAAGGATCGGGGCTTCTCCGACTTCAAGATGAAGGTCGGCGGGGCGCCGCTCGCCGTGGACGTCGAGCGCGTCCGCGTCGCCCGCGAGACGATCGGGCCTGGATCGCGGCTCGCGCTCGACGCGAACAACGCCTGGCGCACGCCGAGCGAGGCGCTGAAGTTCGCCCGCGCGGTCGAGAGATACGACCCGTGGTGGCTGGAGGAGCCGCTCTCGCCGGACGATTTCGAGGGGCACGCCCAGGTGGCCGCCGCGCTGGAGTGGCCGGTCGCGACCGGCGAGATCCACAGCACGCGTTGGGACTTCCGCCAGATCATCGAGCGCCGCGCTGCCGACATCCTCCAGCCGGACGCCGGGGTGCTCGGCGGGGTCGGGGAGTGGATGCGCGTGGCGCACACGGCCGCGACGTTCGATCTGCCGGTCGCGCCGCACTGGCACGCCGACATCCACGTCCAGCTCGTCGCGGCGGTCCCAAACGGGCTGACGGTCGAGTACTTCTCCGTCGACGAGGACATCTACAACTTCGAGCGGCTGCTTCAGGTGGGCCTGGAGCCGAAGGATGGGATGATCCCGCTGCCCGACCGCCCCGGTGCCGGCCTCGTCCTCGACCGCGACGCGGTTGCACGCTTCCGCATCGGGTAGCACATCGGCGATCAGGCGATGCGGCGCGGGCTATGCCAGCTCGCGGATGTGATGCTCTCGCATCGCGGCGGAAACCTCCTCCGCGCGCAAGAGTCGGAACGTGAGCGCGAACTCGAATTGCGCGGTGTCGATGTTGTCGCCTGGCCTACATCTCGTGATTGAGGGCAAAGTTCCCAAGGATACCGACGAGGCGATGTCGGTGCGACTCGTCGAACGCTACGCCGCCCAAGGCTGGCCGGTGACGGTCGATAACGGTGCGTTCACCGCACCGTACAGGGTGGGCATGTGCTACTTTGCTCCGCGTCGCATGAGATAGAGCGCGATGGGGAGCAGGAGGATGGGGAGCACGTAGCTCACCGCGAGGACCATGATGGGCTGGTCGGCCCAGCCAGCGCCGATGGCCGCAAACACGAACGCGGTGGGCACGCTGCCGATGGTCAACGCCACGACAAATCTTCCCATCGGCATCCCCGCAAGTCCGGCGAGAACGACCATGGCCTCGGGGACGCTGTGGGAAAGGCCGCGGGTAAGGATGATCGCCCAAGCGCCGCCCCGGTCGAACACACCTTGCATATTGTGCAGGGACTGACGCCCAGCGAAGCGGTGCGCGAGGCGCCGCGCGGAGGTGCGCATCATGCCGTAGCCGAGAAGGCCGCTTGTGATCAGGCCGAGGCTGCCCAGCAATCCGCCGAGCAGTGTCCCATAGATGATGCCGAGCGCGGCGATCACAGCCGTCTGCGGGATCGGCAACACCAGATCGGCCCAGATGAGCGCAATACCGACAACCCATGCCCAACTCTCGTATTCTCGGAGGGTGAGTACGGCATCGTCGGCCTCCTGGGGCGTCGGGATCCTCGCGCAGGAGGCAAGCACCAGCGACACAAGGCCGATCACGATAAGGCCCGATCTCACATTGGCCTCCGAACGCGTAGGGCCGGCGCTGTTGAGCCAGCCCTTTCCCGACCGCTACAGCCGGCGGCGCGGGCCCGCAGACTCCTGCGCTCGCGCGGTACGTCCGTGTCACGAGCCGGATGGTCGGGGTCGTGCATAGCGGCTCCTCCTCAGGATGTGGGGGCTGACGCTGGTGAGCTGCGGTCGCGAGCGGGGTCCGGGCTGGCGGCGAGAACGCAGACGACGGGAGGGTCGAGGCCAAGGATTTCGGTTCTCGTCTGTGTGAAGCCGGCGGCCTGGAGCAGGTCCGTGATCTCGACGGCGGCGGCGAGCGAGATGCTCCTGGTGGCTCCTGGGCAGCGGGGTTGGGAGGCGATGGCGATGCGTCCGCCTGGCGTGAGCCGCCGGCGCAACTCTTCGAGCCGCTCGGTCGGTGCCGTCCAGAACCCGAGCGAGTTGACGGCGAGGATGGCGTTGAAGGGGCCCTCAATCGTTGGAGGCAGCTGTTCGACGGTGCCCAGGGTGAGCGCGACTCGTCCGGCTTGGATTGCGGCGGCGTTGCGCCTGGTCGCGTGTCTCAGCATCACGTCGGAGCGATCGATGCCGTGGACGTGTCCGAAGGGGCCAACTCGGCGGCTCAGCTCGGCGATGGCGAGGCCGGGGCCGAAGCCAATCTCCAGGACCCGGTCGGTGGGCTGCACATCGAGCAGCGAGGCGACCCAGCGGTTGCGCCGGCGATTGGAGGAGCGATGTGCCATCACCCAGCCGGCCACGTTCCCGGCCGCGCCCCGGGGGTGGCCGAACTGGCCGACGATGGCCGCGACGATGACCTGCCTCACGTCCATGGCGAGCTCATCGCGGCTACCTGGGGCCAGTGGGCCGTGGCCGTAGTCTCGCGCCGTCGGGCGGGGCGCACGGCTCGAACGCCAGTGGCGGGACTGCTCGTCGCTGGTCGAGTATTAGTCTTCATAGCTGACAGACTAGAACTTCAAGTATCCTTGAAGTCAAGATGTCTGAGCGATTGCTGTCCATCGGGGAACTGGCTCGCCGCGCCGGCGTTGCCACCTCGGCCCTGCGCTACTGGGAGGAGCTCGGCCTGCTTCCCTCGCCTGGCAGGATCTCGGGTCAGCGGCGCTACTCCGAATCGGCAGTCGGGCTGGTTGGCGTCATCCTGCTCCTGCGCGACGCCGGGTTCTCACTTGCCGAACTGAAGGCGCTCATGGCCTCACGTAGTGTCGCGCTCGACGAGTGGCAGCGGCTCGCGCGGCGCAAGCTGGCCGAGCTCGACGAGCAAATCGCCAAAGCTCAGGTCGCCCGCGAGGCCATCGACCACGCCCTGCGCTGCCCCCACGAGGACATCCTGCACTGCACCAACTTCCACAGCCTCGTCACCGCCCGCCTGGCCGGCCAGTCCCTCCACGAAGCTCACTTGCACTAGACTCGACTTCCGCCATTTTGGCCGTTCCAGCAATAGCGAGCTCTTCAGGTAGCTCCAGGAGTAGCGACGACCAG
>Ga0136611_10002148_pt1 | contig 13693 bp, 17 predicted proteins | sample AntDrymUQ2232306_2_FD_106645 | JGI IMG/M metagenome (GOLD analysis project Ga0136611, IMG submission 106645) | Polar desert sand microbial communities from Dry Valleys, Antarctica - metaG UQ223 (23.06) | ecosystem: Environmental > Terrestrial > Soil > Desert | place: Antarctica: Dry Valley...
GCCGACGACCAGTTGCGAAAAGTGTTCGGCCATCGACTCCAACTCCGCCCCCGTGTAGCCGGCTTCGGCGACGATCCGGCGGATGACGCCTTCGTCGGCAGTTCCGAGTTTCGAGGTCGCGATGACGGCGGCTGTCGGATCGGATTTGTCCCACGCGTCGCGGCGGGCGATTTGAACCAAGTCGGCCAGTTGACGTGCCGTTTGCATCGCTTCTTCTCCCGTGTCCGGATGTCGCACTCGGCGGCAGCAAACGCAGTGCCGGCATCGCATTCGGTCGCGACGGCGGCACGGCGGTTGCAATCTTTGCGAGGATCACTCTACCCGAACCGGAGACCGCCATGCGACTATTCTGCTTCATCTTCCTGCTGCTCTTTTCGGCCGCCGTCGGCCTGTTCGCCTACTTCAACCAAGAGCCGACGACGATCCGCTTCTTCGATCGGGCGTGGACGACGAGTTTGGCCGCCATCGCGGGCATTGCCTACGGCTTGGGGATGATCAGCGGCTGGACGGTCATCGGGATGATCCGGCGGTCGGCGAATCGCGTGGCCGAAGGGATCGAGCTGCGCTACGATGGCAACCGCGCGTGATGCAATGGCCCGCTAGACTCGCCAGCGCACGAGGAAGAGACCTTGGGCGACGCTGTACAATTTGCGCTCGCTGACCTCGCAGGCTTCCAGAGAATCGAGCAGTTCGGCGACTTCGGTGAGGTCGTGGAAAACCCGTTCGTGCCAAGCGTGGTGGGCTTCAACTTCGGTGGCGAGGATGCTCGCCTCGCCGCTCTCGATATCTCGGGCGCAGGTCGTGTGCGTCATCACGGTGTTTCTCCTCGCGGTTCTCCTGGAAGATAAACGCCGTCCGGGTGCCACTCCTTCCGCGAAGTCCGATGTTCCGCCCATTTCGCCGCTCCGAGAACTCCGGAACTTTCCCTTCCCATCTTTGAGCGCCCCCGTGCGTATGATGGAAAGTCGGGCGGAGGAGCCGCTCGGAGAGCTTTCATTCTCGTCATCCGATCGCGCGGAGGAGTAGCGATGCCGATTCCCCCCCGGCCCCCGGCCGAGAAGCCGGCGCGGCGGAAGCGCAAAGCCGCGAATGCCGGCGCGCCCGACTGGCCGAACCGCAGTCTCTACCTCGGTTGGAAGGGCGTCCCGCCGCGGCCCGCACCGGGCTTCCATTCGGCCCACATCGCTCAAGAAGCGACGGCCGAACAGCTCGACCCGCTGCTCTACGAAGGCGACGGCCACCTGATGACCATCGCTCCCACGGGGGCGGGCAAAGGGGTCAGCGTCATCATCCCGAACCTGCTCACGTACCCCGGCTCGGTGATCGCCATCGACATCAAGGGCGAGCTGAGTCAGGTGACGGCGCGCCGTCGCCGCGAGATGGGGCAGAAGGTCGTCATCCTCGACCCGTTCGGACTCGTCACCGACAAGACCGACGCGCTCAACCCGTTCGACCTCTTCCGGCTGCCGGGAGCCGATCCCGAATCCGATGCGGAGATGCTGGCGACGCAGTTCGCGGTCGATCACAGCTTCAGCACCGACCGCTACTGGGACGACACCGGCCGCGGGCTGACGGCGGGATTGATCGCGCACCTCGCGACGGCCGAGCCACTGAGCGAGCGCAATCCGAGCGCGCTCCGCCGGCTGCTCTACATGGACGATCTCGACTACCACCTCGCCGTGCTGCTCGACAAGAAGGAAGTGCTGAACCCGCTGGCGCGCGACGAGTTCGTGGCCTACCTCTCGGCCCCGTCGGACAAGACGCGGCCCTGCATCCGGACCACCGCCTGCACCTACATGAAGTGTCTGGGAAGCGCCGTCGTGGCGAAGTCGCTGGAGAAATCGACCTTCGAACTCGAATCGGTGATGGCCGGCGATCCCGTGACGATCTACCTCGTGATCCCGCCGGAGAAGCTCGAAAGCCACCGGGCCGTGCTGCGGGCGTGGGTCGCCACGCTACTGGCGACGGTGCTCCGTCGCAAGAAGCTCCCGCAACTGCGGACGCTCTTCCTCGTGGACGAAGCCGCTCAGCTCGGGGCGATGCCGCTGCTCCGCACCGCCATGACGCTGCTGCGCGGCTACGGCCTCCAGTGTTGGACCTTCTGGCAGGATCTCGGCCAGCTCCGCCAGCTCTACCCGAACGACTGGACGACGATGGTGAGCAACAGCGCGGCGATGCAGATTTTCGGACTGCCGAAGCACGGCACGGCGCGCACGGCGTGGATGGAAGTGCTCGGCGAAGAATCGCGCGACCTCACGCGCATCCCGCAGGGGGAGATGGCCGTGTCGTTCGCCGACACCGGCATCGGCCGGCACCGCCGGGCGAACTACCTCACCGACGCGGCCTTCGCCGGACTGTTCGACGAGAACCAGCGCTTCGCCGGTCAGCGCGTGGCCCCGATGACGCGGGGATGAAGCTTGTGGACGGCCCAACCGCCGAGTACGATGCGGGCATGGAATTTGAATTGCGACCCGACTACGACCTGCGCAAGCTCCGTGGAGTCGTCCGCGGCAAATATGCAGCGCGTTATCAGGAGCGACTGAGGTTGGTCAGGCTGGCCGCCGATGTGGCGGTCGCATTCCCCGATGAGGCCGCCGTCAACGCGGCACTGCGCGAATATCTTGCCGGTCAAAAGCTTCCGGCCACCTCCGCTTGATCCGCTCCACCCGGCCGCTCACGCGGTCCGGCTCGCCTCGGAGTTCTTCCCATGCCCCGCTCGCTTCTCCTCCCGGCCGCCGCGCTCGCCCTCGGCGCATTCTTCGCTTGGCAAGCGGTCACTCCCACTTCCGCGACGCCCGTCCCGGAACAGATGACCGCCGAAAAGCAAGCGGCGCTGCTGAAGGTCATCCGACCCTGCGAGGGCGAAGACGCCTTCGACAAGATCGCCTGGCTCACGACCTTCCAAGAGGCGCGCGAGAAAGCCGCGAAGGAGGGCAAGCCGATCCTGCTCTGGGAGATGGACGGCCACCCGCTCGGCTGCGGGTGAAACAACGTCGTCGTGGGCCGTGTGTCCACCTTCGCCGATCCCGAAGTGCTCAAGCTCACGCAAACCGCTTTCGTGCCCCTTTCGACCGATGACTGGTACACGCGCCGCCGCAAGGATTCCGAAGGCGAATTCTTCCGCAAAGTCGCCGATCAAAGTCCGCGCAAGGGTCTGAACGGTGCGACCCGTCAGGGCATCTACGTCTTCACGGCCGACGGCGAACTGCTCGCGTTCAAGAACAACGGCGGCGACGCCGAGGACATGAAGAAGGTCTTCGCCCAGGCCAAGGCGAAGTTCGACAGGCTCCCCGAGGCGCGGCGCAAGCCCGGTGGAGTGACGGTGCCCGCGTCCGGCAAGCCCGATCCGAATTTCCACCGCGTGCTCCCCGAAGATGGCCTCGTGCTGAAGGTTCACGGCCGCATCCTGCAATCGAAGGCGGAAGCCTTCGTGAAAGGAACGTGCGAATTCACCGGCGGCGACGGCGCTTCGCGCGACTACTGCTGGATCACCGCCGGGGAGAAGACGTCGCTGATCCCCGCGAAGCTCGAAGCCGGTTTCTGCTACGACGTGCCCGCGAAGATCGCCGTCCGGCTGGCGCGCTTCCACCTCATCGATAACACCCGCGGCGAGCCGGAATTCTGGACGAAGGAGCACATCCGCAAGAACCGCATGACGCTGACCGTGACGGCCGTCGCCGAGGATGCCGTGGAACTGCGGCTGGACGGCGATGTGCTGCTCTCGGCGGATGCGGACAGCGCGAAGTCGAAACTCGGATACGAACCGAAACTCCGCGGGACTCTGCGCTACATCCCGAGCAAGAAAACGTTCGATCGCTTCGACGCGGTCGCACTCGGCGATTACTGGGGCCAGACCACGTACACCCCCGGTGCTCGCCCCGGCCGGCAACCCTTCGGCGTGTCGTTCGGCCTCGCGGATACGACGAAAGCGGGGGAGCGCATCGCCCCGCAAGGTCTGCGCGACCGCGACACGTACTTGGGCCGAGACTGATTCCGTGCCCGAACTGCCCGAGGTCGAAACCGTCGTCCGCGATCTGCGGCCGCTGATCGTCGGGCGGACGATCACGGCGCTGCGCATCGGCTCCAAAACGCTCCGCAAGCCCTGGTCTCCCGAATGGGATGCGGAGGTCGTCGGCCGCACGACGACGGCGATCCGCCGGCGCGGGAAGTGGATCCTCGCCGATCTCGATTCCGGTGCGGTGCTGCTCGTCCACCTCGGGATGACCGGGCAGTTCACGGCGGTGACCGCCGCGGAACCGAAACCCGATCACCTCCACTTCGCCTTCGCCCTCAGCGACGGTTCGGAGCTGCGCTACCGCGACACCCGGCGCTTCGGCAGCGTGCAGTGGATCGCGAGCGATGAATTGGTGCAACTCGCCTTCGGCGAGAAGCTCGGGCACGAACCGTTCGACATCCCCGCCGCTGCATTCGCCACCGCGTTGCGGAGCAGCAACCGGAACCTCAAAGCGCTCCTGCTCGACCAGTCGATCCTCGCCGGCGTCGGCAACATCTACGCGGACGAATCGCTCTTCCGCGCGAAGGTCCATCCGCAGACCCTCGGAAGTGCGCTGACGAAATCGCAGTGCGACCGCTTGCGTGTCGCCGTCGAAGCGGTGATCGCGAAGGCCATCGAGGGGCGCGGCTCGACGATCCGCGATTACGTCGGCGGGTCGGGCCTTCGCGGCGGCTACCAGGACGAGTTCGCGGTCTACGGGCGGACGGGGGAACCGTGCGCGAAGTGCGGAACGGCGATCGAAATGACCCGCGTCGCGGGGCGGGCGTCGCACTTTTGCCCGAGGTGCCAGAAGCGGAGAGGGGGAACTCGTTAGTCCGACGCGCCAGCGAGGAAGTCAACTTCCTCGCTGGCGCGTCGGACTAACAAAGCCACGGCCTCCTTCACTTTACCGGCGGTGGCACAATGGTCGTCGGATTCGGAGGCGGAAGCTGCTGGCCCGGCAGGCGCGGTTCGGGCGGCAGGTACTGCAGGCCGTAGGGCTGCTGCGGGAAGTACGGGTTGATCTGGTACGCCGCACCGGGGACGCCCGGAGGGGCGTAGTACGGGGCGGTCGCCATCGGGGCGGCCGTTTGGAAGTGGGCGTTGTACGGCCAGTAGAGGTACCAGGGCGCGGCTTGGAAGGCCGGCAGCGGCTGCGGGTGGAACAGCGATTTGAAAATCGGCCGCTGGCCCACGGCCCCGAACGGGTTCGGGGCTTGAGCTTGAGCGCCGCCCGGAGTGGCGAGCATCGCCACTCCGGCGGCGACGGCGAACAGGAACTTCTGCATGGGAATCCTCGGTCGTCCAGTCCATTAGAAAGTGGGCGCGGCTCCCTGCGAGTGCGCACCGAGTTGCGGAACCATTCTGCGCTGCGATTATCGGACGTGCGGATCGCCGATCGCGTTTCCGCCCGTCCCTCACATTCCCGTGGCGATTCAACCGCGCCCACCGGAACCTTCTAGCGTTCGGTCACACTCAGGCTCGCGGCCTGGATCGGTTCTGCCGGTTGGATCGCGGAATGGCAGTTCGTGCATCCGGTGTGGTGAGAGCCGTGGATGCGGTGGCCGACGTTCTTCAGGGTCGCCAGCGAATAGCTGCCCCACGTGTGGTTGCTGCTGCACGATCCGCACGGGCTTTGGTGGACACCATGACGCAAGTGGCCGATGCCGTCACCGCCGCCGCCCGAGAGTTCGCCGAGCCGCAGGCGACCGGTCGCTCCGCCACCCGCCCCACCGAACGCGCCGCGGTGCAGAGCGAAGTGGCCGGGAGGCGCTTGCAGCGAACCCGTGTAGCGCAGATCCGAGGTCCACGGGCCATACGGTTCGAACGGGTAGTAGCCGCTGAATGGGCCGTAATTCACGAGCGGCCCTTCCTGGTGGATGAGCGGGAAGATGCGGAATCCGATCGAGAAGTTACCCGCCGGCGGAGCGCCGAGGAGCCGGCCGCCGAACGGTCCGACGTAGCCTCCGCCGCCGGAACCGTAGCCCGCACCGCCGTAGTTGCCGGGAGCCTGCGCGGAGGCCGTCGCGGCGGTCGCCAGAAGGAACGGCAGGGCCAGCATCCCTGCCAAGAGCATCCGTCTCATGTTTGCCATCCCAGGTTGGAACGTGGCTCCTCCGACGCCGACTCCCGGCGCGGTCTGCGAACCAGTGGAGAACCTTGCGCTACGGCGTGGCGATTGCCAGCGCCGTTATCGGACGGAGCACTGTGAGACGTGGGCGGAGCGCGGCGGAATCGGAGAAAGGACGGCGACGAGTTCAACCCCTACGGCCGCGCAACTCGGCCAGCTCAGCGGCGCCGAGTCCGCGCGAACCGAGTGGGCGGTCGGAGCCGTGGCAATCGCTGCCGCCCGTGACGGCCCAGCCGAGTTCCTTCGCCCACGCACGCAGTTCGAGCGTTCGCCCCACGGTCGCAGCGGGGAATTCGACTTCGAGGCCCCGCAACCCGAGTTCGTGGAAGCGGCGCATCGTGGAGGCATCGCAGTCCGAGGGCGGATGCGCCAGCGACGCGATTCCGCCGGCATCGCGGATCAGCCTGATTGCCCCCTCCGCGGGGAGCAGCGCCTTCGGCGGGATCGACGGCAGCGCGGGGCCGAGGAAGCGCAGGAACGCATCGTAGCGGCTGCGGGCGACGCGCGATTCGACGAGCAGATTCGCGACGTGCCGCCGGCCGGGGCAGGCCGTCCCCACGAGGATCGCCTTCACGCGTCCTTCGTCGAGCGCATGGCCCGCACTGCGGAAGTGCTCGACGAACGCGCGGAAGCGAACCACTCGACTCTCGGCGATGCGAGCCAGTGCGGACATCAGCGGATCGTGTTCGGGATCGACGAACAACCCGAGAATGTGGACTTCGCGCCCCTCGAACTCGGCCGACACTTCGACACCTCCGATGATCTCCGGCCGACGCGACACGGGGAACTGCAGCGCGGCCGCGCGCGCGGTTGCAATCCCCGCGCAGGTGTCGTGGTCGGTCAGCGCGATGGCCGCGAGCTTGGCGACGGACGCCAGGGCGACGACGTGCGAGGGGGTGTAGTCGCCGTCGCTCGCGGTGCTGTGGAGGTGCAGGTCGGCGGCGACGCTCCGACTCGCGCTCGCCATCTGCCGGCAGAATTGGGTGAAGGGGTCGCCGCGCGGCATCAGGCGTCGGCTTGCGCCGGTTCCGCGGCCGGGCGGCGCTGCGCGATCGTGTCGAGCAGTCCGTTCACGAACGCCGGCGAGTCCTTCGAGCCGTAGAGCTTCGCGAGTTCGATGGCCTCGTTCAGCACGACCGCGACCGGTTCGGGCTTCGCGGCGTGGATCAGCTCGAACGTCGCGAGGCGGAGGATGCTCCGGTCGGCCGGGAGCATGCGGGTGAGCCGCCAGTTCTGGGAAGTCGCGGTGATGAGCGTGTCGATCCCCTCGCGGTGCGCGACCGCGCCGTCGTAGAGCGCCAGCGCGAAGGCGACAGCTTCGGTATCCTTGCGCGTGCGGTCTTTCGCGAACTTGACGATCGCCTTGCGCGGCATCGGCGTCTTGTTCTGATCCTGCTGGAAGAGCAGTTGGAGGGCGACTTCGCGGGAGCGGAAACGTCGGTGCATTGCGGGCCGAACCTCGGAGCGGAGCGGGTGCGTATCGCTATGCTATCGGTTGCCCCGCCGTTCTCGACCCCACCCCGCGAGTTCCGCCATGCCGCGCTTCCGCGTGATCCTCACCGACATGATCGCCGACGACTTGGCCCCGGAGCGCGCCGTCTTCGGCGAGCACGCGGACATCACTGCGGTGGACGCCGCCGATGAGTCCGATCTCTTCGGACACATCGAGACCGCCGACGGGCTGCTCGTCTACAATGTGCCGTTTACGGCCGCGAGCATCGCGCGCATGACGCAGTGCAAGGCCATCGTCCGCTGCGGCGTCGGCTTCGACAACATCGACCGCGCCTACGCCCGCAGCCACGGCATCCCCGTCTGCAACGTGCCGGACTACGGCACCGAGGAGGTCGCCGATACGGCCATCGGACTGATGCTCGCGCTGACGCGCGGGCTGCACCTCGCGAACTCCCTGCTGCAGCGCAAGGGCGGATCGTGGACCTACCGCCACGCGAAGCCCGCGCACCGCCTGCGCGGCCGCGTCTACGCCGTACTCGGCCTCGGCCGCATCGGAACCGCGGCCGCGCTCCGGGCGAAGGCCTTCGGGATGGACGTGGCCTTCTGCGATCCGCACGCCGCCGACGGGGCCGACAAAGCCCTCGGCCTCCGCCGCGTCGAGCGCCTCTCGGACCTCTTGGCGCAGGCGCACGTCCTCAGCGTCCACACGCCGCTGACGCGCGAAACCCGGCACATTGTCGATGCGGCCGCGATCGCGCAGATGCCGCGCGGCTCGTACCTCATCAACACGGCGCGCGGCGGCTGCGTCGATACGCTGGCCATCGCCCCCGCCATCGAATCGGGCCGCCTCGCCGGGGCCGCCATCGACGTCTTCGCCGAGGAGCCGCCGGCCGACGAACATCCGTTGGTCGTGGCGTGGCGCGATCCGAAGCACCCCGCGTTCGACCGCGTCATCCTCAATCCGCACAGCGCGTTCTACTCGGAAGAAGGACTGCTCGACATGCGCGTGAAGGGCGCCCAGACGCTGCTGCGGGCGCTCCTCGGCGAGCCGTTCCGCAACGTCGTGAATTGATCCGCAGCGCTTGTGCTCTCGGATCACGTCGGCGATAATCGCTTCATCCTTTCGGAGCCGCACCGATGTCCAAATCCAAAAAGCGACTCCTGTTCGGCGGGCTGGCGCTGGTCGCATTCCTCGCGATCCTGAGCTCCGTGTACGTCAACGGGCCGAATGGCGTCATCAAGACGGAGAAGTTTAAGTTCGGCCCCGGCGGGTTGTATGTCCATACGCGTGTCGTCGCGGACGAAACATCGGTGACCGTCGAGCAGCCCTGATCGCGATGAAGACCCTTTCCGAAATCCCGTTCTCCGTTCTCGATCTCTCCCCCATCCGGCAGGGCGGCAACGCCGCCGAGTCGTTCCGCAACACCCTCGACCTCGCGCAGCGCGCGGAGCGCTGGGGCTTCCGACGCTATTGGGTCGCAGAACACCACAGCCTTCCCGGCATCGCCAGCGCCGCGACGGCAGTCGTCATCGGGCACGTCGCGGCCGGCACCTCGCGCATCCGCGTCGGCTCCGGCGGCATCATGCTGCCGAACCATGCGCCGCTCGTGATCGCCGAACAGTTCGGCACGCTCGAATCGCTCTTCCCCGGCCGCATCGACCTCGGATTGGGCCGCGCCCCCGGCGGGGACGGTCGCACGGCCCGCGCCCTCCGCCGACACCTCGGCAACAGCGGCGACACCTTCCCGCAAGATCTCGAAGAGCTGCGCGGATACTTCCGCCGCGGTGGACCGGGCAACGGCGTCCACGCGGTGCCGGGCGAAGGACTGACCGTGCCGATTTGGCTGCTCGGATCGAGCGACTTCAGCGCGATCCTCGCGGCGGAACTCGGGCTCCCGTTCGCCTTCGCTTCGCACTTCGCGCCGGAGTTCCTGCACGAAGCGCTGGCCCTCTACCGCCATCACTTCGAACCCTCGGAGACACTCGCAAAACCGCATGCGATGGTCGCGGTGAACGCCTTCGCGGCCGATAGCGACGCCGAAGCGCCGCGCATTTTCACGTCGGCGCAGCAGCAGTTCCTCAACCTCATCCGGGGCACACCGGGACTGCTGCCGCCGCCCGTCGATTCGATGGACGAGTTCTGGACGCCTCCCGAGCGCGCGATGGTCGAGCGGAAGCTGGCCTGCTCCGCCATCGGCACGCCGGAGGTCGTGCGGCGGAAGCTGGAGGCAATCGCGGCCAGCACCGAGGCGGATGAGCTGATCGTCGCGGGGCAGATCTTCGACCACGCTGCGCGGCTGCGCTCATTCGAGATCGTCGCTGGGTTGAAATCGTAGGTCGTAAAGTTGCGGAATCGGCGGAGCGTTGGAGTTCAACCTTCAGGTTGCGGGTCGGGCGGAGTCCGCGACGCCCGACCTTGCGACACGGGCCCGTTCACGATGCGGGGTTTCCCGGTCTCAGGCGGTCGGGCGTCGCGGACTCCGCCCGACCCGCAACCTGAAGGTTGAACTCCAACGCTCCGCAATCGCTTATGCTGAGTTCTCAGATTCACTGCTCTCCCATGGACTCCCCATGCTCCCGCTCCTGCTCCTCGCACTCGGCGCCGACCCGAAACCCGCCGACACCCCCGCCGATGTCGCGATTCACAAGTACCTCCGCGCGCAGGTCGCCGAACTCGACAAGAATTTCCTAGATGGTGCGAAGACGAAAGAAGAATGGCATGCGAAGCGGCCCAAGCTCAAAGAGCAGATGTTCGACATGCTCGGCCTGTGGCCGCTGCCGGAAAAGACCGACCTGCGTGCCACTGTCACGGGCACACTCGATGTCGATGATGTGACGATCGAAAAGATCCACTTCCAGAGCCGACCGGGGCTGTACGTCACGGCGAACCTTTACCGGCCGCGAGTCGCGGTGAAGGGGAAGAAGTATCCGGCCATCGTCTACGCCTGCGGGCATTCCAATCAGGGCCGCGACGGGAACAAGACCGCGTACCAGCGCCACGGGATGTGGTTCGCGAGCAACGGCTACGTCTGCCTCATCACCGACACGCTCCAACTCGGCGAAGTCGCGGGCAAGCACCACGGTACCTACAACCTCGACCGCTTCTGGTGGCACAGTCGGGGTTACACGCCCGCCGGGGTCGAGTGCTGGAACGGCATCCGCGCCGTCGATTACTTGATCTCGCGTCCGGACGTGGATGGGGAGAAGATCGGCGCGACGGGCATTTCCGGCGGCGGTGCCGCGACCGTCTGGATCGCGGCCACCGACGATCGCGTGAAGGTGGCGATCCCCGTATCCGGTATGAGCGACCTCCAAGAATACGTCGGCGAGCGCGTCATCAACGGCCACTGCGACTGCATGTTCGCCTACAACCCGTACCGCTGGGAGTGGACGACCATCCTCGCGCTCTTCGCCCCGAAGCCACTCATGTTCGCGAACAGCGACGCCGATACGATCTTCCCGATGCCGGGGAACCGCCGCATCGCCGAGCGCATGCGCAAGTGCTACGAGCTACTCGGCGCGAAGGATTCCTTCGAAGCTGTGGTGACCGTCGGCAAGCACGAGGATACCCCCGCCTTGCGCAAGGCGAGCTTCCGGTTCTTCAACGAGCACCTGAAGGGGGATCCGAAGGCGAAGGCCGACGACACGGAGTTTGCGAAGATCGACGGGAAGCTGCTTCGCGTCTTCCCGGAGGACGGCGATCTGCCGAAGGACGCGATCAACGCGAAGGCGGACGAGACGTTCGTGAAAGTCGCGGACGTGAAGCTGCCTGCGAAGCCGGAGGACTTTGCCGCTTGGAAGAAGGGGCTGGTGAAGGAGCTGAAGGAGAAGTGCTTCGGGAGTTTTCCGGAGAAAATGCCGGCGGCAAAGGAACTCAATCGGGACGGTTTGACGACAGCGTGGACGGGTGACGATGGTGTTGTTTTTCGGACGAAACGTCATCTCCTCCGAAAGCAACTCCCTCAAGAACTTCCATTTCACCGCCACTCGATCGTTCTTCTGAACGCGGACGATGATCCTGAGAAAGTCTGCAGGATCGGATCGACGTTGTCAGATCTCGAATCGGATACCCTCGCGGCGCGCGGTATCGGCGGCGGAAAGTGGACCACGAAGAACCCGCCGAACACGATCGAGCGATCATTCGCTCTCGCAGGAACCACCGTCGACACGGGGCGATTGCGCGATCTCTTGGGGTACTTGGCCAGTCTGAAAGACATCAACAAAGTTCGACTCGCGGGCAAAGGCCAAGCGGGCGTCATCGCCGCCTACGCCGCGTTGCTGATGCCCGAGATGGTGGAAGAAGTCATCCTCCACGACCCGCCCACAACTCACGACGATGGCCCGCACTTCCTCGGTGTCCGCAAGGTGCTCGACATCCCCGAAGCGCTCGGCTTGCTCGCCCCGGATGTCGCTGTCACCATCATGGGCAAGGCTTCGCGATCGAAAGCGTTCGACAAGACGGAGGCGATCTTCAAGCTGTCGGGAGCGAAGGGGAAACTGAAGCGGGAGTGAGAGGGCCGGCGCTCACTCGCGGGACGCGTCCGCGGCGAAGCCCGCGAGGTTGCCGGCGATGGTCGCGGCCAGTCCGTCGAGGGGCAAGTGACTCAGGTTCGCCGTCGAGAACGGATTCTGGAGTTCGACGCCGATCCGGTCGAGCGCGAGGAGGGGATACGCCACGTGCACGGTGATGAACGGGATCATCCAATCGGAGTCGAGGCGGTGCAGGAGTACGAAGGGGAGCGTGAGGAGGAAGATGGCGATGAATCGCCGCACCCTTGATGGCGTAGACGCGCGGCAGCGGGGTCTTGAGGATGCGCTCGCAGGCGCCGATGTGATCGATGAGCGCCGCCCGCTCGCGGTCGATCGCGAGGAACGCGAAGCGATCCACGCCGAAGCGCTCGCAGCCCTCGCGCAGCAAGTCGGCCAGGCGGGCCGCGACGGCGCTCGGCATGTGCCCCGACGCGGCGAGGCGGGCCGCATCCTCGGCTCCGAGCAGCTCGGCGACCGCCGGCGATGGCGGTTGCCCCCGGAGACTGCAGCAGGCGATGTGCGGGAACGCGGAGGCCCAGCGGACGAAGGCGGCGCGCCAGTCGGGGTCGGCCGGGCCGTAGGCGAGAGCGCCGAGCGTCATGTTCCGCGACTGGTTGACGATTCCGCCCCAGAGCTTGCGCGCCTCCCACCACCGGTCGTAGCCGGCGTTCGTGCGGAGGATGAGGAGCAGGCCCAGCGCGGCCCCGGCGAGTTCGTACGGCGCGATCTCCAATGCGATCCGCACCCCCCAGTGCCGCTCCAGCAGCCAAGCGGCGGCGGAGACGACCGCGGCCACGACGCCGAACGCGGCGACCGTAAGCAGCACCCGCGGGGTGATCGAACCCCGCCAGGCGAACGCTTCGCTCCAAAAGCTCGGAGCCGTATCCGAATTCACGCGACTTCCCCCATCCGGATCCGCGGGCGCGGGTTTCAAATCGTCGCCACCGTCCGCCGCCGCATCGCGGCTTGCTCCTCGGGGTAGCGGTACTCGGCCACCTGGACGAACTGATTTCCGGCCGGGTCGTAGGCGAAGACCTCGCCGGTTTCGATCTTGTAGACCCAGCCGTGCAGGCGGAGGTCGCCCTTCACCAGCCGCGAGGCGACGGCGGGCAGCGTCCGCAGGTTTTCGAGCTGCACCAGGACATTCTCTTCGACGGTCGCGGTCACGAGCCGATCCCCGTCGAGGTGGCCGTAGTTGTCGCGGACGATATTGCGGGTCGCCTCGGCGTGGCCGAGCCAGGCGGCGACGGCCGGGAGCGCCGCCACTTGGCCGGGATCGAGCAGGCCCTTCATGGCACCGCAGTGCGTGTGCCCGCAGACGATGATGTCCTTGACCCCCAGCGCCGCCACGGCGAACTCGATGGTCGCCGCCTCCCCGCCGTTGCCGGCCCCGTGCGGCGGGACGATGTTCCCGGCGTTGCGGAGGATGAAGAGGTCGCCGGGCTGGGCGCGGGTCAGCAGAGCCGGATCGATCCGGGAGTCGGAACAGGTGATGAAGAGGGTCTCGGGCTTCTGCCCTTGGGCCAACTGCTCGAAGAGGCCCTGCAGCGGCACGAAGTTCTCTTCGCGGAATTGGTGGATGCCCC
>Ga0136611_10002149_pt1 | contig 13688 bp, 11 predicted proteins | sample AntDrymUQ2232306_2_FD_106645 | JGI IMG/M metagenome (GOLD analysis project Ga0136611, IMG submission 106645) | Polar desert sand microbial communities from Dry Valleys, Antarctica - metaG UQ223 (23.06) | ecosystem: Environmental > Terrestrial > Soil > Desert | place: Antarctica: Dry Valley...
CCGAGCGAAGCCGAGGCGTCTTTTGCGAGGCAACGACAAGATTTCTCCACTACGCTGCGCTCATTCTTCGCTGCGCTTCGGTCGAAATGACACTTCTAAACGACTTCCAAAACAGCTTCTAAAAAGTACGCCCAAATTCAGGCGTACTTTTCATGTATCAACTGCTTTTAATTTCCGGCTGCTTCATCAACCTCGGATCGGGCGCGGGTGCGGCGGCGCCATCGCGCAGGCGTAGATGCAGCATCGCTTTTTGCGCGATTTTCGCCCATGCCGGGCCGCAAACTTCGCTGCCCCAGTGGCTGCCGCGCGGCTCGTCGGCCATCACCAAAATCACGTATTGCGGCTGATGCGCAGGCACAAATCCAACAAGCGACGAGATGAAACGGCCTTCAGCATAGCCGCGCTTGCCGACCGCTTTTTGCGCCGAGCCGGTTTTGCCCGCCGTCAAATATCCCGGCACAAAAACGAATTTGCGCGCCGTTCCTTCGCGCGTCACGCGCATCATCATGTCGCGCACCGCGCGCGCAGTTTGGCTCTGGATCACGCGGCGCTCGACTTGCGGCTTGAAATTTTGGATGACTTTGCCTTCTTCGTCGCGCAGTTGCTTGACCAAAAGGGGCTTCATCATCACGCCGTCGTTGGCGATTGTCGAAACCACGCGGCCCAGTTGCAGCGGCGTCATCGTCATGCCCTGCCCGAACGAAAAGTTTGCCAGTTGCTCGGCGCTCCAGCCTTTCGGGTCATCGGCCAGCCAGCCTCTCGGGCCGCGCAAACCATCGGAATCGATGCGCTCGTCCAGCCCAAAATTTTTGGCGTATTGCAACATTGTCGGCGCGCCGACAAGACGCGCGAAATGATACATGCAAATGTTGGAACTGTCTCGAAACCCTTCGGAAAGCGTCTTGTCGTCCGAGCCGCGCTTGCCACCCCACCACGTCCAATCGTGAATCACGTGCCGCCCAACTTTTTCGGCGCCCGAAGAAACAAACGATTTGCTTTGCCAGTCGGGCACGTTTTCAATCGCCGCCGCCGCCGTAATCACTTTAAAAGTCGAACCCGGCTCGTAGGCGAACTGCGTGACGCGATTTGTCGCCACCTGAGAAATATCTTTCGGGCGCTTGTTCAAATCGAACGATGGCGCCGTCGACATCGCTACAATCTCGCCGGTCTTGGGACGCATCACCAGCGCGACCGCGAAATTCGGCTTATATTTCTTCACCAGGTCGCGCAGCGTCGCATCGGCGTCGGCCTGAATTTCCGGCTCGATTGTCGTGACAACCGTTTGCCCGTTGACAGGCTGGCGCCACTTTCCGACAAAACCCGGAATCGGGCGCCCGTTGCCATCGACTTGCGACGTGATCTCGCCCGGCTCGCCGCCCAGCTCGGCGTTGAACGAATTTTCAAGCCCGACCACGCCGCGCCCCGAACCCGCAGTAAACCCGACAAGTTGGCTGGCAAAGTCCCCAACCGGATACGCGCGGCGCGGGCTGCTTTCAAACGAAATCGCGCTCCAAAACGCCCGACGCTCCAGGCGGACTCTGGCTTTTTCTTTTGCTGACTGCGGCCCCATGCGCTTTTTCAGTTTTTCGACGCGCGCTTCGTCCACGTTTTTGGCAAGGCGCACATAAAAATTCGGCGAACCATCCGGCTTCTGTATCTTGTTCAATAAAACGGCGTACTTCTCGGCGTCGCCGCCCAAGTTTTCGGCCAAAAGGCGCGCCATTTTTTCTTTCTGCTTAATCGCGCGCGGGTTGGCACAAATCGTATATTCGTCCAGCGTGACGGCCATCGCGGTTCCGTCCGCCGCCAGAATGTCGGCGCGGCGCGCGGGCAGAATCTTCGTTTTTTCGCGCACGAAATCCGTCGTCTGCGCGCCGCCGTTGACGCCCTGCAAAAAAACCAGCTTGCCGCCCAGCGCCAGCAAAGGCAGCATCAAAAGATAAAACGCCGTTTCGATGCGCCGCTGCGTCGCCGGACGAACGCCGCTTTTGCCACTCGATTTCATTTCTGGTTTTGCCGCGCCGCGCGGCGCCGTGCCTTCATTCATCGGGTTTCACGTCCTTCGCTTCGACGTTTTCAGTCTGCGTTTCGGTTGCAATAATCGCGATTTTAGCATCGCGCGGTTTTGTCGCGCGGCTGACGGGATCGATGTCGCCTTGCGTCGCCAGGCGAAGGCCGAGCTGTTTCGACCATGCTTCGAGTTGCACTGTCGAAGTCGTCGCCGAAATCTTTTTTTGCGCGCGCGCGATGTCGTCCTGCATCTGCGCGATTTTTACGTCCAACTTGTTCGCCTGATGGCTCGCCGCGCTGGCCAGACTTTTCACCCAGATCAGCCACAGCAGTTGCACGAAAAGCGCGACGCACGCGAGTGTTATCGGCAGCGAAAAACGCAAGTCGCGGTGCGCGCGGCGATTGCGGCGGCGCGTCGCGGGAACAACATCGGGATGCGCTTCCTCGCGCATTTCGTCGAGATATTCGCGCGCGTTGTGCGGCGCGTCTTCAAGTTCTTCAAGTTCTTCGGGTTGCGCCTGCGCGCGCGAAACACGGCGCGCGTGATTAGATGAATGATGCGGCGCGGGATGCGCGCCTTGCCGCGAGTTGCGCGAAAGTATCCGCCCTTCGCTAGCGCGTGGGCACCCGGAATCCGGGCGTACTTTTTCGAGTTGTTCTTTGCGCGCGACGGCGGCCATGTCGCTTCTCCCGATTCGTTTAACAGCACTTTTAGCGTGCGATTAGGGCGAATCTTCTAATAACTAAACCGGACTTACGCCAGACGACGGGCGCATGGCAATGCGGCTTCTACGTAAATACAGACTACAATTCAAGTTTTTCCAGCGCGCGCAGCTTGCACGAACGCGCCAGAGGATTGGCGGATATTTCTTCCGCCGAAGGTGAAAGCGGCTTTCGTGTGACGATACTCATTTTCCATTTCGTCTCAAAGTCTTCGATCCACGGCGGAACTGCGGGCGGAGAATCGGTCGGCAAATCAAGAGAAAAGGTGAGAGATGGTCGCGTCGTGCGAGAACCTGAACGATCTGGGGAGAAGTCGGTCGGGTTCCTTTTTCGGACTTGCCCTTTGTCATCGCTGGCAAAGGGCAAACCGGCAAGGCGGCGAAACGTGCGTTTAATGGTGCGGTCTTCGTGGCTGCTGTAGGTCAAAAAGATCAGTCGGGCTGCGGGTGCCAAAACCTGCGATAGCGCCCACGCGCCATGTTCGAGTGCGCGAAATTCGTCGTTTACGGCAAGCCGTAAGGCGGCGAAAGTCTGTGTGGCGGGATGAACACGCGATTGGCGGCGGACGCCGACAGGTATGGCGGCTTCGATGAGACTGACCAGTTGGGCCGTGCTGTGAATGAGACTGCTGCGGCGATGTTCTGCGATTGTGAGGGCGATGCGACGCGCCCATCTCTCGTCGGCGAACTTGAATAATAAGTCTTCAAGATCGGTTGGGGAAAGCCGGTTCACCAGGTCGTAGGCCGATAGTTCTTGCGCGCGGTTGTAACGCATATCGAGCGGCGCATCAGCGAACTCGCCTTCGCTACGGAAACTTAATCCGCGCTCGGGAGAACTGACTTGCCACAACGACATGCCCGCGTCCACCAGCGCGCCGTCTATGCGCCGGATGGATGAGCCATCGCTTGCGACCTTTTGGTTTTCAAAGAACGGTTGCAGCGCAATCGCTGCATGACGAAAATCGTCTTGAATAATAGTAACTCGATGGAGCACGTCAGCTTCACGCAAGCGTTGACTGGCGAACTCTATCGAATCGGCGTCGCGGTCGAAAGCCACGACGCGGCAAGTCGGGTGCGACTGGAGCATCGCCAAAGTGTGTCCGGCGGTGCCCAGAGTGCCGTCGATAAAAACGGCATCGGCTTTAAAAGTACGCCTTAATTCCGGCGTACTTTTATCGGCTTTGTCATCGGCCAAGTCTCGACAACGTAAGCACGCGAGGACTTCTTCCACCATTGCCGGCGGATGCAATCTTCGCGTCGTCGGAACCTGCGTTTCCGCCGGTTGCCGCGGCGGCGCCTCGTCCGAGCGCGCTGATTCCGATAACGTTTTCTGGAACTGCAACTTCGCTCGTTTGCGCTTGCTCGGCTGCATCGTTGGCCACCTTGCGAATGCTCGACGCCGCCGCTCGCAACATCGAAGCCTGCGCGCGCCGCACTTCCGGGCTTTGCAAACGCCGCAGTTGCGCGGCTTCCCAGCGTTCCCTGCTCCACAAAACCGCGTGGTTCAAAACGCCGACCGTCACGACTTCTTTATCCAGCTGCGCGTGGAACCGGAGAATTTCGGAAACCGCCACGCGCCAGCCGCCTTCGACCGTCATTAGTTCCGCGCCGCTGGTGATTTTCTCGACCGCATCGGCGATGTCCTGATCTTCCGGATGCTGCGCCGTCATGCGCTCGCAGTGCGCCAGAACATCCAGGCCCGTCGCTTTGCTGTAAAGCCCGATGTTGTCGTTTTCATCGGGAATCATCCAGAACTGTTCGGTCAGCGCAACACGCAATTTCGCCGGAATAATGACGCGCCCTTTTTCATCCAATGCGTGAAAATGCGTGCCGGTCATCACCGGAATTTCAAGCGCGGGAAGGTCGTTTGAAGAAGGCTTTTTCGCCGCCTCCATTGCTTCCGATTCCGCGTTTGCACTCCGTGCCATGATCGCTTTTAATCAGCTTTTAAAGGCCGATTTCACCCATTTTGCAGCGCGTCCATTCGCGTCCTTTCGCGTCACTTGGCGTCATTATACTTTGTTTTTTCGCTCATGTGTAACTTTTGCGCTTTTTTTTCGCGCCGAAACTCTAACTTTAAACGCAAAACCTAAAAATCCGCAAAAATTGCTTTTCGCAGATTTCGGTTTAACGCAGGTTTAAAGTTCGCTAGGGATTATCTGTGGATAAGTTGCGCGTACAATTCGAGCAGCGCGTCGGTCGTCGCTTTACACGACAAACCCGGCGCTTTGCGGCGCGCGTTTTCCGACATCGTCTGGCGAAGTTTCGGGTCCCGAATCAAGCGCGAAACGGCGCTGCGAAATTCTTCTTCGCGCGGCGGAACAACAAATGCTTCGACGCCATCGGTGACGGCTTCGGCGGCGCCCATCGCGCCGACAACGACGCAAGGCAAACCGGCGGCGAGAGCTTCGGCGATGGAAATTCCCTGCGTTTCGGTTCGCGATGCGAAAGTAAAAATATCGGCGGCGGCGTAAAAGTCGCGCATTTCGTCGAAAGGAATCCAGCCGGTGAAAATCACGCTCTGGCCGATTCCCATTTGCGCCGCCAGAATTTTCATTTCTTCCAAAAACATTCCGCCGCCGACGATCATTAAACGCACGCGCAAATTTTTATCTTTCAATAACGGCGCCAGAGTTTTCAGCAAAAAGACGAGATTCTTTTCGCGCACAACCCTGCCCGCGTAAAGTAAAACGACCTCGTCGGAAAGTACGCCGTAGTTCAGGCGTACTTTTTCGCCGTCGCCGGACGCGAATTTATCGGGGTCGATTCCGGTAGGAATCACGCTGCACGGAGTTCGCGGCTGCAAGTGCGCGACGATCTGCGCGACAGGCCGCGACGGCGCGATAATGTGGTTGCAAAGATAGCAATGATGGCGAACCCAAAAGACGATGGAAGAGCGCGTCCAGGCGCGCGGCGCGGGAACGTAATGCAAGTAGCGATGATACAAAGTGTGAAACGTAAACACGACCGGAATCTTGCAGCGACGCGCCCAGCGCGCGCCGACAGTGCCGATGGTGAAAGGCGAATGCGAATGCACGATGTCGAAATTCTCGCGCCGAAATCCGGCTTCGGCGCGAAAGCTGGCGCGCGTGAGAAACGGCCACGCGACGGGAAAATCAGTCGCGAGGTACCAGTGTCCGGCGGCGAAGCGCACGATGTCTTCTTCGGGTTCGTGCCAGTGCTTGTTGCGCGGCGCGAAAATCGTGACGTGATGGCCGCGCGCGCGCAGTTCCTCGGCGGTCGTATGCGCCGAAACGACCGCGCCCGATTGCGTGGGAAGGTAAGCGTCGCAGAAAAAAGCGATTTTTAATTTCATCGAATGTCACGAAAAACAGGATGCAAAGGATGGTTTAGGATAATTCAGGATACGAAAAAAGTACGCCTGAATGTAGGCGTACTTTTGGCGGTGAATGAATTCGCAGCCATAACTCGGCTTCGCCGAGAATCGTCAACCTTCGTTGACGCGCTGTCGGCGCAGGCCGACAATTCCCGCAACGCGGGTTATGGCTGCGAATTCATTCGCCGTCGATTTCGAAAAACTCCAGCACGTCGCCGATTTGCGTTTGGCTTTTGGCAATTGTTCCAACTGCGACTTCGAGCGCCGCGTAAGGTTTTCCCGCGTTCGGTTTGGCGACGTAGATTTTGCGCGGCGCGATTGATTCGACGAAATCGGTGACGACGTTTTCCTTCGTGAGAAAAATCGCGTCGATGGCGAAGCCGACGTTGAACATATGAATCGACGGGCAATCGGTGATGAACAAGCCTTCGTCGTCTTTCAAAGGCGCGCGCCACATCAGGCCGCGAATGCGCGAAAGCATCGAGTCGGCGACTCGGCATTGCGGACAAACAATCGTGTTTCGGTCGGTGTTTTGAATACGAACGAGTTTCATGATTTTGGAACTGCGCGGCTGCAACTTGCAAAAATTTTCAGGCAATGATGAGTGTCATTCCGACCGCAATGGAGCGAGGCACGAGCGCAATGGAGCGAGGCACGAGCGCAATGGAGTGGAGGAATCTTTTGCGATTTTGCGACAAGAAGATTCCTCCACTGCGCTTCGTTCGTCCCTCACTTCGCTCCGGTCGGAATGACACACTTTTGAAATTCTCGCATTCTTTTGTGCCGCGGCTTGGCTGCAACTTGCGCGCGGGCTTGCTATCTTAAAACGCATGATTCAACGCTTTTTTCTTGTCTTTGCTTTTCTGTTCGCCGCGCCGATTTTGATGCCGAATTCCGGGTGCCCGCTCGGCGGGCGGATACTTTTCGCGGCGCCGCCGATTATCGCCCTCGCGCCGCCGTCTGCACGAGTCGAAGGAACGGTTTCGGCCACATCGAATGGAATCACGATTATCGCAACTTTGCAGTTTCAGGCGCCCGATAAATTGCGCGTGCAAATCGAGCCGAATGCGGCGGCGCTGGTCGGCGCGCAAACAGTTGTCGCGTCGGGCGAAGAAACGCTTTCCTTCGATCCGCAAACGCGGCGCGTGCGGCGCCTAAATACAAACATCGTGCGCCAGCCGTGGCGCGATTCGGCGCCGAGCGCGGGTGGCGCGGCGAACCTGGCGATTTTCGGATTGGACGCGAACGCTTTGGCGCAATTTTACAACACGCGCGAAGATGGCGTTCTCGCGGCGAAGACTTCGCGCATGATTCAAGACAACGTAAGTTCGGGCACTTCGGCCAAAGGTTTTTTCTACGCGGTTTCCAAGCGCCGCGTTTTCGATGTTCCGCCGTTTTTAAAAATTAGCAGCGACGAGGGCACGCTGCGCTCGTGGACGATAATGGGGCCGAATTCGGGCGTACTTTCCGTGACGACAATCGAGCCTGGCGCTGATAAATTGCCGGTTTCGGCGACAACGCGCGACGCAAAAAATCGCGTCCTCACCGAGTGGAAATACGAACTGAAAGCGCGCGCCGGAGCTTTCGATGCGGCGACTTTTGCGTTGCCCGACCTGGCCAGAGAACAAATCGTCGAAAACGTCGAGCTGCGCCCGTTAAAGGAAATCGACCGGCAAGACGATTCGTTTCATCTGGGCGTCGTGCAGGCGCAGCATCTGGAAGATTATGCGGCGGCTTTTGCGGCATGGAATGCAGCGGCAAAGCAAACCCCGCAGGCGACGGCGCCGCTTTTCGCGACTTATCAAGCGGCGATGGTGACGCGCGACATGGCGCGCGCTCAGGCGGCGCTTGATGCGTTGGCGCAGTTGCTGGGCGAAGACAGTTTTGAAATCGCGTCGCGGCGCGCGAGTCTGGCGTCGCAAAAGCGCGACTGGACGGCGGCGCTCGCGGCGCTGAAAAACGCGCAAAAAGCGCAGCCGCAAAATCTCGGCGTTACGCTTTTGCGCGCTGGAGTTTTAAGTGGGCAAGGCAAATTCGCCGAATCGCGCGCGTTGCTTTTGGATATTGTGAAAAGCGATTTGCCGCAAATCGCGACGCAAACCGCCGCCGCCGAAAATCTCGCGGCGAGCGCGTGGGGCGAAGAAATCGCGGCGCTTTTGGCGGCGATTCCGCAAGACACGCAGGCGCAAAAACTGGCGCGCGCGCATTTGCAATTGCTGAGCGGCGAAAAGGCAGAAAGCGAAGGATTAACAGAACCGTTGGCGCTGGCTTCGCTGGCCGTCGGATTGGAGCGCGAGCGGCGCGATGATGCGGCGATGAAGATCTGGCAAGGCCTGGAAGCGCGCGGCGGCGCGGCGGCGCTTATGGCGACTGTGCATCTGCAAAGTCTGGCGGCGCGGCGCGGCGATGCTTTGCTTTCTTTGCGCGCTTTTCGCGCGCTCGAAGCGGCAGCCGATGGCGAAGCCGGCAAAAACCGCGAGCGTTCTTTTTTGCTGCAGGCATGGCGTAAAAATTTCCGGCAAAACGAATTGCGCGGCGCGCTCGAAGGCACAACTGTGGCGGCGGCGGCGCGCGAAAGCGATTGGAACTTGTGGCTGGCGTTTTTGGAAACCAACGTCGGCGGCGAGCAAGTCGATAATGCGGTGCGCGCGGCAGCAGAGAAGTTCGATAGTGCGGCGTGGCATTCGCGCCTGGCAACACGGCTTTTGCAAATGCGCGCGGCGACTCCGCCAGGTCAGGAAATCGCGCGCGCGGCGTTGATGAAAGAAGCGCAAAGCGAAGCGCGGCGCGCGGTCGAGCTTGATGCGGATCAGCCGTTTTACGCGATGCAACTGGCATTTATGGCGTTGCAGCGAGTCGGAGAAATCGGCATTGTGAGCACGCCGGCGGTTAATGTCGCGATTCGCGATGATGCAGCCAAAGCGCTGGACGAACTCGAGCGCAGCTTTCCCGACGATGCCGATGTTGCGCTGATGCTTGCGCTGGGGCGCAAAGACCTGGCGAATCGCGGCCTGGCTTCGATCAACGCGGTTGCGGCGGCATTGCGGCGCGGCGTGCCGGGCAAAGAAACCGCGAGCGGCAATCGTCACGAGACGCTTTTCTTCGGGCGCCAGGCGGTTGCTCTGGGCCATCGAATGGCGAAACGCTATGCGCAGGCCGAAAGCGAATATCAAACACTTTTCAACAGCGTGCAGTCGCCGTCGGAATTCGCGGGCATCGCGATCAATTATCTCGCGATGCAAAACGAGCAGGCCATCAATGGCGCGGTGAATAGCGAAGCTGTCGCGGCGGTTTTCGAGCGCGCTGTGGCGCAGACCTGGAGCAACGCGCAAAGCCAGTCAATGCTGCAAACGCTGGGCGCTTCGGCCATGCGAAATCGTGCGTTCGCGTTGCGCCTGGGCGTTGCCATGAGTAAAGGCAATGCGGCGCGCGCTGTCGCAGGCGCGCAACTGCTGTTCGAACTGGAAAGCCTTGCGGGAAGCGACGCGTCAAAGCAAGGCGCGCCCGCACAAACGGAAAAATTCTGGCGCCAAACGCAAGCCGCAGCCCTAGAGGCAAGCAATAATCTGACGGAGATTGCCACAGGCGAAGACACACTGGCCGCCTCACGCGCGACGGTGATTTTAGCCGAGCGCGCGCTGCTGGCCGGCGATGCGAAAAACGGCGCACGCCTGCTACAAGTCGCCATCACGTATGAGCCGCAGGATTTGGAATTGCGCCTGATTTTAGTGCGCGCACTGCTGGCCGACAAGCGCCCCGAAGAAGCCCTCGCGGCGCGTGACGCGATCTTGAAAACGCTGCCGCGCGACGGCGAAACGCTGCGCCGCGTCGCGTCTCTTTCGCTTCAACTCGATCTTAAAGGCGACGCCGTGCGCCTTGCGACGTGGGCGCAAAATCAGATGCAAATCGCGCGTGACGCAACACCTGTGCAGCTCGAAATCGCATCGTTCATTTTGGCGCGCGCCTTAATGGCCAATGGGCATAAAGACGAAGCCGGCGCGCTTTATCAAAAGCTGGCGGGCGATCAATGGGGCAACGCCGACCGCACTGCCGCCCTGCTCGACTGGCAAGCGCAGTTGCGTCTGGCGGGTGACACCGCAGCCGCCGATGGCATTGCAGCACGCCTCCGAGTGTTGTCGCCGAGCAAGCGCAATAAAGCCGGCGCGCGCGCTTTGCTGCAAAGCCTGGAATAACATTTCTTCGATTGAAATTATTCCGTCGCCGACAAAAAGTACGCCCGAATAAAGGCGTACTTTTTTGTTGCCGTTCCTGTCGTGGCACCGCGTTTGCAAAAAGCGGACGACGGCGATTTATGCAACGCGTTCTTCTGCGAATCGCCGGATTTTTATGGCGCAAGTTCTTTTGGTAGACGACAACGGCAGCGTACTTTTGACTCTCGCGATCGCTTTGCGGCGACGCGGCCATGTCGTCACAATGGCGGCTGACGGCGCGCACGCATTGCGCGAACTGAAACTGCAACACTTCGATTTTCTAGTTTCCGATGTTCGCATGCCCGGCATGACCGGCGTCGAACTGGCCACCGCCGCGCGCGCTTTGCCCCAGCCGCCGCGCGTGATTTTGACTTCAGCGTATTCCAGTGTCGAAGGCCGGGAAGAAATCGCCGAAGCGTTTCTTCGCAAGCCCATCGACACCGAACAACTCGACGCGCTTTTGCAAGACGCTGCGCCGCGCCAGCAATCGCCTGGCGAAGACGCGCACACCTCCGCCCAAATCGCGCAGCAAAACTCGCAGCAAAAAGCGGCGCGCGGCTTCCACCCGGCTTTCAGCTAATCTTCCGCAATTCCGTTCCCCTTGGTCGGAATTAGTGTTATAATTATCGCAGCAGGAAAAGTATCCGCCTTTCGCTCCGCGTGGGCACCCGGAATTGCGGCGTACTTTTTTCAAACGTTGCGCTTGTGATTTAAAACACAAAGTCGCTGGAACGATGTCCGGTCGCGCGGCGTTTGAAAAAGCGCGACAAGCCACAAGGAACTCCGTCATGTCTTTCAAGCCACAAGGAACTCCGTCATGTCTTTAAAACTCCCGATGTATATGGATCATTCGGCGACGACGCCGGTCGATCCGCGCGTTCTCGACGCAATGCTGCCCTATTTTTCCAACGATTTCGGCAACGCCGCCAGCCGCAATCATCCGTTCGGCTGGAAGGCCGAAGAAGCCATCGACAAGTCGCGCGAGCAAATCGCCGCGCTCATCGGCGCGCAGCCTAAGGAAATCGTTTTCACATCCGGCGCGACCGAAAGCGACAACCTGGCGATTCTGGGCGTTGCCGAATTCCTCAAGGAAAAAGGCAACCACATCATCACGGTGCAGACCGAGCACAAGGCGATTCTCGACCCGTGCTTGCGTTTGCAGCGCGAGGGCTTTGAAGTCACTTATCTCGGCGTCAAGCCGGATGGATTAATCGACCTGGAAGAATTGCGTGCCGCGTTCACCGACAAGACAATTCTGGTTTCCGTGATGTTCGTCAACAACGAAATCGGTGTGATTCAGGATTTGAAATCGATTGGCGCGATGTGCCGCGAGCGCGGCGTTTATTTTCACACCGACGCGGTGCAAGGCGTCGGCAAATTGCCGTTCAACGTCGATGAAATGAACGTCGACATCGCTTCGATTACCGGCCACAAGATTTACGGGCCAAAAGGAATCGGCGCGCTTTACGTGCGTTCGCGCAAGCCGCGCGTGCGGATTTCGCCCTTGTTTTTCGGCGGCGGACACGAAAAAGGAATGCGTTCGGGAACGCTCAACACGCCCGGAATCGTAGGTCTTGGCAAAGCCTGCGAGATTTACAACGGGCCGGAACGCGAAACCGAAGCCGCCAAACTTTCGGCCTTGCGCGAGCGTTTGTGGAACGGATTGAACAACAATCTCGACCACATTTATCTCAATGGCCATCCGACGCTGCATATTCCGGGCAACCTTAACGTGTCGTTCGAGTTCGTCGAAGGCGAAAGCATTTTGATGGCGATGAAAGACATCGCGGTTTCGTCCGGCTCGGCCTGCACTTCGGCGAGTTTGGAGCCGTCGCACGTGATGAAAGCTCTCGGCCTGGGCGACGAATTGGCGCATTCTTCGATTCGCTTTACGCTTGGGCGCGGCAACACGGAAGAAGAAGTCGATTACGTTATCGATATTCTGACCCACTCGATCAAGCGATTGCGCGAGCTTTCGCCGATCTACGAAATGTTCCAGGAAGGCGTCGATTTGTCCACAATTCAGTGGGCCGACGCAGCAGCACATTAAGAAGTGCGGAGTGGGAAGTGCGGAGTGCGGAATGAAAAATACGCCATTATTCGGGCGTACTTATTTCGCACTCCGCACTCCGAATTCCGCACTCGGAGGTTTCTCATGGCTTACAGTGAAAAAGTGATCGATCATTACGAAAACCCGCGCAACGTTGGTTCGCTGGACAAAAGCGATCCGAGCGTCGGGACGGGTTTGGCGGGCGCGCCGTCGTGCGGCGACGTGATGAAACTGCAGATTAAAATCAATGACGCCGGCATCATCGAAGACGCGAAGTTCAAGACCTTCGGCTGCGGCTCGGCGATTGCCTCTTCGAGCCTTGCAACCGAATGGCTTAAAGGCCGCTCGGTGGAAGAAGCGCGCGCGATGAAAAACACCGCGATTGTCGAAGAACTCAACTTGCCGCCGGTGAAAATCCATTGTTCGGTTTTAGCCGAAGAAGCCGTCAAAGCCGCGCTGGAAGATTACGACAAAAAGCAGGCGGCGCGCGCCGCGACGCGCGAAGTTCGCGAACCCGAACTTGTCGGCGTCGTGTAAAACATTTGCGAAAAACGGCGGCGGTAGAATTTTTTCTATCGCCGCTTTGTTTTGCCTTTATGAACCTCGAAGAACTGCATTTCGATAACGGTGAATTGAAAGCCAGCGCGCCGCCGGATCACTTCGCGGTTTTCGGCTTGCCGCGCACTTTGAATCTGGACGAAGCCGAATTGGAGCAAGATTTCTTCGCGCTTTCACGCCGCTTTCATCCCGATTTTTTCGTGACGAAATCCGCCGATCAACAAATTTTATCGCTGAAAAAAACTTCGGCGTTAAATAACGCTTATCGCGTTTTAAAGAATAAGATTTCGCGTGCCGAATACCTGATCGAATTGGAAACCGGCGTTGCGTTTGGCGAGAGTGGCGAAGCGAAACAAGTGCCGACCGAACTTTTGTCGGATGTAATGGAAATCCGCGAGCGCATCATGGATTTCGATGGCGAAGATTCGCAGCGCGCCGCATTGCAGCGAGATAAAATCTGGGCGCAGCAAAAGCAAAGCGAAACCGATACGGAAATCAATCGCATAGCCGAAGGTTGGAACGACGCGACCAAAGCTGATTTAATTTCCGATTTAAAAGATGCGCTTTCAGAGCGCCGCTATTTTTCGGGATTGATTCGCGACCTTGGAAAGGCCTCCGATTGAAATCGGGGCAGGCGAGCCTTCGGCTGATTGTCCGCCTGCGCGGACAAGGAATTGACATTAGAAGCTGTTTTGGAAGTCTATTTTCGCTGTCATGCCGAGCGAAGCCGAGGCGTCTTTTGCGAGGCAACGACAAGATTTCTCCACTACGCTGCGCTCATTCTTCGCTGCGCTTCGGTC